>OQVT01001035.1_pt1 | contig 17106 bp, 9 predicted proteins | sample 1691561 | NCBI WGS metagenome assembly OQVT01 (sample SAMN03418260, study PRJEB22391) | human gut metagenome | biome: human-gut; feature: organic feature; material: feces | host: Homo sapiens | place: Tanzania | collected 2013-01 | reverse complement strand
GATTGTCCGGAGGTGCTGACGGTGGTGCGGATAACGTTTTCGGCGAGGTCAGGAATAGCCTTAACAGCCGTGATATGGTTTGCCGATACCGGTTCGAGCCAAACGGTTTGCCATATACCCGAGACCGAGGTGTACCAAATGCCGTTGGGGTCAGCCACCTGCTTACCACGCGGCTGATAGCCACGGTCGGACGGGTCTGTCACAGCCAGTTCGAGGGTCTGCTCACCATCGCCGTTGAGGTAGGAGGTGATGTCTATAGAGAAGGGAGTGTAGCCGCCCGTGTGGGAACCTGCAAGCGTACCGTTGACATAGACACGTGCCTGCCAATCGACCGCCCCGAAATTGAGGACGATATTCTGACCGTGCCAATCGCGCGGGATGGTGAACGTACGATGATACCAAAGTGTATGCCGGTAGGGGAGGGTCTTACCCACACCCGACAGAGACGACTCAAGGCAGAAAGGTACAAGTATATCACCATCCCAAACGCGCGGAAAAGGGTCGCAATCCTCACGAATAGCATATTGCCACAGACCATTGAGATTCTGCCACCGGTTGCGCACCAGTTGCGGACGCGGATATTCCGACAGGACATTATCAGGGTTGATATGGTCGCCCCAAGTGGTAGTGATATTATTGCTCGCAGGACGATAGACTTTTTTGATAACCTGTGTACCGGAGGGTTTAGGCAGAGCAGTATCGGCAGGCAGGGGTTCGCCGAAAACAGGAAAGCCATCGTTATCCCACGTAAAACGCTGCATACGGGGTGTGCGAGTATCTCCCGCACCGACAGGGTCCGTCTCATGGGAACGTGCATGGTAGAGAATATACCACTCGGTGCCGTCAGGCGATTGAAAGAAACTATTATGCCCTGTACCATAGACACCTGCCTCGGGTTTCTGGTGGAAAACGGGTTCGGTACTTTTCTTCCACGAAGCAGGATCGAGAAGGTCGGCATCAGTACGGGCAGTAAGCAGACCGAGTGCATAGTAGGGTGTCCAGCAGCCGCTTGCCGAATAGGCTATATGGATATAGCGTCCGTCGGGCGACAGTAGAGGCTGAGGCCCCTCGTTGACGTAAATAGTGTAGGAGGGTGTAAAACCATTCTCATTGATCCAATGACGTTCCCATTCGAGTTCGGGACGGGAGATAACAACCCGCTCGGAGGAGAGTGTCCACGGGTTCTCCATACGGGCAATATAGATACACTGGGTCTCGGTGCTGACACGGCGCGTCTGCCACCCCGACCAGACCATATATAGTTCGCCGTTGTTCTCAAAAACGGAGCCATCAATAGCCCAGTTGTTGTCGGGGTCCGTAGAGATACGCCCTTTCATCACGAATTCGCCTTCGAAGGGGTCTTCATTAGGATTTTCGAGAACATAGAGTTGGTGATTGTCCGTATTGCCGTCGTCCGCCGCATAATAGACGTACCATTTGCCGTTGATACGATGTATCTCGGGTGCCCAAAGGTCGAACATATTGGTCGAATCGATGGGAGTCCAAATGGTTTTGCAAGGGGCATTGCGGACATCGGTAATATCGGGCGTTACCCACAGACAGAGACAATTCTGCATGGTATGCATATAGTAGTAGTTGCCGTTGTAGAATAGTGCCCAAGGATCAGGACCACACTTTGGGAACAGCGGATTTTGATATAATGCCTGCGGCTTTGGAGCACAACCCGTGAGCACAAGGAATAGACAGAACGAGGCGATACGCATCGTTGAGGAAAGGAAACGTTTCATTATTGCGTTTGTTGAGTGTCCCGGAAAAACACTAATTATCGTGTAATCAGACGTTAATCAGTTTTCTTCGGAATATATGATTAACCATTAATAAATTAGCATGTCCCACGCTTGGGCTATTTGGTGACGTAGGGAACATTATCCACACGATAGAGGTCGGAGAGAAGGTAATAGCCCGAAGCCACGTAAGTAGCGTCCAATTCAACGGCTACACGAAAATAGAGATAGTCGCGATAGTTGTTGACATAGTATGTGGCATCGCGGTACTTAGATAGATCGACCCGCATACTAACCGTTACCTCGTCGCTTACCTTGAGCGGTCGTGAGGCTTTGGTGAGCGTGGTGGCTGAATTGACATGCTGATTGATACCGACATAGGTAAATACACGCGTAACCATCGGAAGCGTTTCGGGGAGACGCTCGTCTGGATTACGGCGGATACGTACCGTTACTTTCAATTCTGTGGATTCTTCATCAAGCGGGTCAAAGCCGACCGAGTCAATGAGGTAATATGGGATAACCTCAAAATCACGCTCGGTATTACCCGTAAGATGTATAGGGATGGTATCATAGCCGATACCAGCCCCCAGGGAGTTGAAATCGGCGAATTGGAAGGGATACTGACGATTGTCGAGGGTCAGATAATAGTCGCCTGCGAAAAGCAGTTGGGCAAACGTACCATCCTCGTTAATACGGATAGATGTGCCGCCGTCGTTCTTGCCGAAGCCTTTTTGCACCGCCTTGAGAACGCCCTTATTGCCATCGAAGACATAGGGCTTGCCTTGGTAGGTAACATGGCCGGTGAAACGACACTCGGGACCGTCGTAGTTGTCGTATTCGCAAGCAGTGAGACAGAGAGCCAGACAAAAAGCGAAAAATATATTTAACTTTTTCATTATTGTGGTATTTTAGGGTTTCTTATGCTGCGAAACAGCAAGAAAAACATGGAAAAGGATTGACAAAAGATTATCTATTCCTCCATTAGTGGTTGGGGTTGGTAACGATGTATGGGTTGCCATCGTCTTTCGGGTAGGTGGCATAGTACATAGTGTTATCAAACTTTATCGGGTCGTTGGCAATGCCGAGAGCACCACGATGCTCGATGAGAACACGGCGGAAAAGCCATTTCCCGTCACGCTCATCGCCCGGCGCATAAACGCGGTATGGCCACAAACCGTAAGTCATTGCCTGCTCGTTGGAGGTATTGTAATTCCACACCTCATCGGCAGTACGCCAACGTTTGAGGTCGTTGTAGCGATGATCCTCAAAAGCGAGTTCGACACGGCGCTCGTTCTTGATACGGTTGAGATTAAACTCGGAAGCAGTAAGGCAGAAAGCATCGCCACCGGCTCGCCGACGGATCTGATTAACCAAATCAAGGGCCAGAGCAGACATATTCTCTCCATTATACTCGGTAACACCGTCCGCATCAAGGTAATAAGCCGCCTCTGCTGCATTTAGAAGCACCTCACCATAGCGGAATACAATATAAGGCACCCTACTGTTACCTGTAGTCTCTGAACCACTGGTCTCGTCCACATACTTACGCAATAGCAAGCCCGAATGACTGACATAGTTGCTCGTGATATGCGGTCCTTCGGCACCAGTAACGGGCTGATTATCATAAAAATTAAGATTTGTAGAGTTGTCCACATCCTCCATAGTCGGTGCCATCTTAAATGTCCAGCCGCTGCCGTTAGGGATAGCCAAACCGGCACGCAAGTCAACAGCCGCACCACGGAAAGATGAACCCGGATAGATGATTGTAGCAGCAAGACGCGGGTCGCGACCGGCAAAAAATTCCTCAGGACTATTAAATAGGCGATACGAGTTGTTTGACGAGGTTACACCTGTAAGTGTCTCGGCTTTGTTCGCTCCTGTGTAGGGATTGAATGGTTCGAGAGTACGAGTAGCAGCCATCTCATAGCAGTCGAGGAGGTTGGTAACAGGATTGACGCAACTACCGCTCTTGGTATCGGGACGCAGACTGCGCGGAACCGTCCAATAAGTAAAATAATTGGTAAAATTGGTACCATCGTAAGCAACCTCGAAGATAACCTCAGAGTTGCTCTCCGCCTGGAAAAGGGCACCATAGTCTGGGGCTAAGGAATAGACACCCATGGACTTTAGCGACCGGTAGGCATCAATACACTGCTTGAGATAACCATCGGCTTTATCGCGGGGAATACCCGTTTCCAAACCGCTGAGTACGAGACCTTTTGTAGCACTCTTGTCATAGTTGTAGGCAATCGTACCTGCATAAAGAGCAGCACGGCATTTAAGTGCAAGTGCACTACCCATCGTGGCACGTGTAGTGGTACCTGCGGCAGCGAGGTTCAGGTCAGTGGCAATAGAATCAAGTTCGCCAAGAATGAAATCATAGATTTCGTACTCTTTGTTACGCGGTTTGGCAAGCGATTTGGTATCGGTTGTATATTCCTGCACCTCAGTGAGCAGGGGCACACCGCCCATACGGGAAACCAATATAAAATAGGTGTAAGCACGCATATAACGCGCTTCTGCGAGGAAATAGCGCTGATGGTCGAGAGAAACAGTCGCTCCCACCGAGGTTTGCAAGCAATGAATATGCTTGTTGAGGTCGCGGACGAGAGTATAGTCATAATACTGACGATAGTCTGCATTCTTGTTGCCGATGTTTGCCCAATAGGCTGAGTTGTTAATCGCCTCGTCCCAGGAACAGAGGTCATAGGTCTCGTTGTCCTGCGTAAACGACTGCTCATAACGCAAACGGCTGTATAAGTTGGCGGACATGCTGTTGATAGTAGCCACCGACGAATAGGTCTGCTGCTCGCTCAGAGCAGTAGAATCGGATGGTGAAAGCCAGTTGTCGCAAGCCGTAAGAACCAACACAAAAGCCGAAAGGATAATATATCTTGTCTTCATTTTTGTTATCTTTTTTATTACGCACTATTAGAATCCGAGATTAAAGCCGATAGTAAAGACACGGCTCTGCGGGTAGTCAATACCATTGGCATACGCAATTTCCGGGTCAACACCATAGTCCTCGAGCGAGTCAAAGCAGAATAGGTTTGTCCCCTCAAAATAGATACGTGCTTTCCGTATCTTGGCTTTCTCCGTCCAACGTTTCGGGAACGTATAACCGAGAACGAGATTGCGCAGGCGGATATAGTTCACATTGCGGGTATAGAAGTCATTTTCGCTACGTGCAGACGGGTGCTTGGCACTTACGGCAGGGAACTTACCCGCCACCCAAGGCGAAGTGGGGTCGAGAATATCCTCGTGATGCCAACTGTTGAGCGCGGTAGAAGCATAACCTGCCATCTCGCGGCTGCAAGCCCATTTCATATACCAATCCGGCACGTAGGTATTCATCGATGCACCGGCAAAGTCCATAGCAAAGTCAATTCCTCTCCATTCGAGTCCGAAATTAAGACCGAAACTGAGGATAGGCTGCTTGATACCCGATGCATCATTCCAAGCATACATAATAGACGAGTAGCCGAGCGGACGTTTGTCGTATTCGTCAATTACGCCGTCGCCGTTCACATCCTTGAATATCAAGTCGCCCGGTTGAAGGGTTGTATTGTTGGCACCGTCAATAATAACAGGATAGTTATCAATTTCCTCTTGCGTTTGGAACACGCCAATAGTTTCCCATTGCCAGACTTGGTTGTTCTCCACATTCGACCAACGATCTGACTTGCTGTTGCGGTACTTGTCCCATGCGTTGTAGAATTTTTCGCCTGCACGCACACCGTTGCGCTGACGAGCGATGGTGATGTTTCCACCAATAGAGTATCTGAAATCGCCCACTTTGTCCTGCCACTTAATGAAACCATCGCCACCAATATGTTTGTCAGAGTTGAGGTTCTGGGCCAAAGGACTAAGACCGGACTCCAGCGGGAATACAAGGTCGTCGGGTTGCGCTGCAATACCACTACGATGACGCAAGAAAAAGTCAAACTCTGCAGTCAGACGGTTGTTGAAGAAACCGAGGTCGATACCCACATCAGTAAGCGAGGTGGTCATCCACGATATCTGGGTGTTGGGTGTACCCCTGTAGATAGCACCAATCAGCGCACTATTGGTATTACCGAGTAACGGATCAACGGTGGTAAAATACTTACCCGAGTTGTAGGTGTAGCCATCCAAGTAAGCGAAATCGGGGTAGAGTGCGCCGACATTGTCATCACCCATCTGACCGTATGAAACACGAATCTTGAAATTGCTCCAATAGTCATTGATACGACCATCTTGCCACCATACTTCTTCCGACATACGCCATGCGCCGCTCACAGAAGGGAAGAAACCCCAACGCTTGCCTTTGGCAAATTTCCAACTACCGTCGTAGCGGCCGGCGAAATCAATGATATAGCGTTGTTTGTAGTCGTACCCTGCACGGAAGATAACGCTCGCTGTGGTCTGCGTGGTCAATACCTCGGTCACCTTGTTGTTCTCACTGGTGGTGATTAGGTCAATGTATGGGTTATCCACAGGGTTCTGCGAGTTATAGATCGAGTTGTATTTGCGTTGGTAGAACTCAAAACCTACGGTAGCCGACACATGATGTCCGGAAAAGGTATTGTCATAACTGACGAGTGCTTGCCCAGTAAGGTCGTTTGTTGTGGCGTGGGTGCGTTCCATCCATGTATCGGTCTTGGCATACGCCACGTTGTAGGTTTTATTGATGGGGTCGTAGGTGTATTCCTGCCATGCTTTCTCCAGGTTATTAATGTCCTGCCCGTTATAGAAATAGGAGAACAGCGCACGAGCAGACAAGCCCTGTAGAGGCGTTTGCCAGTCAAGGGTAAAGTTGGTTTGGAAAGTGGTGTTACGTTTATGGTACTCGCCTGCATTGTCTATGGTATAAGACGCAGGGTTATGTGCACCATCGTAACCCGCTATATAATTGACGTACTGCTCGTTGTCGTTTGCATAGGGACGATAGATGGGCAGCATACCGATAACGGATAACTTACGTGCTTCATAGTCATCGCTCCCCGGCAGACCGGGATTGATAGTATTGTCTATTTTACCTGAAATCTGCGTTCCGAACTTAAGGTTGTCAGTAATATTCACATCAACATTGGTTTGCAGATTGGTACGGTTGAACGTATAGTCTTGGAAAACCGCCTCTTGCCCCACATGGCTCAACGAAGCATAATAAGTTACTTTCTCCGAACCGCCCGACAAATTGGCATTGGCGTAGTACTGCGGCGCAGCGGAACGCACATAGTTATGATACCAATCATAGCCGCGGTAGTCCTCTCCCGTCTCGGGATTGTAGTAACCGGACTTCCATTTCTCCAGTTCGGCGCGTGCCTGCTCGGTGGTAACCGCCAGCGTGCCACTGTTCACATCGCGCATATAGTTGGCATACACCCAGTCGTATGCCGAGAGCAGTTCAGGATATTCCGTCCATTGCTGCCAGCCCATATACGCATTGAGGTTTACCTCCATCTTTTGGTTAGCTTTACCTTTCTTGGTGGTAACGAGTACGACACCATTTGCGGCTTTCACACCATAGATAGCCGCAGCACCATCCTTGAGTACCGAAACGTTTTCGATATCGCTGATATCTAGGTTATTGAACGCCGACTCATCTTTGATGACACCGTCGATGACATAGAGTGGTGTACCGAGATTACGCACCTGAATGCTGGCTGCCGCACCTGGCACGCCACTGCTCTGACGCGAAGTGATACCTGCCACCTTGCCGACCAACGCTCCCGAAGTGGTAGTACTGGTAGAACGAACAATATCTTCGGCTTGCACAGTGGTTACCGCCGAAGCAATGCCGCCTTTGCGTTTCTGTCCGTAGCCGACAACAACCACTTCATCAAGCAGTTTGTTGTCTGCCATCATCTCTACTTTAGCAAGGCGCTTGCTATCTGCAGAAAGTTCGACACTCTGATAGCCCACGTAAGAGAAATGCAGTTTGGCTTTTTCGGCATTTGCCGACTGAAGTTGCAGTACAAACGCACCATTGAGATCAGTAATGGTACCATTGGATGTACCTTTCTCTACCACACTCACGCCTATCAGCGGTTCGCCATCACTATCTGTTACCACACCGCGTACCTCTTGTGCAAACCCGGCAGCAAGCGACAGACACAACGCAAAAAGCAGTGTGGTTATCTTCCTCTTTTGTTTCATAGTATTTGTTTATTTAACGATTAAGCGTTGTGTATCGGCTTTTCCGTTGTAAAGAAGCACCATTGTATAAACCCCGCTCGGAAAACTCATGTGTATATCGGTTGCACCTGTTTTTTCCTCTTGGTATACACAGTTGCCTGCCATGTTGTAGAGACTGAGCGTATAGCGCACATCAGGCATACTGACATGTACGTTGCTGCCCGAATCTATAGGATTGGGAAAAGCCACCACAGTGTCTGTGTGTACATCGTCATTGGCAAGAATGGTCTGTCCGTAGTCGGACGATTGGTAGAGCGAATAGCGGGCTGCCAACTCTTGGCGTTTCTCCCAACTCAGTTTCTCCACCGCCTCCATATCGGGCGTACCAAAAGCGTCCTTGAAGCGGAACATTGGATCAAGATGTCCGGCATAGTTCCAGTTGAGCGTCGTAGCCACACCGCCTACACGGCGCGGAATCATCACCTGGAATGCCTCCAATTGCAAACCCTTAGGCTGACCGGGATAGAGACTCTCATCCCAGTTCATCGATTGTTTGCTGTTGTGTGCCGACAGACGTGCCATCTTCAGATAATGATCGTTGCTGGTAAGCAAATAGAGACGATAGTAAGCAAAGGATGTCCATGCAAAGCCAAGATCGGCTGCCGAATGCCCGATAGCGATCAGGTGTTGTCCTACTATACTGCGATTGCGCGGGAATATAGGATTATCCTCTGTGCGATCGTCCTCTACGGGTATCTCGAAACTATACACCCATGTCTCTGTATAGGTAGCCGCCTGCTCAGCAGCATCCAACCATTTCCGGTCTTTGGTCAGATCATAAAGCGAAAGGAATCCCACCATAGCCATGTAGCCCGACTCGCTGTCAATCACTTGCGGATTATCCACCACGCAAGCACAATAGTGATACTTCTTATGTACAAAGAGATAGCAATAATCGCCTGCTTTTAGCGCAGCCTCTTTGTAGCGTTCATCGCCTGTTGCGATATACAACTCCACAAGGTAGCGCAATGCCGAAGTCGTAGTCAGTCCGTTTTGCTGTTTTACGGGGTGTTGGTTATTTTGTATTTTATTGCGGTTCCAACTGAATGCCAAACTGCCGTTGTCGTTTTGCGCACTGAGAAGCCAATCGCCGAATTTCTTACACGAAGAAATCCAATTGTCATGTTTCTCGCCGTTCTTCGTACCATAGCACCATGCGCTTAGCAAACCCTCCATACCGCCTGTCATAATACGCAAGATACTCTCATAGTTGCGCCAACCGCCTTTACCGCCATTGCCGTTGGGGTCGTACCACGTACTTGGCATACCGATAGGCGACAAGCAGTCGTCTGCCCAAAAGTCGAGTACCGCCTCACCTTTGTGGCGTGTGTCGCTCTGCTTGTTCTCTATGCCATAGCGATACAGATAGTAGCCGGAAGATACCTGCATACCTACAAAACCCATCTGATAATCAATGCCTCTTGGCTTAAAATCGGATAGACTTACCTCAAAAGGCCACCCCGGTTCGTCATAAATACCGCCGTCCTCGCGGTTGGGTACATAATAGGTCAGAAGACTTTCTATCAACCCCTCGTAACAAGCCTGCAAATCTACACTGTACACCTTCGGATTGTATAGATTGAATACCTCATTCCATGATTGTTTTGCCGCCTCGGCGTATGTATCAGTCTGCGATATGCTCAGAAATACCGAATAACTATGCTTTACACTTGTGTCCACAGGGTGGAAACGGTTTCCTTTACCCGACTTGGTTGATTTAGTCGTACCTGGGTAAACAACCTCTTGATACGTGAGGTTATTGGCGGTATCGCGATAGAGTCCGCTTGCACCGAACTGATAGCCGGCACTATAAGATTCGCCATTAGCATCTGCCACTACAGTACGACACTCCGAGTCCTGATGTGCCAATGTAATAGTTGTGCCGTTATTTTTGCTACGCGACATTACAAAGGGTAACGGGGTGCGGTCATCACGATAGAGAAACCATGCATCTCCGTCTTGTGGCAAGTAGGTAGGCGTGTTGCATGCGGCATCGAAATAGCCCTTGTACAACACACCGGGCACTAAGTATTCGTTGTTGGTAAACTTCGCATTGTCGGTAGTCGCTATACCAAAAGCCGATAGGAAATAGTTGTCCCCACCCTTTTTGCTCACCACCTGCACCTTGCGGTGAAGTGAAATCTGTCCTGCTGCCGGCGAGGTATAGGTATCGGTTACGCGGAATTGCGAACCACGTGCCGACTTGAGGTCTGCCACACAAATGAACGTTCCTTGGGTTTCATTCACGGTGGTGTAATAGCCCGAAACGGGTTTGCCCTGCACCTCAAGGTAGGCCGGTTTGCCTGCCTCGATAAACGGCATATCGGTACCATTGTAGATTAGGTGGGTCTGGTAGCCGGTAGCCACCTTGGTAAAAGCCAGTTCCATATCGCCGGTAGCCAATTTGAGATCTGCCGCCTGCACGCCAAGGACAAGGAACAAAAACAAAGGAACGAGAGAATGTTTCATATCACATTTGTTTTACAAGTTGCCACTACTCCTTTACTTCCGTATAGTAAGAGTGGGTGATTAGTGGGTGATTAGTGGGTGATTCAGCATAGAATAAGCCACCTTGTATCAGAGAAAAAACTCCCTGCCCCTTCGCGGGAAGAGGTAGGGAGTATCCGTTTAGCGGACTACCGCTTTGGCATATTCGCCGTTCACATTCACAATATATGCACCCTGCGGAAGGGTTGTGGCAAAGGTTGTCTCAGTAGTGGCAACTGTCATTACCTGCTCGCCCGTGAGCAAATAGATAGCAATTTGGCTGGTGCCGCTCAGACGGTTCACTGTCATCACGCCATCGGTTACGTTCACGAAGAACGAAGCAGTATGTGCGTTTTCGACTCCCATACCTCCGCGAGAGAGTTGGATACCGCGTGTCAAAGGCCAGCCATTGCCCTTCAATAGTCTGATCTTATTAGGATAGTCAGCATAGAGTTCAATACCCTCTACCTTGGTCTGATCGAGTTCTACTCCTTCATCACTAACCCAAACGGTTACATCGCTAAACAACTCATCGTTGACATATACGTAGTTTCTCGAACCGGCAGTAGCCTCTCCGTCAATCACATCACAGCGAAAGAACCACGTCAGATCATAATAGCCGTCCTGGCTTACATAAATAGAATCAAAGACTATCGAACTCGGGTCGGCAAAGTAGAAATCCAGCCATTCGCCATTTGCGGTAATCTTCACTTTCTCACCATCTGCATTGGTGTAGATATATGCACCACCGTCTTTCTCCCACGTGTTGGTCAGTTCGGTGCAACGTGCATCATACATATGGGTCAGATACCAGTCCTCGGATGTAGCCTGTGCCACAGTCGGGCAATCGCCACCGGTTCCCCCATCGTTCCAATGTGCGTAGAGTGTAAACTCTTTGTCATCCTTGTCCCACGCCTTGAAACTCGAACCATCCATCGCATAGTATTGGTCGCCGCCTTCAGCCGCTGTGAAATATCCCTCAAAGACATACCCGTCGCGGGTAGGAAGCGTAATCTCCGGCATAGCCTCACCTTTCGTAGCCTCTATGGTAGCCGTACCGCCCTTACCACCTTGCATATCAAATGTGATAGTGGTCTTCGATGTTTCTGCAGCCGATTTCTTGAGCATAATACCCTCACTTTGAGGCCAATCAGCATTCTTGGTTATCTTGATGGTGTTCGCTTCACCCGCTTTCAGCGGCACACGGTAGATGGTCAGTGTGTCTGTTCGACCGGCATTAAATGCGCCCAGAGAATCACCATTGACGATAAAATCCACCTTACCGCCATTCTGCTGATACCACACCACATCATAATCTCCACTCTCGCTCACATAGATATTGTCATAAATAATGGCACTTTTACCATAGTAGTCATCCCAATGCCAATCCACATGTTTGCCGTCACCGCAGAGTTTTACAAGGTTTCCGTCTTTGTTTACCAAGACATAGGCACCATTGTCTTGTACAAGGTTACCCGCATCGTCCGTTTTGGGAGTCAGATCGGTACACAAAGCATAATAAATATGGTCCAGATAATAGTCCGGAGCCACAGCCTCCGCTGCATCAGGGCAATCTACTTTTATTGCACCATCAGGAAGACTTTGGGCATTCACACCCGTGCCGGCAAGCAACAACGCTGCCGCAAAAGAAAAGAAGAAACTCTTTTTCATGGTTAATAGTAATTTAAGTTAGCAAGGCTTTACCCGTCCCGCATAGTCGAAGCCTTTGTCAACAACCGTGCGGTGCAATCCAAAACATTTCGCATTATGCTATTGTTGTTCGGTTTGCGCTGCAAAATTATGCCTTATTTTGCAATTGCATAAACAGAATACAATCAAAGAAAACAAAAAATGTTGCATACTCGCGCGTATGCAACATTTTTATACAAAATTGATACTAACTTTCCGTTTCATGCACCTCTATGCTTGATTTGTCTTGGCGCAGTTGTTTGGGTGCTACGCCAAAGTAGTCTTTGTAGCATTTAGAAAAATAGGACGATGAGGAGAACCCTACCGAATAGGCCACTTCCGATACCGACAAGTCGGTTCGTCTGAACATTTGTTGCGCTTTCTGCATACGTATCTGCCGTATCAAATCTACGGGCGAAACCCCCAACTTGGCCTTTACCTTGCGGAACAATTGCGCACGGCTCAACCCTAATTCACCACTCAACATCTCAATAGACAGTTCGGAATCTGACAGATGTTTGTTGATAAACTCCTGCAGATTGTTGATAAATTTCTCATCCTGCGTCTGCGTGGCTTTCACTTGGCACAATTCAGCGGAAATCTTATCCAACTGCCGTTGCTGCCGCTCCAATACAATGGCATTCTGCGCCCGCTCTTGATGTATGCGCAAGCGATAGCGGCAAAGAAAAATTACCACACCTGTCAGCAGTATCAATAGCAGCAAACAGAAAATCAATACCGCATTGGTATTTTTGAGTGTATCCGCCTCGCCCCACAAGTTATCCATACGCAGTTGCAGTGTCTGAATTACCTTGCTCTCGTTATTCAGTTCCTCAGACATACGCATCATCAGTCGTTTGGATGATTGATCAACCAATACGGGTTGCAGAAACATATCGCGTACAAAAGGTTTGCCGTGCAAAATATCGCATGCCGTCTGCACCATCAGATCGCCACGACTCACATTGGTAATTGAGGCCTCTATCTTGCCCTCCAATATCGCCTCTACCCCGCTTCCCTTACCACTCAACGCATCCACCCCGAGTATATGAAAATCCTTCTCGGGGAAGCGAGCCTTGCCCGCCTCATAGGCGCCGAAAGCCATAATATCGCTTTGCGCTACGATAATATCAATGTCCGGCAATACCTGCAGCAACGAGTCGGTCAGGTAGCGGGCTTTCTCATACTTCCAATCGGCTTGTGCCACAGCAGTTATATCCACTTCCCTATGCCCTTCGAGATACTCACGCAAACCATTATACCGCTCATCTACAGCGGGTGTCCCCATTACACCCACCACCTCTATTGCCCGCAGAGGGTGTTGGGCAGTACGCCCTGCCTGCTTGGCATGCTCCGCCAAATACTGACCCATCATCAGACCCGCTGCGTGGTTATCCGTACCCACATAAGCAGTATATTCATCCACTTGTGGGTTATGTGAATTAATTACCACAGGCACACCCTTCGCAGCGACATAATCCAATGCATCGCGCACATACATGGGGTCGCCCGTACCTACAATGAGCAGGTCTGCTCCCTTATCCGCCAAAGCAATGATTTGTTTTTCCTGCAAAGCATAGTCGCCACAAGCATTGAGCAGGCGCAAACTCAACTCGGGGTGCAGTACGACTTCTTGCTCTATCTCATCAATCATCTTGTTGTGCCATACATCATCAAAGTCGATGCTCACGCCCACGACAAATGTATCTTCCTTTTGCCACTCCCTACAACCATAAAATATGCCTATAGCAAGTGCCATAACCACTACCGGTAAAACACCATACACAATGTGCTTCCGCGTAGGCTGAGTACAAGATTGTCTCATCATATTGCAACAAAATTAGTATTATTCATAGTATAAATCCGGCGCAAAGATACGCCTTTTCCTGCGTATCGCCAAATAAATCCGCCTATTGGCATACTCTTTTTAACTTCCAACACCTCCCCATAAACTTTACTAACAAACTAAATAAAAAAACGGGAACACTTCTTTTTTTACAAAGACATTCCCGTTTTTTAGACCAATACCAAAACCAAAACTTATTCAACACACTCTTTTCAACATCCAATACTATTAACTAAATACGCTGCAAAAGTACAATTTATTTCTGACTTGGCAGACGATTAGACTATCAAAGTGCAATAAAAATGTTGCAAAATCAAGTGTATGCAACATTCTTACATATTATTGAGACAATAAAAAACACCCGGCTGCCCCTCGAAGGAACAGCCGGGTAGCATTTAGAAGAAAGTCAGAGACTCATCAATCTTTGATCAGGTTGTGTCCGGTCATCTCAGCGGGTTGTTGCAAGCCCAGAATGTGGCAGAGAGAGGGTGCCACATCTGCCAAGATACCGTTCTCTACACGGGCATCGGTATGATGATTACTTACATAAACAAACGGTACAGGATTGAGCGAGTGCGCGGTATTGGGTGTACCGTCCGCGTTAATCTCGTGGTCACAGTTGCCGTGGTCGGCAATGATGATAATCTCGTAGTCGTTCTTCAGAGCAGTGGTAACCACCTTATCCACACAAGTATCGATGGTCTCAACGGCTTTCTGTACAGCCTCATAGATACCCGTATGTCCTACCATATCGCCGTTGGCGAAGTTGAGGGTAATATAGTCGTATTTCTGCGTATTGAGAGCGTCACAGAGTGCAGTGGTAACTTCGGGTGCCGACATCTCCGGTTTGAGATCATAGGTAGCCACTTTCGGACTCGGAATAAGAATACGTTCCTCACCCGGATACTCCGACTCACGTCCGCCGTTGAAGAAGAAGGTTACATGGGCGAATTTCTCGGTTTCTGCAATACGCAACTGTTTCATACCTGCCTTGGATACAATCTCACCGAGGGTGTTATGTACATTCTCTTTGGGGAATAGTATATGCAGTCCCTTAAACGACGAGTCGTACGGGGTCATACAATAGTAGTGGAGGTCGGGAATGGTATGCATACCCTGCTCAGGCATATCCTGCTGGGTAAGGACAATGGTAATCTCTTTGGCACGGTCGTTGCGGTAGTTGAAGAAAATAACTACGTCTCCTTCCTCAATAGTAGCCAACGGTTTACCATTGCGCACGTGAACAATCGGCTTGATAAACTCATCGGTAACGCCCTCGTTATAAGACTCTTGTACAGCAGCGTGCATATCCTCGCTCTCATGTCCGACACCATTGACAAGGCAGTCGTATGCCACTTTGATACGCTCCCAGCGTTTGTCACGGTCCATAGCATAGAATCGTCCCTGAATAGAAGCGATTTCTCCGCAGGTCTCAGCGAGATGTGCCTGGAGTTGGTCGATAAAACCGAGTCCCGATTTTGGGTCGGTATCACGCCCGTCCATAAAGCAGTGGACAAACGTACGCCCGTCGAGTCCGTACTCTTTGGCAATCTTGGTGAGATAGAATAGATGGTCAAACGAGGAGTGTACACCGCCCGTAGAGGTCAACCCCATAATATGCAGTTTTTTGCCGCTCTCTTTGGCGGTTTGGAAGGCACTAATCACTTCCGGGTTTTGCATAATAGAACCGTCTTTGCAGGCACGGTTGATTTTTACCAAGTCTTGATATACCACACGTCCGGCACCTATATTGAGGTGTCCCACCTCGGAGTTACCCATTTGTCCGTCCGGAAGGCCTACGTTCTCGCCGCTGGCTTGCAATTGGCTATGCGGGTATTTAGCCAGGAGGGCGTCCCAATGGGGCGTAGGGGTAGAATAGATAACATCGGCTTTTGTACGATCTCCGATTCCCCAGCCGTCGAGAATCATCAGTAATGCTTTACTCATATTGTATATATATTTAATGTCTCATCTTAAATTCCGGCAAAAGTACCGCTTTTTTAGCAATTATGCAAAAAGAAAATACATAATGCGCAATGTATAATGCATAATAAGGTGCGCCTATCCACCCGTCATCCACCTGACATTCACCTGACTTTTCAATACACACCATTTATATATTTTCCCTGTGGTTTCCCTTCGCTTTCATCTTTATAAATAACACCATCTCTGGAATATACCACTATAGATGCCTGATCGGATTCCAGTCTGCTCTTATTCTTTGCAATAATATCACTGACATCGCAGATCAGCACAATGGTTCCCATGTCCTTTAAGCTCATATCCAGTCGGTTGCGGATCTGTCTTCCTGCGATCAGATAAGGGCAGTCCTCCGTAGGTCCATAAGATACAAAAGCTCCCCCTGCCTCTTTTGACATTTTCAGAAATTCATCCATGCTTTCTTCCGGAATTGTCCATGCACTGGTTCCCACTTCCTGTCTGATACCATAGGGATCAATATACGTTATGGACTGGATGCAGGACAGCGGATCCATTTCATTCAGCAGGATTGTTCGCATTTTATACAATCTACGATTATATTCATAGGACCACTGCGATTCCTTCAGCATGTCCTGCAGGTTTTCCTGCACCGCTGTATCCATGGCCAGATTAAAACTTTTGCTCTCTACTTCATCCAGACCGTCATTGACTTTCTGTGCAAAAAAATCCAGTTCCTGCAAAGATTTCTCATACAGTTTATCTGCATAAATGTTAAAGCTGATCTGCAGGGATGCAAATGCGATCAGGAAAAAAAAGCTGGCAAAGCAAAAATATACCAGAATCATTTCTTGTGACAGTATGCAAGTATATAAAAAAATGGATATAGGTACGGCGAAAGTTACGAAAGATGAAATGGAAGGTATACATCATGAGCTTATCGATGTCCAAGATTATAATGAAGCTTATAATGTAAAAGTTTTTCAAGAAAAATGTCGTACAGCTATAAAAGATGTTGTGAAAAGAAAAAAGTTTCCGATTTTATGTGGAGGAACAGGACTTTATTTAAAAGCTGCTTTATACGATTATGAATTTCAAGAAGAAAAAGAAGATGAAGCTTTTAAAAGTTATTTAGATTCAAAAAGCAATGAAGAACTTGTTAAGATGTTGGAAGAACAAGAAAAACACGATAAGTTAGTGAGAAATATGAAACAAAGGAAG
>OQVT01001030.1_pt1 | contig 17150 bp, 9 predicted proteins | sample 1691561 | NCBI WGS metagenome assembly OQVT01 (sample SAMN03418260, study PRJEB22391) | human gut metagenome | biome: human-gut; feature: organic feature; material: feces | host: Homo sapiens | place: Tanzania | collected 2013-01 | reverse complement strand
CTCGAACCCACGACATTCAGAACCACAATCTGACGCTCTAACCAACTGAACTACAGCCACCATTTAGAGCTTAATCTCATTAAGCGAGTGCAAAGGTAATGGAAATATTTGTTTCCTGCAAATTTTTTGCCCATTATTTTCGCGCCGCCTTGTATTTTCTGCTTCCACGGGGGCTGCGCAGCCTGGAGGCTGTGCCTTCTCTTGCGCCCGTCGGCGTGGACGGCTACAATAAAGCCCGCTCTGCGTCGGGCAGAACGGGCTCATATTGCGTACCTTCGGTAACTCTTACTTGTTGTTCTCGGCTGCGGGGGCAGCGGGAGCCTGCTGGGCATTTCCCTTGGTAGGCTGGGTTGCGCCGAAGCCAGGCATGTTGGTAGGATTGGTAGTCTCTGTCTGGGTGGCTGCCTTCTCCATTACGCTTTCCTCGGTGATGGCCTTGGGAGCGGTGTGGGCGCAGATTACGCTGATGACAACCATAACGGCGGCCAGACCCCATGTGATTTTCTCTACCAGGTCGGTAGTCTTGCGAACACCCATGAATTGGTTGGAAGAAGAGAACTGTGAAGAGAGACCTCCTCCCTTAGACTCCTGGATGAGCACGATGCCAATCATCAGGATAGATACCAGTACGATAAGTACTACGAATAATGTGTAAATCATCTTGTTGTTTATTTTTTTTGTTATTATTTGCTCTATATCTTATGGCTTTTTGGCCTTGCTGTTCAGTATCAGCTTCTCCAAGAACCGTATTTGGTCTGCAAAGTAAGCATTTTTTTTTGGAAAAATCAAATTTAAGCGCGTAATTATTTCCAAAGCCTTCTCAAAACGGCCTTGTTGGATGTAAATTCGTGCCAAAGTCTCGGTGCAGTAGCTTCCGTCCACCATATTTTCGCTGTCTTTTGTGTCATTGCTTTCGGGCACATACTCAGGTTCTTCCTTGAGTTCTATCTTGCCCTTGTCGTTGTTGATGAAGTCGTCTATGAGCGACTGTCCTTTCATCAGCGGAGCCTCGGGGCTCTCTTCGTCTTCGCTCTCGGTGTCGAGCAGGAAGCTCACGTAGTCTATCGCTGCGTCGGCAGCCGTTGGCTTGCGTTTCTTCTTCTTCGGCTCTTCCTCATCGGTGGCGGGGATGGTGTCCAGAAAGTTGTCAATGAGCGAGATGGTGCGGTCGGCGCCTGGGGCGTTCTTTGCCTGGCTGTTGTCGGTGGTGGCGCTTTTGATCTTGTAGTGTGCTGCCTCTATCAGCCTGAATATCATCTTGCGGTCGGTGATGTATATGGCTGCCTTGCGCAGTTCCTCATCAAACGAGGGGTCGTGCAGGATGTAGAGGTTTTGCAGCATCAGCAGACGTGCGGTCTGGAAGTAGGGATAGAGCGCAATGAGGCTTCGGAGGTCGTACAGGGTCTCCTTGTCCATAGTCTGCGGATGCTTGATGAGTTGCTCTAAGTCCAGTTGCATATCTGTGGTGGTTGGGGTGGTTTACCAGTTGGCCACGGTGGCGTTGAATATCTGTTCTACGAGGTCCTTGGTCATCTGGGTGACCAGTTCTTCCTGTACCGAGTTCAGGTTCTGGGTCGACTCGTATGTCTGCGAGGCTGAGAACTGACGTTCAAAGTCTTCCTTGTGGTTCACGTTGTTGGTAAACCTTACGCTGACGGTCATGGTGAGCTCTACCTGTGCCGAGTAACCTTCGCTCGACACCGACTTGTTGCGTTGCGTGTATTGTATGATTTCTCCCTCTATCTTGAGGTCGCCGTTGCGCTTGACCTGTACCAGACGGGTATGGTTGGCAAATTCGTCTTTGAGGGCGTTGTTGAACAGAGGGCCCATGGGTCCCCATACATAACTGCTGCGTATGGGGAAATCGTTGATTTGTATGGTCTTGGTCTTGGTGTAGTCTATGCTGGCACCGTTGAACTTGTAGCCTTTGAAGGCGCACGCGGTGATGGTGGTCAGCACGAATGCCATCAGTGCGAGGTGTATGTATATGGGTTTTTTCTTCATTGTCGTCGTTTAGTCGAGTCCGTATTGTTTGAGTCTGCGGTAGAGTGTACGGTCTGAGATGCCCAGGGCTATGGCAGCTTCGCGTCGTCGGCCGTTGGCCTTTTCCAGCGCTTCCATTATTTCCTTTTTGTCGTGCTCTTCGCGCGTCATGGGCTCTGCGGGTTCGTTTTTTATCTCTTCTGCCACCGCGTCTTCTGCCTGTACTGTCGCCATCTGTCCGTTGGCGATGTGTGGGAGCGAGTGGCCGTATTGCTGGGCGGTCATCGCGCCATGCTCTCCCAGTTGCTTCTTGAGCGCGTCTATCTCCTGCTTCAGCTCGGTCACATTGCCGCGCAGCTCGTATAATACCTTATATAATAGTTCGCGCTCGCTCTCATAGGAGTGTTTGCCTGTATTTTCGATAGTGGCCAGCTCGGTGCTCTCGGGGTCTTGCGGGATAAACTGCGACAGTGTCTCGGCGTCTATCTCGCGCTTCTCGCTGAGCACAGAGATTTGCTCGGTGATGTTCTTGAGCTGTCTCACGTTGCCGGGCCACTTGTATTGCATCAGCAGGAGCTTGGCCTTGTCGGTGAGCGTTATCTTGGGCAGCTTGTACTTCTCTGCCGTCTGCAGGGCGAAGAGGCGGAAGAGCAGGGGGATATCCTGGCCGCGCTCGCGCAGTGGCGGCATCTGGATGGGGATGGTGTTGAGGCGATAGTAGAGGTCTTCGCGGAACTTGCCTTCGCTGATGGCCTTGCGCATGTTGACATTGGTGGCAGCCACGATGCGCACGTTGGTCTTCATGATTTTCTGACCGCCCACGCGGATATATTCACCCGTCTCGAGCACACGCAGCAATCGTGCCTGGGTGGCTATGGGCAGCTCGCCCACCTCGTCCAGGAAGATGGTGCCGCCGTCGGCGGTGCCGAAATAGCCTTCGCTCTCGCCTATGGCGCCGGTAAACGAACCCTTCTCATGTCCGAAGAGCTCGCTGTCTATCGTTCCCTCGGGGATGGAGCCACAGTTGATGGCAAAGTATTTCTCCTTGCGTCGGGGGGAGTTGTCGTGGATGATGCGGGGTATAATCTCCTTACCCACACCGCTTTCGCCCACGATGAGTACCGACAGGTCGGTTGGGGCTACCTGCAGGGCGATGTCGAGTGCACGGTTGAGCCCGTCGCTGTTGCCGACAACATTATACCGTTGCTTTATCTTTTGCAGTTCAGAAGTGTCCATTGGAGTACAAAATTACTCATTTTATTCAACATAATGGTCGTTTTCGCCGTTTTTTTTATTGTTGGCATCCAAAAACTTATGCCCGCTTTGGCCGTGGTGGTTTCCCGTGTATAGATGTAGCCATACCCATGAGGCGTCACTGGTTTGCACAATTATTGCGCAAGTCGGTGACGCCTCAGGTGGCAACTGCCGTCGTGTGGCAGATAGGGGCTGTATGCTCTATGGTTGTCTTGGGATGCCATCTCTATCCACGGGCGGTGGCAGATTGATGGCGACGGGCTGTAGAGTGGTGGGGTTGCTGACGAGTGAGGTGAAGAATGTGACCGTCAGAACGGATAACCCACCGCCAGATGGAGGCTCTGCGCATCGGCAAAGCTGCTGACATTGTAGAAACCGCTCTTGCCGGTGTCGTAGGGCACGTGGAGACCTATACCCCAGTCTACGCGCAGCACGAAGATGCCCACGTCGTAGCGCAGGCCCACGCCGGTGCCCACAGCCATCTGCGAGAAGAGGTTGCGGGCTTCAAACTTGCTGCCGGGGCGATTGCTGCTGTCGCGCAGTGACCACACGTTGCCGGCGTCGAGGAAGAGGGCGCCGTAGAGCGAGCCCCATAGCTGCGGGCGGTATTCGAGGTTGCCCAGTATCTTCAGGTCGCCCGTCTGCTCGATGTACGAGAGCTTGGCGTCGCTGGGATGGTAACGGCCCGGGCCGATGCTGCGCACGTTGAAGGCACGCACGCTGTTGGCACCACCTATATAGAACTGCTCATAATAGGGCGCACTCTGCGCGTTGCCATAACTGATTACGGCGCCGGCATTGACATGGCCCAGCAGCGACGACTTGTCGGTGACGCGCCACTTCTTGACAAAATCGGTCTGGAGCTTGACAAACTGGGCGAAGGGGTTTTTGAACATCGTCTTGTTGCGCTCGGCCCATCGTTCGCCCATCATGGTATACGCCGCAGCCAGCAGGTTGCCCGCCTCGCTGGCAGTTATCTCCCAGCTGATGGGGTGGCGCATCGTAGAAGGGCTGTTGTAGGTATAGGTATAGGACATCTTGGGCACAAACTGGTCGCGCATGGATACGCTGAGATACGGGTTGCGCTCCAGCAGGTCGATAAACGCCTGGGTCTGACGCTGCATGTACTCATAGGACAGTATGAGCGGGCTGAACTGATGGCGTGACTGTGGCGACGACTGGAACGCGTAGGTAAGTTCGCCCGAGAGCACGTGGCGCTTGAAGTACCCGCCACGGTGGAGCACGTTCTTGGACGCCTTGATGGTGGTAGTGGGCACACCGTAGCGATACCAGCGTCCGATGCGGCGCATGCGCATCTTGTTGGGAGTGAAGAGGCTGCGCAGGGTGAGCATGCGGGGGAAGACCAGAGCCACGTCGCCGCCATATTCATACGACTTGATGCCGCTCTGGCTGCCCTCGGCGCTGTGTCCTGTCTGCATCTCGTAGGAGCCGTGGATATTGATGTCGAGGCGCTCGCCGCCGCGGAAGGCGTTGCGCTTGACGAGACCAGCCACCAGCTCGGGTCCCATGCGTCCGGTGGTCTTGCCCTTGGCGTTGGCTTCGATGTAGAAGTCGTAGGGCTTGTCCATCACCAGGTCGAGCTGCAGGTCGAGGGTGTCGTTGTCGCGTGGCGTAAATCTGAGGGTGCTGTAGCTGAAGAGTCCCGTGTTCTGGATGGCCTTCATCGTCTGTGCCTCGTCGTCGCTGCTGTAGAGTCTGCCGTGGCGCAGCTTGACATCGCGCAGTATGACGCCGAGACGCACGGGCGAGCGGCGTCCGTTGAAGCGGGCGGTGAGGTGGCGGAAGTGGATGGAGTCTTGCAGCACGTCGCCAAACTGTCGGCGGAAGTCGATGCCGATGTTGCCGATGTGCCATTGCTGCATCACCTGCGGCGACAGACTGTCGGCCAGTTGCAGTTTTACGTCGACCAGGCCCGGCTTGTTGATGGTGTCAGCCAGATAGGTGGCGTAGCCAGGCTGATAGTAATAGTAGCCGTGGGTGCGGAAGAGGGTGCTGAGCCGCTGGCGTTCCTGGTCGAGCGAAGCCACGCTGAAGGGGTTGCCCTTGCCTATGAGCGCCTGGTCGTCAGCGCTGTGGAGCAGGCTGTCGGCATGGGTGGGGAAGCCCACATACTGGATGGAGTCGTAGCGCCACAGACGCCCCATATCCACTGTGTAGGCCACCTTGGCCTTCTTGGGGTTGGAGCCGGTAATCTCCTGGGCGCTGACATGACTGTTGAAGTAACCGTACTTCTTCAGTTGGTTCTCGGCCACCGACACGCGCAGGGCGGGGTTGACCTCACTCATCAGCTTGGGCTTGGTTCCGAAGGCGCGCGTAATCCACCGCGCCAAGTGCGAGCTGCTCTGCGAGAAGGCGTTCCATACCCACAGCTTGGGTTGGAACGGCGAGCGGTAGTAGCTGCTGCCAAAGAGGGCGCCGTTGGGCGTAGAGGCAAGCACCGACTCCATCTCTATCTTGGTGTCTTCGGCATGCTGGCACGGCTCGTAGTTGGTATACTCGATAGGCTTGAGCCCGGTGAAGAGCTGTTCGCCCTCGGGCAGCGCCCGGGTGGTGGAGCAGCCAGCCGCCATCAGTGCCGCCACAGCCAGCGCCATGCCTGCGGTCATCTTATTTCTTGTCTTTCTCATTGTCTTCCTGATTAGTGGGTTGAGGAGGTGTGGGTTGCTTGCCGTCGGTCTGCTTGGGGGCGGGCGCGGGCATGGTCTCCTTCTTGTCGAGGAAGAAGATGTCGCGGAAATGGCGCAGCTTGCGCTTCCATACGAAGCCTACGCCATACTCACCCAGCGGGCCTTCGAGCCAGTCGTACTTGTTGTTGTCGTAGAACACACGCAGATACTTGCTGGCATTGCGGTCCAGGCGGTATTCGAGTTCTACCTTGTTGAAGAACATATCGTTGTTGCCCTGTTGCATGTCGATGTCGGCGCCGGTCGATACCTTGCCGCCCACGTTGACACTGAGGCGGTTGTTCCACAGACGCTTGGAGAACTTGAAGTTGTAGTCGGTGTGCATGCCGCCCGATGTGTTGGTGTTGTCGATGCTCATGCCGAGGTCGAGTCCCATCGAGCGCATCGCCTTGCCAGCCACGTTGTTGATTTCGTTCTGGAGGAACGACGACAGGGCGTTGTTCATCGTAAACTGGTTGGTGTTGCCGTCGGTGAGATACATGCCCGAGGCGAGCATGGTCACTGCCACCTTGCTGCGACCCTCGGTGGTGAGCGTCTTGAGCTGGTCGCTGATGGTCATGTCGTTAGGGGCGTCGATAATGAACTCGAGGCCCAGATTGTTGAGCGTCTGGGTGAGCTTGACACCACAGTCGAAGTCTACGGCACGACTGCTGCTGCCCTCGCTTACGGTGGTCTTGACGCTCTCGGTAGCGGTGATGTGCAGTTGCGGGTTCATGGGGTCGCCCGTGAACTCGATGTAGCTGCCGTCCTGTATGGCAAAGGTCTTGAGCGGGATGATAGGGAGCGAGTATTTCATCTCGCCGCTGTAGAGGGTGTAGCGGCCGGTGAGGGTGAGCTCGTCGGTGGGGTTGTAGCCCATGCGCAGGTCGCCGCCGCCTATCAGAGAGATGTAGTTGGAGTGGTCGGCGTTGAGCATGCACATGATGTGGGCCGACTCGTCGACCGACATGCTCAGCTGCATATCCAGGCCGCGAATGGCGGGGCGCTGCACGGGCTCTGACTTGGTGGTGTCGCGGAAGTTGGTAAACTGCACCAGCTCGTCGAGCTGCGTGTCGGCGGTGAGTTCGGCGTCGCGCATCACATAGGTCATATCGGTGTTGCCCAGCACGTCGAGCTTGCCGCGCATGCGCAGGTTGTCTACCGGGCCGTTCATCATGCCGTAGAAGTTGACGAAGGCCTTGCCGTAGGCTTCAGACCTGGCGTTCTCCTTGGCGTCGATAATCTTGAAGTTTTCGGCGCGCATACGGATATCGAGCATCATGTTGCTGAGGTCGGTAAAGTCGAGATTGCCCGAGATGTTGAGCGGCGCGTCGTTGTTGGCAAACATCTCAAAGTTTTCAAACAGGAGCCGGCTGCCAACGATGCGCACGGGGTCGTCGGCAAAGCGCATCTGCACGCCATAAGGTTCGCTGAAGAGGTAGGTAGAGTCGAGATACACCTCGCCATCGACAATGGGGCTGTCGAGCTGGCCGCGCACGGAGAGGGTGCCGTCGCCATAGCCGCGCAGACCGATGAGGCGGTCGGGGATGAAGCCGTTGACGAGCTGCATAGGCATACGCTGCAGGCCCATGGTGGCGTCGAGCCATCCGTCGCCCTCCGACTTGTACGTACCCTGTATGGTGCCCACCTCGTTGCCGTTGCAGAGCAGCATGCCGTCGACATAATGAGAGCCGTCGTTCTTGGGCATGTAGACAAACTCGCTGCCGAGATTGCCCATGTCGCACTTCTCGTACTTCATGTTGTCGACCGTCACGGCAGAAGATACCGACAGCTCGGTTTCGGTCTTGACGATGTGGAAGTCGCCGTTCATCATGCCCTCAATGTCGGGCATATAGGGGATGACCGAGAGCACCTTGTGCAGGTCAAACTTGGCGAGCGAGAGCGTGAGGTCCTGCTGGGCGTCGCTGTTGGTGTCGTCTGAGTAGAGCTGCACACCCATGCCGTCGGCAGCGGTGAGCTTGAGGTTGGCCTTTATGCGCTCATTGTCGCCAAAGAGTATAAAGTTGTCCTTGTTGGCAGCAAACTGCTTGTAGCCCAGCACGGGCGGCTCGCCATAGAGGTGCAGCAGTATGCCTTCGGTCTGCATGGCGGCAGCCAGTCCGAACCGCAGTCCGAGCCGGTTGCGGGCGTCGAAGACTTGGGCGGAGGCATAGGCGCCACGCTCAAACACGCCGCCATTGAGCAGCGCCGTGAAGGTGTAGTCGGGGTTGCGCTTGTTGTTGCTTATCCGCGCCTGGTAGCGGGTGCGCACCGAGTCGCTCGTCACCGCCACCCTCACGGTGTCTATCAGGAATTTGGCAGCCACCACCGAGTCGGCGTCTATGTGTCCGTTTATGCCCTGTACAGGCGAACAGTTTACGTCGACCAGCAGCCTTGCGGTCTCGTAACCCTTCCACTTGAGGAAGCGCGAGAAGGCGTTGTTGCGCCCGCTGCTGAGGAAGATGCGCGCCTCGGGCAGCTGCTGGCGCAGGCGCACCTGGTCGATGTATCTCTCACGGGTCTGGCGCTGCATCTCCTGGCTTACCAGTTTGATATGATGCAGCAGCACGTTGTAGTCGCCACGCGCGTCGGCATCGAGTCTGAAGTCGCCGCTGCTGATGAGCGCATGGGTGGTGTCGCGGGTGGCGAGCACGTCGAAGTCTATGTCTTCGGGGCGGAAGGTGTGGTTTCTGGAGTGGATGCGTATCTCGCCCACGTTGCCCAGGATGCTGAGATGATCTTTGAGATTGGTGTCGATGTCGATGTGGGAGCATACGCCCAGGTCGAGGGCATTGTCGGCGATGCCCAGTCGGTGCAGGTCGGCCTTGTCGAGGTCGCAGGCAAAGGTGCCACGGATGCGGCTGCCGTTGGCGATGCCGGCAAACGACAGTTGGCCGTCGAAGAGGGGATTGTTGCCGGCGGCGTTGAGGTGGATGTGGCCTCCCGCCATGTCGATGGTGGCGTGGGTGTCGCCGATGCGCTGTCCAGCCACGTCTATCTGGCCCAGCTCGGCGCGCGCCTGCAGTCGGGTGCGCGGACTGAGCATGTCGGTGCCCGTGCCCCGTGCCGTCAGCGAGCCGGTGAGGGTGCCTACGCCCGCTGAAGGTACAAAGTGTGCCACCTGCAACCCACGTGCTGCCATTCGTGCGCTGTATGCCATGCGCCGCGTGTCTATCTCTGCCTTGCCCTTGAGCGCTCCACGGCCCTCGGTCATGTCGAGGGTGGCGGCATAGTGGGGGCCGTCGGCGGTGATGTGGCTCTGCAGCCGCACGCCGCTGGGGATGCGTATCTGCCGTGCCACTGCGGGCGCGAGGGCTTGGGTGATGAAGTTGAGCTGGTGGGTCTGGGCCTTGACCTTGATGTCGGCGCTGAGACGGTCGGTGTCGTTGAGGTTGCCCACAAATCCGTTGGCACTCAGGTCGACCACCGTGGGCCACGTGATGTCCATGCGGGAGAGGCGCGCCTTCTGCATGTTGCCGCTCATGGCCACACTGATGTTGACTGGATGGTCGGGCAGACTGCGCAGCAGCGCCTTGGGCATCAGCGACGATGCGCCACAGACGATGTCGCCACGGCCAAGTGAGGCACGCAGGTCTATGTTCATCTTGCCGGGATGGCGGCTGTCAAAGGCGTTGAAGTCCATATCCACGCGCCCCTTGACGCTGGAGTGAGTGGTGGTGAGGGCGAGGGTGGGGAGGTGCATCGCCAGCGAGTCGATGGCTATGCGCGTGGCGAGCGAGGTAAGGCTGAGTCCGCTCTTCTCGGCAAATGCCGCGCTGCGCACTACCGCCTCGATGCGTGGAGCGCAGTAGAAGACCGAGTCTACGGCCAGCGACAGATGGCTGAGAGCGAGGTGGTTGTAGTCGAGCCCCTCGACGGGGTCTATGGCGCGGTTGTCATAGCTCACGCCACTGTCGTCGAGGCTGAGGCTGCCCACGCGGTAGAGCCCCTTGCCCAGGTCCAGATAGCCCTGGCGCGCCTTGAGAACGGTAATCTGTGCCCCTATGCGCAGGGTGTCGCCGGGCATGTGCAGGGTAAGCGCCGAGCGGTTGATGTCGAGCTTCTCTACGGCAATCTTCCACACATTGGCCGACGGTGTGGTGTCGGGCGGCACGGTGTCGCTCAGCTCGATGTCGAGCAGGGCGCCGTCGAGCAGAGCGCGGTCTATCCTCATGTCGCTCCGGCAGAGGTCTACGCCGTGGGAAGCCAGGGTGAGGGCGTCTATGCGTCCGCTCACCCGCGCCTCGTGTATCAGGGTGCCGGTGTTGAGCAGCATCTTCTCGAGCGCCAGTTCATCTACATTGACCACACCCGTGAGTAGCGGCCAGAACTGCACGTCGACCACGGCGCGGTGGATGTAGGCTATGGTGTCGGTGTAGTGGGTCGAGTCGTTGGGCTGTACCACGTGTATGCCCTCGGCTTCGAGGTCGAGGGGAAATGCCAGCTGCACATGGTCGATGCCGATGTCCATGCCCGTAGCCTCGGAGGCGTAGGCAGAGACCTGGCGCACCGCCCAGTTCTGTACGGGTGGCAGGTAGAGTAGTATGGTGATGAGCAACAGCAGTGCCAGCAGCGAGGCGACGGCTATCCCCGTCGCGCGCAGCACCCGCCGTGTGTAGTATTTCAGTGTATCTGCGTGAGTCATACTTCTTGTTTGTTGAAATTCTGTGAATGTGGTGGCCGTAGTGGCTACTTTCGCATTGACAGACAACCTATCAAATTACAAAATTAGGTATTTTTTTCCTAATCATAGGCCCTTTGCCGCCGAAAATGTTGGCGATGATGGAGATTGGGGCTTTTGTGAAGGTAAAAAAGCAGGCGTCAGTTGTTGGTCTTGGTGCTGCGGTCGGCGACAAACATGCCCAACAGAATGCAGGTGGCTCCGGCGAGGAAGTAGGGAGTAATCTTCTCGCCCAGCACCCACGAGGCGAAAATCATGGTGGTGATGGGGTTGAAGTATACCCAGTTGGTGGCTTTCACCGCGCCCAGCTTGGAGATGCACCAGTTCCAGGTGAGAAAGCAAATCATCGACGCCAGACAGCCCAGGAATGCCAGGTTGCCCACTACCACGGGCTTGGTGAGCACGGCGGCGGTGGGGAGCGTGGGGTAGAATATATAATAAGGTAATATGGTCAGCACGCCGTAGAAGAAGACCTTGCGGGTGATGAAGGCGGCGCCATACTTGGCAGATACCCACTTCATGAGTAGCGAGTAGACCGACCAACTCAGACAGGCGGTAAACGCCAGCGCGTCGCCAAGGGGCGAGAGGTGGAGCACAAAGCGCCCGTTGAGCACCACGATGACCATGCCGGCAAAGGCGAGCAGCGAACCGCCCAACTGCATCATGCTGATGCGCGTAGTGGAACGGTAGACCAGCCTCACCAGCAGCGTGGCAAAGAGCTTGTCTGCATCAGCCATGTTCTTGTCTATGTCGTCGAAATCGCTTATGAGCATTCTACCCCAGTCGTAGAAGTGGTCGAGCGTCTCGTCTTTGCCTGTTATCTTGACGAAGCTTTTATACAGGTCGCAGACCAGCTTTATGGGGTCTCCCACTTCTGCCTTGGAATACTTGCGGAAGAGTTCGCTGATGGTGAGGTAGTTTGGCGCCCACACGGGCTTGCCGGCACATCTATAGAGTTCTTCGTTGAGAAATAGCGAGGCTCTTTTATTCGGGAAGATTATCGCTATGCGCGACAGGTCATTTCCGTATTTTCTTATTATATCCTGTGCTACTATCTGTAGGAATGTTTTCATATTTTCCAATGTATTGTTTTTTACTTTTCCACCTCTTTTATTTCTTTCCTGAATACATACCAGATGTATCCTCTCACATTGGCGTAGCCCATCTGTCTGAGGTATCCGATGTATTGTCTCACCTGGGTGGCATATTTTTCGTTGGGCTTTCCGAACTTGAAGTCCACCACAACCACTTCGTCGCCGTCTTTCATCACACGGTCGGGTCGTCGTGCCACGATTTCCTTCTTTCCGGTCTTTTCGTCGGTTTCCTCGCAGATTATCGTGCATTCGTTGAAGAGCGTCCATCGGGGCGAGAACCAGTCAGCCACGAGTTCGTTTCCCGTCAGGTATCCGTTGAGCAGGCTCTGCAGCTTCTCCCGGTCCAGGTTGTCTCCATAGAGTATTCCTTCTGCTTCAAACCTGTCGAGCTCGGATTCCACGTCGGCTGCCGTCTTGATGCCAGAGAATATCTGGTGCAGTATGTTTCCCGTGCTGATATAGTCGGCTTTCGGCTCCGTGTTTTCTTCCTGTTCTTCTCCGTTGTTCTCCTGTATGAATTTCTTGCTGTTGTTGCTTTGTCTGAACTCCAGTGGTATTTCGTGGTGTTCTATGGTGGCAGCCACGGAGATGTCCTGCTTCAGGAACACGTTTCCCGACTTCTTGTCCTCCTCTTTAGTCTTGCCAGGGCAGAATTCTCCGTATGTGAACGTGAGTTCTGTACTGTTGTCGTCCTTGCCTTCTATTGTGGCTCCTTTTAGTGACTGTGCCGTTTCCGCCAGGCTCTGCTCTATGAGCATGGAGCGTGTTCCTGCCGCATTGCGCTTGCCGACGACAAAGAGATTCTTCTTCGGTCGGGTGAAAGCTACGTAGAGCAGGTTGAGGTTGTCTATCGTGTTCTGCATGTGCTCATACTTGTAGTCGTTGGCATAGATAGACTTTGCGAGTGTGGGTGAATAGCTGATGGGGATGAGGGGCAGCTGGCTGAACGGCTCCACGGCGGGATGACACCAGATATTGTTTCCGTATAGTTCCAGCTTCCAGTCGCAGAACGGGATTATCACGTTGTCGAATTCCAGTCCCTTGCTCTTGTGTATGCTGATTATCCTGAGTCCGTCGATGTCGTCGGTCTGTATGGTTCTCGAGTGCAGGTTTTCGTCCCACTCTCTGAGGAATCCCGCCACGTCTGCCGACATGTCTTTGATGTATGCGTTGAGATAGTCGAAGAATGCGCAGATATATGCTCCGTCCTCCTTCATGCGGTCGAGCCTGAAGATATGGAGCAGCTCCTCGCAGAGCTCGAAGAGCGGCAGTTCTTTCAGCTCTTCCTGGTGTGCGGTATATTCCTCGGGCAGCAGATTGTCGCCCTGATCTTTCATATTTGTCATTTGACTGCCGGAGAATGTGTCGTTGCCTGTGGCGAGCGAATATTTCTTTGTCAGACAGGCTCTCGTGAGCACGTCGTCTCCGCCATACAGATAGCGCAGGGCATCTATGATGCAGCACACGGCGACCGAATGGTCGAGTCTGAAAGCCTCATCGCTCACGATGTTTATGTCGGGATGGCATTCCGTGAAATAGTTTGCCAGCACGGGTATGTATCTGTTTGAGCGCAGCAGTATAGCTATGTCGCGCTGCCTCACTCCTCTTTGCAGCAGTTCGTGTATGGTGTCTGCCAGTATGGCGAACGTGTTTTCTTCGTAGCCTTCGGTTGGCAGCAGCCTGACGCTCACGAGTCCCTTGGCTTCTCTCTTTATCGTCTTCTGCTCCACGTCGGCATAGGCTGTGTTTATCTGCTGCGCGTTGTTCTGGTCTGTATTGCTTTCGTTGGCGAATTCGGCGGCTATGGCAGAGCGGAAGAATGCGTTGTTGAAGCGGATGATGTTCTGCTCGGAACGGTAGTTGGTGTCGAGCGATTCTACGTTAACGGAGTATCCGGGGAATGCTTCTGAGATATTGCTGAGCAGACTCCATTCTCCGGCTCTCCATCTGTAGATGCTCTGCTTTATGTCTCCCACTATGAGGTTGTCTGTCACTCCCGGGGGCGTTGTCTTGGCATGGCTCAGACATTCGCCGAGCAGCACCTTGAAGTTGTTCCATTGCACTACGCTCGTGTCCTGGAATTCGTCTATCATGATGTGGTTGAGATGTGTTCCTATCTTCTCGAAGATGAATGGCGAGTCGGAGTCGTTTATCATCATTCGCAGCAGGTGTTGCGTGTCGCTGAGCAGGAATCTGTTTGCCTCGGCGTTCATCTCCTTCACCTTGTTTTCTATGTCTCTGAGCAGTCTGAGGTTGTTGATGTTCTTGAGCGTGGCGGCCACGGAGTTCACTATTGTCGCGGCCGTCGTCCTTTCCTTTTCCGCCCTCTCGAGGAGGGGCATGAGGCTCTCGCGTGCTGCCCGTATTATGAGGTCGCGGTTTTTGTTGGTTTTCGCAACCCAGTTCTCTTCGCTTTCCATGCAGTTTGCCACGGTCTTCGGTATGAAATTCCTGTCGCTGATGTCGTCTTCGGCCAGTCGGTGGAAGTATTTCTGTATTCCGCTTCTCTGCCCGCCCTTGAAATCCTCTTCCTGTATGCCGTATTTGCCGATGAGCCTGAAGAATTCAGAGCTTGTTTCCTTGAGAATTTCCCGTGCGGCGATCTCTTCGGCTCGCAGCTTGGTGCGGTAGGAGGTGAGGAATCTGCTGTCGGAGAGTTTTTCGTTCACTGCTTTCCCGATTTCGCGATACTGGTCGTTGAATATCATCCGTCCAAAATCCTTCACCGAGCCGATGATGTTCCAGCTGTTGTTTTTGTCTATGTTTTCCATTATGAACCTCACGATCCATGAGAAGAGGGGCGACTTTCTGTCGAGTTCCTCTATCATTAGGTCCACTGCTTGGTTTTCCACCGCCGTATCGTTGAGTTCCACTCTGAGGTTTGCCGAGAGGTCCAGTTCGCGCGCGAGGTTCCTGAGCACGCTCTGGAAGAACGTGTCGATGGTCTCCACGTGGAAATAGTCGTAGTTGTGTATGAGGAGCGAGAGGGCTGCCGAGGCTGCTTTTCTGATGTCGTCTTCCGCCATCTGTGTCTCAAGTGCTATCTTTTTCAGATAGTCGTCAGATTCGGCCAGTCCTCGTGATATTCCGTAGAGCTGACTAAGTATTCTGGTTTTCATCTCCTCTGTGGCTTTGTTTGTGAAAGTCACGGCCAGGATGTTTCTGTAGCTTGCCGGATTGGCTACGAGCAGCTTTATGTATGCCACGGCAAGCGTGAATGTCTTTCCGCTGCCGGCACTTGCCTTGTAAACTGTGAGTGAACTCATGTGTGTGGTTTTATTGTCGTTTTTTTTATTCACCAGTCTCTGAACAGCTCCATGCTCATTCTGATGCCAGTGCCCTCGAAGTGCTTGTTGCTCACCCCTAGGAAGAGCCCTATGGAGAAGAGACGGTTTGTCAGTCCGTAGCCACACTCCAGATAGGGGTGCAGCTTGTCTGTGAAGAGTGTGTTGCAATAGAGCCTCTCCATCTCGATGAATTTTCCCACGAATGGTATTCTCGACACGAGCAGCAGGGGCGACTCATAGGTCAGATTGCTGTTCACGTAGTATTTCGAGGCATTATACCAGTTTTTGTTCAGTAGCTGGAACTCCCCCGTCCAGTCGTCGTTCCATCCCTCTGGGATGGAATTGTATCTGAAGTTCCTGTAGTCCAGAAAGTAGGCCCCCTTGCTTCTTGATGTGTATATTCCGTATCCCATCTTCATCGATAGTACGCGGAGTTTCATCACGGGTATTTTCCACGAGGCGTCTATTTCCATGCGCTTGTAGTTCATGTCAGACCGTATCACTCCCTTTATGCCCCGCTCATAGTCGTAGGTCAGTACGGGGCCCCGGTTCAGCCACGGGCTCCATACCAGCTGCAGGGTGGGGGAGAAGGAGTAATACTTCGGTTTCCTGCCCGTTGCGGCGAAGTCCTGCGGGTCCACCGCCGTACGCCTGTGGTAGGCGAATCCTGCGCCCAGCCTTAGCCTCGGGTTGATGAGGAAACTTGTGCGCAGGCGCCAGTACATGTCTTTGAAGAGGTCGAGCCTCAGGTTCTCCCATCTGATGGAGTCGTACGACTCATGCTTGAGCTGCGTGAGGATTTCCGAATTGAAGATATGGTTGCCCGTTCCGTATTCCGTCTCTATGGTCAGCCGCCTGCCGAGTGTGAGCCGCATCGGGATGTTGAAATACACTTGTCGGAGCTTGAATGAATATCCGAGCCTCGCACCCATGCCGAGCCTTGCGTTGGGGCTGAAATCTAGTTTCCCGTTGAGCTTTATGCGATAGGTCACTCCCTTGTAGCTGCTGTAGCCCAGATAGAGAGGGTTTATTATGGGCGACATTCTGAAGCTCCCCCTCATGTTGCCTCCGAAATCGCCGCCCAGTCTGTCTATGAGATAGCTGCCCAGGTCTTTCCATAAGCTGCTCTCTCTCCGGTTGCGCCTAGTCGTGGCACTGTCGGGGGTAGGGTCGTTCTGCGTTCTGCGGGCTATGAGCGTGTCTATGGCGGCAGGGTCCAGATGGTAGAGCACGTTGTATGACGACACCACCTTGTTGCCCATGAAGCGCATCTGTGTCCTCACGTTGCTGCTGTGGGGCATGGGCGGATGGCCTTTCTGCATGAGGATGCGGATTCTAAATTTCATCACGTCGATCGTGCCTCTGAATTCCACTTCGTGTATGCAGCCCGACGAGTCCACGTTGGCTGAGCCTGCCACAAGCTGTATGTTCTTGAAGCGTGGTCGGAACGCCACTCTCATCAGCCCCGTGGTCTTGTTGTGCTCCGTCTTGTATCTGTAGAAGCTCCTGTTAGTGCGCTCAAACGGCGAGAGCAGGAAGCTGTCGAATATTGTGGCGCCGTAGATTCTGGGCCGCAGCAGGATCTTCATCATCGACACCACGTCCTTGTTGCGTGGCACGTTGCCGCTTGACCTCACGAACTGAAGGTCTCTGATTTTTCTATTTGACATAATTAGTCTGAACAGTCTTTCTCCTTGATATTCCCTTCGTCCTTTGGCTATGGGATACATCGACGGCAGGAGTTTAAGAATGAAATTCCTCTTCTTTATGTCGATTCTGAAATTGTGATATATATATAGAGAGGTGTCTGTTCTGGATTGCAGCAAGCTGTCGCCCTTGTCGAAAATCCTGTCAAGCAAGAGATTGTCGACATCTGTTTTCCTTTCGCGCCCCAAGACTCCGGCTGCCGCGCAGAAAACAATAAACATCAGTAAGATGATTCTCCTTTTCAACTCACCTTATTTTATATATGAGACTCCAAATTTCAATTTCTCGTACTGAAGAACTCTGAAATTCCAGTTCGCGGATTAAAATGCAAAGATATGGAATTTTTTTCAAGTTTACAAGGAGACGAGTAAGCAAATAAACAAGGATTTTTTCCTAAATACCTGAGTTCGGGATAAGCGACAGTCGTTTTTCTTGTTATGCCAGATTTCCGACAGGTGCA
>OQVT01001028.1_pt1 | contig 17155 bp, 34 predicted proteins | sample 1691561 | NCBI WGS metagenome assembly OQVT01 (sample SAMN03418260, study PRJEB22391) | human gut metagenome | biome: human-gut; feature: organic feature; material: feces | host: Homo sapiens | place: Tanzania | collected 2013-01 | reverse complement strand
AGAGCAGTTCTCTGTGAAGTTCACTTTTTTCCACCCGGAGGAATTATGCATTTGTAATCAAATTTATTCGCCATAAATTCTATACTCCTCACAAAATTCTTTAATGGCCTTATCAACAAGAAAATTTTCTCTTTCTTTTAAGAAATTTCTGTTATTATCTAACATACATTCTTTTCTTATTTTATTAACTTCATTGTAATATTGCAACTGTAAAGGCTTAGTCAAAACTTTACTGCTGTCTTTCTTTACAAAATATATTTTTCCACTGTTTTCTACCGCAATCATAACATTCATATTTTTAGTTGTCAATAAACTTGTTATATCACCTTCTGATAGTCTTCCCGCGGTAACATGGTTGTGTACAAATGCATATTTTATTTTATTATTTTCAACAAAGGATCTATATAGTTCTCCTCCAACACTTTCCTTGTCACCTACATCTCTATATATTGTTTCACCTGTTTTAAGATCTACCAAACACAAATGTTCTTTTCTTGATTTTGAGCCTAATTTTGCTACCTCCATACAAGCTGTTGACAAACCTTCATTTACTTCTTTTGAAAATCCGGAATAATTAACTTGATATGATGCTTTTTCATTAAAAAACAGTTCCTCACCGCTACCATATCCAAAAGAATGTCCGGCTTTTAATGATTCTTTCCACTCTTTGTAGCTTATGTTACCAACAAGATTTGTTTTCCCTGTTACAGGGTCTCTGGCACTACGTTTGAGCAGTGCTTCAACTTCCTCTCCGAGATATGCACGTGTTGTGCTGCGGCAATTCGGATGAAGCGGCGGAAAGTTTATCCGTGTTATTTTGTGTATTAAAAAAAGCGATGTATCCCAAAGAGAGATTACATCGCTTTTTTGTATAAAATTTATCTTCTGCGTTTTGTTTTGTCGAAAGATGGATTGAATGCGTAGAAGTTTTTGGAATCAAGCTTATCTGTCGCGAGTCTGAGACCCTCGCCGAAGCGTTGATAGTGTACTACCTCACGCTCACGCAGGAACTTTATGGGATCTCTGACGTCGGGGTCGTCTACAAGTCTTAAGATGTTGTCGTACGTAACTCTTGCTTTTTGTTCTGCGGCAAGATCTTCATGCAGGTCGGCTATGAGGTCGCCCGTGACGGCAAATGAGCTTGCGCTGAACGGTGTACCGCTCGCGGCTATAGGATACACACCCGTGGTATGGTCAACAAAGTAATCGGAAAATCCGTTTTTCTTTATCTCTTCCGGTGTGAGATTTCTTGTGAGCTGATAAACTATCGCACATATCATCTCAAGGTGGCCGAGCTCCTCTGTGCCTATATCCGTAAGCAGACCTTTGAGTTCGGGATACGGCATGGAAAACCTCTGGCTAAGGTAACGTAAGCTCGCTCCGAGCTCACCGTCCGGACCGCCATATTGTTTTTAGATATAACGCTAGTTTAAAAAATATTGAATTGTAATTGAGTTAGTATCACGATTATAAATAACAGCCTTAACAATGGCTTTCAGCGCCCTGTTTTTAGAAGCTTCTGTCTCATCAGGTGATTCCAGTACCCGGATGAGTTCTTTCATTGTTTTCCGCGTCCTCGGAGTGTACTCTGCCGTATTCCGTGTCTCTTGCTGTAACTGTTCAATAGTTGCAGTTATTGCTTTTTTCTTCTCGCCGTATTCGGCAAGAGAATCAATACCGGCCAGATAAGCTTCTTCTGCACGCTTAAGCTTCTGCTGCTCCTTTTTAATTAGGTTATCGGTGTCCCGTATTAACTTCAATGGCTTGTCGCTGTTGTTAAGGTTAAAAGCCTCAAGGTCATTTTTAAGTGCCTGAATAACAGCAGCGTTCAGCGCGTCTATAGATACGCTGTGGCTCTTATCACACTTTCCGTGCGCGTATGCGTAACATTGCAACCTATTAGCGCCGGAATGAACAAGAGTTGCACCACAATCAGAACAGCGGACTATACCGCGGAGCATAAAATCATTTTTAATTGCGTCTGTTCTCATATACTTTACCTTTGGTTTAATTAAATTCTGAACGGTGTCAAAATCTTCTTTGTTAATTATAACATCATGTGAGCCTTTGACAAGTGTTTCTGTGCCGTCTCGGTAAAAGCCTCTTGAGCCACGGCCTGAATTGTCCCAGCGAATATACCCGGCATATACAGGGTTACGGAGCAAATATAAAACCGTGCGGTTCTCGAATAAATTTCCACGGCGCGTTCTAATACCGTCCGAATTTAAGTCCATAGCTATATTTCTGCATGGCTTTCCGGCCAAAGCCTCGTTGAAGATCCTGCGGACAATCGGCGCGGTTTCCTCGTCAATTATAAATTCACCGTTTTCAATTTTGTAGCCGAGCGGGGGAATAGATACCGGCTTGCCACGTGATACTTTTTCAGCCATGCCTCTTATAACTTCTTCTGAGAGGTTCACGCTGTAATATTCGTCCATAGCCTCAATAAGGGATTCGACTAATATACTCATCTTATCATCTCCGACAGCCTCGGAAATGGATATAACGGATATACCGCGCTTTTTAAGCATGGACTTAAAAACAATACTGTCCTCACGGTTTCGTGCAAAACGCGAAAATTTCCATACGAGGATAGCCTCAAAGGGAATAGGATTACTTTTTGCAAGGGCAATCATATGATTAAAGCCCTGCCTCTTTTTTGTGCTTCGGCCGGAAATACCGTCGTCATGGAATATGTATTCATCCGGGACAACATATCCGTGTGTTTCTGCATACTCTCTTATCTTTTTAACCTGTGAATCCGGAGATAGTTCTGTCTGATCCTCAGTCGATACACGTATATATGCAGCTGCTATTTTCATATAATCACCAAAATTACTTTCCCAATCCTTTATCCAAAAGGTTCTTTTTTTCTTGATTTCTTTCTATCTGACTTATACTTTTTTCAGGCGTAGGTAAATCTTCGGGCATAGTTCCGCCCAGTTCATCAATGGCTTCTCTGACTTTTTTCCCAACTTGATAATGAGTTGCGTTCGCTTTTTCTTTGCCTTTAACATTGTCACGTTTTAACTTTTCCTCTGTCTGCGTAGCACGAAAAAGATTCGCAGCTAGTTCTGTACTTCCCATGTGGTCCAAAATGTTCTGACTTTTTTTAAGCCCCTTTCGTTCCTTAATGTCTTGCGCCTTAAGACCGTTGTATAATCCCATGTAGCCATAGTTTTGAAAAATGGCATAATCTTTTGGTTCCAACACTCCTGCATTGTGTGCAGCATCTGCAAGTGCGGCGTTATGCCTTTTAATTTCGTTCCTAATAGCCAAACGTTTTTGATCTTCCGTTAAATCCTTGTAATTCTCTATCAATTCTTCTTGTCGTGTTTTAACAGCAAAGTACGATTGCCCAACTGCAATAACTTCTTTTCTGGGGTCTCCATTCATTACAATAAGATAGCAAGCATAACGAGAAAGCTTATAATCGTCAATTAATCGTCCTGCACCAGAACCTAGTTCAACCATTTTGCTGACGTCAGCAAAATGGTTTTTCGGATTAAAGCCACTGTTTTTACACGCAAGTTTTGCCCTCTCAATAGCTTCTCTAAAGTTACGCCATTGTGTGTAATCCAAGACGCTTTGCAATTCTCTTGCATACCAAAATTCCTGTCCATATTCATTTACTCTTTTTATACTCTCAAAGGTTTCATCTGTATATGCGCTCAATTCTATACTCACAATTACATTCCTCCAAACGTTCAATACGTATTTTGTTGTTTTTTTATAATATTAAAGATATAATTTTCAATAGAAATGAAAGGGAAGATGCGAAATGAAATTATTTGATTTTTTTAAAAAAGAACTTAATCCGGAACCAAAAGAAAGAGCAAATACGATAGTGAAAAGTACTGTTCCTGAAAATGAGAAAAAATATTATCGAGATGATTCATATTATACAACAAAATCATATGGAGGTACTGTCTTTGAAAGGACAGTAGTCACTTTTGAAGAGCGCAAGAAAACTGCTATACCTTCTCAAAGAGGTTTATATCCGGCTCAAATTTTGTTGCTTGAATATTGTTCTTATGGCACATATCCCGGCCCCCAAAATGGATATCCGGGATTTTGGTGGTTTTCATATGGTATTCGTGATGTTGGGGCTGCATTAAAAGAACTCGAAAACTCCGGATTTATAGTTATGGGAACTTTAAATGAAGCTGTAGGTAATTTAAAGGTTCAAGAATTAAAAGATATTCTTTCTTCTCACGGAGAAAGCACAACGGGGAAAAAAGATGAACTTGTTAAGCGTGTGCAAAACGTTGCAACAGATGAAGAATTATTAAATGCAGGTGTTGTTGCAAAATATCGTCTTACGGATATTGGAAGAATAGAATTAGAAGAAAATGCATATGTTCCATATATGCATAAACGTCCACAGCAAACCATAGAATCTGATGGGGCTGAAACGACGTTCAATGTTTGGATTATCAACAAAATTCTTGGGTCTGGAGATAAATCAAATTGGAAAGCAATCGTTGACGCTCAGGAACAAAAATTTAGAAAGGAAATTGCAGAGAACCACGCAGCATTTATGGAAGATTTAAAGAAAAACTTTCCAGAAGAATATAAAAAAGCAAAAGCTCAAGATGATCTACTTGCTTCGTGCAAAAAAGCGCAAGCTAAGTATGATGAAGACCACGATATTGACTCTTACATAAGTTTTTGGGAAAACATATGGAGTAGTGGCGGCTTGAATTTTTTTGGTTCTAATTGGACTTTTAAGCTTGCCGAGTTGTATATTGAGGCAAAGAGATTTGATGATGCACTCAATTTTGTAAAAATGATTAAAGTTTATAGACCAACATACTCTGGAAGGGCTGATTCATACATTGAAAAAATACCTATTATGAAAAAACGATATTTAAAAAAGAAAAAATGACATGTGCTTCAAAGTTATTGTTGACGGTTTGTATATGTAATAAAAAGCAGTCAGATTGAATATCTGGCTGCTTTTTCTGCTTCTGCCTCGCAGAACTCGATAGACAGCCCCTCGCCGAAGTGGTTATCCTGTATATGTTTCAATTCGTGATTAATTGCCTTGCGGCGAGCCTCTTCACAGATCGCCTCGTTTATAAGTACGGTATAACTTCCGTCCGGATTGTCAACGGTTACACCCTTAATATATCCGGGAAGATCTTCTGATAGTCTTATCTGAATATCAGCCACGTTGATCACCTCTTAAGGCTTCAATTATTCTTACAGCCTGTTCAACTTCTTCTTTTGTTGCCTTTTTTGACAGACTGAAAAGCATTTTCATCTCCGGACGTGTGCGGAGCTCTTCGAGATACTCTTGGAGTTCCTGCTCTTCCGGGGATGATTCTGATTTATCTTCAATCAGATCTGATTTATTAATTCCGAAATAGTCGGCGAGTAGTTGAATTTTATCCATACGAGGCAACTTCTGCCCGGTACACCAACTTGACACCGTTGATGTTTTTAAATTTAAATCAGTAGCTAAGTCTATCTGAGTTAAATTGTTTTTTTGCATGTAATAATTAAGTTTTTTTTCAAATATATGTCTGTATTCCTCATCACTCATGTTATCGCCTCCGACTTAAGAGTAACACTTAAAGCGAAAAAAAACAACGAAAAGTTAAAAAAAATTCACTTTAAGTGTTGACAATCCACTTTAAGTGGATTATTATAATCGTGAAAGGAGGGATACCTGTGCAGATAACATTAAAAGCCGCCCGAGTTAACGCAGGTCTTACTCAGGAGGAAATAGCTAGTAAAATACACGTAAATAAAGCGACTATTATTAATTGGGAAAAAGGTAAAACCTCTCCCTCTGCTGTACAATTCGAGAAAATTTGTATGCTGTATAACGTAAAAAAAGATGATATTTTTATACCTTTAAATCCACTTAAAGTGTAATTAAGGAGGTGAACACATATGAGCGAACCTAGAGAACGTTTCCCGGTGGACACAAAACGGCGCAAAAAAATCGAAGAGTGTGTAAAAGTGCTTACCGGAATAACATATCCGGAATGGATTGAAATTAAGCGACTTTTAGATGCTGACTTCGAAAAAAGAATCAGAAAGCTAAAGTACACACTTGATCTTTCCGATTCTGAATACATAAATCAACTTATTCAGTCACTATTTGAATCTGGGTGGGACTAATTTTAAAAAACCACCGGTGGACTTATCGCAGTGGCCGGGGAGCGGGCTAACTCTCCAAATACAATTTAACAGTAATATATTGTAGCCCCCTGACCTTTGGTATGGTACCGGCTACTGCGGTGAGTTCATCGGAATAGATAAACTCAGATAAGGAGGTTTTTCTATGGAGCGGGCACAAACAACAATCCGCCTACCTGCCGAACTGAAAGATCAGTTACAGCAAGAGGCGGACGAAAAAGGATTAAGCTTAAGAGATTTAATTGTTTTCATTCTTTGGGGTAGTTTGAATCGAGCCAGTTTTCAAGAATAACTTCTATTTGCTTTGCTGCAGAACGTTTTTCTCTTAAAGCAATAGCTTTAACTCTTTCAAGCAGCTCAGTATTAATTCGGAGTGTAAACCTTGTTTCATCTTCCGGGGTATAAGGATCTTTAGTTGACATGAATATCCCTCCTAGTGACACCATTTTAATGTCACAAAAAAATAAAGTCAAGCACCTACTTGACGGCAAAAAGACATTGTGATAATATAACAAAAGAAAGGTGGTGACAGTATGACGTCAGAGCGAATGAGATTTACATTGCGATTACCTGAAAATCTTTTAACACGCTTGGGAAAAGCCTCAAATGAACTAGGAGTTTCAATAAACTCGTTAATAATTCAAATCCTATGGGATTACGTAAAGGAGGTAAACACATATGAGCGAACCTAGAGAACGTTTCCCGGTGGACACAAAACGGCGCAAAAAAATCGAAGAGTGTGTAAAAGTGCTTACCGGAATAACATATCCGGAATGGATTGAAATTAAGCGACTTTTAGATGCTGACTTCGAAAAAAGAATCAGAAAGCTAAAGTACACACTTGATCTTTCCGATTCTGAGTACATAAATCAACTTATTCAGTCACTATTTGAATCTGGGTGGGACTAATTTTATAGTCACGTCCATCATAATGAAGATTCACATAGTCAAGAGAATGTACCGGCTGATTTAATTCTTCTAGCCAAATATTCGGGGAGGATTTGCCATCACCAATTACACAATCATCTTCATCAGATAAGCAAACCCATTCACCGAGTAGGCAAGCATATACTTTTTGCATTTTTTCACCACCTTTCTGTGTCGAGTATAGCATAAAAAGGTTCACTGGAATAGACAAACTCAGATTATGAATACATATAAAAGAATTAACAAGGAGGTCTTTCCGTGGGTAATAAGGCAAAACCGATAACGGTTAAAAAAGAATTAATAGTCAACGGAGTGGCAAAGCCATGGGAGGAAGCTACTCCGGAGGAAAAGCAGTTGTGGAGAGAGCAGACGGCAAAGCGCCTTAATGATGTTCTCCGTCCATACGGATATACTGTCTTTCTTGCAGATGAGAAAGACAAGAAGGAGGTGTCTTAATGAAAGATTTGCCAAAGTGTGACCATCCGGGGTCCTGCGGTGCAAGGGACAGAGGAAGATGTCTTATTCTGACTTGTACAAAGTTCGGAAGATACGGGAATGAAAAGTGCCCTTTTCAGCAAGCCGATCCGGACAAGTTCAGCTGGAACCGAATAAGCAAGAAAATTCTGCACTTGAAATAATAAGAAAACATGGTGAGCTGCTTCGGTTGTCGGAGTTCTTATCCTGAAAATCTGCCATTACGTATAAATGATAAGAATCACTCACTCCGGCAACTTGAGCAGTTCACTATTGCTTTTTTAAGGAGAAACACATGGAAGATAAATTCACAAAGGATATAGAGATCCTTGTAACTGATGAAGAGATGACAGAAGCTCTTAAAACTGCACAGAAGTATTGCCGGCAGCATAACGCCTGTAAAAAGTGTATTAACTTAAGAAACTGTACTTTAGAACCGTACTGTTGGCGCTTTGGAAAAGAGAATTTGCAGTCAACTGCAGAAAAAGGAGAGTGATTGAAATGAATAGAAAAATAGATAAAACAAGGCTTGTTATTCAACTTATGCCTTTTATTTTTTTGACTTTTTTACTGGTTATCGTTTTAAACACGGCGAAAAATGATGAAACCTCAAAAGAAGTTAAAGCCGTACCGGCTACGCAGGCTATAGAAAAAGAATCTTCTGTGGCCGAGCCGGTAACAGAAGATCCTTTTAAGTATTCATATGATGTCCCTATGCCGGACGAGCTTATTAAGTACACGGTAGACACGGCAAATGCTTACGGGCTTAATCCTGCTCTTGTCTTTGCCGTTATGGAAGTAGAATCCGGATTTGATTTTCTTGCAAAGTCAGAAAACTGCTACGGTGTCATGCAAATACACGCTGTTAATTATGAGTTGCTTTCAAGTCGATTGCAGATAACGAACCTGCTGGACGCAAGACAAAATATTGAAGCCGGCTGTTATATACTTTCAGCCTTTACGGCAAAGTATCCGCTTGAGAGAGCAATTGTCTGTTATAACTGCGGAGAGTACGGCAATCAATCAACGTCCACGGCTTATAGTCAGAAAGTCTTAAAGGCTATGGAGAATTACGAATGATAATTCACAGAGTTGTTTGTATGAAATGCAAAAGTCATTACTTCATCACGACGTTTTCAGATGGGACAAGCCTCGGAGAATGTTACTGTGAGAAGTTCAGACTTAACCTTAATAATCCGGAAATCAGGAAACTGTACGACCGGTATAAGGTATGGAAAGGATTATCTCCGCACATGCCGCTGACGGACGCGCAGAGATATGAATTTGAGGAGTATATTTTGGGGACAAAAAAAGGCCGTCAGAGCCAACCATAAACTCTGACGGCAAAGACTTATAAAAGTCTAACCAAAGCATATTAATTATACCATAACTACGTTAAATATGCAAGTTTTTAAAAGGAATGAAAAAGTTCCTTTGTCCCCTTGGTAAAGTAATTATTTATTCAACCATTTTACATAGAACTGAGGAGAAGAAAATGCCTTACATTGAGACAACGGTACAGGCAGGAAGTTATCTCGAAGTATATAAGTGCCATTCATACCGGTATCAGTGTCCGGAAAAAGGAAACAGAAAGCAGAAGCTTGAGAGAACAACAGAACAAGCAGCTGCTGTTAATGAAAGAAATGCGGAGAGGAAACTCCGGTGGCTTATTCAGACTAACTTTTCACTTGGAGATATACACCTTGTTGTTACATATCAAAAGGACAAGCGTCCTGATCCTGACGGAGCAAAGAAAGAAATAAGAAATGCCCTCCGAAGATTTCAGCGAGTATACGAAAAAGAAGGACTTGAATTTAAATATATCCATGTAACGGAGTATAAGAGCACAGCAGTTCATCATCATCTTATTATTCCGAGTATAGATATCAGACTTCTCACTGATAAATGGAAGTTCGGACAGCTTCGTCCGACATTCCTGTATGAATCAGGAGGTTACTCGGAACTTGCACGGTACCTTATTAAGGAAACTTCAAAGACGTTCCGTGAAGATAAAAATCCGAATAAGAAACGCTGGTACGGTTCACGGAATTTGAAGAAGCCGAAAATAACAAAAAAGATTGTAAAGGCAAACACCTTTGCAACCGCGCCGAAAGAGCGTAAGGGGTATATTCTTGAAACAGATTCATACTTTTCTGATTACAATTCAGACGGATATCCCTACGTGTTTTATAGATACCGAAAAATCGAATAGAAAGGAGATTTTAAAAGTTGGCGATAAGAAAGCAGATGTACAAGGTTGAGGGTATAGAGGAAATAACCCTCTGGTATGAGCCTGCGAGCGGGTTGTTTTATGTTTACGGAAAACATGATTCAGAGTTTATAACAAACAGTCCTGCAACGGCTTGGATAACGTATATTGAGAAAATCGAAGCGCACATCCTAAAAAAACTGCAAAAGGAGTTAAAAGATGAAGTCAGAAGATCAGGCACAAATAGACCTGTTCAGATACCTAGCATACAGGAGCGGGAAGTATCCGGAAATGAATTTAATATTCCACGTTCCTAACGGTGGTAAAAGAACAGCTGCGGAGGGAAGAATTTTTAAAGCAATGGGAGTAAAAGCCGGAGTTCCGGATTTATTTCTCCCGGTTGCACGTGGAAAGTACCACGGGTTATTTATTGAACTTAAAGTGGGAAAGAACAAGCCCACGGTAAGTCAACTCGGATGGCAGATGAATCTGCAAGCGCAAGGATATGTTTCAGAAGTCTGTTACGGATGGGAGCAGGCGGCTGAACTTATAGAAGCATATTTAAACCTTAAGGAGTGATAAAAGTGTTAACCAAAGCAATTGAAAAACTGAATGAAGAGAGTGAAAAGGTTTCCGGCCGGAAAGAAAAGGCGGTATCTTCATATGTTCTGGACGTGTTAAAAAAATTCTGTGAGCAGGAGCCGGAATTTGCACAGGCAATAGTGCAGACAGATAAAACATTTGCTGATTGCCTGACAGAGATACTTAAAGGTACCGGGGATAGTATTTCGGATCTTAAAGTATGTGAGAGAGCAGCACAGTTTTATTTCCCCGGAGCAAAAGTAAATTTTAAAATGACAATTGACCTTGTCGGAGAATCGGAACAGAAACGCGGTCTTATTCTTGACCTTGCCGACTTTGTGTGAGGTGTTTTGTATGGATAAAGATTTTAATAAATTCAAAGAAAAGCTGATTCGACAGCTTCCGGAGCTTAATAAAACGCAACTGAAAAAGGTAAATGAATTGTTTGAACCGTATCTTTTCTATACGTCAGAGAAAGGCAAGAGAGTATATCAGTGTTCACATTGCAATAAAACGTTTGAGGTGAGCGGGAACAGTCCTCTGATGAAAGCAAAGCATAACGGCCTTGCTAAATGTCCGAAGTGTAAGACTGAAGCAACTGTCAAATGCTCCGGCAGGGTTAAAACCGGGCAAAGAATAAATCAGACCGTATACGTTGCACATATTCTTCCTAAAAATTTTAATGAAGTTTTCATACGCTGCTCGGCGTTCAGGAAGGATTACTCAGGTGATAAGATTAATAACCTCACAGAATATATTGACTCTTTTTATTACTTAACACCGCATGGAACTTTTGAATTTGATAATGAAGCATTTCGGTATATCACGTATACACAAAGGACTGACTTTTATTACAGACCGAGACCGAACGATCCTTTTTATTTCTATGAGGGATCAATAAGTCAACATCATGCTGAATATTATATGTACTCTAAACAGCTTGAAAATACCTTTTTGAAGTATTCCGGGTATAGAGAATATACCGCACGGAGAATGTATCGCCCCTGCAAGTACCTTGCCTTGTATCCGAGCTATCCGGCGCTTGAGATGATGAGTAAATTCGGCTTGGATGATTATGTGGATGATCTTATTGCCGGTAAAGCACATAAGTCGCTTATTAATTGGAATGGAAAGAGCGGGCCGGAAGTGTTTAATTGTGATAAGCAGGAGTTTAATTATATCCGCCAAAATAACATAGGCCCCGGATGTCTTCAGATGTATAGAAGATATAAAAAATACGGAATGAAGATTGAAGAAGCGAAAGAGTGCTTTATTGACGTTACATACCGGTTAAATATAAGCACAGGCTGGTTATACCGCCAAAAAGAAATAAAAAATATCAAAAAGTTTGTTTCATATCTGAAAAATATACAGGACAAAGAAAATTTAGGTGTTTGGCCAGTGTCACAGCTATATATAGACTATGTGAGTATGGCACGTGATCTTAATTATGACTTGTCGGATGAAGTGGTCCTTTATCCTAAAGATTTAAAAAAGGCACATGACACCGTGGCAAGAGTTCAGAGACAAATTATACAGGAGCGGGAAGCCGAAAAGCTTCGGAAAAAAGAAGTAGCCGCAAAAGCTTTATATGATGAGCGGGTGAAAAAGTATGAGTACTCAAACGGTGTACTTGAAATACAAGTGCCTAAAATGCTCGTTGATATTGTCTCAGAGGGACAAGCACAGCACAACTGTGTTGCAGGCTATGTAGATCGTCACGCTGAAAATAAACTCTGTATTCTCTTCATGCGGTATTGTGACCGTCCGGATGAAAGTTTCTGTACGATAGAGGTTACATTGTCGGGAGAAGTTAAACAGTTTTATGCGGCAAAAAATACTAGACCGCCTGAAAACGCACGTGCCTTTATGGAAGAGTGGAAAGCTTGGATGCAAGCGCAAAACAAGAAAAAGAAAAAAGCGGTCACGGCCGCTTAAGGAGATGTAAATATGAGTGATTTAACAATAAGAGAAAATGACCTTTTGGAACAGACGCCGGAAGTTGCTAATGTACTACATCAGAGAATAGTAACAGCCGGAGCGCAAGCCGCACTTAACTTTGTAGAGATGTGCCGCCTTATTAAAATAATGCGTGATCAGAACATGTATAAGCAGCTTGGCCACGAAACCTTTGATGAATATTGTGAAAACCAATTGGGAGTAAAAGCAAGGCAGGGCTATAACTACATAACAATATACGAGCGACTTCCGAAAGAGTTTTTGCAGTCAAATGCAAACCTTGGAGTAACAAAGCTTGAACTTCTTTCACATATACCGGCATATGACGTTGAAGAGTTTGTTGAAGAAAATCAAGTTACGCCGGAAACGTCTGTTGCCGAACTCAAAGCGCAGATAGAAGAATACAAGAAGCAGACAGAACAGCTTAACCTTTTCAAGGCTGAAAATGAAGAGCTTAAAAAGCAAATAGAGGCTGTTCCCTATGCTCCGGAAAGATATATAACTCCGGAAGAGTTAGAAGAAGAGAAACAAAAGGCAGTTAAAGAGGCTCTTAAAGAGCAAAAAGAAAAGCAAAAAGAAAAAATAGAAAAAGAAACTCAAAAAGAACTTGATAAAAAAGAGGAAGAGCTTCGCCGGGAAATAGAGGAGCGGGTTGAAAAGAAATACCGGGAAGATATAGACGCGCTGAACGCTGCTATACAAAAATCAGATGAGCGGGCTATCTCACTTGAAAAGCAGCTAAAAATGGCCGATTCATCTGTTGCAAAGTTCAAAGTGTATTTTGACGCCGTTCAGAACGACTATTCAAGTATGATACGGCAACTTAATGAAATCGAGCCGGAAACAAAGTCAAAACTCAAATTTGCTGTTAAGCAATTAATTGAGAATATGCAAAAGAGTATTAAGGAGGAAGAAAGATGATAAAAGCAGAAATTAACGGTAGTAAAGTCAAAATGGAAACGGGCGGTACGTCTATAGAACTTATCAGTGATATATCTTTCTTTTTAGCCAGTGTTGACCGTGCCGTAAAGTATGGCTCAAAAGATGATAATCCTTTTGAAGAAAAACTTGTTGAGGTGGCAATGCTTTTTTACATGGAAAATAAAGATGATATTTATCCAGATAAAACTATGGCTATTAATCCTACGTTAATGGATATTCTTGAAAACTTTAAGAAAGAAGATTAAGGAGGGCGTGGAAGTTTATCAGGATTTAACGGATCGTTATCTTGAAACCACTTGTTCAAACCGAGTTACAAGACCGCCACAAAGTTGGTGCTATGTGGAAGAATTGGAGGGATAAATAATGGATGATATTTTTTATATTAATGGTCAAAAATTTGTGGGCGGCCTAACTGATTATAATTTCGAAAATCATAGAAAAGATATCGAATTATATTGTAAAAATAATACAGTTTTACGAGCGAAAGATCCTTTAACATTTACCGTAACGGTGAATGTGAACCGAATTTCTCTTCTTAAAGTCTCAGGAATATGGGACTGGGTTTTTGAAAATTGTCCTGACCGGAGGGTTAAACACCTTATGACATATGGTAAGAATGAACGTGTTCGATATAAAAATTTCAAACATGCTAGCCGTTTGATATCAAAATTAATAAAGGAGAAATAAAAATGGACGCCGTAGAGTTTATAAAAGAAAAAAACAGAATGTGCAAAAATATAAAGTGTTCAGAGTGCGATTTAAGCTCGAACAACACAAACCTCAACCCGGCTTGCGACATCTTTATATGGAAACACCCTGTGGAGGCGGTTAAAATTGTGGAGCAATGGAGTAAAGAACACCCGGAACCGACACGGCAGAACAAATTTCTAAAAACATTCCCGGACGCTATACTGCTTGACGGAATGCTTAATATATGCCCTTCAGATGTATTTGGATGGGATTGTAAAAAATACGCATTAACAACTGACGGGGACTGTAATGACTGTCGCAGAAGATTTTGGCTTACGCCTATAGAGGAGGAAGACAAACAGTGAAATGTCTTCTGTCAACGAAAGAGCTCCCGAAAAAATGTCCGAAATGCGGGAAACGTCTTAAAGGAGAATAAAGAATGGCTGATTTTTTAGTAGTTAAATGCAATATGTTTACTTCACAGGAGCAGTTACGGGATATCTTTGATTATCTTAAAGCTCAAAAAGAGACCGGAGTAATTCTTCTTCCACCTTATTTGGAAGTCCAAATAGTTCCTGACAATATTGAAATTAAACTCGTTGATATAAACGGAAAGGAGGAAACTAATGACATATCAACAAATACTAATTATGGTTGACAATGCTTGTACTACGGTTTTTTACTCGGGTTCACGTGGCCGAGAGGAAAAAATAATAGAATGTGCCACACAGATTTATATTGCACAGATGAAGGAGAAGGAAAATAAATAGGAGGGAGCGGGCAATTGAAAATAACAAGACAAGATCTCGAATCGATTTATTATCTTCGGAAAGATCAGAAGAGATTGGAAAGTCTTATAGAAGTTGAAAAAGCCAAAGCAGAAAAATGTACAGCCAGTATGTCAATAACTCCGGGAGGAAGTTCAGGGAATAAATTATCTGTGGAAGACAAATATATTACCGCAACCGAAAAGTACATAAATGAATTGATTGATATTAAAAATCAAATAGCTGCTAAAGTTATAGTGATTGAAAGATTTATTAATCATATACCGGAACCGTTTTATAGGTTATTGCTTCACTACAGATGTGTTGAATGTTTGCCTTTTAAAGTTATTGCGGATAAGCTTGGCGGGAAAAACACGGCTGATTCTGTGCGAAAAGCATATATAAGATATCTTGAAAAAATTTTTCAAAAATGAAAAGTTGTCCGTTTTGTCCGCTCGTAAAGTGATATTATGATAGTGTAAACAGGTGTCGAGAGATACCTGTTTTCTTTTTATCAAAAATGAGGTGAGCGGGATGGAAATTATCAGAGTAAAACCGAACGAAAAAGGCGAAATTTTTATCAGACTTTACGGCACTGATTATCAGATAGTTGTGGAAGAGACAAAAAAGGCTGAAAAAACAGCGTCAAAACAAGAAAAAACAGTGAAAAAACAGTAAAAAACACGTGTTTTTTCAAAAATCAGAACGAAGCGAAGAGGAACCGGAGAGTTTAATTTAAAAATTGAAGGTGAAAATGAATAATGGCAAATAACGAAAATTTAAGACCAAAAACAACACTTTCAACAGAGGAAGCGAAGAAGCCGAGCCGCGAGGAGCGTAAGCGCAGCGCCGTCAAGGCGGCGGCAAGAGCGCGCTACGCGGATTCCCGTCCGGTCAAGCGCGGCAAGGGCAGCGCGAAAAAAGAGAAGCAGTAATTCGGTCCCATCACATTTGGAGGTGTTATATTGGCTATTACGGAGAACAAGAACAAGGTAAGCAGTCTGGCAAAGGACTTCGGTATGCAGTCGAAGGATATCATTGCCATCTTGAAGGACTACACGGAGGCCCCCAAGGGTCACTCCCAAGTGCTGAGCGACCGTGAGCTGTCGATCGTATTCGACTATCTGACGCTGCACCATCAGGTGAAGAAGAATACTACCTCAAAGGAATTACCGAAGTAATCGGCCGTGTGCCTTTCTTCGGAGGCAGTGCGGCAGACAATACAATCACAGGCGAATGGCTGCTTTACACCGATGAAATGGTTACGGCAGACGGTGTTGCAGTTGCGTTCTTCTACACTGACAAGCCTTTTGCAAACAAATTTACAGGCGCATACAACGAAACAGACAAGGCAGGAATCATAACAAAACTTGACGGTGACAGAACTCTGGTTGAAATCAACGGCAAACCTGCGCTTACACAGTACTGTGAATGGACAGGCGCATCCGCTGAAGATGTGGCGGGCGGAAATCTTCTGTCTTATGCAATATGCCACCCTCTTGCAGTCAAAGACCGCCTCGGAGATCTGGCGGCAATCAGACATCCTATGAACGGCAATGATGACGGTTCAATGGCAATCGGAAACAATATGGCAACAGGAACTGCAGTTGTTCTCATGGAGGCAACAGTTGACGAACTTATTGCATCGGTCGGCAAAACTCTTGAAGAACTCAAAGCCAAAATTGACGGACCTGTTGCAGGACTTCACCTTGTACACTGCGGCGGCAGAAGAGCCGGCATTGATGCAAGAATTGAAGAAGTTTACGAACAGGTTAAGAAAACAATCGGTGATATACCATTTATTATGGAATTTACTTTCGGCGAATACGGGTATGAAGATGACGGAAACAACACCTGCGGAGGCCTGATGCTTTCGTTCACAGCTTTTGGCAAATAGCCAAAGCCTGCTTGTTTTCCGTATCAGAGATAAGAAATTGAAAGGAGTCAGAACTATGAAGATGATTATAAACGGCAAAAAAACCGACAGTGTAAGCGGCGCTGTATTTGATGTTATTGCGCCTGCTACAGGCAAAGTAATTGACAGCGTTCCAAAGGCTACTGCAGAAGATGTCGAAAACGCCATCACAGCAGCTGTAGAGGGACAGAAAATATGGGCAAAGGTTCCTGTTTCACAGAGAGCTGAAGTTCTTTACAGATTTCTTCATATCGTTGACATGAACAAAGAATCACTGGCGCAGACATTATCTGCCGAAAACGGCAAACCTATAACCGAAGCCAGAGCCGAAATCGGCAATATCAAAATCGGCTTCTCAGGATTTATTGAACATGCAAAACACTATTATGGCGCTGTAATCCCTCCGGGAACAGAACCTGGACAGGATAAGCATATGCAGATTGTAACAAGAGAGCCTATAGGCGTTATTGCCTGCATCATACCTTTTAACTTCCCTTGCGATCTGTATGACCAGAAGGTTGCACCTGCTCTGATGATGGG
>OQVT01001025.1_pt1 | contig 17201 bp, 21 predicted proteins | sample 1691561 | NCBI WGS metagenome assembly OQVT01 (sample SAMN03418260, study PRJEB22391) | human gut metagenome | biome: human-gut; feature: organic feature; material: feces | host: Homo sapiens | place: Tanzania | collected 2013-01 | reverse complement strand
AGTTGACCTGCGACATGTTGCCGATGCCGAAGGAGGCGATGGCCGCGAACACGCAGAACAGCACGCCGACCCACTGCCAGTGCTTGCCGAGGCCGTTTTTGACGTAATACATCGGGCCGCCGACCCAGTCGCCCTTGGCGTCACGTTCCCGGTACTTGATGGAGAGCGTGACCTCGGAATACTTGATGATCATGCCGAGCAGCGCCGCCAGCCACAGCCAGAACACCGCGCCGTAGCCGCCGAGGGCGATGGCCTGCGAGGTGCCGACGATATTGCCGGTGCCGACCGTCGCAGCCAGGGCCGTTGTGACAGCCTGCAGCGGCGTGACCGCACCAGCGCCTGCCTCCTGCTTCTGGAACATCTTGCCGACCGTGTTTTTCATCGCATAGCCGAACCGCGTGAACTGGATCCCGCGATTGCGGATGGTCAGATACAGACCGCCGACAATGGTACATGGCAGGAAAATGTACAGCCATGCGACCGTGTTCAGGGTTCCCGTGAAGAAATTGATGATAGCTTCCATAGTTCTCCTTTCCGGACGCCTCGCGGCGCCCTCTCTCCCCTTTCAGAATATAAAAGTACAGGAGTTACTATACCATAAAATAACTTCTCAATCAATTTAAATTGCTACACTGCAACGTAGAAAATAGCCGTGGACATTTGTTCATATTGTGAAGACATGCACAAAAAATAAATATCCTGCGAAAAAGGGATTGACGCGGCGGGAAAAACGTGCTATATTATTCAGGCAATCGGGATGCTAGTGTGGCTCAGTCGGTAGAGCAGCTGATTCGTAATCAGCAGGTCGCCGGTTCAAGTCCGGCCACCAGCTCCAAGTGAAAAGCCCCGATACATCGTTGAAAATACGATGCGTCGGGGCTTTCTTTTGGCCTATATTCAAACTGATTTTGACGCGAATGGTCATAATTTGGGCATAAATCTTTTCAAAACAGCTTTTTCACCCTATATTTTGCCGCTGGCGAATCCTTTCAAAAACATTGCCCAGCGCATCCGCTGCCGCCGCATCAGACGAACGAATCATAGCGGCATAGATGTTTGTGGTCGTAGAAACCTGCGCATGACCCAATCGTCCCGCAACCGTTGTTGCCGGGACGTGTGCCGCAATCAACAACGCCGCATTGGAATGGCGCAGACTATGAAAGCGGCACGGCGGCAGGTCATGCTCCCGTAAAAATTCAGGGAACCAGGAGGAAACTTTGTTCGGGTCAAGCGGGTTTCCGTCCTGCTTGGTAAACAGCAGATCGTTCTTTACCCGCTTGCCTCCTTCCACCGTGATTTCCCGTTGCCAATAAGTACCCACCTTGATGCGCTCCCGCATTTGCCATTGCTTATAGTCTTTCAATAATTCTACGCAGTCGTCGCTCAGCCTTATGCAGCGACGGCTTTTTTTCGTTTTGGGATAGTCGAAAATCATTCCCTTGTGCGGGATATACGCAAGGTTTCGGTTAATTGCCAACACCCCGGCATCTAAATCTATATCCGACCAACGCAAGCCGCAGATTTCGCCCCGCCGGGCGCCCGTAAATAAGGCGATCTGCGTAATTACAGACATCTGCACAGGCGCATCCCGCAACGCCTCCAGCAAGGTGGCAATTTGCAGCTCGTCCAAAAACTCCACGTCGATTTCATCCAGCTTGGGCGGCGTGACACGATCGCAAGGGTTTTCATCCATAAGCTGCCACCGCACCGCTGTGCTGAACATGGATGAAAGCATTAAATGATAATGTCGCTGACTGTTTGCGCTGAGCGTATCGCCGCCGGAGCAGATGAAGGCTCTGGTAAACGCCCAGCCCGCCGCACTGGCTATTTTCTCGGCAGTTCTCTTGGAAACATTGCGTCCTGCCATTGCCTCCGACAGCGTTCGCTCCGAAACCCCGGCGGCTTGCCTCAGCACCTGCCGTGTACCTTTGGGAAAGGCTTCCACAAACGCTGCCCGCGCCCTGTACTTGGAGTCTTCCCGAACACCGGGCTGTGCCAACTGGCTGTAAAATTCCTGAATGTGACCGGGACGCAGTTTCGACAGCTTGATATGCCCCAGCGCAGCAGACACACGCGGCATCAGTTTTCTGTACCCGTCTACCGTGTATGCTTTTAGTTGTCTTTCGCAGTAGTCACTCATCCAGCGTTCGGCAAGACCGTCCACCGTTAAATCGTTTGCGGTAAACAGACCGTCTTGAACACGTCGTTCAAAGTCGTCCGCGAACTCCTGCACAGCTTTCGTCTCTTGCCGTGCGGTCAGCTTTGGCGGCGGTGTAAACGTTGCCGAACGGTAGATGTACCGACCATCTGCGGCAATCCCGGCGGATACCTTCACACGGTAGGAGGTAGAGCCATCTCTATTTTTGCGTTTCGTTATGTTCGCCATTCGGAACCTCCTTTGACTTTGCTATTTGCCACATCATTTCAAAAGCGTACATACTCGGTATTCTCTGTGTTTCATCCATTAATGATTTCAATTGTTCAACTGCTTCGTACTGCGCATATCGTGCTGCTTTTTCTGCAATGTACACATCAGTTTTTGGCAATAAGCCTTTTAATGCATCATCAGAGGCTTCTTGTGCTAATTCGGATTTTATAAAGTAGTCCTTGATACATATACATAGAGATTCCATGCTACGACTTTCTATCAGGCTTGTGACAATCTCGTTTTTGAAGCATGCTTCTAATCTGTCATCGGCGGAAGCAGACGTGTGGAGGATTTCAACGGCCTTTGAGCTTAATCCTGTATATGCACAAATCGCAGAAATTTTTTCGTCAGCAGTTGCAGCGTTACTACGTCCCACAAGATAATCAATTGAAACGCTCATAACTGCACACAATTTCTTTGCAGCATCAAGAGATAATTCTCGGCTACCTTTTATAAGGCTTGGAACAACATTCGGCGATGAAAAACCCGCCTTTTCATTCAGTTCCTTTGCCGTGAGGCTATGTTCATCCAGATAGTAGCGAATTCGTTGGCTATAAATAGGCAATTCATTAAAGTTCTCAACATCATTTATATAGTCTTTAGAAACTCTCTTAGGCATTATACCCTCCCAAAATATCACTTGTGGTATTTAATTTGAAAATCATATCGTTTTTGATTATATTGCGTACTTTTGTGACAAAAAGCAAAATTACGCTTATAATATCGTTGACGGTAATGGTAAATGCAAGATTATCGTTTACGTTTTCATTATAAGCTGTTGTCTCGATTATGTCAAGGAGGTGTTCTGAATGACTGATGCAGCGAAGAAAGCTCGTGCAGAGTATATGCGTTTGTGGCGCAGCAAAAACAGAGAGAAATGCAAACAGTATGCTGTCAACCAGTGGGAGCGACGTGCCGAGCGTATGGCGCAGGAGCAGTGCAAAAAGGAGGCAAAATCCGATGCAAAACTTTGATTTTCCCCGGATGGGAACCATCCAACAGGCCGCCGAAGCATCCGGCATCCCTGTTTACCGAGTCCGTCAGCTGTGTAAGAGTGGGCAGGTGCGCAGCGTCCGGTGCGGACGTAAGACGCTGGTCAATCTGACCAGTCTTGCGGCTTGGATGGACGGCGGCGAGCCACCACAGCAACCCGGTATTCACCGGGTGGAGTTATGACAACAAAAAGCCGCCCCGGTGCTGGAACACCGAGACGGCAAGGTGGGAAAATAGCGCTGAGCGCTGCATTGCAGTTCCCACCTTCGAGTATACCACATTTTCGGAGGTGTTACAAATGAAAGTTACCGATTTTTTAGGATATGGCCGCGAAAGCGCAATCCGCGCCGATGTACTGGCCGCTAAACTAGAGACTACTCCGCGCGGACTGCGCAACCAGATCATGCGAGCCCGTGATGCTGGCGAGATTATCCTCTATAGCCCCGGCGGTTATGGTGGGTACTTCCTGCCGAGCAATGACCCGGAGGCCGCGCAGCGCGAGATGCAAGCTTTCTACCACGTTCAGGCAGCACGCTGCAAACACGGTTTTGCGGCACTTGCCCCTGTTGCCCGCAAGCTGGGCATCCCGCTCGGACAACTGAACTTTGAAAATGAGGAATTCTGAAATGGACGGCAAAAAGAGCTTTATTCTCTACTGCGACATCGGACAGCATCTTGAATTGCTCTCAAATGAGGATGCTGGACTTCTTTTCAAGGGCATCGTACATTATGCGGGTAGCGGCGAGCCGCCCGAACTTCCGCCGATGGCTGCAATGGCTTTCAGCTTCATCCAAGCGCAAATCGACCGTGATCAAGAAAAGTGGAATGCCACACGCGAGAAGCGTCAGGCGGCAGGAAAAGTCGGCGGCCTAAAGAGTGCTGAATCTCGGCAGAGGGACATCGAAGCAGCCGAAGCAAATGCTTCATCTTCAAAGCAAAGTCGAGCAAATGAAGCTGATACTGGAAATGTTACTGTTCCTGTAAATGGTAATGTACCTGTAAATGGTATATGTAATAAAGAGAGTAAGGCGGACAAGCCGCCCCGCCCGCGCTTTACGCCACCGTCTGAGGATGAAGTTATTACATTTTTCGGCGAACAAGGAGCATCCGCAACGGAAGCAAAATCTTTTTGTGACTACTATAACGCCAACGGCTGGAAGGTGGGCGGAAGAGCCTGTATGAAGGACTGGCAAGCTGCCGCCCGTAATTGGATACGCCGTACCGGACAGTATACCCGCCCACAGACAAGGACCGTAACGCAAGAATCACCGTCCGATACATTGAGCCGCGTGGCGGATAGACTTAAAGCCGGGGATTTTTCCCTTTTGGAGGTAGGAAAATGACTGTTGATGAAGTGACCACTTTAATGAGATGGAACGTGGCAATGTACGCTAACTGTGCCAAGCCATTGAGCGAGGAGAACGCTGCTACTCAAATCACTATTTGGGCAGCAGAGCTTGCTAACACACCGGCTTATGCTGGGCAGAAAGCCATGCGCAAGGCTTTCACCGTCTGCAAGTTCCCCGTGACGTTGGCCGACTTATGCGAACAGTTACGCAGCATTCAAGCGGAATATGCGGTTCCTGCTGCTGATGCCTGGAAGAAAATTTTGTGGATGATTTCACAGGTTCATCATTACGGAGAACCTCCTCTTAACTATCCAGCAATGTTTTCAGCGCTTCCCAATGTGGCGCGTGATTGGCTGGGAAGCTATCACGCAGCACTTGAACTCAATAACATGAGCGATGAAGGACGCATATACAAGCGCAACGAATTTGAACGCTTTTATGAAAAGTGGACAAAGTCTGCGCCGCTAAATCCAGCTTTGCTCCCAGCTGATGAAGAAGCGGAAAAGCAACTTGCAGCCGAAAGGCAGAAGCCTTTACTCCCGCCCAAGCGCGGATATGACGGCTGGTATTAAATGGCGGTTGCGCTACCTAGACCATACCGGGCTTATAAAAAACGCCCCGCCGGGCAGCGGGGCAGACGCAGGGGCAGCATCTTCACTACAGTATAACACAAGTGGAGGTGCAATGCAATGGACGAATTGGACGATTTTACGTTAGTTATGCAAGGAAAAGCCGGTGACAAGGAGGCTGTCAATGCGTTGTGGGAGCGACACCAGAAGCTGATTCAGATGCTGATGCGGCGCATCTACAAAAAGAACAAGCCCTTTGCAGACCACGTCGGGATTGACCTCGATGATTTGTTCGTTGAATCCTGGTTTTCGGTTTGTGATGCCGTGCGCCGCTACAATCCGGACAAGCGCACGGCATTCACAACCGTTCTCGGATGGTCGGTACGAAACACCGCCACGAAACTTTTGCGGTCAGATCACTTCCGAACCGTAACCAACGAGGACGGCAAACAGGTTCAAATTCCTGCAGACCCTTTGAATTACGCGGTGTCAAGTGATATCCCCCTGGACACCGAGAGCGACTCCACGCTTTGTGATGTCATTGAGGATCCGTCCGTAAATGTTGAGATTGATTTTGAAAACGAGCAAGTCCGTCGGGCAGTGGATTTTGCGCTGTACAGCTTGAGCACCAGACACCGACAGCTTCTTCAAATGCGCTTTCGGGACGGTTATACCCTGCAAGCGTGTGCTGACCGAATGAACATCTCACGGCAAGGCGCGCACTGCATGGAGAAGGTTGCGCTCAAGCGCTTTCGTGAGGCTTTAGACGTGAGGGCGATTCTACCATGACAAAGCCAGAACATCTGCGGGATTGTGCCGCTTTTTTATCCGTTTTTCTATACGGAAACGCAAAAATTTTCGTTGATACAAGGGATTTGAATGTTGTCTCAACAGTGGGACCACTGTACGCAGCAATCGTATCTTTGATGAAGGAATACCAAGACCATGTAGAGGAGTGATTTTATGTCCGTATCCAACCGCGAAAACGCGCTTCTTAACGCGTATCTGGCAAACTATCGTGCCGAGCAAAACCGCACTGTAAGCAGCGGCAAACAGTCATCGCTGGATGCTGCGCAAAAGGGTGCCGCCATTTTGAACGCCACCGACAAGACCCTGCCGAGTTTGGGGAACCCCTATGCAAGCACACTGCAAAACATTGTGGGCGGGGTATCCACCGAAAACAGCCTGAATCTGGACTTTATGAACCGTCAGGTTTCGCTTGCCAAGAAGAAGTTCGATATGGCAAACGACTATGCGCAGCAGGTGAAAAAGGCGCAGGAATACGCCGAGAAACAGGCCAAAGCTGCCGCAGAGGCAGCACGATCTGCCGCTGGGGCAAGTGGTGGACAATTTTCTCAGGCGGGTATGACCGGCTTGCAGGAAGCCGCAGACGCGAGAAACCGCAGACGCAATACCCCACGAAACACATCCGACACAACGTCCGGCAGCAGTCAGGGTAAACCGAATACGGCGTCTGCAACATACAGGGGGCGAACCGCCGCCGAGCGCAACGCCAGTGCCCGTGCCCGGTACGATGGCAGCGAACAGGAAAAATCCGATATCAAATACCGCGCCCAGCAAAAGCGGGAGCAGACGGCGCAGATGCTCAAAGATAAACAGGCCGCCGCAAACGCAGGAGCCAATAAAGGCAAGCCCAGCGGGAACAGCTACGCAGAGCGCCAGAGCGCCGCACAGCCCGCCCAGAGCCGTGCCGTCACCAAAGGCGGGAAAGTTATCGGCAGCAGTTACGCCGCCGCAGGGAGCGTCCCAAGCGCCAGTGAGCGCACGGCTGCAAAGGAGCGGCAGACGCGCATTGCGGACAGCTTGCAGAAATTGCGGACGGATGCAAGCTACCGCGCCGAGCTGGCAGCGCCCGGACGCAAGCTGGACAGCGCCGAAGTACAGGCAGTAAAGGAATATAACCAAAAACCGGGCGACCTTGTCAAGCAGATGCAGGCAGGCGAACTTTCGTTTGATGATTATTACAAACAGGCGCAGGAGCTTGCCCGCATGAACCAGAAAGCCAGCCTGAACGGACGGGGGCAGGATATGCAGGCATTTGCCTCCGGTCTGATGACATCGGTTCCGTTTTTGAGGCAGGTGGACAATGCCGTTAAAGATTATGGCAACAAAGCCACCAACGGGCAATACGGCAAATCCCTTGAAAGCGGAGCCGATGATGTTTTGCAGAATCTGCAAAATTATCAGGAACAAAACCGAATTGCTGCCGCTGCCGGTACGATGGCTGGCAAGGCGGCGCAGTACAGTATGTTTAACAACCTGATGGAAGGCACGCCGCTTGCGCAGGCGATGGGCAAGGCGGGCAATGCCGTTGCGGGGCAGGCGCAGAAAATCCCGGCGCTGGGTGGTATACTGGGCGCGGGTGCCGGTGATGCGCTGGGACGCATTTTTACCGACACGACCGCAGACCTTGCACTGGACACTCTGCCGAGCCTTGTGAGCGATGTGAGCGAGGGCAAGAGCGCAGGAGAGGTTGCGAACAACGCCGCCAAGAACATTGTGGGCAACGTGGCGATGAACGCGCTGCCGGAAATCGGCGGGGCGGCATTGAGCTGGGCAAAGGGTAAGTTCGGCAAGGGTTCTGCTGATATGCCGATTGACCCCCATGTGCAAAAGGGATATAATGGCATTATAAATGACGGAGGTGCGCAGAATGGCACAGAAATTAACGTTGGAAGAAGTGTTGAAGGAACTGAACCCGGCAGAGCAGGAAGCGGCGTTGCTGATGTACAAGGAACGGGGAGAAACGCCGGAGGAAATCAAGGAGTTTTTCGACAGCCTGTAAATGACACAGCAGAGAAGATCGGCAAAGTCCGCGAGCGCGGCTATGCTTCGTCACTGCGCACCGAATCCGATTTGCCTGATGCGGTCAAGCAAGAATTTGCCGCCAAACCGGAACTGTACACACAGCTTTCCAATACGCAGACCAAAGCCCGCGCAGACGCTATATTGGCAAAGGGTAAGAAAGAGGCTGTTGCTTCGTATCAGGCATTGCTTGCAACGCGTGACCCGGCGGCGGTGCCGTTGGGCTATGAGCTGGCAAAGCAGTACATAGCGGATGGCGACAGTGATTCTGCCGTAGAACTGCTGCGCGGTATGTCCAAAGAGTTGACGGCAAGCGGTCAGTTCTCGCAGGCCGCTGCCATTTCCCTGATGCAGAATGACCCTATGACAGCCTTACGGTATGCGCAGCGCAGCATCGACGATTTGAACGCCGGCGGCGCAAAAGAACTTGGCCGACAGTGGGAAAATTTCTCGCTGACGGATGCAGAGATACAGGCGTTCAAGAATATTGCTGCCGGAGATTCGCAGGCTATCGCTGACGCAATGGAACAGGTTGGCAACCGCCTTGCAAAGCAATACCCCGTCTCTGCACTCTCCAAGCTGGCCGAAGCACGCCGCCTGGGCTTTCTGCTGAATCCCCGCACACAAATCCGTAACATCGCTGCAAACGTGGCGCAGCTTCCTGTCACCGACGTTTCTGATAAGGTCAGTGCCGCCCTGCAAAGCCTGTATGCAAAGACAGGTAAAAGCACAGACTTCGTGCAGACCAAAGCCCTGCATGTGGATAAAACCTGCAGGGATGTGGCGGAACAGGTGTGGAATCAGGTCAAAGATACCATCGACGGCAGCAGCTCCTATGAGCAGCCCATCTCTGACGCTGTGAAAAACGCAGAGGTGTTCAAGCTGGGCAAGGGGCAGGAACACAACGTTCTTGCCAATGTCCCCGGAATGAAGAAGGGCGCACAAGCGCTGGAAATCCTCTCCGAAAAATTCACGGGCAAAAATGTGTTTGACCAGATGAGCAGCGAAAAGTCCGTGATGGAAAATATCCGTCAGTTTACCTACGGGTTGTTGGAACTCGGCGACGCGCCCTTTGTGAAAAAACACTTCACGGAAAGCCTTGCCAATATCGCGGCAGCGAACAAAATTTCCAGTGCAGACCAAATCACCTCCGAGATGATCGCACAAGCCACACAGGACGCTATGCGGGCAACCTACAAGGATGATAATGCCTGGACAGAACTCTTCAGCTCGGTTCATAAGCTGGGCGGCGTGGGTGAGGTTGTCATGCCGTTCACTAAGACCCCTGCAAACATGGTCGCCCGCAGTCTGGATTACAGCCCCGTTGGTCTCGCCGCAGGTATCAAAGACTTTATCACCAAAGGCGGCAACCCGGCGGAGTACATTGACGAAATCGCAAAAGGTCTGACCGGCACGGCAGGTATCGCTCTTGGTGTCATGCTGTACAAAGCGGGCGTTTTGACCGGCGCAGAAAGTGACAACGCAAATCAACGTGCCTTTGAAAAACAGAACGGTTTCCTGCCGTTTGCCATCCACATTCCCGATACAAACCTGTACTATCGTATTTCTGACTTTCAGCCCAGTATGATGTCGGTCGTTACCGGTGCAGCATGGGCGCAAACCGCCAGCGGTGACGCAACCGCAGAACAGGCGGCAAAGGGTGCGGTCACTGCCTTTGTGAACACACTGTCCGACAACACAAACCTTGCGAATGTAGGCGAGCTGTTCGGCAACCGCGATGGTCTTGGCGGAGGTCTTTGGGATACTGCGCTCAGTCTGCCGCAAAGTATGGTTCCGTCACTCTCCAACGCGTTTGCCAAGACGGCGGACACCACTGTGCGTAATCCCTATGATGCAACCGACCCTATTCAAAGCCAGAAAAACCAGATCATGGCGAAGATTCCTTTTCTGTCTAAAGACCTGCCTGCCGCTTACGACACATGGGGCAACGAGAAGCAGCGTGACAACGCCGCATTTGAAATGTTTCTTGATCCATCGGCATTTACCAACCAGCAGGTCAGCGAACGCGACAAGGAAATTCAGCGCCTTTTTGATGCAACCGGCGATATGGGGGTATATCCTCCCAGCGTTAGGAACGGCACCAAAGTGGATGGATTGGTACTGGACAACGTCCAGACCAGTGAATATCAGCGCGCAGCGGGGCAGCTTAACAGTCAGATCGTTACTGCCGTTATGCACACGGACGAATACCAAACCGCAGACGATGCTACCCGCGTAAAGATGCTGAAAACCGCCTATACCATAGGCAGTGAAGCGGGCAAAGAAGCCGCAAATCCTGACTATGTAAGTGAAAACAGGGACTACATCGCCTACAAAAACAACGGTATCAGAGATGCGCTTTTGACATCCTCCGTCGGCGCGGTGCTGGATAAAGCCCGCGATGAAAAGCGCGAAACCACCGGCAACGCAGACGCCAACCTCAACAAGGCCGAGCGCTGGAACGCTATCCCGTCGCTGGATTCTTACGATGATATGGTGAGCGCCTACCTGCTGAACGGCTCCGACGAAACTGCACAGAAACTCTACGACAAAGCCGGTGCGGAGGCAACCGCCGCCTACCTGGATATTTACACCGCCACAGCCAAGAACGGCGAGGACGACGACAGTGCCAGCCAGCTGGAAAAGCTGCAAACCGCGCTCCCGGTGCTGCGCAATTATGATTTGACCGCCGCCCAGAAAATGGACGTTGCATCCATGTTCCTGCGAAAGGAGAGCCCGGCTATCCGCGTACAGGAACAATACGGCGACGATCTGGCGCTGAAATATCTGGACACCTATACCCAAGCGGACGCAGACGGCAACGGTAAAGTTTCTGACGCCGAATTCAAGAACGCCCTGCTGCAGGCACCCGGTCTCTCGGATGAGGACGTCGGCAGAATTTATCTGTCCAGCAAGACCACCGACGACAGCACCGACGAAAAAGCGCAGGCATTTTACAGCTCCTTTGGTTCGGCAGCAGTATGTGATTATCTGTATCTTACATATTTGGGACGCGCCTACCATGCGGCGGAAGCCAACCGCAAGATTGCCGCAGGCGAAGGCGGCAATCCTAATGGCAGTCTTACAAAGGCAGACATAACAGCTGCGCTCAATTATATGGACCTGACCAACGAGGAACGCCGCGCCTATTTCTCCCTTATTGCACCGTCCTGGAAAAATCCATATTGACAAACCGAGAGGGACGCCTTTGATGGGCGTCCCTCTCTCTGTACCGTCATACAGCTCCTGCAAGGGCTTTCTGCCGTCAGACATATACTTTCCTTGTTTCACTGCCAAGCGACTGTCACAGCCTTTGTTTGCGGCAGAAAAGCCGCCCCCTGCTTTGACAGAGAACGGCCTTTCCAAAGGTTTTATATGGCTTAGTAAATGGCGGGCAATTTAGTTTGACCCTATTCCGGGTCGACAGCGTTCAATCGCCTCTGGATATTTGCCAGCAGTTGACGGTCTGCGTCTGTGATGATCTCTCCTACAACCTCGCTGCGCTCAACAGGCTTATCTCCGGCACTATCGCGTACAAAGGCTGCTGCTTTCACATCGCCGTCAATAGCGCGCTTCACTTGCGCAAGGGCGATTGCCTCGTATAGCGTCAAGCTGCGCCCTTGTTCTTTGGCAAACAGCTGCGCTTTTTCAGCAAGTTCCTCATCGCTGAAGGATTTGTCATCAAAATCCATTTCCAGTACGTCTACCAGAATTTCCCGCAAAGCCCTGCGTTTTCGGCGGTTTTCTGCCTGCATAGCCTGTCCCTTGCGGTGAACATCAGCTTCCCATGCCTTTTGTTCCGGCGTATCGGCACTGCCAAAGGATCTCAGATTTCCCATATATCCACACCCCCACATCACACATTAAGCATACCACGCGGTGGACAATTTTGTCAACACAACGTCGTTTTGCTCGTTCCCGACAGTAGGCATCGACTTCCTGCGGCGTTGGGGGAACAAAACGAGAAGGCACACCCTCGCCCCCCGCAAGGGGGGTAGGGGGGATATTATCTTTATTCTTGTTCTTGTCTTTGGCTTTTTTGGCTTGCGTTGGGTTTTCTGGGTTTTGTTGGGTTTCTTTGGGTTTAGGCGGTCTGCCGCCTTTTTTGCCGTTTTCACGTTGTTTTTCGGCAAATTGTTCTCGTTTTTCTGCATCACGGTCTATCTGGTCTAAGAGCATAGGAAGGATGAACCTTTCATTGCCGCTGGAATGCCCGTCAATCGCCAAACCGTTGCTGTATTCCAGCAAGGTAGTCCATATCCGACCCTTCTCAGCATCTCCGTAGGGTTCAAGTGCTTTTAGCCAGCTGTTGTAGCAGAAAAAACCTTTCTGTTCCATAGGCTGCACCTCCTTGTATCAGGGCTGTGCAGTATCAGAACGGCAAGTCGCCGGAGGTATCGTCGATAGACAGTTTGCAAGCCGTGTCCGTTGACGTGTATTTCTCCTGCAGCATAGGTATTTAACTGTTTAAGTATACCATAAAATTTTATTTTTGTCAATACTGCGTTATTTTTCAGTTCCGGTCGAGGGGGGTGTATATATTCATAGGTCGCTGCCACGTTACAAGGCCGGGGGTCGCCTTCATAGGGGGGAGGGGTATAGCCGATTCCCGAAACCGAAAACCAGGGGTTACAAAAAACAGTTCCAACGCCCGCCGGGCGGTTTCTACAAAAAAGGGGAACGCCGAAGCGTTCCCGAATAAGCGTTAATATCTGTTGTAAATCTGCCCGCGATTTCCGGCATCCACAACCCGCACAATCAACTGCCCGTTGTCCACCGTGTAGATAATGCGGTAGTCACCCACACGCAGCCGAAAGAATCCCGGATGACCTTTCATCTGTTTTCGGTCTCCCTCATCGGGGAGTTTGGCGATTGCCTTTAAGATTCTGGTTTCATCCGGGCGCGGCAGCTTTTTAAGGAATTTTTGCGCGTCCTTTTCAATCTTGATTTGGTATTTCATAGTGCAATACCTTCCTGCGCCGCGAACTCTTCCAGGCTGATGCTTTCGTGCTTGTCTGGCGAATCATCGTTTAGATAATCGTCAACCAGCTTTTCACAGAAACGATCATCCTCTAGTTCATCGTCAAACTCTACGCCGCGCAGAAACATCAAAATAGCCTGCATCTTGTAATCTGGCAAGGTATCAATAATCTGCTTTGCCTGCTCTCTCTCACTCATAATAGCGCCCCCCTTTACGTTTTCTCTTTGTTTAGCTGTTGGCTGATTGCCGCCACAATATACGCATTCAGGCTCACACCCTCTGCATCGGCAGCGGCCTGTACTTCATCCTTTGTCGGGCTGGTATCTTTCTTTAATACGAGGTTTACACGGTCGTAGGCTTTAGCGTTCCATTTGTTATTCGCCTTTGTTCTTGCTGTTCCCAATGGTTACACCTCCTCTTACATATTATAGCACGCAATCTGTACTTGCGCAAGTGTACAATTTGTACTTATGCAAGTGTATATCTTTGTGCAATTTGCATATTGAATGTACTTGCGCAATGGTATATAATAAGACCGTAGCAAGCGGGAACACCCCGCAGCTACAGCGAACCGCCGCAAGGCGTCCGGAAAGGAAGAGGTGAAAATGAAAACGCCCAGCGTAAGCGAACTGCTCGTACAGGAAACCCGCACGGCTGAACGGCTTCGGCTCTTGATGCTCGCCAACGAGTGCAAGACCATTGAAGAGTTCCGCCAGCGTTTGGCAGACCTGCTCAAGTAAAAAGGGTGTCGGCCCTCTCCAAAGCACCGACACCCAAAAACAACCCGCCAGCGCGGCGAGTTCGCCGCCGTGCTGACATCTTTATTATAACGCAACGTCGGGAAAGGTCAAGGCGGACGTCAAGCGAAAGCCCACCAGAAACGCCAGACAATACGCGGACAGGACTGCAAGAACCTCCCAGAGCGCGGACAGCACCGAGCCACCGCGAACCTTCATTCCCAACGAAAGAAGAAAGCGCCCCGCACAGCCGACCAAAGCACCGCGAGACGCACCACCTAAAGGGGCAAGCCCATTATAACATGGTTTGCCCCACAAAGTAAAGGAGTATACCATGAGCAGCACCGAAATTTTATCCCTCGTTGAGCAGTACAAGGAAGCCCAACAGCTGATTGAAGCAGCACAAGCCGAGATGGACGAGCTGAAGCGCCTGATCACCGAAGAAATGACCCGCCGGGATGTGGACACGATGGATGCAGGAACCCACAAGGTACGTTACCAGACCGTGACCAGCACCCGACTGGACAGCAAGGGGCTGAAAGCCGCTGCGCCGGAACTCGCCGCCCGCTTCACCAAGACCACCACCAGCCGCCGCTTCTCCATCGCCTAACAATTACAGCTGCGCTAACAGGCTATACGGGCATTTTGGGGAGGGTCAAACGCTTATGAACAAAAATTACCGCACCGCCTATATCACGGCCTTGCAGGGTCTGCTGGAGGTCGCCACAGATGTCCAGTTGGACATCCTTTGGTGTATGGCAACAAAAATGATTCTTGAACAGGGGGAAGCCGAGCAATGACAGATAAAGAACTTTGGAAACAGCGCCTTAGCGTTGTTAAAGATGTCATGGCGCTTACGGACAAGCAAGTCCGGTACATCATCGACCAACTGAACGCCGCACAAAGCCCCGTCGGGACGCACACAGAGGCTTTGCCATAGAGAGTAGCTTTTTCTTGCTGTTGCCGTTCTCGCGCTCCCGTGGGGCTTTCTCGCGGGCTGTGCGGTCACTATCCGCTGCGCCGTCCCGGTAGGGCCAGCGCAGAACACGAACGGCTATATCATCTCGTACCGCTACGGCGATTACTGGCTTAATGAATTTTACGAAGGGAGCATAGCACAATGACTATTGCAAAAGAGGACCGGGAATTTCTGGAGTTGTTTCGCCAAGCAACGCCAGAGGGCAAGCGCCTTATGGTGATTGAACTGATTGCCTTAAATCGTTTGGACGGGCAGGCTGGGCGCGAAATTCCGCAATGCAGCCGGGCAGAGTACAAGCGTCACATCAAAGCGCTCCGCCAAGTGCAGCACACAAGCGACATTCCTCAAATCAAGCAGACAGCCACCAAAAGCATCGACCTTATCCGCGAGGTTTGCCCCATCAAGTGACCCGGAAAGCACGAGCGCTCCGCAAGGGGCGCTTTTCCTATTTATGGGACTGCAAAAATGGTCATAATTTGGGCATAATTCTATTAAAAACTACTAAAAGTGACTAAACAGCACTTAACACAGATTGTCATAATACCGCAAAATATTGCACGATATTTAACGACACAACGCGAAGAAACGGCGATTCGTAATCAGCAGGTCGCCGGTTCAAGTCCGGCCACCAGCTCCAAAAGAAATCCCCGCACGGTTCCGAAATCGGAACCGCGCGGGGGTTGTTTTTTATTCCGGCTGCTGTGCGGGGGCTTCGCTCTCAGACTTGGCTTCCTGGTTTACCACCGGGATGAACCGCTTGGCAAACTTATTTTCGCCGCGGCTCTTCACATAAAAATACCCGATGATCGAGAAGGTCAGCGCGCCGATAAAATTCACGAACAGATCCTCCATCGTGTCCAGCAAGCCGATGTCCAGATACCCACCCAAGCCCAGCGCGGTCTGGGTGCCGTCCGCCTGCACGATGATGACATCCGTTATATTTTTGATCACCACCGGGTGGTTGCCGCCGGGGGCGTCCAGCATAATGCTGCCGATGGCGCTGACCACCGTGTCCTTTTGCATATCCAAAAAGAACAGCTGATCCATCGTACACTCAAAAAATTCCCAAATGACGCCGACCGTCATCGAGAAGCAGAACGCCACGATCGCCATATACAGCGGCGACAGGTTGAACCGTTCGCTGCTGCTGCGGTTCAGAATATCCACCAGCGAAAAGCCGATTGCCGCGCACAAAAAGCCGTTCAGCGTGTGCAGCACGGTGTCCCAATAGGGGAAGGTGACGTAATACGCGCCGATCTCCCCCAGAATTTCCGCCGCATAGATAAACAGCAAAATGATGATCTCCAGCGTGTTGGGCAGCTCCACGTCCAGCTTGCGCTTCATAACGCTGGGCATCATAAACAGCAGCAGCGTCAGCACGCAAAGGAACACGTTTTCAAAATTGCGGTTGAAGATCTGCGCCAGCATCACCAGCACCACCGAGGTGCGCAGCAAAATATACACCAGCGTCACCGAGCGTTTCTCCTTCCACAGGTGTCGGGCTTCTCTGCGCAGGGGCTGTTTTTTGTTGTCCTTGGGCATCGGTCAATCCTCCAGCGAAAAGTCTTTGGGGTCAAGGTCCGGCAAAACCTGACGGCGGGGTACGCGCAGCAGCGGGTCATAGCTGAACCTGCGGCAGCAGTAATAGGGCGATACCACGCCCTTATTTTTGCACAAAATCATCTTGGGGTCCGCCGCCGGGGTGCCGTGCAGGCAGTAGGCGCACGCAGGGGAGATGTTGGTCCCATAATACGTTTTTTTGAACATAGCTTCACCGATTTATTTCAGAATTATACTTGTTATTATATAAGGTTTTGTACCCTTTGTAAAGCACCGCCGCCAAAAACAATCCCCCTGTAACCAAGGCATCGGGCGGCAGACGTCCCATCACCACCAGCCGGTTGGCACCGCCCGCCAGCGCCGGCACGGCACCCGGCAGCAGCCCCAGCGCGAGCCGCACAATGCCCAAACTGACCGCCGCCTGCACACAGCGCCCAAGCGCAAGAGGACGCAGGGATATTTCCCGCGGCAAAAGCGCTGCCAATTGCAGCCACACCGATGCGCTGAGTACGCTCAGGCACACACAGCAGCCGTACACCGAAATCACCCCGCCCAGTGCGGCAAATTCTGCGCACCCGGCACTGACCTCCAGCGCGCCCGAAAGCACCGCCGCATACAAGGCGGGCAGCGGGCAAAGTTCCCGCAAAAGCTGCGATACTACGCTGAAAAGCACAACACTGCCGCACACCGACAGGCAGCTGTTGACCGCATCGCCCACCGCCTGCGGCACGCCGATATCGGCACACGCCCCGGCAGCAGGACGCTGCCGTTTGCCCGGC
>OQVT01001023.1_pt1 | contig 17210 bp, 17 predicted proteins | sample 1691561 | NCBI WGS metagenome assembly OQVT01 (sample SAMN03418260, study PRJEB22391) | human gut metagenome | biome: human-gut; feature: organic feature; material: feces | host: Homo sapiens | place: Tanzania | collected 2013-01 | reverse complement strand
GACAACGACGCCTACACCCTCGAGGAGGCCAATGGCGGATTCTACATCAAGGACATCGACTCCGTTCCAGCTGACCATGTTTGCTTTTGCTAATAAGGCAGGTGTTGTGTTGTCTTGAATTTGTGCAAGTATTTTTTGTACGTTCCTGTGTTGTTCGTTCACTCCAGTGGGGAGTTCCGTCATCTTCAACTCCAAGGTAGACACTTCCTCCCTCTGAATTGGCCATTCCCACAAGTTCTTCGTAGAGAACATCCATGGAGATGCATTTCTTGTCGCTTTTGAATTCAACTGTCAATGATTCTTTTGTTGGATGTTTCTCCATGTTATACCTCTTTTCTGTTAGTGGCTTTATCTTACATTAAGCTTTCTCAACTGTCACGTATTTCTGCAAGCGGCTCGTGGGTTCGTTTGGAAGCGTCATTCTAAGGGCTCCTGATGTTAGAAGGGGTGCGAGGTACAGGCTTACGAAGCTCTTTTTGTCTTTGTATCCGCAATGCTCCATGATTTCCCTCCTGCTTTTTGGCTCTGAGCAGTAGGCCAGTATCTTTTCTTGCACCGTGACTTGGGGGGTGACTTGGGGGGTGACTTGGGGGGGGGTGACTTGCTCTGCCGTTGCATTTTCAGCGTTGTAGTTCATATTCTTAAGGACGACGGTGAAGAAATTTGGACTTGAGCGGAAGGTGGGTTTCTTGCTTTCATCGTAACCTGGAAGCATTGAGGTTTCTTCAAGGATTTTCTTTATGCCGCTGCCTCTTCGCTCCATGAATTTCATGCGATGGAAAAGGTCTGCTATTACGGGATTCCTTCTTTCCGATTCTATTTCGTCCAGTTTGCGTTCCTGTATTGGTTTCCCTCCATACATACCACCAGGTGACGTTATTTCAAGGCGGTCATCGTACATGTCTATGTGGACTTCCGCTCCCATGACGATGTAGTCTCTGTGTATCAATGCATTTACAAGGGCTTCCGTTACGGCCCTTGTCGAGTAGTCAGGCTTGTCCTCTCTGTAGAAGTCCTTTTTTTCAAATCTAACCTTGGAGTTGTTCAGAATGAAGAGGCTTCCATTTTGTAGCAGTTGAATCAAATTGCCTTCGTATTCTTTGTCGTCTATTGCATCGTCGAATATCGAGCCTTTGGAGAGCCCATTCCATCGGGTACAGAAGATTCTGGAATTGTAGACTATATGTTGGTCTGCAAAGAGCCTCCCGGCATTTGTCAGATGTCCCATATTGTCAGACAGGCCAAACGATATGAAATCAGAATATTCAAGGGTCAATCCTGTTCGCTCCCTGTATGTGGCGGAAAGTAGGGTGAAGCTGTAGTCGGTTTTCTTCTCTCCTGTAATCAGAGCATCGAACGACTGGTTGGTTCCTTTCAATATAAGTTCGTTTGCAATGTTGTTGGGGGGGCAACGATGCTTTCGTTCCCAATTCTTATGTATGTCTCCATGATTCCGTCTGCACGGTAGTAATAGGGTGTCGAACGACCCGTTTTGACCATGACTTTCAGGATTGTCTTGTCTTCTATGGCTTCAGGTTCCAGCTTGAAATCGGGCGTTGGTGTAATTCTGTCCTTTATGAGCCTACTGATCTTCTCTGCATCTTCCTGTGGTTTGGAGAGTCCAACTACGTTTCTATCGTCGTCTATTCCAAAGATCAGGGTGCTCGCATTGAACAAAGCCGCCCGGAGTGCGGTTCGTATGCACTGGTGGGCGGCTGTAAGTCAATGTTTGTGTTGTGCGGTATGTTGGCTCAGCCTTCTATGACCTTGCCTTTTTCCTTGCGGGCTGCGGCTTCTATTTTGTCCGCTATGAGCTCGATTCCCTCGTAGAGTTCGTAGCAGTCGTAGCTCACAACTTTCACCGTGCCCCACGAGAAGTGTAGTTTTGCATCTATGTGGAAGCCTTGTCCAAGCGTCTCCCTCTTGATTGTTATGTCCAAATCATGCAGATAGTTCTCTGCAAAGTCGAGTTTTTGAAGCTTCTTGTCCAAGAATTCCCGTGTCTCGTCGCTGACCTGATAGTGGATACCTCTAACGTTAAGATTCATTCGCTCCTCCTTTTGAATGGGCTGGAGCGGCTAGGCCGCTCCCTACCTAAATTCTAAGGGCGAAGAACCCAAAAGTCAAAAAGTTATTTCCACTTCTTGTCGCCTGCTGTGATGTCCATCACTTGATGGCGAGGAAGGCCTTGTATCCAAGGTATGCCTGCTCTATGTCGTATGTTGATGTGATCTCCCATGGAGCGTGCATGCTGAGTACTGAGACTCCGCAGTCTATGACCTGCATTCCATACTTTGCGGCGTACTTGGCTATGGTTCCGCCACCGCCTACATCGACTTTGGCCATCTCCGCCATCTGGAATGTGATGTCATGGGATTTGAGCTGTCCCCGTACAAGTGCAAGGTATTCTGCGTTGGCGTCTGATGCAGCGCTCTTTCCCCTTGAGCCTGTGTACTTGTTGAATACGACTCCCTTTCCAAGGAACGATGAGTTCTGCTTGTCGTAGAGTGAACTGTTGAGTGGATCGTATGCTGCGTTTACATCGCTTGAGAGCATGTAGGAGTTGGCTAGAGCTCTGCGGATGGACAGCTCTGGGTTGTCAAGGCCAAGTCTGAAGACGACCTCTGCAACGGCGTTCTCAAGAAGCATTGAGTCCATGCCTGTAGCACCTTGGCTTCCTATTTCTTCCTTGTCCACGAGGATGCAGCAGTTGGTCCTTGTGCCTGCTGTGGATTCGAGCATTGCAATGAGCGATGTGTATGCACATACTCTGTCGTCCTGTCCGTATCCAAGGACGAGCGTTTTGTCGAAGCCAAGGTAGCGGGTCTTTCCTGCTGGAACGACTTCGAGCTCTGCTGAGGCGAAGTCCTCTTCCTCTATTCCGTATTTGTCCTTGAGGATTGCAAGGATCTTGTCTTTGCCGGAAGGCTCAGAGTCATCGGCCTTGTCCTTGTCTGCCTTGTTCTGTGCTGGATAGCAACCCAGGATGAGGTCCAGTTTTTCGCCCTCGATGAATTCCGCGGCGGTCTTCTTCATCTGGTCCTGTGCGATGTGTGGGAGGATGTCAGAGATCGTGAAGACTGGGTCCTGAGGGTCGTCGCCGATTCTGATATCGACCTTGGTGCCGTCTGTGAGGAATACGAAGCCATCGATTGCAAGTGGGATTGCGACCCACTGGTACTTTTTGATTCCGCCGTAGTAGTGCGTGTTGAGGTAGACCAGTCCGGTGTCTTCGTAGATTGGGCTCTGTTTGACGTCAAGTCTTGGTGAGTCGATGTGTGCGCCAAGGATGTTCATGCCTTTGCATATGCAGTCGCTTCCAATGTTGAAGAGGATCGCTGTCTTGCCCATTCTGCTGTAGTAGACCTTGTCTCCTGCTTTGAGCGTCTTGACGTCGTCTATGTTCCTGTATCCGTTTGCAATGGCCGTTTCAACGACCGTTGCTGCGCATCTGCGCTCTGTCTTGTTGTTGTCAAGGAAGTCCATGTATCCTTTGATAAGATTTTCCATAATTATGTTCTCCTTTGTATCAATTTGCATATTTATTCGTTTCTCAGGGGGCATCCATAAGCTCCTTGTCAACGATTTCGATTATTTTCTCATATTTTGCAATGTTCAAGTCTTAACTTTTGATAAGCGATGTGTTATCATGGGTTAAGAGGATGGATGATGCCATGCTGGTTCTTTGGCTTCCCAAGGGCTTGCGTGATAATCTAACTTCTTTCTCAAGGAGGTTTTAGCATGAAAGGATTGACTGAACGACAGACTGAGATCGCCAATTTCATTGAGCATTTCTTCGATACGAACGGCTATGCTCCAAGCCTTAGGGACATAGCGGGGCACTTTGGTTTCTCCCCAAAGGCGGCATACGACCATCTTAGGGCCCTTGAGAAGAAGAACGTCATACGAACGGCTGACAACCTTCCAAGAGGCATGGCTTTGCTTAGAAGAACCACGCCTTCAGGAGACAACATAATCAAGGTGCCTGTCCTTGGTACAACGGCTGCAGGTGCGCCTATAATGTCTGAAGAGGTCTATGATGGTTTCGTGTCCGTGCCTCAGGATCTTGTCGGCTGCGATGAGTCTGAACAGCTCTATGCCCTTAGGGTGAGGGGTGACAGCATGATAGATGATGGTATAAACGACGGAGACCTTGCCATCATCAAGAAGACCGGCAACGCCAACAATGGTGAGATTGTAGCCGCAAGCATAGGCGACGACGATACCTATGGGATAACTCTCAAGCATTTCTTCCATGTTGGGGATAGATACGAACTAAGGCCTGCCAACCAAGCCTACAAGGTGATTGTCTCCACGCAGTGTCAGATCCACGGCAAGCTTCTTATGATCATTAGACAGTACGGGAGGTGAGCGTGGCTGGTGTGTACCTCCTCCTTGGTCCTGAGAAAGGTTTGAAGGAAGACCACATAAAGAAGATAAAGGCTGATCTTGGCTCGTGCGAAGTTTCGAAGTTCTATGGATTCGAGGACTATGAGTCGGAGCTTTTTGCTCAGCTCAACAACAACGACCTCTTCGCCGACCACAAGCTCGTAATCCTTGAACAGGCTCAGGAGATAAAGGCCAAGGACAAGCTCAAGGCTTTGGCTGAGTATATAAAGCATCCTTCCGACTGTGCAACGCTTGTCATAACGAGTGATGATCTCTTCGTTGCCCCTGAAATCATGGGGGCTGTTCCCGAGAAGAACACCATGAAGTTCTATGAGATGTTCGAGAGCAAGAAGGAGGAGTGGCTCAGAACCTTCTTCAGAAAGAATTCGCTTTCGATAGACTCCGCTGCATGTACTGCCATAATCGAGAAGGTGGAGAACAACGTACACGATTTTGAGAATGTGTGCTCGCAGCTTGTCATATACCTGAGTACGATACCTGACAAGAAGTCCGTAACCGCAGACGATGTGGACGATTATCTTACACATACCAGGGAGGAGACCGATTTCTCTTTGTTCTCGTATGTCGCCCGTGGCAAATTGGAAAGTGCCTTGGAGTGTCTGCATACGCTGCTTCGCACAAAGGACGCTTCATCTGTCACTGCAATGTGCGCCTCCCGCCTTGCAACCTATTTCAGACGGGCTTTGTCAGTTCAGATGAATGCGAAGAAGGGTCTTGGCATGGGTACCAAGGGCTACGAGGATGGAAGTGCCTTCTCCACCAAATACTTCGATGGAGACCGGCCAATTTCAAGGCTCAAGGACAAAGAGGTCTATAGGGATGCCTGTAGGTTGTATGGTGTCAGGGATATGGAGCGTATACTTGTGACTCTTGCAGAGTACGACATTCGTATAAAGGAGTCTGGAAGTGCGTTGCAGCAGACGGTGATGGAGAAGTGTCTCATAGATGTGATAAAGCACAAGGGAAGGCATCCAAAGCAGTTGGAGTTCGCCAGGTTGTAGTTGTGGGTTGTGTATGGGACTTGAAAGGCTCTGGCGGTTCCTCTTTAGCTGTGTTCTGCTGTGTGCTTTGGCTGCGTTCTTCAAATACGTTTTTCAACTACGTTCGTAGGACGAGTCTATGTTCAGCTCCGTCCTGTACTTTCCAACTGTACGGCGTGCGCATTTGATTCCCTTTTCTAGGAGAAGATCTGATATCTTCTGGTCTGAGAGAGCTCCCTTTTCCTGGATTATCTCCTTTATCATGTCTTTGACTACATTCCTTGATACGGTCTGTTCCCCTGGCTGTGCAGAGCTTACGCCCTGTGTGAAGAAGTATTTGAGCTGGAACAATCCCCAGTCCGTATCCACCCACTTGGATTGGGCCAAACGGCTCATCGTGGTTTCGTGGACTCCTATGCGCTCGGCTACGTCCTTAAGCGTCATGGTCTTCAAATGGCGCGGCCCGTACAGGAAAAAATCCCTTTGGATGTCCATGATGGCGACTGCGGCGTTGTAGAGTGTCTTGAACCTTAGGTTGACTTGATCAATCAGTAGGTTTGCCTGTTTTACGCATCCGTTTATGTATTTGCCTGCTTCCTTTGCCTGTGGGCCTTTGAGGTCATTTGCCAATGCCGTGAAGTCTGGTGAAACTTCAAGGGATGGAATCCCTACACGGTTTACGTCAAGTTGGAGCATTCCATCCTTGTTGTGTATGGAGAAGTCCGGTTCTATGTATGTTTCTCCGTCAGAGCCATAGTTGCGGCCTGGGTAGGGTGTGAACGTTTTTAGGATCGCTATGAAGGTTTCAAGGTCTTCTTCTGGGATTCCAAGAGCCTGAGCCGCTTCCTTGTTCTTTCCTGCCTTGATCCTCTCCAACTGCGTATTCACCATGGCTGTGAAGGTTTCAAGGTCTTCAGGTGCCATTCCTGACAGCTTGGCTTGGAGTATGAGGGATTCTCTGAAGTCTTTTACGCATATTCCATTTGGATCAAAGTCTTGAATGGTTTTGATTGCCTTGTCTATGTTCTCCTGCGACAGCTTTGAGTCCTCGAAGAGCTCTTGTGGTTGGAGTATGTAGAAACCATTTGCATCAAGGTCGCTTATGAGCATCTCCGCGGCTTTTCTCGTCTCTTTCGTGATGGATGTCTCCCCCAACTGGTCCATAAGATGCTCCTGAAGGGTCTTTCCACTGGACGGGGTGTTCTCAAGCATCATGTTGAAACGGTCGCTGGTATCGGGGTCAGCCATTTCGTATGTGTTGGAATATGCATCGGAGTACTGGTGAGAGGATTCTTCGTAGTATGAGCTGTCCGCATCGTCCATGCGGTCGTCGTAGCTGGTTTGGTCTGAGTTTGTCTGAATGGACGGTGTGTCGAATTCTCTTTCAGGTATCTCAAGTGCGGGATTTGATTCTATTTCATGTTGGATGTGGGCTTTGAGTTCAAGTATTGGCATTGGAAGCAGGGCAAGGGACTGTAGCATTTGGGGTGAGAGCGTCTGCTCTTGCCTTAGCGTTTGGGAAAGTCCTATTCCTGGTGCAAAGTCTGCCATGCTGTTCCTCTTTTGGTCTGTTCCTTTTTTTCTTGTTTCTTGTTCCCTTTTCTGCCAAGTCTACTCGAACGATTCTCCAAAGTAGATGTCCCTTGCTATTTCATTGGCTAGAAGCTCGTTTTTGCCTCCGGAGACGAGGATTGAGCCATCGCTTATGATGTGGGAGCACGTTGTTATGGAAAGGGCATCCCTTACATTGTGGTCTGTAAGGAGTATCCCTATCCCAAGTTTGGCAAGTGAGCGTACAATCTGCTTTATCTCGTAGACGGCCTTTGGGTCTATGCCCGCAAAGGGCTCGTCGAGAAGAAGAAACCGGGGACTCGTTGCAAGGCAGCGAGCTATCTCCGTTCTCCTTCGTTCTCCTCCTGAGAGGGTGTATCCCTTCTGCTTTGCAAGATATGTAAGTCCAAATGACCTGAGAAGCCCTTGGACTATTGCATCCCTTTTCTTTGGATCCGTGTTTGGCCGCGACTCGACGACAAGCCTTATGTTGTCCTCAACGCTCAGTTTCCTGAATATGGAAGGTTCCTGCGGAAGGTAGGAGATTCCAAGACGTGCACGTTTGTACATGGGCTCGTTTGTGATATCAATGCCATTGAGGGAGATTGATCCTCCATTGTTCGTTATGAACCCAACTATCATGTAGAATGTAGTGGTCTTTCCAGCTCCATTTGGGCCCAGCAGCCCAATGATCTGGCCTCCCTGCATTTCAAACGAGATGTCCTTTACGACATTCCTCTTGCCGTATGTCTTCTTTAGGTGTTCAACCTTGAGTGTGTTATCCATTCACTTCTCCTGAGATCGCACCTTCCATGGTTATTCCATAGTCGCTTAGGTCAACGGTTATAACCGTAGCTTTGTAGACGTTTCCGTTCCAACTTATATTCGCATTGCCTTTGAGCTTGACCGTTTGGTTTGAGTTGTCGAATTCTATGCTGTCCGCTCTGCATATCATTGGTCCGTCGTCCGTGTTCTTGACGACCCTTGCCATCATCTGGACCTTTATGAGGGTGCTGTTCGTGTCGTATTCGAAGCGTGCGCCTGAAAGGGTTGCATCATTGGTCTCGTCCTGCACTTCTATCCAGCCGTCAGATACGATCTCACCCGTCTGCCTATCGTAGAAAAGACCTGGACACTGCAGGGTTATCCCTCTTTCACTATCGACTGCAACCACCTTTCCAGTGCAATCCACATAGCGGTAGTCCGTTCCATAGAGCTTTATCTCCTGGGCGGAGATGGAGAGCCCGTTTGCTGAAACCAAAGCTCCTCCTGAAAGACTCACGGACTTGTTGCCTTCCTGCATGCTTACTTTCGTGTAGCCTCCGGAGAAGGTGATATCAGAGGCGTATAATGGTGTTGTACACATGAAGAACATGCATATCATTAGAAAATAGAGCATTGTTTTTCTTCGTTCTCTCATTTGACAACCCCTTCTACGATTTGTCCAAACTCAAAGTCGTCTTCATCCAATACCGCACTGAAACCTTGTGCAACCACTCGTGTGCCGTCTCCATATACGACAACGACCTCTCCCTTTGCATCAAGCGTCATGGTTTCATTGTCCCACTCAATGTCCTTGGCCGTTATCAAAAGATCGTCGCTTTTTCTTTGTATCTCCACGTTTCCGGTAAGTGCGGCTTTCTCGCCATTCTCATCTATTGTTGCAGCCTCACACGACCCCTCTATGCCGTCTTCACCGTTTTGCTTGAAACGCACATCCTCCAGCACGGTTCCCTTTGCGCCTTTGTAGACTGTCATTGTCTTGGCTGTCATCAGCAGAGGTCCCTCATTTGGCCGTCCCAATGTGTATTGTGCATTGTACAGCACCATATCTGGAAGCTCCTGTTCTCCCAACGGAATCTCCTGTGCTTCGCCTTTGGCACAGGATGTGAACTGTGCAAGTAGGGTTGCAGAGAGTAGACACATAAGCAATAAGCGTGCCAGTTTCCTTTGGGCCATAGTCGAATGATACACCTAAAGGGGTGTGTTGCAAAGTAGGGGAAAGAAAAGTACCATTGGACACATGAGAGTTCTGTTTTTGGGTGAAATCGTAGGTAGATGCGGCATTGGCGTCATAAAGAACGCCCTTCGAGACTACCGCAAGGAGAACGGCATAGACCTTGTGGTTGCCAATGGAGAAGGGGCGACGGGCGGTTTCGGCCTTGGGTTCCAGAACGCTCTCACCTTGCAGCACATGGGCATAGACGTGCTCACCCTTGGAGAAAAGGCCTTCTATAAGATAGACATGGTGGAGGGCATTGCAAAAAGGGATAGAATCCTCAGACCCTCAAACTACCCAGAAAGCGTTCCTGGTCGAGGTGTGCGGTACATCTCCGTTGGAGACAGAAAGGTCTGCATGATAAACTCTCTTGGGATGTGCAATTTCAACTCACCTCATTTGAACAACCCCTTCCTCAATGCCGATTCCATTGTGGACAAGGCAAGGGAGGAGACTCCTTTTGTTTTCTATATGTTCCACTCTTCTGCTACTGCAGAGAAGATGGCGATGGGTTTCATGCTTGACGGCAAGGCAAGCGCCGTTGTGGGGACCCATTGCAAGGTCCTCACCTCTGACTCACGCATTCTGCCAAAGGGAACTGCCTATGTGACGGACCTTGGCAGATGTGGCGCATCCATGAGCGTAGGGGGATTTGATCCTTCATTCGAAATCAAGCGAATAAGGACCCAAGTGCTGGTTAGATCCAAAGAATCTTGGTGTATGCCTCAAATGCAGGGCATTGTTTGTACTTTTGACGATGTTTCAGGTATGGCTGTTGAAGTGTCTTCTGTACGATTGGATGTAGACGTAGTGATGCCTCCTCCTAAGGACGAAGGAAAGGATTGAGCAAATGATCAGCGAAGCGGTTGTAAAGGCCTTGAACGAAGATGGAACCGTACTTGTCGGCTGCGAAAGCACAGCCTGCAACGCATGCCATGCCCAGATGTTCTGCAACAACAAAACCCAGACGCAGTATCCTGCCCGTAATGACAACAACCTTGCCTTGAAGGTTGGAGACCGGGTTTCGTTGCTCCTTCCTCCAGGTAAGACCATATTAAGCACGGTCCTTGTGTTCGCACTGCCTTTGATGCTGTTTCCTTTGGGGTATCTTGCTTCAGGTTTGTTGCCTGTGCCTCTTAACGAAGTACAGAAGGCCCTGTGTGGTCTTGGGGCGATGGCTTTGGCGTTCGTCATAGCAGCCGTAGTCAGCGCCCGCAACAGGCGCTCCTTGATGCCAATCGTGCAGTCTGTAGTCATGCGGCATTTGGATGTCGTTGGAGCTGCAATCATGAGAGATGGCAAGCTTTTCGCAGCCCAATGTAGTTCCAAAAAGCCAGAGATTCCTTACCAATGGGAGTTTCCAGGTGGTAAGATAGAACAAGGGGAAACTCCTGAGCACGCCGTTGTACGCGAGATTGCAGAGGAGCTTGGTGTACACGTTTCAGTTGAACGCCTTATCACAGAAGTGTCGTACCGGTACGAGCATTTCTACATGACAATGAAGGTTTTCCTTTGTTCTTTGGGATGCGACTTTGAGCCTCGTTTGAGCGAGCATTTGGGAGCCAAGTGGATTGGCCCGGAAGAGCTGTATACCTTGGATTGGGCACCTGCGGATTCTTTGGCTTTGGATAACGTCGCAGAGGCCTGCTGGCCTGTGTAGTAGAACGACAAGGCCAGGAACCATGAAGACCGTTTTGCAAAAACTTCTGTAAATTAACTAAAACAAGAAAAATCAATTCCAAACAAACGGACCATTAAACCCTCCAATCCATAGCTCAAGCGTATTTTGGGGATTTCTCGCCTCAAAGATTCTAGAAGACATGTAACCTTTTTCATGCTCATTTGTTGACAGCGTATCTAGGTTTTTACTAAACGTAAAAGGAGAGAACACTGTTATGAAGAAAGGAACTACAACCCTGTTGCTGGCTCTGCTGGCAGTCCTATGCCTTGCAGTTTCCTGCAAGAACGACCCGTCTACCCCCCCCTCACATGAACATTCTTTTGAATCGTCTTGGTCGGTAGACGACACCTACCATTGGCACAAGGCGACCTGCGAACACACGGACGTGGTCAAGGACAAAGCCGAACACTCGAAGGATTCCGGAGTAGTCACCAAGGAACCTTCGATCAGCGAAGATGGAGAAAAGGTCTTTTCATGTTCCGTCTGCGGAAAGGAACTTGAGAAGGTGGTGCTTATTTGGGTAGGCGGCGGCAAATCCCTTGAAGCTCTTCTTGAAGAAAACGATCTGGAGTCTGCAACTACCTTGGAGATAAAGGGGACTTTGAACGAGGCCGATTTCAAAACCCTTAGGGAAATGGTAACATTGAAGACTTTGGACATCTCCAATGTAGACAACGAAGAGATTCCTAATCGTGCTTTCCTTGGAGCCTCTTTTTCACACATACTTCTACCAAAGAACTTAAAGAACATAGGCGAGCGGGCTTTTCAGGGCTCTTCGATAACCGAAATGATTCTGCCGGAAGGGCTGAAAGTCATAGGAAATGCGGCATTCATGGGTGCCAAGAACCTGTCAAAGCTCAGCATCCCTGGAAGCGTTGAATATGTTGGAAGATGGATTGTCCAGCAGGCATTGGGGGACTGGGTAGATGATATTCCTAATGATGCTGCGCTTCTTGAATTGTCGCTTGGCGAGGGAATCAAAGAACTGGCACCTAGTGCTTTTTGGGGTTCCACCGTTAAAGAAGTCAGAATACCAAATTCAATCAAAGAGATTCCAGATTGGTGTTTTGGCCAGTCCTACCTTGAGAAGGTCGTCTTGCATGATGGGCTAACAAGGATTGGAGCATGGGCATTCGAGAACTGCAAACTTGTATTCGATGACAATAGGCTTGTGATTCCAAAGGAAGTGAAGGTCATAGGCCCATTTGCATTCTATCTTCATATTGATGTGCATAGTTCCACGACACGAAACACCGTCATCCTCAACGATGGATTGGAAGCCCTCTACCAAGATGCATTCGTTCTGGGATTCCACAATGAGACTTTGGAGATTCCGGCATCATTGAAGAAGTTGTACAGAGGCTCCTTGATATTTGAAGGCGGATTGACCTCCGTTGTATTCAAAGGAACCACGCCCCCGGCGTACCTCAAGAACATAAATCCCAATGCTATCTCCTACAATGAAACGACGGGCGAATATGAAGGACCGGAAGACGGCAACCCTCCCGCAATAAACATTCCAGAACCAGAAAAATACAAGAACATCAAGGCATATGTACCAAGCGAAGCTCTTGACCTGTACAAATCTGCGCTCAAAAGCGATACGGACTTTGAGCCATTCGCAGAATCAAACATCATGGCTATGGAATAGGATAGAACGGCTTAGAGGCCAAGAACATAGGCAAAAGCCGCTATAAAGAATCCTAATGGAACCTGTTGCAGTCAGCTATTCGCTGCAACAGGTCTCCATTTAACTTCCATTCTGCATGGAGCGGTCAACCTTTGATTGTCTTCGACGGCTTCGTTTTCGAGGAACTTTTGCCTATACTCTGTTTCCAAGCCATTTGTCCTGTTTGTAGTAGTGGTGCAGTAGCCAAAGGCATACGATGTCTCCAAGCATATAGGCGAACCATAGGACAGTTACGGGCAGTTTCAGCAGGTAGACGACAAATGCGTATGGAAGCTGGAAGCAGTACTGCGAGATGAGCGAGGCGTACATGGTTGGGCGGTTGAGGCCGCTTCCGCTGAAAGCGGCATGGTAGCCCACCATGAACGCCAGAATGATGACGTTGGCTCCGAATACATACATTAGTACAACGCCATCGGGCCCTGGTGCAGCTCCTCCAAGGAACAGACTCATTAGAAAAGAAGGACAAATGAAGAATGCAAGTGCAGGTATGGCGCTTACTGCAGCGCATAGAAGGTTCGCCCTCTTCACGCATTCCTTGGCCCTTTTGGGCTTGTTCGCACCAAGTGCGTGTCCTAAGATTATTCCGCTTCCCATGCTGAAGCCCGTCTGAGGCATCATGCAGAACCCCTGAAGCCTTGTCCCCACACCAAGGATTGCAACCGCAGCGGTGCCGTAGGTCGAGATGATCTTCATGAGTATGATGTTGAAGATGTTTCTGAGAAGCAGGTTCACTCCGCTTGGAAGGCCAATCGTCATGAGCTTGTGGTCAACTTCCTTGTGTGGTTTGAGCAGGTTTTTCACGGAGAGTTTGACCTCTGACGTGCCCCTAAGCAAAAGAGCAAAGCCCGCAAGAAACGCGAACGTCTGACCTATGGCGGTGGCCCATGCAGCTCCCGCCATGCCAAGGCCAAGGCCATGTATGCCAGTCAAGGAAGTGAGGAAAGGGATGTCATCGAACATGAGTATTGGATCGAGTATTATGTTCAGAATGGCGGATGCCGTAAGCAGCTTCATTGGGGTCTTTGCATCTCCGGTACAGCGGAATATCGTGTTCACACTGTATGAGGAGAAGAAGATTGGGATGAAGAACACTCTTATGTAGCCGTAGTCCAATGCAAGCTCTATTACAAGTGAATCGGTCGAGAAGAAATGCACTATTGGACGTAGCAGCAAAGCCATGAAAAGGGAACCTGCCAGAGCCCAGATGAACTTGAACGCCAATGTGCGCTCGGATGCAATGCGGGTGCGCTCCCTGTCTCCGCTTCCGTGGTATTGGCTTATGAGGGAGACGCTTGAGGTTCCAACTATTTCGTTGAATACGTTGACCAACCACAGCATGGTGGAGATTATCGTCATGGATGCAACGGCGTTTGGCGATATGTAGCCAATCCAGAAGAGGTCAACCATGTCGTACAACGACTGGAACATATAGCCACCCATGGTGGGAAGGGCTAGCCTGAAGAGCTGCTTCGTTATGCTTCCATTGATCAGCTGGTCGTTCAGGTCCTGAGAAGGGCCTCGGGATGAGGCTTGCGATTGGTTTTCCAACGAACCATGTCCTAAAGTTTCATCATGAGCGGTTTTTTCAATGATATCGGCCTTTGTTGAGACATTGGTCTCTTTTGAGATATCAGTCTTCTGTGATTCCTGCAAGTTGGGCCTCCTTGATGTAGTGCCTTCTTGTGCGTAGTGACAGGACAAGGTGGCATAGGGCGGTCACCGTCCAGGAGATTGGGTACGAGAGGTAGACGACTTCCAGCGTGGGGTTGGCCTTGAAGACCGTGGCTATCCATACGATTCGAAGGAGACATGAGCCAACAAGCGAGACCGTGGTGGAAAGCATGGATTTGTTCAGACCCCTGAGCGTGCCGGAACCAACCTCCATGAAGGCCAGCGTGCAGTATGGAATCATCATGTTGTAGAGTCTTGTCTCAGCGGTCTGGACTGCAAGCGGTGCTGTGATGTAGCAGTGGATGAGCGGAACCCTGAATATGAGGATGGAAAGCGACACGATCTCTGCGATTATGAACGTGACGAGGTAGCACGAGGCCATTACCTTGCCGATTCGTTTGTATTTTCTTGCTCCATAGTGCTGGCTTGTGAATGTGATGGATGCCTGACATACGGAGTTCGTTGCGGTGTATGCGAAGCTTTCTATGCTGGCTCCCGCGGCATTGCCGTCAATGATGTCCGATCCGCCGGGGCATATTGCATTATTCAGGCCAATGATGCTGCTTTGGATTATCATATTGGAAAGGGAGAAGAGTGCACCCTGGACGCCGGCAGGAAGTCCATTGTAGATTATGTCCTTGAGCGTTCTTCTGTCGAACGCAAGTTTTTTGAAGCTGAAACGACACCAGCTGTCGTCTCGGCTGAGTATGTAAAGCAGGATGGCTGCGGATGCAAGGTTGGAGATTGCGGTTGCTATTGCAACTCCATCAACGGACATTCCAAATGAAAGAACGAACAGGAGGTTCAGCCCCACATTGAGTATTCCTGTGGAGGAAAGGACGTACAAAGGGGTTTTCGTGTCGCCCTTTGCCCTGAAGATCGAAATCAGGAAGTTTGTGAGAGCCAGAAACGGCACACCTGCGAAGTATATCTTGGTATAGAGGGTTGCAAGATCTAGGATGTGTCCCTCGTCGCCAAGTAGAGCAAGGACAGGTCTGCTTATTACAAGTCCAAGCAACATGCAGAACAGTCCTGACACAAGGCCTGTAAGAAGTGCAGTGTGCACGGCGGACTGGGTCTTCTCCTTGTTCCCTTCGCCTATGTACCTTGCCACGACGACGCTTGAGCCTACAGCAAAACCTGAGAAGACGTTCACTATGAGCGCAATCATTGCACTTGTCGTACCAATTGCACCAATTGCACCGCTTACGTTTGAAAGACCTACCACTATCATGTCTGCCGCCGAGTAGAAGGTCTGAAGCAGGTTCGTAATCATAAGCGGGATTACGAATGCAAAGACTTTCCCAATGAGAGGGCCGTGTAGAAGGTCGTTTGGTTCCGTTTTCGCTGCCATGTTTGCCGCCGTTTTCGCCGTCATATTGGATGCGCCTCCAGTTGTTTCTGCAATTTCTGCGAAACCCCATGATATTGCTTATCTTTGGATATGGCAATTGGATAGGATTGAGTATAGAATCGAAAGCAGGAGGGATTTATGAAAATCGCCATCGTGACGGGAGCTTCCTCTGGCATAGGCCGTGAGTTCGTGTATGCAATTGACCGCTACAATGTGCAGCACGGTCTTTTCCTGGATTCGATATGGGTCGTGGCACGGCGTGCAGATCGTCTTGAAGAGCTTTCGAAGGACTGCCGCACCTCAATAAGGCCGTTTTCCTTGGACCTTTCCAATCCAACCTGCGTGGAATCCCTAGGGGCAACGCTTGCATCCGAGACACCTCAGGTCCACTTCCTTGTGAACGCCGCGGGCTTTGGAATCTTTGGCTCTTTCAAGGACAACGATGCAAAGACGCAGCTTGGAATAATCGATCTCAACGACAGATCCCTCACAGCCATGTGCAGCATGGTCATCCCGTACATGCACAATGGGTCGTCTCTCATAAACATAGGCTCCAACTCTTCGTGGCAGCCTGTTCCGTACATGGCGGTCTATGCCGCATCCAAGGCATACGTGCTTAGCCTTTCAAGGGCCCTTGGAGTCGAACTCAAACCGCAGGGCATCCACGTCATGTGCGTATGTCCCGGTTGGATAAAGACCGAGTTCTTTGACCATGCCGTCCATGACGACACCGTCAAGTACTACGACAGGTTCTATACCGCTAGGCAGGTGGTGGACAAGGCCATGAAAGACCTCTTAAGGAAGAAGCCGGTGTCCATACTTGGATTTCCAGTGAGGATGCAGGTGAGGCTTGTGAAGCATCTTCCCGTTGGCATGGTAATGAAGACGTGGTGTAGGCAGCAGAAGAAGGTTTGACGTTGCAAGTGTTGACCGAGCAACTGCAAAAGACTATCTTATCGTGGAATTCCATGATTCCACTATTTCAGAGAAACTCCGGAGGAGGATTCGAATGAGATCCATAAAGGATATATATAAAATAGGAAAAGGGCCTTCCAGCTCGCATACAATGGGACCTGCAAGGGCAGCTGAGCTCTTCAAGGACGAGAATCCAGAGGCCGATAGCTTCAAGGCCATTCTATATGGTTCTCTTGCCAAGACCGGAATGGGTCATGGTACGGACAGAGCCATAAAGGAATCCTTTGCCCCAAAGGAATGCGAGGTCTCTCTTGAAACCGACAATTCCGTTGTCCTCAAGCATCCGAACACCATGGATCTCATTGCCGTAAAGGACGGCGAGGAGACCTCTCGCATGAGGGTCGAGAGCATTGGCGGCGGCGACATAGTCATTGAGGGAAGACCTTCCGTTGGCCTTTTGGGCGAAGACATATACATGGAGAATTCCTTTGCAGAGATCAAGCAGTTCTGCGAGTTCAGATACATAGACCTTGTGGACTACATTGAACTCAACGAAGGCAAGGAGATATGGGACTATCTTGCACAGGTGTGGGATGTGATGCAGGCCTCCATAAAGGAGGGCCTTTCCAAGACGGGAACCCTTCCAGGATGTCTACATGTGCAAAGAAAAGCCAAACATCTTTTCGACCATATTGTGGTAAACAAGCACGCAGAACTCATGGAATGCCAGTTAGTTTGTTCTTATGCCTATGCTGTTAGCGAACAGAATGCCGATAACGGAACAATAGTTACAGCTCCAACCTGCGGTTCCTGCGGAGTCCTTCCTGCAGTGCTCTATTACCTCAAGGACAAGAGACAGCTTTCAGACCTTGATGTCATACATGCCCTTGGAGTGGCTGGCCTCTTTGGAGAGCTTGCAAAGCAGAACGCTTCGGTTTCTGGTGCAGAATGCGGCTGTC
>OQVT01001022.1_pt1 | contig 17210 bp, 14 predicted proteins | sample 1691561 | NCBI WGS metagenome assembly OQVT01 (sample SAMN03418260, study PRJEB22391) | human gut metagenome | biome: human-gut; feature: organic feature; material: feces | host: Homo sapiens | place: Tanzania | collected 2013-01 | reverse complement strand
CTGAAAGGTCGTGCTCAGGAGGGAGTAGAGAAGCACAAGCAGCTTTTCGACCGTCGAGCGCCCAAGTGAGCTTTTTTAGGCACTCTATCTCCACCTTTTCCGTGCGGCAGAAGGAGATAAGGTCGTTATTTAAGCTCTGGCTGCCGAGGGCGTTTATCGTCGCCTGAAGCTCCATGGGAGAGGTCGGACGGCGGATGAGCAGCACCTCGAACAGGCCGTCGTCGGCAACGACCTTCTGACCGAAGTAGTCGAGCGCACCGGCAAGACCGCTGGAGGACGCAACGATGCCGAAAATGAACTCGTTTTCCTCGGTCACGCCGTTTATCGTCACACGCAGGTGCTCGCTTTGGAGCTTGTTTAGATCCTTTATGCCGTCAAGCACATAGGCATAGAAGCCGAGCTTATTTTTAAGCCGCTGGGGTGTTGTGTACGGAAGCCAAGTGAATGCACCGAAGTCGGCGGCATTTATGAAATACTTATCGCCGAGCTTGCCGACATCGACAAGGTGCTCGCTGCCCTCGACGATGTTTTTTGCGGCCTTTTTAATGTCGCTGCTGATACCGTGGAACTCCGCAAAATCGTTCGTTGAGCCGGAGGGCATATAGCCTATCGGGAGATTCAGCCCCGCTTCTATCATGCCGACGGCTACCTCATTCATCGTGCCGTCGCCGCCGGAGCAGACGACCAGATCGGCGTCCCGGCCCAGCTCCCGGGCGGCGGTGCTGCCATCGCCGGAGCTTTGGGTCAGGTGGACCAGCACCTCATAGCCGTGGGACTGAAAGAGATTCACCAGGTCGCTGAGCAGGCGCTTGGCCTTTTTCTGGCCGGCAAAGGGATTCAGGATCAATAAAAGCTTCTTTTTCATTTGCTGCACGCCTCCTGTTCTGCCGCCGCTTTTTTCACCCAGCGTTCCAGCTGGGCAAAGGGCATGGCGGTCTCTGCAGGCTGCCCCTCGGCGGTCTTTCCAAAGACGGCCAGCTCCTCAAAATCATGATAGGGCTCGCAGCTGATGTCCTGCAGGCCCCGGTCTGCGCCGAAGCACCGTGCGGCGGCATCCAGCTGGGACTGGGTATAGCCTTTTTTCCGATAGCGCAAAACATATTTCTCCATGGGATCGCTCCTTTGGCAGGGTGGTTAGTTTGCTCCCCTATTATAATTCGAATGCGCCGGAGGACGCAAGGGGGAATATGAAAAATTCAAAATTGTGGAGCGGCAGGAAGATTTTTTGTTGACCTTTGCGATTTTCCGGGTATAATAAATATGTCCGGCGGGAGCCGGAAGGAAACGCTTCCGTAGCTCAGTTGTATAGAGCGACCGCCTCCTAAGCGCACGAACATCAATTACCGATGGCACCACTTTTCCCACAATTTCATAACAAGCGTCTGTAGCTCAGCAGGATAGAGCGTCCGCCTCCTAAGCGGAAGGCCAGCGGTTCGAATCCGCTCAGGCGTACCAAAAACGCTGTAATCTCAAGGGATTGCGGCGTTTTTTCTTTTTGAAAATCAATAAAAGACACACCGACATAGGAGAAAGTAAAACATGGCTTTGCCACGATTGGCACCAGATAATTATATCGAACCATTTTTCGCGTTTTCCGTTGTTTGGCACCACCTTGGCACCACGGCACTCAACCGCTTATTTGCAACCTTGATTCGATATGAGGGATGTGAGCGCGCTTAAAAGTTCCGGGGATTGCTGAAGCTGCAAGATGATACTCTGCACATCTAAGGCGGGCGCTGGCTCGGCAGGTGCTTGGACACCACGCAAATCAGGATTTGCATAGAAGGCACTTTCAAACTTCTGCGCATTGACCTTGCGATCTTCGTCAAGAATGTGTGCATAGACCTTTGTGACCATATCGGCCTGCGCATGGCCGGTATCCCCCTGCGTGGCCTTAATGTCACCATGATTGAGCTTCAGTTTATAGGTGGTGCTTGAGTGCCGCAAAGAATGAAAGACTACATTCGGGAGGTTCGCTGACTTTTTCAGCCGTTCAAACTGATTCCCGATTACCCTGTCTTCGCAGGGCCGCCCGGTTTCCAAAGCTAAAACAAGATTATAGTCGGCATACTCGTCACCCATAATTTCTTTGAGCTTGTCCTGCTTTTGATGCCAGTCCCGAAGAATATACGCAAGGGTCTTCGGCAGCCATACCTTCCGGATACTGGTTTCCGTCTTAGGTCGTTTGAGCACAAGCCGCGTTGTCGATTTGGCTTTCACGATCCGCGGGAACATAAAGATGATGTCTTTCTCTCCGAGCGCGTCAATCGCACGCTGATCGACACGCGCCAATTCCTTGTTGACAATGATATGGGCATCGTCTTTTGCGATGTCCGAATCGGAAATGTGAACACAATCCCATGTCAGCCCTGTGATCTCGCCCATGCGCAGTGAACAGGCGAACGAAAGGTTGATCGCGACATACAGTTTCCCCTCAGAGCAGTTATCCAGAGCCTGTCTGATAATGTCAGCCGTCCAGATAGCGCGAGGATTTTTCTCTTTCTTGGGAAGAAGAACATCGTCAAACGGATTCTTCGGAACCATATCCCATCGGACGGCCTGGCGGAAAGCGCAGTGCAGCACCTTGCACACTTTTTCAATCGTGTTGGGCGGCAAGAATTCCGAGCGTGCGTTTCGGTATGTTGTGCTGACGGGTTTCATCTTTTGCAGTTGGGCGATGAAGCTGTCTACGGTACGCCTTGTCACATCCTGGACATTCATATCGCCAATGACTGGATTGATGTAATTGTTGATGATCCCGGTGTTTCCAGAGTAGGCTGAAAGCCCCCACCGCTTTGAACCGTAGAGTTCAACAAAATCTGCCAGGAAGTCACGGACAGTTACGCTGGATGGCGGAATGAAGGTTCCGTTGTTCATCTCATTCTCTACCTGTGCTTTTCTGGCCGCAGCCTCCTTTTTTGTTCCATAGGTTTCCCACTTCTGCCTTTTGACATCGGCAGAATCCGTATAGGTATATACGACGGCATACTTTTTACCGCGTTTTTGAATTGATGCCATAGCTCGTGGCTCCTTTCAGGTGTTGTCTCTGCCATCAAGCCAATCATCGAAAGCCTTCTTTGATATTCTCAGTCTGGTTCCAATCCGTACACATTTGAAGGTGCCGTTAGCACACATGTTATAGACGGATTTTTTGCTGACACCGAGAATTTCCGCTACTTCCATAACGGAATAGCTTCTTTTTTCAGAGTTGGCTTTAAGGCCGTTTGTATTTATCTCAGCCACAGAGGGCCTCCTTTCTTTGGTGGCTGGGGAAAAGAGCCTGTGATGTCCTCACAAATATATTATACGGATTTTCCCCACTATCACCAACAAGTAAATTACATTAGGTTCTAATCCAAGTTCGATTCCCAATTCCGGGCCATTTCCTGCGCCCTCGCTTCAGGCCGCGTATTTGCAGGCTGCCGCTGTGCGGCACTTCCCCGGCAGGTACGCAAACGCATACTGTCAGCCGATCCTGTATAACTCCCGGACAAATCGATGCAGCCGCATTTGGGGGCGGCGTTTTCAAGGTTCAATAGATGGTTTTTACCGTTCACAAAATAAATACGGGGCCATGTCCGTATTTTTTGCACGCGCGCCAGAAAACTAAATATAGTATTTTTGTATTGACTTATACAATATATTGTGTTACACTTTGCCCGTAAATGAGTTTTGCGCAATTTCCCTTTGGGCATAGGTCAATGATCTGTGTGTGGAGTGATCCACCTGCGCACGTTGTCAGGTTTGTACGTTTTTGTCAGTAGTATTGCTGTGCCATGAGAGCCGGCTGCTGCTGGCTTTTTTGTTTTACGGGGCACCGCCCCATACTGCGGGAATGACGAGAGTTTGCTGTCAGGCAAACATACTGGATTTTACCAGAATCGTTGTTCCCGCTTTTTTTGCGCCCAAATGCCGAAAGGCTTTGAGGATATATCATCAAGAAAGGTGGAAACAAGAAATGAAATTCAGACGAAAATGGAAACCCGGAGGGCATCCCAGACGCTCCTTCCGACCGTACCACAGGTACAGAGAGAAGCGGCTTTTGAATAAGCCGCGCATCAAATATGAAACCGAGGAGGAATGCATCCATGGAAAACGCAAAGTGTTACGCTCCGCAAATTCTCGTCGGTACAGAAGGTCTGCCGCGTGAACAATGGCTGGAATACCGGCGCAAGGGCATCGGCGGAAGTGACGCCGCTGCCGTTCTCGGAATTTCACCATTCCGTACCGGGCGGGATCTCTACTATGACAAGCTGAATATCGTCACAGCGGATGATGCCGAAAACTGGGTCCAGTTGGAGGTTGGAACTCTGCTGGAGCCGTTGGTTGCCAAGATCTTCGCCCATAAGACGGGCTATAAGATCTACCGCCGGCCATTCATGTTCCAGCACCCGCTGTATCCCTGGATGCTGGCGGATCTGGATTATATGGTGGAACTGCCGGACGGTACAACAGCCATCCTTGAGATCAAGACCACGAACTATAATGCCAAGGATAACTGGTGGTACAACGGCGAGGAAATCGTTCCTATCTACTATGAATCGCAGGGGCGGCACTACATGGCGGTCATGAACATTGACCGGGTCTACTTCTGCTGCCTTTACGGAAATTCGGAAGACGAGGCAATCATCCGCCGTATCGACCGTGACATGGCCTATGAAGAAGAACTGATCGCTTTGGAACGGGACTTCTGGGAGAATCATGTTCTCACAAAAACGCCGCCTCCCTATGTGGAAGCGGACGGTGACCTGATCCTCGAAAGCCTGCGGCGAAAGCTGGGGCCTGCGGACAAGGACGCGCCGCCTGTGCTGTTGGGACAGACGCAGTTTGGGCAGCTGTCCATGCTTCTTTCCCTGCAAGAGCAGAAAAAGGCGCTGTCGGCTGATGTGAGCAAGCTGGACAAGGACATCAAGCGGTTGAAGGGTATGCTCATCGAGAGAATGGGAACAAGCTGCACCGCCGTGTATAACGGTCTTGCAGAGAGCTACACCATAACCTACAATCCGGTGCGCTCTGCAGGCATATCAAAGGATGCCCTGGAACGGCTGAAGGACGAGCACCCTGACATTTACGATCAGTATGTCACGGTGTCCGAATGGCGAAGATTCCATGTGAAAAAAGCTGCTTTGCAGGCAGCGTGAAAAGAAACGGAGGTGATGTGCTGTGAGCATTGTTGCAGCACTGGACAAGGTACTGTTTTTCAATGCGTCCAGCAAATATTCTGTCCTTCGGATGAAGACGGAGGACAGCAGCGTACCGGCAGAAGCCCGGAGTCCCTATCGCTATCACGACCACCTGATCCGCTTTACCGCCGTTGGCATCGAATTGCCGCAGACGGATACGGTGAAGATCGAGATGGATGGAGAGTGGAAGGACGGAAAATACGGGCTTCAGCTTCAGGTCGATCATTGGCAGGAGATCGTGCCGCCCACATTGGAGGGCGTCCGCAATTATCTTGCCTCCGGTCTGCTGAAAGGGATCGGAGAAAAGACCGCCGACGCGATCATTGAAAAGTTTGGTGTCAATGCTCTGGAGATTCTGGAACATCAGCCAGACCGGCTTCTTGAGATTCGCGGCATTACAAAGGAGCGGCTTGCGGAGATCAAGGACGCCTATGCGGAAACCAGCCGGATGCGTGTCCTGATGACCCTGCTGGCCCCGTTCAAGGTCACGCCGACGACCGCGCAGAAGATCTATCAGCATTTCGGCCCTGCCTGTGCAGACATCGTGAGACAGAGTCCCTTCAATCTCTGTCAGGTGCCGGGATTCGGCTTCAAGCGCATTGATGCCATCGTACAAAAATCCGGTGGAGATCTGCGTGATCCGAAGCGCGTCCACGGTGCGCTCTTTTATGCGCTGGAGGACGCACGGACAAAGGACGGACATCTCTATCTGGAGGCGGAGGCTTTGCTCAAAGCGGCTATGCAGCTGCTCAATGAGCGGATACCCCTCCCACAGATGCGCGTCCCCATGAGCCAGGTCGAACAGGAGCTGTCTGCCATGATCCGGCAGGATGAGGTGGTATCGAATCACGGCAACGTGTATTTGCCCAAGCAATTCCTGCAGGAGAGCGAAACCGCACAGAAAGCGGTAGAGCTGTTTCTGGCAAAGCCGACGGTGGTGGACATTACGCAGCCGTTGGAGCGAGTAAAGAATAGCTTAGGGCTCAACCTGTCCAAACGCCAGTCAGAAGGCGTGGAGATGGTGTTCCGGCATAACCTGTCCATCATCACAGGCGGCCCCGGCACCGGCAAGACCACGGTTCTGAAAACGGTGATCGAAGTGTACCGTCAGCTCTATCCGCGGCAGAAGATCGTACTCGGAGCGCCCACAGGTAAGGCGAGCCGGCGTATGGCGGAGGCAACGGGGATCGATGAAGCACAGACGCTCCACAGCATCCTGGGGCTTCACGGTGATTCGGAATCCAAGAAAGACCGGGAACGGAAACCGCTGGAGGCAGGGCTCCTGATCGTGGATGAGACTTCCATGGTCGATATGTGGCTAATCCATCAGCTCTTTTCACGCTTGCGCCCCGGCACCAAAGTCCTTTTGGTCGGTGATGCAGACCAGTTAGAGAGTGTGGGCGCCGGTGATGTATTTCACGAGTTGATCGGCTCCGGTGTCGTGCCGGTCACGGTGCTGGACGAGATCTTCCGTCAGGCACAGGACAGCCTGATCGCCCACAATGCCCGGTTTATCAACGAGGGCAAAACGACGCTCTACTATGGTGAGGACTTTGCCTTTCATAAGGCAGAGAGCCAGGAGGAGACTGCCGGCATCATCCGTGAGTTGTATCAGGAGCAGATCGCCGCAAAAGGAATTGAGCAGGTGGAGATTTTATCACCGTTCCGCTCTGAGGGCGAGGCATCGGTCAACAGCCTGAATGAAGCTATCCGCGAGGAGATCAACCCCGCAGCGCCGGAGACGCCGGAGATTGTGTACGCCGGAAAGATATTCCGCCTCAACGACCGCGTGATGCAGATGCGGAACAACTATGAGATCAAGCTGTATAACCGCTCCGGCAAGCAGGTCGGCGAAGGTATTTTCAACGGTGACATCGGCACCATCCGCAAAATCAGCGGTACCAATGTCGTGATCGAGTTTGACGGCCGCTATATGGATTGCCCGCAGGTGCTTCTGGATGATTTGGAGCTGTCCTATGCCATTACGATCCACAAATCTATGGGCTCAGAGTATGATACGGTCATTATTCCACTGCTGGCTGCCCATAATGTGCTCCTGACGCGGAATCTTCTCTACACGGCCATCACCCGTGCCAAGCGCCGTGTGCTGCTGGTGGGTGAGAAACGGGCGCTGTATATGGCGATCCATCGGAGCCGAAAAGGAAAACGCAATACCATGCTGGGCGAACGCATCGCCCTCTACTATAAGGCAGTCACGCGCAAGGCTCTCCGTAACGAAGAGGGCGAAGAATGGCAGCGTGCCAGTTAATGTGAGATGAATGTGCAAAAAAACGCACAGTCATCTCTTATTTATTTTATGAAGGGAGTATCAAACCATGTCCAGAGAAAGAATCATGCTGACCCAGGCGATCCCCGCCGTACAGCAGCTTCGCAGGGTGCAGGGCTTTGACCCGCTGCGCTTTCTGAAAAGAAACGCCAACGGCGGAATCGAGCTGGAGCCGCGCTATCAGCGGCTCTGGTTCCGATTGGCCTGCCCCGATGGAAAAATGCTGCTGAACCGGCTGCGGATCACAGACCAAATCGCCGTTTATGAGGCGCAGGTATTTCTGTCCAGAGAGGACAACCAGCCCATTACCAATTTTACCGCGGCGGTGGAAAAGGCTCAGGCTCCTGCCGGACGCTATGTGCAGGCCGCGCAGGACGAGGCGCTGAAAACGGCGCTGGATAATGCGGGCTTCGGCATCCAGCTTTGTGAGATCAACCCCTCTGCGGCGGTAGATGCACAGGCCGATGGAAAACAGGAAGTCGCAACGGGGACTGCAAATCGTCAGGAGACTGCTCCGGTGGCAAATAGAGCCACAGCACCGCAACGAGAAGATACTATCGGCGAAAGTCATCCGGTACAGGCAGTGCCTACACCGCAAGAGGTTCAACCGCAGGAAGAGGCAAAGACGCCCAACGTAAATCAGCAAGAGGTTCACACCACCCAGCAGACGGAAAGCGTTTCAGACGCCATGAGTCTGCTGCAGGCGTTAAGCGGCGGAACTGCGGCTTCTGAGCCTGATCCGGTTATGCCCCAAAAGGCGCAGGAGGTTCCTTCGGAAACGGCGGAGCCTGCGGTCACGGAGCGGGCTGAAACAGCGCAGACGGTGAAGCCTGTTGTGGTCGATATGCCGGCAGCGGCATCGACAGCGGCTGCACCGAAATATTCGGACGATATGACGGTGGACGAGATCCTTTCGCTGATGACGGAAGAGGAAGCTGCGGAGCTGGTCGTGACCACCGGCGTCAATAAGGGCTGGACGATGGCACAGGTTTCTGAGCAGCGTCCCTCCAGCCTGAAATATTACGCCTATCTCTGTGAGGATTGCGGCAATATTATGAAGGCTGCCGCCATGCTTCTGATGGGCGGTTCGCAGCAGTTAAAGGCAAGCTGACCGCTTTCCATCCGTAAATTTTGCGTCTTGGGAGGGATGCTGGTTTGAATTACGGGAAAAAGCATGATCTCCCCTTTGGCATTATGGATGTGGCCGGGCTCCTCCGCCTGAATATCAGGCGGAGGGCTCCCGGTCAGGTGTATGTGGATTGTCCCATCTGCGGTGACCGCCGGGGGAAAATGAATCTGAACACGGCAAAAGACCTGTGGCGCTGTAACTACTGCGGTGAAGGCGGCGGAATGCTGTCCCTTTACGCAAAGGTGTATGGCGTCAGCAATTCAGACGCTTATCGGGAGATCTGCGACGCTTTGGCGGTAAATGGTTTTTCACCGGACTATACCGTTCCGGAGAAAGCGGCGCCTGCGGAGGCCGAGCAGTCTGACGCGGCTTCTGTTCAGGAAGTGCATCAGACCCTCTCCATGCTGCTGTCCATGCTGACACTCATCCCGGCGCACCGCGAGCACCTCCGGTCTGTGCGGGGGCTGTCCGACGATGAGATCACACGCTTTGGCTTCAAGAGTACGCCGCCCCCCTTCCTGTGCCGATCCCTGACCAATCGGTTGGTCAAGGCGGGCTGCAGGGTGCAGGGTGTTCCCGGCTTCTATGTGGATGATAACGGCTGCTGGACGGTCAAATTCCACCAGCGGACATCAGGCATCATCATTCCCATCTTCGGTGTAGACGGTCTGATCCACGGCGCGCAGATCCGGTTGGATCACCCGCTCAAGGATAAGGACGATCCACCGGAGAAAACGGGCGTGAAATACCTGACGCTGTCCTCCACGGGAAAGCGCATGGGAACGACCTCGGGGAGCCCCATTCATTTTGTGGGCGATCCATGCTCCCGCGTTGTATATGTGACGGAAGGCTGCCTCAAGGCGGATGTCGCTCACGCGCTGATGCACAGGACCTTTGTTGCCACGCTGGGAGCCAACAACACCGCCAAGCTGGATGAACTGTTTGCGTTCCTGCACCGAAACGGAACGGAGGAGATCATCGAGGCGGAGGACATGGATAAATACAGCAATGAAATGGTGGAGAAAGGCGCATCGAAGATCTATGCGCTGGCGGCCAGGCACGGGATGCGCTGCCGCAGGCTCACATGGAATCCCAATTACAAGGGCATTGATGACTGGCAGCTTGCGCTGCGCCGGAAAGAACAGAAAATGAAGGAGGATCCAGGAATGACATTTAAGGAGCAATATCTTAATGGCCTATGCGGGCTGGAAATGCTGGAAGCCTGTACGGAAAAATGGCATGCGATGAAGGTGGACAGTATTTCCCTGCGGGACTATCTGGGGCTGACGGAGCAGGAATACGATGCGTACTTACAGACTGCCCCCGGCGTTTCTTTTCAGGAGCTGCTGGACAGTCAGCGCAAAACGCAGCGGTTTCGTGTTTATCAGCTGGAGCTGGAGCATGGCGAGACGCGCGCATTCGCCTTTGGCGGCATTGACGCGCTGCACAAGGCCGGCTTTCAGCAGCCGCCAGCGGCGGAATACACACTCGTTTACGACGGTGAGCTAACCTGCCCGGTCGGGCAAGATGAACGTGATATTCTGGAGCGCATTTTTGCACGCTATAATCAGGCGTTCCCCCCGGACTATCGCGGCCGCAGCATTGCCCCATCCGATGTGCTGGAGCTTTATGATGAAAGCGAGCGCAGATACTTCTACTGCGATATGGCTGGTTTCCTGCAGGTGAAATTTTCTCCCGCGCTGGCAAAGAAGGCTTGAATGCAGGCTTTACCGCAGACGATCCATTTAGAAATGGACGAGCAGAAGAGAAAGCAGCTGAAAGCCATGCTGGGAATCTGTCAAAGACTTGGGGCGGAGACACGGTATCATCCGGAACACCGTTATTTCACAGCTATGGTCTGGACTGGATGGGATACTCCCTGTGGAATGGGAGAGGCCCTTGCTGTCCAACAGAAAATCCAAAGAACAGCCGCTCAGTACCCGGCCGTCGTGTGCTATTGCTTCGACCCATTCAGCACACTGGTCTATACGGTTTGAGCGCAGTATGTAAGAAGGGACGCCTTGTGCCATTGGCACAGGAGCGTCCTTTTCAAAATTTTATTTAGGAGGAATGTACGAATGGGCGCTTTTTCAAATATGGATTATGAGCTTCAAAACAGCGAGGCTGCCGTTTCCGACGCCTTTACGGAAGATGATGCTATGGATATGCCGCAGACGGCTCCTGTGGAACCGGCGACAGCAAGTTCTCCGACTGCAGCTCCGACTCCGGCAGCGGCGGCCAGCGAACCGGCAACCGCCCCCAATACCCAAAGTGAGGATGAGGCCCGCCGTGCGCACGAAGCGGCTGAAGCCAAGCGCAAGGCAGAATGGGACGCCAGGCAGGCAGAAAAGCAGCGGGCGGAACAGGCTGCATTGGAAAAGTTGGATGCCAGGAGCCGGGCTGAACTGCTCAAGGCTGCCGCAAAGCGCGTGTCCGCAGATACGGAGAAGCTGACGCGGCGCAACATGAAAGAAAGCGTTTCCGAGTTTATCCAGACTAAGTGCATTGATGACCTCGATTTTGCACGGCTTACCATGCACCCGCGCAAGAGCATGATCCACTGCTTCCAGTATATCAGCCGAAAGTCATGGGATTATGTGCAGGACGAGCTGAAGGCAAACGGCATTCAACCGGGCCCCGGTCAGCAGGCATACGGCTGCGATATTCCCGACGATCTCTGCTATCAGTGGGCGGAGGACTATTTCCGTGACCCCGATGCCAAGGAGGATCAGGGGGATGAAGAGGAGTTTGTCCCGCAGCCCTATCGTGGGAAAACATCTTCCAAGTCCGTTTCCAAGAAGAAAAAGGAAGAAAAGAAGAAAGAGCCGGAGAAGAAGGAACCGCCGAAAAAAGCGGAAGCCGACGATGGGCAGATCTCGTTGGGTGACCTCTCCTCCTTTGGGGAGGCAGCCTGATGTACGCTTATAAAGGCTTTGAGCCGGATCTCTCCTGCCGTGGCTATCGGTTCGTCATGGGAAAGAATGTCACCCCGGAGGCAAACTGCGCCAGCAACGGCTTTCACTGTGCGGAGAACCCGCTGGATTGTCTTTCCTACTATGGCGACATGAATCGCTCCATTTACTGCTTGGTGCAGCCCGGCGGGGATATTGACGAGGACGATCGTGACTCCAAAATTGCCTGCACGGAACTGACAATCCTGCGGCGGCTGACGAGGAAAGAATTCTTTCTTCATGCACTTGCCTACATGGTGGATCACCCAGGCCGCAAGGTGAGCGACAAGGTACAGCGTGAGCACAGCACCAGCCGCAACGGCTATGCCATCGTTCGAGGCAAGACACCCGCTGCGTGTGGAAAACTGGGCGATATTCTCGCATTTGCCAGAGAGCGGCGTGAAACCGAAGTAATCTGTCAGATTGCGGTCGTTGAGGTCGATGGAGAAAAAATTCTGCCTGATGTATGGTATGACATTGATTTTGTGAAAAGAGAGGCGGTGCAGAAATGAAAAAAAGCAGTTTGCTGAAAATGAAGAATTTGCCTGTGACTGAAGAAATGCTTGCGGTTGCCCGCGAGGATGTGCCGGTCAAGGTCGGTTCGGGCTGGAACACTTCCTATCGATGCCGATACAGCGGTTTTGCACGAAGCTCGGTGGAAGGCGGCATTTTGAAGGTCACCCTGTATGACCCGGATGCAATGCGCCTTGGTGGGACGCTGCCGGTCTATGAGATTTTCATGGAGAAAGAAAAGCAGCAGTTTCTCACCTATGACCGTGCCCATGACAAATGGAGGACGGCAAAGATCGACTACTTGGAATGGCAGGCGAAGGGATCCAATAACGTGTGGATCAGCGCCGTGGATGATGCACAGATCCGGCAATATCTGGCGTCGGATGAAAAAAGCGTATATCGGGCTATTCTGAAATTTCAGCGCGCCGTTCGTGATGCTGAACTGGAACGTCGGCATAGAAAGGAAACCGATCCGTGGGATGCAGAACTGGCACAGACACCGCCGCTGCCGAAGGACTGGGAGCGGTGGGTCAATAAGGTGGGTATTCAGGAAAACTACATCTTCTATGACTACCGCAGAGGCGGTGCCAAACACGGCTACTGTACCTATTGTGAAAAGGAAGTGGCGCTGAAACGGCAGCCCCATCATAACGAGGCGGGAAAGTGCCCGAGATGCCGGCATAAGGTCACGTTCAAGGCAAAAGGGAAAATAACGGAGTACCTGCGCTCACCGACCGAATGTGTGTATCTGGCGCAAAAGTGCGCGGATGGGTTTGTGATCCGCCAATTTCAGGTGAACAGACAGTATCGGAAAGAGGAGAACGCTATCGTATCGAAAACCTCCGGCTTTGAGAAACAGCGCATTTTCTACCGTGCGGATCTGTCCTCGCACCCATATCACTGGGGCTGGTATAAACAGCGCCGCACCCGATGGGTAGAGGGTATAGATGAGTACATCAACACGGGTATGGGCTATTCCTACAACGAGTATTGTTATCAGCCGGGGAGCATCTATGGAAAAACCCTTTCCAGCATTGCCCCATTTCTCGCAAGGACCGGATTGAGCGATTATGTAAGACTTTGCCGGGGCTGTGTAAGCCCCAACTGGTACCTGTTCGCATGGGGCAGGTTTCCCCGCATCGAACAGATCTGCAAGGCAAGCCTATCCAGGCTGACAGCGGAATGTATGGAAAATGCCAACGCCGTAAAAAGCCGTATTCGAAAAGAGTCTGAAACCAGTCTCGTCAAGGCACTGGCACTTGATACGCACCGGCTTTCGCGGCTCCGGACACTCAATGGCGGTGCCATTATGCTCGAATGGCTGCAGCGAGAGAAATGCAGCGGCAGGATCATTCCGGATCATGTGCTTCGCTGGCTGGAGCGGGAGAAGATCCATGTTTCCGATATTGCCTTCATTCTGGATCGAATGTCGGAGCAGCAGGTCTGCAACTACCTGCAAAGGCAAAAAGCCGGCACGCAAGATACCTTTCGGCACATCATTTATACATGGAACGATTACCTTTCCATGGCGGACAAGCTGGGGATCAACACCAATGATGAGATCGTGTACCGTGTCAAGCTGCTGCGCCAGCGTCACGATGAACTGGTGGAGCAGCTGCGGAAAAGAGAACGGGACATGGAAGCTGCCGCAACAGCAAGAAAGTATCGGAAAATTGCAGGCATCTGCCGCTTGATCAAACCGAAATACGAATACACCGGAGAGATGTATTCCATCGTTGTTCCGTCAGGTGTACGCGATATTATGCGCGAGGGCGATGCGCTTTCCCACTGTGTCGGCAAGTCAGACCGCTATTGGGAGCGCATCGAACAGCAGGAGGCGTATATCCTTTTTCTGCGTAAGACCGCAGAGATCGACAAGCCGTACTACACCCTTGAGGTGGAGCCAAACGGCACGATACGGCAGAAACGAACCTACTTTGACCGACAGAACGATGACCTCAAGGACGCGGAGCAGTTCCTGAAGGAATGGCAGAAGGTTGTCTCCGAGCGCTTGACAGAGAGCGACCGGGAAAAAGCGGAAAAGAGCAAGATCCTTCGCCTGCAGGAATTCGAGCAGCTGCGACAGGATGACATTCGTATCCATACCGGTGACCTTGCCGGTCAGCGGTTGGTGGATGTTCTGGTGTCGGATCTCATGGAAACTGCGGCCTAAGCCGCAGCACAACACATTTGAACAAAGGAAAGGAAGTTATAGAGAACATGAAAAACGGATTTACGATCACGCAGCGCAACGCTGTGGTGGAACAGCATCTTTGGTGCATTGACACGGTCATGGCGCAGTACGCCGCATTTATGCAGACAGAACCCGTAGACCCCGATGATGTGTACCAGTCTTTGGCGGTACGCCTGATCCGGGCAGTCAACAGCTACGATCCCCGTAAAGGGTATCTGAAGGAGTACATCCTCTCTCAGCTCAAGCGGGAGATGGTTCGTATCCGGAGTACGCAGGCTGTCTATGGACTGACGCAGGCGCCGGCCAATATCGGCAGCGCCATTGTTCCACTCACGATTGCTGCACAGCGGGAATCGTACTGGGAAACCTATATTGCTGTATGAAAGGAGTCATGTGAAAATGAAACAGTTGGGAAACCTCGCGGTTATTTGCGCCCAACGCCCGGAGCTGCTGATGCAGCTCCGGGACGGTCTGGTCTTGGTACAGGCAAAAAACCGTGCGGCGATGGAGGCCGCATGGAACGATGATGCGCGGATCGAAAAGATGATCTATGAACTGAATTTCGGAGCATTCTCCAAGGAAAGGCTGGTGTGAGGAATGGAGCAGAGCAAGCAGCAGAGAATACGGGAATTGACCGACCGGCTGAACCGCTGCCGGTATGAATACTACAATCTCAACGCACCGTCTCTGACGGATGCCGAATATGACGCGCTTTTTGATGAACTGAGTACGTTGGAAAAGGAAACCGGCTTCAGCATGACGAACTCGCCCACGCAGACGGTAGGCTGCTATCCCGCTGTCAGCGCCTTGGTGAAAACAGTGCATCCGATTCCGCTGCTGTCGTTGGATAAAACGAAGAGCAGTGCGGAGCTTCTGCGCTTTGCGGGAGAGCAGATGGTCATGCTGATGCTCAAGCTGGACGGCCTGACGGTAAAGCTGACCTATGAAAATGGCCTTTTGATGGAGGCCGCTACCCGCGGCGATGGAGATACGGGCGAGAACATTACTCACAATGTGCTGGGGATCTCCGGCATCCCGGATAAGATCCCGTACAAGGAACGGCTGGTCGTTACCGGCGAGGCATTTATCCGTCCCAGCGATTTTGAGGCGTTAAAGGACACGCTGCGGGACGGAAATGGCGAACCTTATAAAAATGGGCGCAATCTGGCTGCCGGCTCTGTCCGTCTGCTGGACTGCGGCGCCTGCAAGGATCGCCGTGTGACCTTTATGGCTTTCAACGTGCTGGAGGGCTTTGAGGAATATCCCTGGAAGTCGCAGCGGCTTCGGGCCATCGAACAGCTCGGCTTTCCCATCTGCAAATATCTGTCGAGCAAGCAGGCGTTGACGCAGTTCGATATGGACGCCGGTATCCGGCACCTGCGGAAATACGCGCAGGAAAACGACATACCTATCGATGGCATCGTGGTCACCTACAACGATGCAGCCTACGCAAAGTCCTGCGGACGGACCGGGCATCACTATAAGGACGGGTTGGCGTTCAAGTTTGAGGACGACACCTATGAAACCGTCCTGCGTTCGATTGAATGGACGCCCAGCCGCACAGGGGAAATCACGCCGGTGGCGGTTTTTGACACGGTGGAGATCGATGGCTGCGCGGTATCTAGGGCAAGCCTCCACAACCTCTCTTTCATTGAGAATTTGGAGCTGGCACCGGGCTGCCGCATCAAGGTGAGCAAACGGAACCAGATCATTCCCCATGTGGAGGAAAATCTGGATCGGGACTGCTACGCCAGAGAGAAGGTCGTTCCTGCCAGATGCCCGTGCTGCGGACAGCCTACCCGTATCCATACGACCAAAAACACTGTGAACGGGGAGGAAAAGGTCACGGCGGCCCTGTTCTGCGATAATGAGCAGTGCGAAACGCGGAAGCTGCGCAAGTTCGTCCACTTTGCAAGCCAGAAGGCGATGAATATCGTGGGATTGTCTGAAGCAATTCTGGAAAAATTCATTGGAAAAGGTTGGCTCCACTCCTATATGGACATCTTCTTTTTGGACAAACACAGGTCGGAGATCGTTCAGATGGAGGGCTTTGGGGTGAGATCCTGGCAAAATCTTTGGGACGCCATCCAGCACAGCCGCATTACCACCTTTGAGCAGTATCTGACTGCTATGGATATCCCCATGGTGGGCAGCACCGCCAGCAAGGCCATCTGCCAAAGATTCCGCGGAAACCTTGCGGAATTTGAAACGGCCGTGTGCCAGAGCTTTGATTTCACACAGCTCCCGGACTTCGGAGAAACGCTGCACAGGAATATCCATCAATGGTTCCGCAGCGAGGAAAACTGGACGGTCTGGACGGAGCTGCGGCGACTGGTGTGCATTAAGACCTATCAGCCGCCTGCGGCCAGCACCGATATGAGCAATCCCTTTGTCGGAAAGACCCTTGTAGTGACCGGCAAAGTAGAGCCATACACCCGCGATGGGATCAACGCAAAAATCGAATCTCTGGGCGCTCATGCCGGCAGCTCGGTGAGCAGCAAGACAGATTATCTGATCTGCGGCGAGAACGCCGGAAGCAAGCTGGCAAAGGCACGGGAGCTTGGAATCAAGATTCTGTCGCCAGATGAGTTCTTCCGCATGGCCGGAGAAAGTGCATAAAGAAATGAGGGAGGGCGTTTTGCCCTCCCTTTTTTGCAGAGACGAAATACGGTATTGCTTGATTTATCAGGGAAAAATAGATATACTACTACCAGAGTGTAGATTTCAATGGAGGAATTATATCAATGAGTCATGAACTGCACCTTCATAAAATCGGTCCCATCAATGACTGCCAGCTGACGCTTGACTCTTTTACGATTTTGACCGGACCGCAGGCTAACGGAAAGAGCACAGCTGCAAAAGCGGTCTATTTCTTTCGGTCGGTCAAACAGGATATCCTCAGCATTATGATGCAGGGGGGGCCAAACGCAGTTACCGGGGACAAGGCTTCCAC
>OQVT01001020.1_pt1 | contig 17218 bp, 15 predicted proteins | sample 1691561 | NCBI WGS metagenome assembly OQVT01 (sample SAMN03418260, study PRJEB22391) | human gut metagenome | biome: human-gut; feature: organic feature; material: feces | host: Homo sapiens | place: Tanzania | collected 2013-01 | reverse complement strand
AAAATATCGGTTTCACCCGCTTTAATATAAATGGCATCCCCATTTTTATTGTTTCCTAGTTGCATAAAATGGAATTGCAAATTATCATAAATAACACCTGTAACTGCTTGTGGCTTTTGATTTAAAGGATTAAAGTAACGATAACTAATATATGAAACAGCACTGACGACAAGAAATAATAATAAGGAAATAATAAATTTTTTAACTTTGTTTTTGGCTTTGCGTTTTGTCTTTTTGATTTCTTTGTTAACCTTAGTTTCTAAAGAAGAAGTTTTATCAATTACTTTTCCACCGTTTTTTTTAGCAAGTTGTTGAGCATATTGTAGAGCGTCATTCTTTTTGTCAAATATCTTAGTCGCTCTGTTGCTACCTTCTTTTTTTACACCCATTTTCACCCCTCCAAAATAACAAAAAATTTTTTTTAGATAAATAATATATACGCTCGACCAAATCACAAAATATTCAAGCGTATGTATTTAAAAAAAAATTTTATTAGATGATGAAAAAAATGAAATTCATGTTGTTACCCCAGGCGGTAACAAAACAAGATCCGGTAAGCGTGACTCCTGAGGATATCCTCGCAAGAATGAGATACAGTTATGTCCAGCAAAACGTAAACGGCTTCCGACAAAAACTTGCCCAAGGCGTATCACCGGACGAGGAGGAAATGAAACGAATGAAAACGAACCTACCACTTCTATTCTGTGCGCAGGGGCTGAAAGAACCCGGGAAAGGCAGGCGGAACAATATCATCGCTTCCCTCGCTGTCGGCATTGATCTCGATGCCATACACGAAAATGTGCGACTATTATATAATAATGTCATAGCACCCCGAGTTAAAGAACTCAAAATAGGCATGGTGCAAGTCACTATCAAGGGGCACGGCCTGCACATCTGGGCAGATCGTCTTCCGGGGGAGACTGTCCGCCAAGCACAAACGCGTATTGCCTCCGCCTTGGGGCTTCAACAATATCTCGATTCGCAATGTGTAGATCCCGGCAGAGGCTTTTTCATCACGACCGAAAAAGACCTGTTATTCTTCGACCCCGATTTCTGCTACATGACCGAAGAAGAAGCCGAACTGGCAAAACATTTTGATGAAATCGATAATACAAACAAAATAGATAATTTAAATCAATCAAACAATAATATGATAAACACAAATCAATCCGCGCCCGTAGGCGCACTGGCTTACAAGCCACAAGATAAACAACAAACAATTCAAACCGAATATCAAGGAGCTAAACTCAAAGACATAGTTGACGAATATATCCGCCTCGCTATGCCCGATGGCATCCATGTCGGTGACAGAAACACAAATATGTATAAGATTTTTATTAATCTTCAACAAATATGTTCCCCTGCAGCTGCACTTCTGGCAACTGCTCACATCACGGGCATACCGAAGTCGGACATCGACTCTACTTTAGCTTCCGCGGCCCGCAAAGTCGCTGCCGGCGAGGCATCTATGAATAATCTGTTTCAACGAGCAATCAACAATTGCGTCGCTGAGGCTAAACTTGACGCCGGAGACGACGGGCTTATGGATGATGATACACAATCATCCACACCCCCTCTTCCCCAATATCCTTTACCCCGTGTACTGGAACTTCTTACCCGCAACATGCCGGATTATACTTTTACACCCCTATTGTGCGCTTCTCTCGCACCTCTGGGCGCGATACTTACAGGGGTTACTTTCAACTATTGGTTTGACGGAAATACCCAACATTTGGCATTCTTGACTATGGTAATCGCGGAGCAGCAGTCCGGAAAATCATCACTTATTTACCCGAGAATTAATCTTCTCGCAAAGATACTCTTCGACGAAGATGCTCGGGCAGAGGAACAATGGGATATGTATTATGATGCCCTCGAACATCGAAAAACGGGGGAACCAATACCCCAAAAACCTACTACATCAACCCGTATCGCTCCTACCGACGTTACTGCCGCGGCGTTTTTCAATACGCTCCGACAGGCCAACGGCAAGACATTATTACTCAGCGACGATGAGGGGAATGCCTTCTTCCAAACCGGAGGAGGACCACAATATCGAATGACTAAAGAGATTGTCAAAAAAGCCTATGATCAGGCAATATACAAGACAAGCCGAAAGGAGACCAAGTATTCAGGTCCAATCGCGCTAAACATTATCTTGTACGGGACGGTTCAGATACTGCAAAATTTTACCGATGCAGGCGAGGGAGATGTCGCGAGGTACACTATTGCCACTATTGAGAAAAACCCCCTCCACCAAAAGCGTATAAAGCCGCTTGAAGTGGACGACCAAAGAGAAATCCTCCAAATCACACAAAATCTTTCTCTCATGATAGGCATGCGATATGCAACATGGATTGACGATGCCGCCGAAAAATATCGCGACGAACTCGAAGACAAGTTCCTTCGCACCGGCAGCAATGCAATCCGCCTGACATACAGAAGGACGGTCGTTAACTTTACACGTAATGCTTATTTATTGGGCTGTCTCTATGATTGTTTGCAATCATCTCCCCTTGAACTGCCAAAACCGGAGGACGAAGAGAAAAGACAAGCCTGTCTTGCCTGGGCGAGATACCTTGCCGATTACACTCAATCGCAGACTTTGCGCTTTTTCTCCAAACAATTTGACCAATGTGCTGACGATATTCCGCCGCAGATTTATTGCCCGGATTTGTACGAACCTCTCTCGGAGGAATTTACAACAAAAGATCTCAAAGCCATTTGTGAAGAAAAGAATCATTATAAGGGTAATACGTCTCCTCTTCTACACATCTGGATCCAAAACGGGATGATCGAATATGTCAAGGACGAAAACGGGCGAGATTGCCGCGGACTATACCGGAAAATCCAAAAAACAAACTGATTCATTTCATAACATTCACAAAAAAGCAAGTTTTCAAAACTTGCTTTTTTTGTCTCAAAATTTTTAGATAAATAATAAAAGGAGAAGATCGATCACACACCTTTTACACTTAAAAATAACTTATAAATACTATGGCAAAAATAAAACCAATGATTTTAATTGAGCAAATGCATGGAAAAGTCTGCTCACACAGCGATACCTATTTCGCAGTCAGAAATGGCACTCAGTACACAGGCACCCGCTGCAACAAACGCACAACGCCTTTCACCGAGGCCGAACTAAAAAACCAAACAAAATTCAAGTCTGCACACACCGCAGCAGTTGCTCGTCTCCGCGACGCATCTCAGCATGCAAACGACATCGCGGCATTTAAGCAACAAAAAAAATACAAAACCCTCCTCGGCTATCTCATTGCCGACGAGTATCAAAAAATAACAGATTAAACTATGGCAAAAGTAGATTACACATATCCCGTCGAGGCTCTCCACGGGAAAGTAAGAAAAACGCACACCGTCGGTTTCGCACTGCGAAAAGAGACCGGTTGCAAGTTCACCCAAACCTACACCCATACCCGCTCGGTTCCCACAGAAGCCCAAACTGAAGCCCAAACCAAGTTCGCCACCGCCGTCAAAGCCACCCGCACACGCATGGCAGACGCTTCGAAGCAAGCCGCAGACTTGATTGCCTTCAAAAAGCAAAGCAAGTACAAGACCCTGTATGGCTATGTTTTCTCTCAGGTTTACGCCCAATAACAAAAAAAACACGTAAACCACACCCATCGCCGGCACTTGCCGACGGTGGGTTTTCTTATTTATTTCACCACGTCTTACTCTTCGCTAAACGGGTCTTAATCATACCTCCCACAAGGCACACAAGCATATAATACGGATAGAGCAACGCCAGCAACAACGCAATCCCAAACGAAACCTCCGACCCGCTACGCCGAATGAAACCGTAATCAAACGGAAATTTCACCAGAACAAAAGCCGGACACAGAAATTGCAACACATTTCCAACCGTAATCAACGCACCGCACACCACAATATCGCGGTCGCTATAAGCAACTGCCTTCCCCGCCCAACGCATACGCTGACGAAAAAATGCCCCCCACGATTTCTCCGGACGAACTGTCGCAGTGAAAGAGTGAAGCGAAATAGCCTTGATTTTCAGTCCGCGCCGTTTGAACGATTCCAGCAAAAACATATCGTCCCCGCTCGCAATCTCGGGGTGCAAGTCTCTATATGATTCCAACCATCGTTCACGACGCACCACCATATTCGCGCTGCTACACATCACCGCATGCCCACGCACTGCCGATTCCAATGTAAGTTGCTGAATAGCAGCATATTCCGCCATCTGCAACCGTTCCAACAGAGAAGGACGGACATTCTCCGACTCCATACGCAAAGGCAAAATGAGCATATCGGCATCGCCTATTGCTGCCAACACCTCTTCATCCGTCGCGGCAGGCGCAACAATATCATCGTCTTGCAACCATACATAATCGGCTGTAGATGAGGATATTAGACGATAGAGCGCATGTTTCTTCCCGCGGTTTTCATCGTTTATCCCTCGCCGTGGTATGATTCTTTCAATCTGCATAGTTGCGAATAAAAATCGGGGTAACTCTTTGATATACACTCCCTGTCATCGCACGGCAGGTCGGCTGCCAACAACGCCATAGCGATACGGTGGTCAGCACAAACACGGTGTTCCGCCACGGCTTTCAGGCGGTCCGACTCCTTGATAGTCAGCGACTTGGTGCCTGTTGCTGCCAATCGCACCCCCAACCGCTCACAAGTGATAGCCACTGCCGGATAGAGATCGGGGCAATGGCTGAAATCGAATGAAATATCAGGGGGGAGATATACAGTTTCAGCGGTTTTCGATATAACGATACCGTCTGATTGATAGGAGGTTAGCACACCGAAGCGAACAAAAAGGTCTGCCACTGCACGGTCGCCTTGCAGGGAGTCGCGTTGTAACCCACGCAAAGACAACGTCCCCCCATGTAAGGCAATATATTCGTACCAAAATGCAGCAGCAGACCAATCGGATTCTATTTCGCAACTGTGCGAATGGGTGTATTCTTCGCATACCCGCTGTGTCATATATATATAAGGAGAAGACACATTCGTGGTGGCGGGCACACCGATAAGCAGCAATGCCGATACAAACTGTGTTGACAATGGATTCTCTATATCCACACCATGGCGGGGCAACACCTTGCCGCGTATATGCAACGGCGGGAATCCTTCTTTACCCATATATTCTATGTCCGCCCCCAACTCTCGCAATGCCGTAACCAACTGACCGACAGGACGTTGCTTCATGCGTTCCGTGCCGGTGAGAACTACATCACAACCCTCCATTTGTGCGCAATATGCCGTCAGAAAACGCATAGCGGTGCCACAATTATAGAGACACACCTCCTGCCCCTTGGATAGGGTGGGCATATCGCAAAGAACACTATGTAGCAGACGCACATCGTCCGGAGTGTTGGCTGCGGAGACAGACAAAAGTCCGTCCCCGCTCAAGGCTTGCAAAATCAACAATCGATTCGCAATGGACTTCGATATAGGTAAATCAATATCCAATCAACAACCAAGAACTAAGAATGAAGAATCAAAAATAAGAATCACTATGGTATTCATTCATAATTCTTAATTCATAATTCATAATTAATTAACGTCCGGCAGCCACGAGTAGTCGCGCGAGTAACGGAGATGTTGCTCCACGTAACCCTCGGTGTAGTCTATCTTTACGTCGGTGATGTTACCTTCGGCGTCATACACCGGTGTGTAAACAGGATTGACAAAGCCCTTGTATGGCGCAAGATTCAGGTGGGCATAACGATCCAAAATCTCTTGGTGCAACGGCTGATCCACTTTCACAGCGTAGGTCTCCACTATCTCTTTGGCTGCGGCATAGTCGCCCTCCGAAGTGATACGCTGAATCTCTGCCAACAATTGACCGTAGAGCCCGCGAAGTCCTTCATAATCATTGATTTGCAGGTAGTGCTTGCCATCGCGCTCTACTATCTCCACCTCTTTGTTTGCAGCGTGTTGATATACCCATTGAGCGATGAGTTGGCGGTTGCGCATGTGTGCTTCCTCCACGTCTTTGCCCGGCTCGATACGCACGAGTTGAGTCATCAGACCGTTCATCATCTGTTGGTAATAGAATGCTTTGTATGCCTCGTTGTTAGGCAGCAGTCCGAGTTCTACCATCTTGGGGTCTGCCATAAAATAGAGTCCGAAGAGGTCTGCACGCGATTCCTCGATGGTCGAAGCATGCTCCTTCAGTGCATCTTTGCTTACGCCCGGAAGCAGTTTGCCCGAACCGTGTCCCACACACTCGTGAAGGTCGGTATGGAGGTCTCCGCAAGTAGCACCGTAGAGGTTGTATTGCTCACGTATCTGGTCGTCAATCATAAATTCTTCGTTGAAACCATTGCCCTTAGCCGCCTCGTTGTAAGCGTGCATCAGGTTGTCGATGGTAACCGATTTGGAACCGTACTCTTTGCGAATCCAGTTGGCGTTAGGCAGGTTGATTCCGATAGGAGTAGCCGGATAGCAGTCGCCACCAAGGATAACGGCGGTGATAACCTTCGCACTCACACCCTTCACTTCCTCTTTTTTGTATTTGGGGTCCGTGGTGGAGTGGTCTTCAAACCATTGTGCATTGGCGGAGATAATAGACGTACGTTTGGTTGCCTCCATATCTTTGAAGTTCACCATAGCCTCCCATGCACCCGTGATACCGAGCGGATCGGTATAAACCTCCGTAAAACCGTTCACATAGTCCACACGGCTGTCCAAGTCTTTCACCCATGCGATACAATACTCGTTGAACGTGCGCAAGTCGCCGGTGCGGTTGAACTCAATCATCTTCTCGATAGCCTCGCGTTGCTCATCGTTTTCGGCATACGGCAGGGCTTTCTCGAGCCAATAGACCACCTTCGCAAGTGCCTCACCATACATTCCGTCCATCTTATAGGTCTTCTCAACTACCTCCCCGTTCTCTTTTACCAGTTTGGAGTTGAGACCCACCCACATTGGTTCGGGCGAGTCATCTTTGTGAGCAGCATAGTAAGCCTCAGCCTCTGCTTGCGTAACACCCTCATAGTAGTTGCCGGCGGAGGTCAGCACCAAATCCTGACCTGCGGCTTGGTTCGTACGTTTGGGCATCACTGCGGGGTCGAACATCACCGGCAGAATCTCTTCGGGAATTGTCACATTTGCCTCTTTGCAAGCATTGCAGAACCACTCTTGAGTGAATTCGGGCAGGAACTTGTCCTCCGAGTAGTGGTGGTGAATACCATTGGAGAACCATACGCGCTTGAGATATTTTTCCAATTTGAGGAACTCCTCGCTGTCGCGCGAACCCGCATAATTGGTGTAGAGAGACTCCAGCGTACGACGAATACGCAGGTTGTACCGACCGTTCTGGTCGTAAAGGATGTCGCGCCCTTGCAACGCTGCCTCAGAGAGGTAGTACGCAAGGGTCTTCTGCTGCAAGGTCAGTTCCTCAAAACCGGGCACTTGGTAACGCAGAATTTCCAAATCGTAAAACTTGTCCACGTTGTAGTTAAATTCTTTGGGTTGATTCTTTTGGCACGATGCGCACAATAGTGCCGTGGCACCAAGGGTAATTGAAACAAATAGATTACGCATAAATATAAAAAGTTTATGTGAATGAATTTTGAACGTTAATTGTCGTGTGATTAAACGTTAATAACAACATCAAATGTGTAATTTGTGTTAATAAGTTAAAGGACTAAATCCGCCTATCCTATAACTATCCTATAAGCATCCTATAACAAATGCATATAGATAACAAATGTTAAATTTATTCATCTATCACCAATATGGGATAATAGAACATAGTGCCACAATCGTGTCCTATGGTTATCATTTCAGCCATCAAAGTGTCGCGCCCTGCTCGCTGTGCATAAAGATACACATCGCTTTCGTACACTTTTTCCCCATTTTCCACAATTTCTTTGACATAGCATATTGCTGAATCGGGAATGTAACGACAATCTCCACCCTTTCCATAATCTGATGAATAGTAGACAGACTTTGTGTTTGTTCGTACAGGGCATTTCCCCTCCCAATGTATTAACAAACTATCCCCCACTTCCATAACTATTTTGTGTGGTGCAGATATTTCCAAGACGGCATAATCTTTTTCGCACCCAATAAATGTCCACCCGATGAGTAGCAGGATAAGATAAATAGACTTTTTCATACCGTTAGTGTTTAAGGAACGTTTTAGATTTTACAGAACCTGCTATTTGTATTCTAATGTTTAGAAATAATCTTGGAACAAATCAAATCCGTTCCAGTACGGTGCGGACGAGTTCTTTGACGCGCGGTTTGTAGTCGGTGTTGGCAGCCTCGGCTTTGCGTTGTGCGATGACGCAGCACACGGTCATTGCTTTATGCCCCATATGCAGTGCCAGTCCGGCGATACATGAGCCTTCCATCTCGTAGTTGGTGATACGCTGTCCCTCATAGCGGAAGTCGGTAATTTTCTCGTTGATGTCGGGCACAGCGATGTTCACGCGCAACACACGTCCTTGCGGACCATAAAAACCGTTGGCGGCAATAGTGCAACCGCGCATCATATCGTCTTTGGCAATACGATCCACCAATTCTTCATTGGCTTTGACAATATACGGCACAGCCGCCTTGGCAGGGTAGTGGATAAAATCAACCAATGCTTTTTCAAAACCAAGGTCGGAAATCTTATCACGGTCCTCATAGAAAGCGAGTACGCCATCAAAGCCTATCGATTTTTGGCTCACGAGGAAGGTGCCGATTGGAATATCCTCCTGCATACCGCCACAAGTGCCGACACGCACAATCTCCAGACTGCGTTTTTCGGCTTTCTCGGTGCGGGTGGCAAAGTCGATATTTGCCAGCGCATCAATCTCGTTCATCACGATGTCGCAGTTGTCGGTGCCTATGCCGGTAGAGATACAGGATATGCGTTTGCCGTGGAATCGACCTGTAATCGTATGAAACTCACGGCTTTGCACATTACATTCGATACTGCCTTCGTCGAAGAACGAAGCCACCATATCTACACGGTTCTGGTCGCCTACAAGAATGATCTTGTCGGCTAAAAACTCCGGTTTCAGGTGCAGATGGAATACACTACCGTCATCATTGATAATCAGTTGGGAAGCAGGAAAAGTTTTCATAGTACGAATGATTAAATTAGTAAATTAGAAAATGTGTAAATTGTTGCCCTCTGAGAAATTAACGGTCAATTAACGGCAACCCTTTAATGGTCTGCATGGAGCAAAAAACACCATACGAAGGAATTAACGATTTATTAACGGCAATTAACGGAGAATTTCTCAAACGGCAATGTGCGGATTTACGCCTCGCCGCCGCCAAAAGACATCGGTAGAGTGCTGCCTGGGACTGGTCCGCCGGGGTTCTGTATCTTGCCGAATTGCTTTTCGTATTGGGCGATATTGTTTTGTAAGGCAAAAAGCAGTTTCTTGGCTTGGTCGGGCGTCATAATCACACGTGATTTCACCGATGCCTGTTCCATTCCGGGCATCATACGCACAAAGTCGAAAACAAACTCGCTGGGCGAGTGAGCGATAATAGTCAGGTTGGCATACGTGCCTTCTGCTACTTCGGGTGTCAGGTTAATGTTCAGTTTCTTTTCTTCCATAATCTTAGTTTTTTACGCTATTGGCTATGCGTTGTTGTTTTTATGTTGCATTAGTGGTTAATTAATGGCAAATTATATGTTTCTAAATACACGATATTTAATGGAGTCCTACCATCGTTGTTTTGGGCGGAACGGCTGTGTAATAAGCATATATAGTGTTACCAATGGCAGACAAATATCGTACCATACTATGCTCAATCCGAACATAGACAATCCCATCCGCCATGCGGATATATCTATTATCTGTATCTGCATCAGCAACCGTGCCGCAAACAGCGTCGCCCCTGCTATCCATGTTACAGGCGAACCGCATACACCTATTGCGATTAGCAGCGCATAGAATAATCCGCGTGTCATCGGCTCTACGCCAAGACGGAACTTTGTTGCCGAACGATACTTGGGCGATACGCTCAAATGTCTCCGTTTCTGTAGCAGCCATTCGCGTAATGTATGCTTCGATACCGACCATGTCAGACTGTCTTTTGATACCACTACCGCCGTGTTCTTTCCCGTTGCCACGCGGTTGATAAACAGGTCGTCATCGCCTGCACGCTCCCTCATCAGGTGCGAGAAACCGCCGCTCTCAAAGAACAGCGATTTTTTATAAGCGAGGTTGCGACCTACCCCCATATAAGGGTGCTTGCATAGTGCTGCACCTAAATAGTGCAACCCGTTAAACAGTGTGTCGAAACGCACTAAACTGTTGATTTCTTCATTGTCCTTAAAGTATGTACCGTACCCAAGTACCACTTCCGTTCCCTGTTTGTCAAAACCGTGCATCATCTCGCTGATCCAATGCACACTCTCCGGTCGGCAGTCTGCATCCGTCAGGAGTAGGTAATCGTATTTGGCAGCCTTCGCGCCAAGCGTCAGAGCCAATTTTTTGGAACTGCCTACCTGTGCCTCACGCGGTACAAACGTCGTGCGTATACGTGCATCGCGCGATATATAAGAGTCTATCACCGCCGAGGTGTTGTCCTCCGACCCGTCGTTCACCACAATCACTTCATAGAGCGGATAGTCCTGCGTAAGCAACGCCTGCAGATATGCCTCAAGGTTATACCCCTCGTTGCGGGCGCATACAATCACTGATACCCCACGCGGTGTGTTTCCTGTGGATACCCTGTGGATACCCTGTGGTTGAGCCTTTTTGTCGTGGCGAATCTTGCGTGCAGGTGCCGCCATATAGCGGGCATAGAAGTACACTTGAAACACAAAGACCAGCCCCAATGCCCCTAATAGACAATAATCCAATACAGATAATGAATACCAATACTCTGCCATTACTTATCGTAAACAAGTCCTACATTATCCACCCACATCACATTGCCTGCATGCCCTACAAACGCCTCATAGCGTCCCGCTGTGAGCATAATCACTATGTGCGTCGGTTGCAGGGAGGCATTCCATCCTTCTTCTTGCACGGGTACTATCTTTCCCTTTGAGTTCATCGTACGCTGTTTGCTGTTGAAACCCATATACGGCTTAAACCACGGTTCACCCGTGATGTCTCCGTAGTGTATGGGGATACGATGCCCGTTTTTCCATTCCAACTGCGATTGGTCATATCGCTCGTACGCCGTCCCTACACGCACCGAATGGATGTTGCCATCTTCGTCCTCCCAACGATGCTGCAGATACAGATATGCCTCCGCTTCATCATGTCCCTCTTGTTTGCGAGGTTTGCTCAACCCCTTGGCATACCATACCCACTTCTCCGGTGAAATCAAGCATTTATAGTCGAACTGTAACGCTGTCGGACGCTTCGTAAAAGGTATACCGAAATCAATATTTTTGTATGGGTCGCTTGCTCCGGTAATCGGTTCTATCGTTCGCCCTGTATAGAGCGTTCCTGCTGCAAGTATTTGTATATCAATCATTCCAATTACTCGTACACCCAACATCGATACGTCCAACCGGCAGCAAGTACCACCAGTTTCTCTCCGCTCGGGTACCACCGTACAAGCCGATTTCTCAATACCTATCACATTCGCGTATGCATTGCTTGTTGACCATGGACTGCCGGTTACCCCATATATATAAGGTGTATTCTTGCGAATAGTGTCGGTCGGTGCCACGCAATAGAGAGTGCGTGTGTTTCCGCCAAGCAGTTTCGATTCCTTGATATATCGTACCGTCCATTGCTCCATATCGCCGAAAGGCAACATCTCTACCCGTTCTGCAAACAGAGCCAGTGAGCCGATAACCAAAAACAAAAATAGTACTATCTGCTTTTTCATCAATTACAAATTGCACATTACAAATTACACATTACAAATTAGTAGTGTACCCCGCATGGTGTCGTGTAAACCGCCTCCTTGCTATCCAACGTAATATATTTGGAGATCCATTTCAAGTCCAATGCTTTCAGTTGCTCCGCCGCTTGGCGGCCTACTTCCAATGCTCCTGCTTCGCGCAAGTGCGTGTTGTCGGTCTTGCCTTCTGGATATTTGAGACACTCTCCCGCTGCCACGTTCATAAAGTATTGTTTGCTTTGTTCGTCGCCGAGGTTGGTCAGCCACTCTGCCGTACTTCTCTCCATGTCCAACAAAGGCACATTCATCCGTTGTGCCACACGGCGTGCCGCATCGGGGTAACCGCCGTGACGGGGATAGAATACTCCATCTTTGAAATAGCGGCGCGAGATAGGCGTGCAGAGTATTACGTGTGCTTTCTTTTTCTGCGCCTCGCTAATCATCTGCATCAGGTTCTTCTCATAATCCGCAATCGGTGTATATCGCTCGGGGTCGGATTGTTTGGCATCGTTGTGTCCAAACTGTATCAGCACAATATCGCTTTTTTTAACGCGATTCATCACCTCCGCCCAACGCCCTTGCGCTATAAATGATTTGGTGCTGCGTCCGTTGCGGGCATGGTTTTCCACTACGATATTGCCCGTCAGGTAAGTCGGGAACAACTGACCCCAACCACGTTCCGGCGATATATCCAGTTCCTCTTTGTCTGCCATAGTTGAATCCCCTACCATGAATAGTGTGACAGGGCGCTTGCCTGCCGAACTGCATAGCAGTCCCACTATAGCCAATAGCAATACTGAAAAAACGGTCTTTCTCATACGATAAAAATAATAGATGTATCTTTCAAAACGTGCAAAGTTACTCTTTTTTTTGCATACCCGCAAATTTTGTAGTACTTTTGCAGAGCAACTGCATAAAAACACACAATGAACTCATTTGGCTTGCATTTTATTTTTACTTCTTTTGGAGAGTCGCACGGAGCGGCTATCGGCGGTGTGTTGGACGGCGTGCCGTCGGGGTTGCATATCGATTTTAATCTTATCCGCAGCGAACTCCTGCGTCGGTCGGGGCAGGGGATGGTAGGTGCGTCCGAGCGTGCCAAACACGAACCTGATGAGGTGGAGTGGCTGAGCGGAGTATTAGACGGCATAACCCTTGGCACGCCTGTTGCTTTTCTTATCCGCAATCGTGATGCCCGTCCGGAGGACTACGAATGGCTCAAACAGAACTATCGCCCGGGACATGCAGACAAAGTTTATCAGCAAAAATACGGTATTCGTGACTGGCGAGGCGGCGGACGTGCCTCTGCGCGGGAAACCGCTGCGCGAGTGGTGGCAGGCTGTATCGCCAAGCAAATCCTCCGTGCCAAAGGTATTCATATCCACGCCGAACTCATACAAGTCGGTACGGAGACCAACTCTGAGTGTTTTGAGGAGGTCATCCGCGCTGTTCGTGCAGACGGCGACTCTATCGGTGGTATTGTCCGCTGTACCATCACGGGACTACCTGTTGGTACGGGCGAGCCTATATTCGACAAACTGCAAGCGCATCTTGCTTTTGCCGTGATGAGTATCAACGCTTGCAAAGGTTTTGACTACGGTACGGGCTTTGAAGGGATTGCCCTGCGCGGCAGTGAAGCCAATGCTGTCTCGGGCGGAATCTCGGGCGGAATGGCAGATGGCACACCTGTCACTTTCCGCTGTGTCTTTAAGCCTACACCCAGCATTCCCCGCACTGTTCCCGGTCGCCACGATGCCTGTGTTGCTGTCCGTGCCGTCCCTGTTGTTGAGGCTATGACGGCTCTCGCCCTCGCCGATATGCTGTAAGGGAATAATGGACACCGGATTTGCAGGTTTCTTGATTTTGTAGTACCTTTGCACCGCTTAATTCATAATGCGTCATTCATAATTCATAGTTAAACATGGAAATACTTGCTTATTCGATACCTGCCCTCGTTGTCCTGGCTGCTACTTGGCTGGTAATGCACAAATTATTCAATAACGAACAAGAGAAACGTCTCTGGGAACTGAAACGCCTCTCACAAAAAGAAATATCCCCCATTCGCCTGCGTGCGTACGAGCGACTGACTCTCCTTCTCGAGCGCACTACGCCCGACCGGATGTTGATGGAGATGAACCTGCAGGAGATGACTATTCCGCAGGTGCAGCAGCAACTGCTCCGTACCATTCGCTTGGAGTACGACCACAACCTTAGTCAGCAAATCTATGTCAGTGATGAGGTATGGGATAAAATCATTCATGCCCGTGACGAGATGGGAGCCTTCGTAACGGCTATGGCAGCCGGTATGCCGGAAGGCAGCAGTACTCTCGACTATGCCAAAACACTCATTACCGCCTATTCCACCAACGGCGAAACACCCAACTCTTTAGCCCTTTCTGCACTCAAAGAGGAAGCAAAAACATTGTTGTAATAATTATGCTACATATTGCACAAACAACGCCATCGTCTTCTCGGCGATGGCGTTGTTTGTATGTGATATGGTAGGAATTGTTAAATTTCTTTTTTGATAAGATAGTCGTTGCGGGATTGGGAATTGCGAATGATAAGTTCGCCGAGAAACCCTGCCAGAAAAAGCATACACCCGAGTATCATCATAAGAATGGCGATGTGGAAATAGGGGTTGGTACCTAATAACATAGCGTGTACGCCCTGTGAGAGAGCGTGCAGTTTCATGGCTGCTACTACGATAACTGCCACAAAACCAATAAAGAACATCAGCGAACCAATCAAACCGAAAAAGTGCATCGGTTGCTTGCCGAACTTGTTGAGGAACCAGAGCGTCATCAAATCCAAATAGCCGTTGATAAAGCGGTTCATGCCGAATTTCGATACTCCGAACTCGCGTTTGTGGTGTACGACTACTTTCTCGCCAATCTTGGTAAAACCTGCATTCTTTGCCAAATAGGGGATATACCGATGCATCTCAGAGAATACTTCGATGTTCTTCACCACCTCATTGCGATAGGCTTTCAGCCCGCAGTTCATATCGTGGAGCGGAATCCCCGTAACCTTACGCGCCGTGGCATTGAATAATTTGCTCGGCAGGTTTTTGGTCAGTTTGTTGTCATAGCGTTTCTTTTTCCATCCCGATACAAGGTCAAACCCATCTTCTGTAATCATCCGGTAGAGTTCTGGAATCTCGTCGGGCGAGTCTTGTAGATCCGCATCCATAGTGATGACTACATCGCCTTGCGCAATGCGGAAACCGCAGTAAAGTGCTGCCGACTTACCATAATTGCGACGGAAACAGATACCGTGTATCTCGCCTTGTTTGACGCCGTCGGCCTCTTTCTTCAGGTTCTCAATCACTTGCCACGATTCATCGGTACTGCCGTCGTTTACGAAAATGATTTCGTACGAGAAATGATTCTCATACATTACGCGGGCTATCCATTCATATAGTTTCGGTAGCGACTCTGCTTCGTTGAATAGGGGTACAACTATGGATATGTTCATTGTATATACTTTTTTATTTGCCTGCAAAGTTACTGCTTTTTTGCGATATACGCAACCGGGGTATGGAAAGATAGAAAAATAATAGATAGAAAAACCCCATTGAATAATCATAGTTATACAGATTATGCACAAAAAGCAAGCGAAAAACAGACAAAAATAACTTTTTGCCACATATTTATGCATAACTATTGTATAAATGAGAATTTTGCAGTAACTTTGTCGCTGTTTTATCGAAAGCCAAATGTCGTGTCTTTTTGCATAACCTTGTTCTATTCTATGAAATTCACCGAACCTGTTCATACGGGAATATATATAATAAACAAACATATTTACTAACTAAAATTCTATTCTTATGAGGCAAAACAAACTTTTTTTGTTCTTGTTGTCGGTTCTCTTTTCTGTGGGAGCGATGGCGCAGACGGCTACGTCGCTGCCTTATTCCACAGGCTTTGAGGACGCTACCGACAATGCTTCTTGGCTGTTCGCCAATGCCACGGTTAACCAATGGTGTATAGGAGCGGCTGCCAACCATGGAGGTTCCAATGCGTTGTATATCAGTAACGACGGAGGAACGACTTATACATACTCCGCAACGTATCCGAATGCGTATCAAACATCATTTGCTTATCGTGCTTTTCACTTTGAAAAAGGAGACTATACTATTTCCTTTGATTGGCAGTGTGAGGGAGAACCGGGGTATTCGTCATCTTCTGCTCCTTACGATTTTATGCAAGTGGTTTTGACCCCTGCCTCTATAACCATAGAAGGGACCTCGGCTGAATCAGGAAAATTGGGGAGCATTGCTTCTTTTGGCAAGAATACAAAGAACACGGAAATTGAAAAAGCAGGATATATTCGTGCAACTTGCGCCAATCCGTATAGTGCCAGTTATCCATATTGTTTTCTCAAACAATCTACATGGTCGAGCGGCGAAATTTTTAATATAAGCATTGATAATGCAGGTGACTACTATTTGGTTTTTAGTTGGCATAACGATGGAGGTGTACATATACCACCTGCTGCTGTAGATAATATATCGATTAGTAAAAAAGCCTGCGGAGATATTAAGGCTATTTCTACTGCTGCAATAACAAGCAATTCCGCCACACTCTCCTGGAATGCTATAGAGGGTGCTGTCGGTTATGACTATTTTGTGGGGGCTACGTTGAACGAAACCATGGCACAACGTATAACTGCGGCAACCATTACCCTTACCGGTCTTTCTGCTAATTCCGATTATACAGCATATGTGCGTTCTGTATGCGCTGAGGGAAATGGCGTATGGAAGAATGTTGCCTTCCATACCGATTGTGCGGAGCAATCTATTCCATATGCAGAGGATTTTGAAGGGACTATGCCTGCAGGAAACGACGTAATGCCGTATTGCTGGAATAGTGTACAATATGGTGGTTATCCGTATGTCAAAACCGATGATGGTGGTTGGAGTACATCTGCACATGGCGGTAAAGGCTACTTGAATTTTTTTGGTAGCAACAGTGAGCAGATTGCTATCCTGCCGACATTGGCAGTCAATGCGAACCAATTGCAGGTATCGTTCTATTACAGAAACGGTTCGAAAGATTATACGAATTATGGTACTACTTACAAGTATCCGAAATTTGTTGTGGGTGTAATGAGCGACCCTGCGGACGCAAAGACTTTTGTGACGGTAGATACTTTGCCGCAAGAGACATCTTATACATTAGCCAAAATCTATTTGAATAATGTACCTGCTACGCATAATTATATTGCCATCAAGTTCGTGGGTATCACTTATTCCTCATCGAATGGCTATGTGGATGATATTTCTGTTGATTATCTGCCCACTTGTTTACCCGCAAAAGATATACACGTAGAGGCTACGACCCAAACCTCCGCCACTATAGCATGGACGGCAGGCGGGATAGAGTTCAGCGACCTGATA
>OQVT01001018.1_pt1 | contig 17236 bp, 9 predicted proteins | sample 1691561 | NCBI WGS metagenome assembly OQVT01 (sample SAMN03418260, study PRJEB22391) | human gut metagenome | biome: human-gut; feature: organic feature; material: feces | host: Homo sapiens | place: Tanzania | collected 2013-01 | reverse complement strand
TATAATAAAAAAATCAGACGCACCCTTGGCATATTCCTCCAACGGGTGCGTCTGAAAAAAGTGGATATTACTTCTGGATGGTCACGGCGAGGGTCTTCGCATTGAAGATCACCTTGTAGTCACCAGCCTCGGGAACCTTGATGTTTCCGCCCGGCTGAACCACAGTGAATTCCTTACCTATCTCAACGGTAGTCCCTTCAGCCACACCGTAGGTGTTGGAGTCCGCCCAAGAGAAATCGTAACGGATCTTGAATTCGCCTCCGATAGTCACAACAGGACTTGTCCAGACATCTCCGTCCTGGGTCATAACGAAGTCCTTGCCCCAGCCAGAACCGTTGATGTCTCCGATCAGCGAGAAGAGAGCCTTGTGATTCTCCACGAGGATGGTCTTGGCGGCGTTGTCATAAGTGACATCATAAGTACCTTCCACTCCGACCTGGATGTTCATTCCACCTGTCGCGAAAACTGTCCCAAGCACTGGCTTAAAGACATCATAAGGATTCGTCGGATCAATCGTGCTCTTTGAGTTAGCCTCGGTGCCTCCAACAGCATCGGGCCAGTCGTGGCCAAAACGGAGCTTGAACTCATCGTTTGCGGTCAACGCCACGCTGCGGGCGATCCAAACCTCACCATCGGTGTTTGTCATATCGGTGTCAGTGTCCCAATTCGTGCCGCCTATCGTTCCGATCAAAGACCAAACGGCTGGCTTCTCAGGCTCAGGCTCGTCACCACCTGCGCTCGGCTCGGTCTTGCCGAACATCTTCTCGTTCAGCTCGACGGTACCCTTGTTAAGGTCAAGATAGACACGGTACTTTCCGGTACCCACCTTGATGTTGTCACCGCCCGACTTCGCGTCGGCGCCCCAGTTGTACACCCAGTCCTCGTCGGCGCGGAACTTGATCTCCTGGTCGCCGGTGACCTCAAGGTCAACCCAGAAGCGGAGATAGTCCTTGTTGAACGTCATCTCCACGTCAGGAGCGGCCCAGTTGTTGATCGTACCCACAATACCGATCTTGTCAGCGCCCCACTCCTTGGTCAGAACGAGGGCTTTCTTGTCAAGGGTGAACTTGTAGAAACGCTTGCCGTAGCACATGATGTTGTCGTTGGATCCATTGAGAAGCGTCACAGAGGCAGCCTCGGACGCATCGTCAGGATTAGCCGTTCCCCAGTTGCCTGTGGCCTCGTCCCAGGAAGCCGCACCGGTGAACTTGATGCCGTTCGCAGCCTTGTCATCAAAGTCAACAACACCTGTGAATATGTTGCCGTCCTTGCTGTAGTTGTAGAGGAGCTGCGCCTTGTCGTGGCTCCATCCGCTGTAGTCGCCCATCACCCAGACGTGATCATAGATATCCTTGTCAAGGATCAGCTGGCTGTAAGGAACGAATGTGGCGGACAACACGCCGGAACGGGCCAGCGAGGACTCCACAGCCGTGTTCTTGTTGGTCGCGAGCCATGAGTCAAGCCTGAGGTAGACCGTGAACTCCGCGCCAGGCTCGCCGCCCAGATTCAGGATCACCGAGTTGAGGGCGGACTGCTTGACGGTCACCTTCGTGCCGCCGATGGTGGCGGAGAGTTTCTCCTGCTTCCCGAAATCCTGAGAATCAGAGGCGTAGAGAGCGTATAGCACGCCGGCATCGACATTGTACTTCGGCTGTGTGAACTCGAAGGTCAGGTCAGCGCCGTCGGACGAGAGTGTGGTTCCGGCCAGGGTTCCCAGAGTCGGAGCCGCAGTGGATGAAGGATTGAAGACCAGCTTGTCCTCATCCGTTGAGCAGGAAGCCGCAAGGATTCCCGCAAATGCGATTATCGTGTAAAATAACTTTTTCATAATCTGTTAATAACCAGGATTCTGCTTAAGATTACCGTTAGCGTTGAGGTCGCTGGACATGATCGGATACAGATTGAAGTGATCGTCAACAGCCTTCCCGGCCTGCACGCCTCCCTTGAATTCCCAAAGGTACTTGTCGGAAGTGAAGAGTCCGAACCTGATCAGATCCTGACGGCGGAAGCCCTCGTAGTAAAGCTCGCGGCCACGCTCGTCGATGATGTTGTCAAGAGTGAGGGCGATGCTGCCCACACCAGCTCTCGCGCGTACAGCGTCAAGGTACTGCTGTCCCTTGGTCTTGTCGGCGGCTCCCCTGGCGGCGCACTCGGCGTACATCAGATAGGCGTCGGCACCGCGGAAGACAGGCCAGTCAGTGTCCACGAAGCCATCGGCCTGAGCCTTGCCGCCATCGTGGTTCACATTCAGGAATTTCATTGACTTCCAACCGTTTGACCAGCTGTCGGACTCACGGCGCAAGGCATCGACGTACTGATCGAACTCCTCGCCCCTGTAGAATGTGGCGCGAAGGTCAGCGTCCTCGAACTTGCTGGTGAAAGCCCCTGTCAGGGAAAGACCGCCCCAACCTGAGGAGATACCGATCGCAGCGGCGTCCATCTTGCCACCCGTGCAGCCGAAGACGAGATAGTTAGTGGCTCCGTAGGACTGAACAAGGATTCCGTCCTGCTCCACGGCGAAGATGATCTCGTCACCGTTGTAGGTCGTGTTGGCTGTCCAAAGGTGGTTGTCGGCCATGAATAGCTCCTGCCAGGCGCTGTACTTGCCGGCGCTCTTGGTGTGGAGAGGATATTCACTGATAATCTTCTCACAGACAGCGGCAGCCTTGTCGTACATCGCTGTACCCTTCCAAACCTCGGCGTTGAGGTAGAGTTTGGCGAGAATCATCTGCACCATACCCTTGTCGCAGCGGCCATATTCATTCTTACCCGGCTCGGCGAGGTCGCTGCCGCCAAGAAGGTCGTTGCACTCGCTCTCCATCCAGTCGAAGAGGTCGGCGCGGGAGATCTGCTCGGCTCCGGTTGAACCCACAGACTGATGCTCTGTCGCGAAAGGCACGTTGCCGAACAAGTCGATGGCGTGATAGTAGCTGAAGAGTCTGAGGGCTCTCGCCTCGGCGATGTAGGCGTTCTTCAGGGAGTAACCGCTGATGTCGCTGGCGTTGGAGCGGCGGATGAACTCGTTGCAGAGACTGATCTGGAAGAAGATACGGTAGTACATTGAAAGGATGAACTCATTGGATGCGTTCCAATTGAGATTGTGAATGTCAAAGAGGCTGCCATCGTTCCAGCAGCAAGTCGCCACATCCGTGGAGAGTTCCTCCATATTGAAAAGCGCTCTCATGTACTGGCCATAGCCGCCGTCCACACCTTCGATGTCCGGATCGCTGCTCGGCCCGGAGGATGCGGAGCAGGAAAGTCCCTGATAGCACTTGGCGAGAAGGGCCGTGAAAGCCTCCTGGCTGTTGAGCACGTCCTCCGGAAGCTCGATGTTAGGATCGATAGGCTTCACGTCAAGGTCACCGACACAGGACGTGGCCGCGGAGGCGAGCATTGTCGCGGCGAGGGCGACCGCTGTAAATCTGATAATATTTTTCATTGTCTATGTCGCATTAGAAGTTGAACTTGACACCAAGGATGTAGGTACGAGGCCTCGGATACATGTTGTTGTCGATACCGGAGAAGATCTCAGGGTCGATTCCACCGTACTTGGTGAAGCAGGCCACGTTCTGAACGGTCGCGAAGACGTTGAACGACATCGGAGTCTTCTGGCCGAAGTTGAACGAACGGCTGAGGGTGATGTTGTCGATCTTCAGGAAGGATGCGTTCTCGACGTAAAGATTGGACCAATACTGGGCGTATGACGAGAAGTTGTGCTCCTTCGCCGTGGAATAACGGTTGTTCACGAAGTTGTTGGCCCAGAGGTCGGTCAGGAGGTCGCCGTTGGAGGCGATGTTGTTGTAGACATAGTTGCCGACATTTGAATGGGCACTCATTGCGAGGGTCCACTGCTTGTACGCCACCTGCGTGTTGAAGCCGAACGTCCAGTCCGGAGCGGCCTTGTGGAAGCAGTACTTGTCGTTGTCGTCGATCTTGCCGTCCTTGTTCAGGTCGGCATAGAGACCTTCGATCGGCTTGCCGTCCGTGTCATAGACCTGCTTGTAGACGAAGAACGAATTAGGGGCGTGGCCGGTCTGATGGATCTGGATCGTGTTGCCGGTACCGCCGGCGATGCCGCCGGTAGTGATTCCGAAGTAGTCGGCGCGCTCGTCATCGGTGGTAAGCCTGGAGATCTTGGTCTCATTGAAGGTCGCGTTGAATCCCAGGGTCCAGCTCCAGTCCCTTGTCTGGACAGGAATGGCGTTGAACTCGAACTCGAATCCCTTGTTGGTAAGGTCTCCGATGTTGGCGTTCAAGTAGTTGGACAGGTTGGCGCCGGCGGCCACAGGGGTGCGGTTCAGGAGATCCTTGGTGTCGCGCTTGTAGAGATCCACACTACCGAAGATCCTGTCGCCGAGGAAGCCGTAGTCAAGACCGATGTTGTAGGTCGTGGTGGTCTCCCACTTGAGGTCGGCGTTGTAGCCAAGCGGCGTGATCGGAGTGATCACCTTGTTGCCGAAGTAGTACATCGACTGGTTCGTGTTGTACTTGTAGGACGACAGCGTCGGGTAGTCTCCTGACTGGAGATCCTGCTGGCCCGTCTGTCCCCAGCTGAGCCTGAGCTTCAAGGCTGAGACCACACCGCTGTCCGCGATGAACCTCTCCTTGCCGAAATTGTAGCTTACCGCCACTGAAGGGAAGAGACCCCACTTGTTGTTGGCGAAACGGGAGGTGCCGTCGTCACGCAGGGTGGCGGTCACGAGAAGGCGGTCGTTGAACGAATAGTTCACACGTCCGAAGAAAGACACGAGGAAGTACTCGGTTCTGAAGGTGTTAGGACTGCTCAGATAGTAGTCGGAAGCGGTAGGAAGGGTGCCGTCAGCCTTGTACTTCTCGTTGAAAGTCGAATTGTAGAAGTGCTGCCAGGAGTAACCTGCCATCGCGTTGAAGGTGTGCTTGCCGAGAGTCTTGTCGTACTGGGCATAGAACTCAAGGGTCTGGTCACGCCTTATCTGTGAATAGTTGTTGTGATAACCGGAACCGGACTCCTGGGTGTTGTGGAATGACATTTCCGTGCCGGGAGCGACATCAACCGTACCGTCTGACTTGGACCAGTCCAGACCAAGGTTGAGGTTGAGGCTCAGATCCTCGAATCCATGGACCTTGTAGTTGAGCTGGGCGTTGCCGATGAAACGCTTGGCGTTGGACTTGTCAAGCTTGTCGTTCAGAAGGGCGACAGGGTTCATCTGGGCCTGTGTGTTGCAGTTATCGATGGTCTGCGTGCCCTTGCCGTAGTTCCACCACCAGTAGCCGTTCAGGCCGTTCGCGTCGTAAACAGGCTGGGTAGGATCCATGCGGACAGCGCCGCCGATGGCGTCCTGATTGGCGAACCTGTTGTCCATGTTCATCAGCTTGCCGTTGAGATTGACAAGAAGATGGTCGTCAAAGAAGCTCGGGTTGAGATTGACAGAGATGGTCTCACGCTCAAGGTTGGAGGTCTTGAGGGTACCGTCCTGGTTGTGGTAGCCGATGGACACGCGGTAAGGCATGCGGAAGATGTCGCTCTTCCCTACCCTGCCTGACACTGCCACGTTGCCGTCAATGGTTTTACCCAGCTGGTAGATTTCCTTCTGCCAGTCGGTGTTCTCCTTGCCGAGGGCGGCGTAGGCCGAACCTCCGTCACCGAGATACCATTTCATAAGGTCACGCATCTCATCGCCTGTCAGCACGTCCACGTACTTGGCGTTCTGGCTGACGCTTCCGGTAAAGTCCGCGCTCACGTGGATGCCTTCGGAACCCTTGGAACCCTTCTTGGTGGTGATCATGATGACACCGTTGGAGGCTCTCGATCCGAAGATGGCGGTCGCCGAGGCGTCCTTCAGGACAGTGAAGCTCTCGATGTCGTTAGGGTTGATGGAGGAAAGCGCGTCGGAGACTCCGCTGATGCCTGTCTCGGAAAGAGGCAGACCGTCAACCACGACGAGAGGGTTGTTGTTGGCCTTCAGAGAGGAACCGCCACGGATTCTGATGGTGCTGGCTGAACCCGGAGCGCCGTCACCCATCGTGACGACAACGCCGGCGGACTTGCCCTGGAGCAGATCCGATGGTGATGTCACCATACCCTTGTTGAGCTGGTCGGCCTTCACGGAGGAGATCGAGCCAGTCATGTCGCTCTTCTTGACGGTACCGTAGCCGATCACGACCACATCGTCAAGAAACTCGGTGTCGGTGGTAAGAATAATCTTGGCCGGAACCTCGGAAGCCTTGAAAGACTGTGTCTTGTAGCCGATGCAGCTGATTTCGACAGTGGCATCCGGGCCGGAAACGTTAAGGATGTAGTCTCCGTCGAGACCGGTCGCGATACCGTTCTGCGTACCCTGTTCCATGACAGTGGCACCGATGACCGGACCGGCGGCATCAACTACAACTCCCTTCACCTGATACCCGCTCTGAGCGGATACGGTAGTGCCGACCAGGCAAAGAAGCAAGGTCGCCACGGCAGCTATAATCCTTTTCATCTGGAATGTTTGAATTGTTTGAATATTCATTTATATGATTATTAAGGTTATTATTGTTTCCTTTCCTTTATGAGACGGACGCTCAGCGCGCCAAGCACAAGCAGGACACCCGCAGTGACGAGCATGTTCGCCTGGACTCCGCCCAGAAGTCTCAGCACCACTCCGCCGAGCGCCGCGGCGACGATCTGCGGAAGGCAGATGGTGCAGTTGAACAGGCCGAGATAGCTGCCCAGATGCTCCCCGTCGAGAGCGTTGGTCAGAAGTGTGAACGGAAGCGCGAGCATCGCGGCCCAGGCGGTTCCGATCAGCAGGTACGACACGCAGAGCAGGTACTGGTTGTGGATGAACGCAACGGAGATGAAGCCGACGGCTCCGATCAGAAGGCTCACCACATAGGCCAGTTTCAAGGAGCGGAACTTAGGAAGTACAATCGCCCACAGGATTGATCCGACAGCCTGCACGGCGAAGACTACCCCGACCCAGTTGCCTGCGGCCTGATAGCCCTCGGAGGCCGTGTCGGTGGCGTTCCAGCAGTTGGCGGCGATGGATCCGTTGGAATAGGTCCACATGTACATGAACGCCGCCCAGCAGAAGAACTGCACGAGTCCCACGGTCCAGAATGTCTTGGGAGCATGGAGCAGCAGTCTGATGAGTCCCGGATTGTCCTTCTCCTCCTCAGCCTGACGCTTTGGATCGATGGAATGGAACTCGGCATATTCCTGAGGATTCATCTCCTTGACTTTCAGGAAAGTGTATAGCACGCAGAGGATAAGGATCGCGGCGCCGCACCAGAAGCTCCAGATCACGGACGGCGGCACCTGTCCCTTTGGGGCGATGTTGGCGATGCCGATCCAGGTGAAGAAAATCGGGAAAAGGTAGCCCACCAGGCTGCCGGCGTTGCAAAGAAGCGACTGGATCGAGTAGGCCTGAGCCTTCTGCTCCTCGCCGACCATGTCCCCGACCATCATCTTGAACGGCTGCATCGCGACATTGATTGAAGTGTCAAGGAATATGAGCGAGAACAGTCCGAACCACATGGCACCATTGAGTCCGAGGATCAGCCTTGAGGAGAAACTCAGGCTGCCGGCGTTCGGCAGGAAGATCATCACGAGAACCGAAATCAAGGCTCCGATCAGCAGATAAGGCTTTCTGCGTCCCATCCTGCACCAGGTTCTGTCGGACCACTTGCCGATCAGAGGCTGGACGATCATGCCCATCAGAGGCGGGAGGATCCAGAAGAAGCTCAGCTGGTGCGGATCCGCTCCCAAAGTGGCGAAGATCCTGCTGATGTTCGCGCTCTGGAGGGCATACGCGATCTGCACCCCGAAAAAGCCGAAGCTGAGGTTCCACATCTCCCAAAACGTAAGTTTGCTCTTGGATTGCATTTTACGGTACTAATTTCAGTGTCAATTTCGGCGTAAATATAGTTGATTAGCACCGATTTGTAATTATTGAAACGATGAATGGAAAGAAAAAGCGGATGAATTGCTGGCTTTTAATGACGAAATGAAAGATATTTTTCTTAAATTGCAGTACTTTGGCGATTGTGAATAGTTAACGGTCACCCAACCATCATTAACGGCATGAAACTAAGGACATCATCCATAATCCACGCTTTCGCGCTGCTCCACGTGGCCACGGCGGTGCTGTGCAGGTTACTGAACCTCGGGGACGAACTGGCCCTGACCACGCTCACGATCGTCCTCACGGTCATCCTCTGCCTGAGGTACCGGCAGAGCGTGGAGTTCTCCTCCATCGTCATCATCATCGCCAACATCCTCGGCTACCTCCTCGGCAACGGGATCGCCGCGCTCGCAGGGACGTTCATCAACCACCCCCTGCTTTCCCCCGCGATCGCCACATTCACGACCACCGAGTCGATGGGCTGGGGACTGGTCTTCTTCATGAGACGCTACGCCGACAGGTACGGAAAAGAGTCCAAGGCAAGAAGCTTCGAGATCACATGGCTCTCCGTCGCCGTGGCCATCATCTTGATTGTCAGGATCATAATCTACATATTCAGTTCCACCCTCTTTGAAGGGGGATCCGTGGTGAACGCGGTCGCCGCATTTGCCGACAACACCTTCATCCTTCTGGTGATGGTCTGCCTGACGATCCTCTTCGTGGAGCAGACCAAGAATATGTCGGACCGGAAATCCTCGGCCGGACACATCCTCGCAACGGCGGTCTTCCTGATAGCGCTTTCCGCTGTCGCCGCGGCCCTTGTCGGCTCCGGACTGCCGTTCGAATTCCGCCGCCCTTCCTCCGCTAAGAGTTTCCTGGAGCTCGCCCTGGTGGCGTTCATAGCGGAAGTGATGATCTATTCCGTGATCTACATGATTGAATATGCCATCACGGCCCGCCGCAACGCCGAGAAGGAAAAGAATCGCGCCGACCTCGCCAAGTTCCAGTACCTCAACCTCAAGCAGCAGGTCAACCCGCATTTCCTCTTCAATTCGCTGAACATTCTGGACGCCCTCGTGCTGGACGGAAGGGACAGGGAGGCGAGCGAGTATATTCATAAGCTGGCGGGAATCTACCGCTACATGCTCCGCAACGAGGAAGAGGGCACGGTGACGCTCCGGGACGAGATGACCTATGTGGAGATGTACCGCGACCTGCTGAAGGTCAGGTTCCAGGAGGGGTTCAACGTGGAGGTCGGCATCCGGCCCGAAGACTTGTCAAGGCACGTGGTTCCGTGCTCGGTTCAGCTCCTTATTGAGAACGCCACGAAACACAACGCAGTGTCTCCCGCCAAGCCGCTGAAAGTCAGTGTGATGTCCGACGGGGAGACACTGACGGTGACGAACAACCTCATTCCGAAAATCACCGAGGCGCAGTCCAGCGGATTGGGTCTCAACTACATACGCCAACAGTACAGGGATCGTTCCGGCAAGGGGATCGAGATCATCCGTACTGACGATTTCTACAAAGTAAAGTTGCCGCTCTTATGAAAGTCCTTATAATCGAGATCATCCGCACGGATGACTCCTACACAGTCAAACTGCCGCTCTTATGAAAGTCCTTATAATAGAAGATGAGATGATGGCTCGGAGGAGCCTTGAGAAAATGCTGGAGACCAGTTTTCCTGACATTGAGGTTGTCGGGGAGTGCGCCTCCGTGGCCGAATCCGTCGCCCGGCTCAGAGAGAAGCCTGACGAGGCCGACCTGATTTTCATGGATGTCGAGCTATCGGACGGCGAGTGCTTCGAGATTTTCCGCCAGGTGACCGTCAAGACACCGGTCGTGATGACGACGGCCTACGACAGCTACGCCGTCAAGGCGTTCGAGGCCGGCTCTATCGACTACCTTCTCAAGCCGATAGACATGTCGGCCTTGAAGAGAGCCGTGGAAAGATGTCGACAGTTTTCCTCCGGAGAGTTGGATGTCGAGAAGATTCTCGGCGCGATCTCGCGGAAGGATTCCGGACACGGGTACAAGGAGCGTTTTCTGGTGCAGTTCAACGACAGGATCGTGCCCGTGAAGGCTGACGAGATTGCGTTTTTCTATTCAGAGGACAAGAACAACCATGTCGTGACGCACGGCGGAGCGGTATATATCGTTGATTCAACGATGGATTCGCTCATCACCGATCTTGATCCCGAGCGGTTCTTCAGGATTTCCAGAAGCTGCATATTCGCGAAGGATGCGATCGAGTGTGTGACCAAGCTGCTTGGCGGGCGGCTCCGGGTGACACCTAAGGTGCATCTCTCCACAAATCTCGGCCCGGCGCCTGACCTTACTGTCAGCCGCTCCAGAGCCGAGGACTTTCTGGGCTGGCTGGAGAGTTGACAGCCCTCCTCCCCCGACTCCCGCCCCGTGCGCAGGAAGGCCGGTTCCGCTCACCAAACCGACCGAATCACCAGTCTCGTGAGCAAATGGGGCTGTTCCGCTCACCAAGGAGCAGGCCAGGTGCTCTGGTGCGCAGGAAGGCCGGTTCCGCTCACGAAGAGTAATCGATGCGGTCATGGTCGGTCGGCAGTCGGCAGCGGGCTGTTGGCAACGGGCAGTTGGCAGCGGGCAGCGGGGAACGAACTGGGAGGCGAAATCGTTTGCGAAAAGGCTCGGCGGCTAAAGCACTAATTATTCAGCACTTAAATGCGGACAATTGTTTGCAGATTAGAATTATTCTTACTACTATTGCAAAAAATTGCAGACGGCAAGACCGAGGGAAAGTCGTGGCTGACCAGCATTATTTCGGATTTCCCCCAACACGATACAAACTGAAGTTTAACAAAAACGTATTGATTTTATGAGTAAGACCAACACGCTTTCAACTGACTCCAGAAAAGGGTTGAACACGGTTCCGGAAAAGAGACCGGGCCACCGCCACTCCACTCCCTGACAGTCCGGAAGCCTCAGGCGGGCTGAAAGCATTGCCGGGCCGTATTATCAGATTCTATGTGCAAGGTTTCAAAGGAATGACGTGGGGACGCATCTTGTGGGTTCTCATATTCTTGAAACTTTTCATCCTGTTCGCTGTCCTCAGGGTGTTCTTCTTCAGGCCTGCCCTCGCCGGCAAGACCACGGAAGAGAAAATCGAAGCGGTGGGAAACAATCTTTCATCAATGAATATTACTGTGAATGTCCGGTGCGATGGGCAATCGCCGCCTGACGTGAGATAAGTTCAATCACGCCCGAGATTGCCCCCGGGCGCAAAAGTCCAACACTATGATAGAATCAGCCTTAGTCGATTGGTCAAGGGCGCAGTTCGCCCTGACTGCCTGCTATCACTGGATCTTCGTCCCGCTGACCCTCGGACTGTCTGTGATAATGGCCATTATGGAGACGCTCTACGTCATCCGCAAGGTGGACTTCTGGAAACACGCCGCGAAGTTCTGGATGAAGATATTCGGTATCAACTTCGCCGTCGGCGTCGCGACAGGAATCATCCTTGAGTTCGAGTTCGGGACCAACTTCAGCAACTACTCGTGGTTCGTCGGCGACATATTCGGAGCGCCGCTCGCCATCGAGGGAATCTTTGCCTTCTTCATCGAGGCCACCTTCGTCGCGGTGATGTTCTTCGGCTGGGGAAGAGTCAGTAAAGGCTTCCATCTGGCCTCAACATGGCTGACCGCCATCGGAGCGTCCCTTTCCGCCTACTGGATTCTCGTGGCCAACGGCTGGATGCAGCATCCAGTCGGGATGGCCTTCAACCCGGACACTGTCCGGAACGAGATGGTGGATTTTTGGGCCGTCGTGAGCAACCCGATGGCCGTCAGCAAATTCTTCCACTCAGTACTGAGCGGATGGATGACCGGGGCCGTGGTGGTGATCGGAATCTGCTGCTGGTACCTCCTCCGCGGACGCGAGCAGCGTTTCTCCCTTGCGAGCATAAGGGTAGCCGCAGTCGTGGGCATTGTGGGGGCTGTCGCCGTGATGTTCTCCGGGGACAGGTCGGCCGTCCACGTCGCCGACCACCAGCCGATGAAACTCGCCGCGGCCGAAGGCCTTCAGAGAGGCGGCACACGAGCGCCGTTCTCCATTGTCCCTGGAATAGAGATTCCGGGAATGCTCTCAGTTCTGGCCACGGGGAGCGCTGACGGCTATGTGCCTGGCATACAGGACATTCTCGATGGCTACATTGATCGGAACGGGACGAAGCATCCTTCCGCCGCCGAGATGATGGCCAGAGGCGACACCGCCCTGTCCGCATTCAGAACCTACAGGAAGGCCAAGGAAAGCGACCATGAGCTGGCAGCGACCGCAAGGCAGACGCTTATGGACAACTCCGCATACTTCGGCTACGGCTACATCGCCTCCGAAGAGGAGCTGATCCCACCTGTCGGAATCGTCTTCTGGGCGTTCCGCGTGATGGTGGGGCTTGGCTGCTTCCTGCTGCTCGTGATGGCGCTCGCCTTCCACTACGCGAGAAGGGAGACCTTGGAGCGGAACCGATGGTTCCTTTGGATCTGCGTGCTGTCCATTCCTCTGGTCTATCTCGCCGGCCAGGCCGGATGGATTGTGGCCGAAGTCGGAAGACAGCCGTGGGCGATCCAGGATCTGCTGCCTGTGAAAGCGGGAGTCTCAAGCGTCAGCGTGGATGCCGTAAAGACCACATTCTTCCTCTTTTTGGGAATATTCACCCTCTTCCTGGCGATAGAAATCAGAATCCTGCTCAAGGCTATCCGCAAGGGGCCGGGAAACACTTACTAGACACACAACCACATCAAGAAACCAAGCCATGTTCACATACGAATTCCTACAGAACTACTGGTGGGCCATCATTTCCCTGCTTGGCGGACTTCTCGTCTTCCTGATGTTCGTACAGGGTGGCAACTCCTTGATATTCATCACCAAGGATGAGGAAGAGAGGCAGTTGATCGTCAATTCGACAGGAAGGAAATGGGAGTTCACTTTCACCACGCTCGTAACGTTCGGCGGAGCGTTCTTCGCCTCGTTCCCACTGTTTTACAGCACCAGTTTCGGCGGTGCCTACTGGGTCTGGATCCTGCTGCTTGTCACCTTCGTGTTCCAGGCCGTCTCCTACGAGTTCCAGACGAAACTGGGCAACCTGCTGGGCAGGAACACATTCAGGACTTTCCTTCTGATCAACGGCTGTCTGGGACCGTTCATCGTGGGAGCCGCCGTCAGCACCTTCTTCACCGGTTCGGACTTCATCGTCAACAAGGCGGCGGTCGGAGAGAGTCTCGCCCCGACAATCAGCGTCTGGGGCAACGAGTGGCACGGACTGGAGGCGCTGGCCAACCCTTTCACCATAGCGTTCGGACTCACGGTGATGTTCCTCACGCAGGTACTCGGAGGGATGTACATGCAAGGCAGTATCGAGGACGAGAGACTTGAGGAAAAACTCGTGCGGGCGGTCAGGTGGACTTCAGGACTGTTCCTGGCAGCATTCCTCGCCTGCATGGCCATGCTTCTTACAATGCCGGGCTACGCGGTGGACTCCGCCGGGGTCATCTCTGTCGAGGAGTACAAGTACCTGCACAACTTCATCCAGACTCCTTCTGTGGCAATCATATTCCTGCTCGGGGTATTGTTCGTCCTTTTGGGAATAGGCATCCAGTTCTTCGGCAGACGGAAACGCATGAGTATATGGCTCACAGGGGCAGGAACGGTGCCGGCGGTGATGTCGCTGTTCCTCATCGCAGGCTACAACGGAACGGCCTACTACCCATCCTGCTCCGACCTCCAGAGTTCCCTGACCATCAGCAACAGCTGCTCCAGCGAGTTCACGCTCAGGACAATGGCCTGGGTGTCGCTGGCAATCCCGTTCGTGCTGGCCTACATCTTCTTAGCATGGAGGGCCATCGACCGACGACGGCTGACACGCAGGGAGATGGAGATCACCGAGGACAAGTACTAGTGTGTCCGGAGGGCTGCACCGAAATTGACGAAGAACCGTGCGCGCAACATACCTGACCAACGTATATAATTACCTTAATATCAACTAATTATGAGTAGTTTTTTTCTAAAACCACATCTTATTGGACTAATGGCTGGAGTCCTCCTCCTGCCGGCCGTCCTCAATCCTGTGACGGCGGCGCGGAAGGCCTGTGCAGACGCGGAAGCCGCTTCCGCCGCTCAGCAGGACAACATCGTCAGGGGTACTGTCCTTGACGAACGCGGCGAGACTCTCGTGGGAGTCTCTGTCATCATCCAAGGAACATCCACCGGCACGGCGACCGACGCCAAGGGACGGTTCGAAATCCGGGCAAAAAGGGGTGATGTCCTCGTGGTCTCCTCCATCGGTTTCATCACCGAGAACGTGACCGTGACAGGGAACACCCTGACCGTCACCCTCAAGGAGGATTCCCAGATGCTCGGGGAGGTGGTCGTGACCGCCCTCGGTCTGCCGAAGCAGGCCAGACAAGTCGGCTACGCCACCACAAGGGTCTCCACGGACGAGATCGAGCGAACCAACACCATCAATCCGGTCAACGCGCTTCAGGGTAAGGTGGCCGGTCTCCAGATCAACACGGGAGGAGCCTCCGGTGTCACGTCTTCGTCATCAATCACCATCCGAGGGGCGAACTCCGTGGACAAGAACAACTCCCCGATCTTCGTGATTGACGGATTGATCATCCAGGAACCTATCACGGGCAATCTGGCCGGAACAGACTGGGGATCCCAGTTGAAGAACCTCAACCCTGCCGACTACGAGAGCGTGACCGTCCTCAAGGGAGCGGCGGCGACAGCGCTCTACGGCTCCCGAGGGGCCAACGGAGCGATCGTGATCGTCTCCAAAGGCGGCAAGTACAGCAAGCAGGGTCTGGGAGTCGAGGTCAACCAGACAGTGGAGGTCACCGATGTCTACAAGTCGCCGGTCGAGCTTCAGAACATCTACGGAGCGGGCGCACCTCACGATGGCTACCAAGGAGACTTTCAGCCAGACGGAGCGATAATCAGCGCAGGTTACAGTTGGGGTCCGAAAATGGACGGTAGTTTGAGAAACCAGTGGATGCCAGACGGCAAAAGTACGCCGTTCTCTCCTCACCCGATGAACTGGAAGGAATTCTACCAGACAGGAATAAACAACACCACCAACGTGGCCATCAGCGGCGGAGGCGAGAAGTCCTCGTTCCGCCTGTCCTACGGATTCACAAAGACCAAGGGAGTCTTCCTGAACAACGACTTCCACCGCCACAACATCTCGTTCAGAGGCATCACCGAGCTCAACCGGATCTTCTCCATGGAACTCGGCGTGAAGTACGCCTTCTCCTCCGCCAAGAACGGAGCCAGCCAAGGAGGCTGGGACTGGGGCAACAATGTCGGCATGATCACCGCCTACTACCTGCCTCGAAACGTGGACATCGCGGCCTATTACAAGCAGTACCGCGACCCTGAGACCCAGGCTGTGGAAAGCACTTCCATCTATTCCCAACTGCGCGGCTACTTCCACAACAGGGACACACAGCTTCAGCGGCGCAACGAGAACTCGATTCTCTCGGATCTTACCCTGCACGCGGACATCGCCCCGTGGCTCAGGGCAAGCCTGAAGGCCAACCACAACTACTACGGCATCAGTCATGAGAGCCGTTGGGTCGGCACCGGCGAGTATGGAGGTCCTTCCGGCACCGGAGGCTACGGCAGAAGCGGCAACATCTCGGGCAACTACAACTTCATGGGCATGCTCCAGATGCCTGAGCAGACGCTCAAAATAGGCAAGGAGTCCTTCACTGTCGCCGCCATCGCCGCCGCCGAGCTCTACGGCAACACCGAAGGACACTCCTGGGGCAAGCAGACCAACGGAGGCCTCGTCACCCCTGGCGTCTTCTCGTTCTCGAACTCCGTGAACAAGATCGAGCCATGGTTCAATTACTCACACCGCAACATGCAGACCTTCGGCCTTTCAGGAATCCTGAACCTCGGATGGCGCGACCAGCTGTTCCTTGAACTCACCGCCAGAAACGACTGGCTTTCATCCCTCACCTACCCGACCTACATGAACGGGCGGAACAACTACACGGTGTTCTATCCTTCGGCCAACCTTTCGTGGGTGTTCACGGACTCGTTCAGGGAAGTGACCCCTGACTGGTTCTCTTTCGGTAAGATCCGCGCCTCCGTCGCCAAAGTCGGCATGGGAACATCAGCCTACGCCACAAGCCGCGGATTCGGAGTGTTCTCACAGGAATCCGTCTACACTCCTGACAGGAGCGGCTCGGTGCTGGCCGCCTATCCTAATCTCGGAACAGCCTATAACGACAACCTCAAGCCTGAAATCCAGCGGGCCATCGAGCTCGGTTTTGACATAAGGCTGTTCGATGAAAGGCTGAACATCGACTTCGCGTGGTACAAGAAGAACAACTTCAACCAGATCCTCTCGGTGGGATCCGTTGCGGAATCAGGAGCCAGCAGCAAGCTCATCAACGCCGGTAACATCCAGAACAAGGGTATCGAGCTGCAGGTGGATGTCACCCCGATCCGCACCCGTGACTGGAGATGGACGCTCGGAGGCAATCTGGCCAGAAACCGAGGCAAGGTTGTCAAACTGGACAGCGAGGTCAAGGAATGGCAGCTGATGGGCGGCTACGACGCTGCTCCAGAGATATGGGCATACGAAAACGGGCCGTTTGGAGTTCTTACTTCTTACCTAAACGGCTCATATATGTCACCGCTCCAGACATGGCAAGGAGAAAAAGGAGATCCTAGAAATGGGAAAATGGTCATCGGGTACTGGCAAAAAGGATCCGAATATTATGGATCTCCAAACCATCTCGCCATTTACACTCCATACACTTTATACGACAGGAACGAGGAAGGGGATCGAGACCGTCACATTCTCGGAAAGGTTGAACCGGACTTCACGTTGAGCCTTAACACCTCCCTGTCCTGGAAGAACCTTGATCTTTACGTGCAGGCCGACGGACGTTTCGGAGGAAACTATTTCTCGAATATGTGGAAATACAGCATCGCGCAAGGATCATTGAAATCAACTCTCGAAGGCAGAGACAAGGAACACGGAGGAATCGCGAGAGTCAACTACAAGGGTGAGACTGTCTACGACGGATTGATGCTTGATGCGGTGTTCGCCGAAGGTGAGAAAGCACCGATGATGAATCCGGACGGAACTTTGGGAGAATTAGTGGATGTAGGGGGAATGACCTACAAAGACGCTGTGGAAAAACTGAAAATATTCCCTTCCACGACTAGTTCTTGGTACACGTTCAATTATGGTTGGGGCATGCCGGCTTTGCCGAACTCGATCCAGGACAACACATGGTTCGCCCTTCGCGAGATCACCATTGGCTACCGCCTTCCTGAGAACCTTTGCAAGAAGTTCGGCGCCAACTACCTGCGCCTCGGATTCACCGCCC
>OQVT01001015.1_pt1 | contig 17252 bp, 15 predicted proteins | sample 1691561 | NCBI WGS metagenome assembly OQVT01 (sample SAMN03418260, study PRJEB22391) | human gut metagenome | biome: human-gut; feature: organic feature; material: feces | host: Homo sapiens | place: Tanzania | collected 2013-01 | reverse complement strand
ATTGAAGACCATTTATCATATCTCCATAATTGCATATTTTTATCCTGTCTCCATTATCGAAGGAGTTTTTTCGCTTACAAAAATATCGGAATAACCCTTGCTTGCTGCTATATCCCACACCTTGTTCATTATGGAAGAGGCGTATCCCATAGATTGAGCCTCCTTTGTAAAACGCGGATTGTTGTATCCGACCATATCCAAGAGTATGCCGTAATTGGCTTTGTAGAAAGGAATGTGAGTATTCTGCGACCAGTATTGAGAACCGAGGCACCAATCGGTTTGATCTTCCACATCCGATTCCACTGCCCACTGTGGTGAACCTTGGTCTTCCAAGTCGAAGAATATTATATCGACACCTTGCGATGTCGGTTTTTGCTTCAATACTCTTGCAATCTCCATCAATACGCCCACTCCGCTGGCTCCATCATTTGCTCCGAGTATAGGAGTTTTGTGATTGGCAGGTTCGGGGTCGTGATCCGCCCAAAGACGGCTGTCCCAATGGGCTCCAAGAAGCACTCTGTCCGTTGCATCGAGATTAAAGGAAGCAATAATATTACGTCCCTTGACTTCGGTATTATCCCACAGTCGAGAAGAAAATTCCTGCACATAAACAGTGTCTGCATAAAGTCTCATGAACTCTATGATGTAATCTCCGCAAGACTGTGCCGCCTTTCCGTTCGGTATTCTCGGTCCGAAATCGCATTGAGTCTTGACATAATGATAAGCACTGTCGGCATTGAAATCCGGTATCTCTATTTTGGAATAATCAAAACCGTCGGCAGACGGAGCGTTTTGCTTTTTGCAGGAAACGAATGCAAAGATTGCAAGTAGCAATAAGCCGTATATAAATATATTATGGTTCTTTCTCATCTCTGATATGTTTTTTCGGATTACTCCATCGTCCAACTTGCACCCTCTTTGCCGTCTTTGATTACTATTCCCGCCTTTGCCAATTCATCTCTTATCATATCGCTCTTTGCCCAATCCTTATTTGCTCTTGCCTCTTTGCGGAGCGACAAAATGACTTGCATAAGCGAATCTACAATGTGCATGGAATTATCCGCCTGTTCGTTTTTCATTCCGAGTATATCGTTGAAAACGATTGCGAAGTTTTCTTTCAATGCTTTCTTATCGGCTTCGGTTACGGTCTCTTTCTTATCGGCAACAAGGTTTATGAGACGTGTTATCTCAAAGAGGTGGGCTATAACCATCGGGGTGTTGAAATCATCGCACATTGCTTCGATACATTTATCGAACAAGGCAGAGAAATCCATGCTTGACTTATCCGATGTCGGTAAAGCATCTATATTTTTTTGTGCTTCAAACAATTTCTTCATTCCTTTCTCGGCTGCGGATAATGCTTCGTTGGAAAAATCCAATGTGGAACGATAATGTGCCTGCAAGATGAAGAAACGTATTGTCATAGGGCTGTAAGCCTTATCCAACTTAGGGTGTTTGCCATCGAAGAACTCGTTTAAGGTGATGAAATTGCCCAAGCTCTTTCCCATCTTTTGCCCGCCGATTGTTATCATATTGTTATGCAGCCAGTATTTGGCAGGTTCGCAACCGAAAGCACAGACGGATTGGGCTATTTCGCTCTCATGGTGCGGGAATAAGAGGTCTAAGCCGCCTCCATGAATGTCAAATCTCTCTCCAAGGTACTTTCGACTCATTGCAGTACACTCCAAATGCCAGCCGGGGAAGCCTATGCTCCACGGAGACTCCCATCGCATGATATGTTCCGGTGAAGCCTTTTTCCAAAGTGCGAAATCGGCAGGGTTATGCTTCTCACTCTGTCCGTCCAATTCGCGAGTGTTTGCAATCATTTCGTCAATGACGCGATTGGAAAGTATTCCGTATTTATGGGTATCGTTATTGTATTTGTTGACATCAAAATATACGCTGCCGTTGCTTACATAGGCATAAGCCTTTTCAAGTAAGATTTTGACGATGTCTATTTGCTCCATGATATGTCCCGTAGCTGTCGGCTGTATGCTTGGTCGCATTATGTTCATTGCGTCCATTGCATCAAGGTATCGCTTGGTATAGTACTGCGCAACCTCCATAGGTTCGAGTTGTTCTATTCTTGCTTTCTTTTCTATTTTGTCTTCGCCGGCATCGCTGTCGTTTTCCAAATGCCCTACGTCCGTTATATTTCTCACATATCTCACTTTATAGCCTAAGAATTGCAGGAAGCGGAAAACAGTATCAAATGTCAATGCAGCTCTTGCATGTCCCAAGTGAGCGTCTCCGTAAACCGTAGGTCCGCAAACGTACATTCCGACAAAGGGAGGATTGATAGGTTCAAATTCTTCTTTCTTTCGCGACAAGGTGTTGTAAACAACCAATTTTCCTTTATTCATAATTATTATTCTACTTATCTGTTACCATCTTTATTCTTCTGACCATTACGCCTACACAAAGGCTTGCTATCACCATAACGAGCAAAAAGACGCTTATTATATCGAATGCTCTTAATTCTACGGGAAAGCTGTCCACCACAAAGCCTGTTGTGCCTATTTTTATCAAGCCGAATTGCTGTTGGACGAAGCAAAATAAACTTCCAATCAATAATCCTGCAATGCAACCGCAAGCACTCAGCACCGTACCGACTATGAAAAATATCTTTCTGATGTTTCTCATGCTTGTTCCCATGGAAGAAAGTATTCTTATATCGTTCCGCTTCACCATTGCGAACAATGAAACCGACCCCATGACATTGAAACTCGCTATGAAGACGATGAAACCGAGTATAAGATAGACCGCAAATCGCTCTGCCTTGACTACCTTATAATATAACGGGTCCTGCTCAAAGCGATTCTTCACAACAAGGCTTTGACTTGTCAATTTTTCAATTTCTTTCTTCACTTTATCGGTTTTCTTACGCTTATCGGTCGATATATTCAGGCTTGTTATCTCATCTTCTCCGTATTCCAATAAATCCTGTGCAAAGCTCAAAGGCACAAATGCCGCCTTTCTGTCCATATCTCCCTCTGTTGCGAAACTGCCTGCATATTCCGCCACTTGCATATTAAGATTTTCTTCAGGAATAAAGGAGGTTCCCATATTGCTTTTGGGACTGCAGAATTTCAATAAGGGTCTCATCTTCTCCATTCCCCGCCCCAAGCCTATTTCCATGCCGAGAGCATAACCGAGAACGCTTTTCGGCTCTTCCGCCGTACCCAAATCGAAATCCCCTGTCTGCACCGTGGTATCCATTCCGCTCAAATGGGGATAAGCCCTCTCGACTCCCCACAACTCAACAATCGTCTGCCTTTCTCCGCAATTCATAAGAACGGATTCCCTTACTGTTTTTTCGCAATACTTCACTCCTTTGATTTTGCGAATCTTCTCCAAATCTATTTCATCAGTCGAAAACGTTTTTCCTTTCCTGCTTTCAATGCTGATGTCGGGGTAAGAGAATGAAAGCATCTTGTCTGCAACGCCGGTAAAACCGTTGAATACGCTCAGCACCACAAGCAAAGCCATGGACGAAACCAAGATTCCTATAAGCGAAATCAAAGAAATGATATGAACAATCCCTACATCTTTCTTTGAAAAGAAGTATCGCCAAGCTACAAAGAAAGGAAACTTCATCGCTTTCCCGATTTACTCCTTGAGCAAACGCTCTATATTCTCGCTATAATCTAAACTATCGTCCACAAAGAAGCTCAAATCCGGAATAATCCTCAACTGATGTCTCTCCAAGGTTGCCAACTTCATTCTTAGCAAGGTTTTATTCTTCTCAATTAAAGCAAATATCTCTTCTGTCTTCATTCCGCCTATTGCGAAAATACTTACATAAACCCTTGCTATCGACAAATCTGCCGACACCCTCACTCTCGTGGGAGTAATCATTGCTCCGCAAAACAAATTCTTCGCTTCCTCTCGGAAAATGCAGCCCATATCCTTTTGAATCAAACGGGCAACCTTCTGTAATCTGCTACTATCCATATTTTGCAAAGATACAAAAAACAGATGTTAGCATTACGGGCACAAGCCGTGATTCCGGCGAGTTTTGGGGCTCATATACCGCTGACAAAACCTACAGCTATGATCATAAATATTATGCGCTTCAGACCGTTGAGGATAATATGATTGTTGTGACGGTCTATGATTCCGAAACAAACCAAAAAATCGACAGCTTTTCCCCTGCACGATCCATGGACTTTTGGGGAATCTGTTGGGAGAAGGATTCATACAACATCTGGACGCAGTCTGCCGATATCGGTGACTATTGCTTTGAATATAAAAACGGAAAATGGGTGCGCCACGACGAGTATATGACGCCGCCCGACTACATAATTTCAAGATACGATGAAAAATACAGGGATAATCACGAGATGTGGAGCAACATATACATAAGCCCGACAAAGTGATAGGATTACAGTGAAATCCTGGGCGAAATACCGAATTTGAGTTTAACTTGGACGGAAAGACCTTAAAGGTCTTCGGCTCGAAAAAGCCGAGAATTATGACGGTGAGATATCTATGTTTTAAGTCAAGTGAACAGTAAATAAAAAGGCAACGAAATCGTTTTGATCTCGTTGCCTTAAATATTTACTTTTCAGTCAGAATTACTTGCTGAGAGGTGAGGGAATCCAAGCATAAATTCCTCTCAAAACAGTGAGGATACCGTGTGCAAGGAAACGAAGTACAGTTCTGAACTTGTATGCTGCAACAGTCTCAGAGTGCTCCTGATTCGGAATGTTTGAACCTTCCTTAACAGCGAGATCGCTTGTGTAAAGAATCTCTGTGCTGTAGGTTGAAAGATCTTTTTCGTCAAGAGTAATAACCATTGAGCCCTGATCCGTAACGCTGCTGTATGACTTGAAGGTTGTGCCCGGAACGCTGACTGCCGTAACGCCGTCAACATCAACGCTGAAGTTGTTAACATGGTCATGGCCGAAGAAGCAAGCCTTAACGTCGCCTGTCTCTACGAATGCATCCCACTGACCCTCGTTATCGGGTGACGGGCACGGAGCTTCGGAAAGCATTCCGTTGAACGCAAAGTAGTTCGGAAGATATGTAGCGGATGTTCCGTCGGTGAAGTTCTTAGTGAGCTTGCCGAGCTGGAACGGAAGAGAGAACATAACAGCCTGAGCTGCTTCCTGCGGAATGATGTGCTGGAATGCAAGTGACGGAACAGCTTCGCCGCCGTTGGCCGCCTTGAGCTTTGCACTCTCTGCTTTGTACCATTCAATCTGGTCTGCACGAACGCAGTCATAGCCTCTTCTTTTGCCGTTCTCGTAGAAAACATAATCTCCGCTGTCGAACATCCAAAGGTTGTAAGCGACCTTTTTGCCGTCGCTTGAGAGAATCGGAAGATTGTGAGTTGCACAGCCGTGAAGCGACGGGTCTGCATCATAGGCAAGGCAGCCGTCATAGGACTGATACTTTTTGAGCATCTCTTCCTTTGTTACTGTCGGAGCGGACTCATCATCGTGGTTGCCGAATACGAAAGTGAACGGAATGCCCGTGCTTTCGAGAATCGGGAATACCTCGTCGTAGCCCTTCCAGTAGCTTTCAACCGTGCCGTCCTCGGGGCTCATAATGTTATCGCCGAGGAACATAACAAGGTCGGGATCCGAGGCGTCAATAGCTTCAGCTATATAAGCCTTGAGTGCTTCGCCGACCGGGAAGCCGGACTGAATATCGGCAAGAGCAAGAATCTTAAACTGTCCGTTCTCGTCGAACTGAAGTTTGTCATTACCCTTTGCGGACGCAAAAACAACGCCCGAAATGAGAATAACAACAGCTAAAAAGATTGATAATACTTTTTTCATGGTTTCACCCTCCGTTATTTTTTTCGTATATATGTTAGCACAAACTAACTGTAAAGTCAACCGACGATTAGTCGATTCTGTTTATTTTATCGACAATTTTGCTGAGGCAAAGTTCATTATTTTTGTCAAGAATCCATACCTCGCCGCCGTCATTGCCCCTGATCGTACCTATCATGCCGTCGACGAAAAGCAAAGCGGCGCCGTTTTCAATCGCAAGTCCCTGCTCGGGTCGGTCGAGAATGGCCTTTTTGAAGGTCTGCCAGTGGTCCGATTCATAGTGCGGACAGGCACAGTAGGGGAGAATGCCGAGGCAGTCACAAAACATGAAGCTGTGCTCCGGGCCGCAGTCGTCATAGCCTACGTCGAACCAGCAGACTGCGCCTGCACTGTAGCCCGACATGATTTTGCCGCTGTTGTATGCTTCAATAAGAGCTTTATCGGCTCCCGTTTTACGCCAGGTTTCCATCATGAAGCGGACATCGCCGCCGCCGACATAAATAATATCTGCCCCGAGAATAACGGAGTGAATATCATCGACGGTTCTTTTCTCATCCGTGAGATAGAGAATATCATATTGACAGCCATATTTTTCAAAGCTGCGCTGAATATCCTCGTCGCCGTTGATGTCATCATAGCCTGCCGTCGGAAGAAACAGAACCTTGGGGTTCCTTTTGTCCGCAAGTGAGACTATTTTTTCAAAGATATTGATTATTTCGCCGTCGCTGTAGCGTCCGCCGCCGATTGCAACAATTTTTCCCATGTCATTCTCCTCATTTGTGATAGAGCTTTTTGGTCTGATATTTCGGCTCGCAGGTGATATTTATGCCGAATTTTTTGAAAACGGATTCGTCCTGCTCCTTGAGGATAACCGTTGCGTGAGCCTCCATGCCCTTGAGCTTTGGGATCTGCTGAAGCGCAAGCTTGGCAAGCGGATTTGTTGCCGCCGAAACGGAGAGGGCAATGAGCACCTCGTCAACGTGAAGCCTCGGGTTGTGGTTGCCCATGTATTTTACTTTCAGTTCCTGAACCGGTTCGATAACGGCAGGCGAAAGAAGGTGAATGTCATCATTGATACCCGCAAGGCTTTTAAGTGCGTTAAGCATTGCTGCTGCACCTGCACCCATGAGAAGTGAGGTTTTGCCCGTAACAAGGGTATCCTTGCCCGTCTCAATTGCCATTGCCGGCTCGCCGGTTTCCTCCGCCTTGGCCTTGGCTGCGGCAATAACGGGACGCTCATCAAGAGAAATACCCGTTTTCTTCATAATAAGCTTGATTTTGTCAATGCTTTCGGGGTTACCGAGACCCTTTTTAACCGAGCACTGTTCGGCATAGAAACGTCTGATAATCTCCTGCCTTGAAGCTTCGCAGCATGCCTCATCGTCAATGATGCAGTTGCCCGCCATGTTAACTCCCATGTCTGTGGGTGACTTATACGGACATTCGCCGTAGATCTGGTCAAAGGTTGCCGCAAGAACCGGAAAAATTTCAACGTCACGGTTGTAGTTGACCGTCATTTCGCCGTATGCCTCAAGATGGAACGGGTCAATCATGTTTATATCGTTGAGGTCTGCCGTTGCCGCTTCATAAGCGAGATTAACAGGGTGGTTGAGCGGAAGATTCCAAATCGGGAATGTTTCAAATTTCGCATAGCCTGCACTGATTCCTCTTTTGTGCTCGTGATAGAGCTGTGAAAGGCAGGTTGCCATTTTTCCGCTGCCCGGGCCGGGAGCGGTGATAACAACGAGTGAACGGGAAGTTTCGATATATTCGTTTTTTCCGAATCCCTCGTCGCTGACGATTCTGTCAACGTCGGACGGATAGCCGGGAATCGTGTAATGGTGGTATACCTTAACGCCGAGGCTTTCAAGTCTTTTACAAAATGCATCTGCGGCCGGCTGCGCACTGTATCGTGTCATGACAACGCTGCCGACGAGAAGTCCTATTCCTCTGAAAGCGTCAATAAGCCTGAGAACGTCAAGATCGTATGTAATGCCAAGGTCGCCTCTTATCTTGTTCTTCTCAATGTCGGAAGCGTTGACGACGATAACGATCTCCGCCTGATCCTTGAGTTTCATAAGCATTTTAACCTTGCTGTCGGGTGCAAAGCCCGGGAGGACTCTCGATGCATGGTAATCGTCGAAGAGCTTTCCGCCGAATTCAAGATAGAGCTTGCCGCCGAACTTGTTAATTCTTTCTCTTATATGCTCAGATTGCATCTTAACATATTTTTCGTTATCAAATCCGATTTTTTTCAACACCAACACCTCAAAAATTGCATTATTCGATTCATTATAATACTTGCGGCAATTTTTTTCAATAAGATTTGCTGATTTTATTTCACAAAGCATACTTTTTAGTCGGCTTTCTGTCAAAGCTTATATAAAGTATAAACGATAAAAGAAAAAAGTTTGATTTTTATTTGACTTGCAGGAGAAGTGCAGATATAATTATAATAAACAGATAGGAGTTGATTTTTTTGAAAAAACCGCTTCATAAATGGGAAAACCCATTATTTTTCCGTGAAAATAAACTTGAAGGACACAATCTTGCTCTGCCCTATGATGCAAGGGATAAGGTTGAGTACGGCAAGTCGAAATACAAACTTTCGCTTAACGGCGAATGGAAATTCAAGTGGCAGATGGGAGTGGAAAATCAGCCGCAGAACTTTTTCTGCCCTGATTTTGACGACAACGGCTGGGACACGGTAATTGTTCCGTCGGTCTGGCAGATGCAGGGCTACGGCAAGCCGATCTATCTTTGCTCATCAATGCCGCCGCAGGTCTCAACGGTCGAATCGCAGATTCCGAAGGTCAGCCACGAAAGGAATGAAATAGGCTTCTATCGCCGCAGCTTCATCCTGCCGGAAAATTTTGACGGCAGAAGAATTGTTCTGCATTTCGGTGCGGCAAAGTCTGCACTTTATGTCTATGTAAACGGCGAATACGTCGGCTATTCGCAGGGATCAATGACACCTGCCGAGTTTGATATAACCGATGTGCTCCATGAGGGCAAAAACACCGTTGCGGCCAAGGTCATGCGTTTCAGCGACGCAACCTATCTTGAAAATCAGGATATGTGGCAGTTTTCGGGAATTTATCGTGAGGTTTATCTTGTAGCCGAGCCTGAAACCACGCTTGAGGACATATACGCAAGAACCACCCTTGATGACAGCTATACTGACGGCATACTTGACCTGACACTTAAATTCAGCACAAACAAAGAGGTAACGTGCCGTGTTGACCTTGACAAAAAAGAGATTTTCAGGGGCAAGGCAAGCGGCGAGCTTAAAATTAATCATATTGTCGAAAAATGCCGAAAATGGAGTGCCGAAACGCCCGAGCTTTATACACTTACGTTCAAGCTTTATGAGGGCACACGCTGTTCGGTCAAGAAAGAGATAAGAATCGGCTTTAAGCGAGTTGAAATAAAAGGCAATGTGTATTATATAAACGGTCAAAAGGTTATAATCAAAGGCGTAAACCGTCACGATTATGACCCCGACTACGGCTGGGCAGTACCGAGGGAAAGATACTATCAGGATCTTTACCTCATGAAACAGGCCAATATCAATGCCATAAGAACCAGTCATTATCCCGATGATCCGTTCTTCTATGAGCTCTGTGACGAGCTTGGCTTTTATGTAATGGACGAGTGCGACGTTGAAAGTCACGGTGTACGCAGAAAGAATGTACCCGGCGACAATCCGCTTTGGACCTCGGCAGTAATTGACAGGGCAGAGATGACGGTTTTGCGTGACAGAAGCCACGCCTGCATCTGCTTCTGGTCGCTCGGCAATGAAGCAGGCGACGGCTCAAACTTTGCCGAGATGAAAAAAGCCATTCTGAAACTCTGCGACCTTTATCCGATACACTATGAGGGTGATTTTGACCTTACAAAGTCGGATTTTATCAGCCGAATGTACCCGATGGAAAATGTTGTTGACAAGCTTGTTCGCAAGGAGGCGATCACGGCAACTTTGTTCGACAATATTGCCAATGCCCTTGCCGCCGATAACAAGGACGTTCCGAAATCGGCATTCGATGATCACCCTGTAATTTATTGCGAGTATGCTCACTCAATGGAGAACAGCCTCGGCAATTTCAAGGAATATGTTGACGATTTTGAAAAGTACGACCACATGACGGGCGGCTTTATCTGGGATTTCGTTGATCAGGCGATACGCAGGGACGGCAAATGGCTCTATGGCGGTGATTTTAATGAAGGCTGGTCAAGCTTTTATTTCTGTGCCAACGGAATAATTGCCGCCGACCGCACGCCGCACCCGGCATATTATGAGGTCAAGCAGGTTTATTCAAATGTTTGTGCCGAGGATATCGACGTTGAAAGAAAAAGAGTTAAGATAAAGAATAAGAATTATTTTGTTTCGCTTGATTATTGCTATCTCGAATGGTCGGTTGCCAAGAACGGCAAGGAGATTGAAAGCGGTAGAGTTTCGCTCGACGGAATAGCTCCGCAGACGGCTAAGACGCTTACGGTTCCCTATTTAACTGAGTTTGAAACAGGCGAATATATTCTTACGCTTTCATTCAGATACAAGAACGAAAACGAGTGGCACAAGGCCGGTGATGAAATCAGCTTTAACCAGTTCACTCTCAGCAACGAAAAGGCAAAGCCCGAGCCGAGGGAGGGCATGATTAAGGTTCTCTCAAAAGGAAATGTTCACAAAATAATCGCAGGTGACACGACCGTTACGTTTAAAGATAAAAAGCTTTACGGAATCAACTTTGGCGACGGAAATATTCTTGATAACTCGCTCTCGTTTAAGCCGAATTTCTTCCGCCCGCTGACCGATAATGACACAAATTATTTCAATTTTGCACCCATGTTTAAGCGTCTCAATCCGCTCTATCTTTGGGATATAACAAGCAGAACCGTCAGTGTAAAGAGCTTTGTTATCTTCCCGTTCAGCGGCTCCTGTATTGTGAATATTCATTGGTTTGCTCCGTTTGCGGGCCATGTTGAGACGGATATAATCGTCAACAGCGACGGCAGTGTGAATATCGGGCAGAACATGAACAGTCCTGTTCTTCCGATGCTTCGCTCGGGTGTAAGATTCGGTATAAATAAAGATTTTTGCAATGTAAAGTGGTACGGCAGAGGTCCGGAAGAATCGTATTGTGACAGAAAAACAGGACAGCGAATTTCGGAATTCCGCAAGAAGGCCGACGAGCTTTTCCATTACTATATGAGGCCGCAGGAGAACGGCAACAGAACCGATGTTCGCTCACTTGAAATCACGGACGACGGCGGCAACGGCTTCGCAGTCAGCTCGGATTTCCCGTTTGAGTTTTCCATGCACAGCTATTCTCAGGAGAAAATTGAAAAGGCCATGCACAATCACGAACTCAAGAAGGACGAATATTATTCGCTTTGCATTGATGCGAAACAGCGTGGTGTCGGCGGCGATATGCCCGGCACGGCATGCCTGCATGAGCCGTACAAAATGCACAGCGGCAGCTATTCCTTTGCTTTTTGCATAAGAGGAGTTAAGGGCGGAGAGTGAGTTCTTGCCAGATTTAAAATGCTCCCGCCGCTTTTTAAACCAAAATCGAAAGGACTTGATTATAATGGTATTATCAACTCAGACTGAAGTGGGTTCAAAACGCTTAGGTGACGAAAAATGTGTTCGCATGATATGCGAGGCAGGCTTTGACGCATTAGATTATTCAATGTTCCGTATGCAGGACGACGATTATATCCTCAATCAGCCTTCATATCTTGAGCATGTGCTTGAAGTGAAGAAAATTGCCGAAAGCTATGGAAAATACTTCAATCAGGCTCATGCGCCTTTCCCGAGCTTCAAAGTCGGGGAGGATACATACAATACTGTGATTCTTGAAAAAATCAAGCGTTCAATAGAAATCGCAGGTACTCTCGGAGCGAAAAACATTGTAATTCATCCGACTTATTACGGCAAGGACAGCAGGAGAAATCTTGAGCTTAATGCCGAGTTTTACAATAATCTCATTCCGTTTTGCAAGGAGTACAATATAAAAATCGCATGCGAGAATATGTTCGGCAGAGACCGACGCAGAAAATGTATTATCCCGAATATTTGCAGCGTTGGCGAGGAGTTCAGAGCAATGATGGATATGCTCGACCCGAAGTATTTCACCGCTTGCGTCGATATCGGCCATGCAGGACTTGTCGGAACGACGGCTCCCGAGATGCTCAGGACTCTCGGCCATGATTATGTCGGCTGTTTGCACGTCCATGACAACGATTATCTTGAGGACAGGCATTGCCCGCCATATTTCTTCGACCTCGACTGGGAGGAGATCACGCAGGCTCTTGCCGATATTGATTATCAGGGCGATTTCACATTCGAATCTGATGATTTTCTTGTCAATTTTCCCGATGAGGTATTCCCGGCGGCATATAAGCTTCTGCACGATATCGGCAGGAGTCTTATAAAGAAAATTGAAAACAAAAAGGAGAAAATTTATGGCAATGCTTGAATGTGACCTTCACGGATCTTTGCTTGAAATCAGCGAAGCCATCGACAGTGCGGTTAACAAAAGCATCTCGGCCTCGGTCGAGGACGAATCGTATTGCGAGAAAGGAAACTGCGCTTGCTCGGTCAAGGTTTATGAGCGTTACAGCTACATCGGCGGCAATCGGGTCAGCCTGAGTGTTACGCTTTTCGCTTGCGGAAACGATGTGCGTCTCACGGCGATAAGCTCGGGCGGAAGCCAGGCGGTTTTCTTTAAAATCAATACATGGGGCGAGGACGCATTTCTCGATACTATTCGTGATACGGTTGAACAATTCACATAAAGGAGTAAATTAAATGAAAAAATTTCTTTCAATTCTTTCTGCAATTTCACTTGCGGCGGCTTTGACCGTCAGCTCGTCGGCGGCACTGCTCGGCGACGTTAACTCCGACGGCGAGATAAACTCATCCGATGCGCTTTCGATTCTGAGATACAGCGTTGGATTTGAGGTTGAAAATTTTGACGAAACCGCAGCGGATGTAAACTATGACATGATTGTCAATTCCTCCGATGCATTAAAGGTGCTGAGAATTTCGGTCGGACTTGAAAAATCCGATATTGCATTGACCGAAAAAGCGGAAATTCTTGATTATTACAATAATGCAATCAATAAAACATACGCAGAAACGAAGCACATTCATTGGGTCGAAAATGCTCATTATAATCGGTTCTTCGATCATGACGGAACCACGATTGACATAGACCCGCTGATTCTCGATATTGACTATGAGAACGGATATGACGAGGAGGGCCTCCCTCCCAATGCCTATGCTCCGGATTCAATGCTTACCGAGGATATGGTGGATTCTATTTATTTTGAAAAATGCGGTGACGGTTACAAGGTATGTTTAACGATTAAAAGTGAAACGGTGAGCATCTTTGACAGCCCCGAATATCAGTGCGCAGGCGGAATCCCGTTTTACTACTATGTTCCCGAGGGCGAAGAGTATGAATTCGAGGACGGCGAAATTCAATATCACGGAACAAAGATTGAAGCGATTATCGACAGCGAAGGCTATATCACGTCATTTTATGTATACACACCTTATGACAGTAACTATACGATAAGTGTTTACGACTATGAGGAGGATGTTTATTATTACGGCGACTTTGCCGAAGACGGATATTGGACACATGAAATTAGTATAGATCGATAAGGAGTAAATCAAAATGAAAAAATTTCTTTCAATTCTTTCTGCAATTTCACTTGCGGCGGCTTTGACCGTCAGCTCGTCGGCGGCACTGCTCGGCGACGTTAACTCCGACGGACAAATCAATTCCGCCGATGCTCTCGGCGTGCTTCAATACAGCGTCGGAATCAGCGTGAAAAATTTCAACAAAGCAAATGCCGATGTTAACAAGGACGGTAGAATTAATTCCTCCGACGCATTGAAAATTCTCAGAATTTCCGTCGGACTTGAGTCGGCGGACGATACATCTACGGTTAAGAGCGAAATTGTCAAGACCTATAATGCCTCGCTTGCCAAGACTTATCAGCAGGTGAAGACGGCCACCGTTACGCAGTACGAAACGGGAACATATACTTTCAACGGTAAATCCGAAGAGATTAAAACCGGTCCGAACACAACGACAGGCAAATTTAAAAACGGCGTTGACGAGAACGACAATCCCGCATGGGTTTACGGTCCGGACACAAAGCTCACGGAGAATATGCTCAGCTCGGCAACCGTTACGAAGCTGTCAAGCGGAATGAAAATCAGACTTGTTCTGAAATCGGAAAAGGTTGACGTGAAAAAGGACCCGGTTTATAATACGGCCGGCGGCTTCCCGTTTGAATTCGGTTTGGACGGCACGGAAATCAAGAATTACACGTCGGGAAGCGTCACTTACAGCGGCACGGTCATTGAGGCGGTAACTGACGCTAACGGCCGAGTGAAAGAGCTGAACATTAAAACACCGTACAGCTCTGAATTTACAATGAAGCAGAAAAACGGCAAGGTTGACAAGATAACCGAAAAAGGCGAAACGTCGTATTACGGAACGTTTAGTTTCTGAATAAAGACCTGATTTCAAATGAAGAAAAAGGGTATGTTTCATTTAGATGCAGAAAGCGATTTCTTTGCCACGAAGCTGTACTTGTGTACTGCGAGAGAGCTAAAAGCGTTTAAAAGAGCAAAACTCTATCAACAATCACAAAATAAGGCTATAATCCACATTTAATCGGTTAATTAAATCACCGGTTGTGTATTATAGCCTTTTCTATTTGTTTTTTGCTCTTTGGTCTGCACTAAATGCAGCAGTCACTTTTTATTTGGTTTTCTCGATAATTTCCTGAGGCTTTTCGGCAATATATTCCGCACCGGCTGCAATAAGCTCGGAAACGTCACGGTTGCCCCATGTTACGCCGACGCAGGGAAGTCCGGCATTGTGAGCCGTCTGAACGTCGACCTCCGAATCTCCGGAGTAAACGCATTTTGCCTTGTCCGCTCCGAGTGTTTCAATAACATAAAGCACCGAATCGGGTGCAGGCTTTGACGGAAAGCGATCCATCTTGCCGACAACAAGGTTGAAGATGTTGCCGAAGAAATCTTCAACCACCTTTTTGGCCGCCTCATCGGCTTTGTTCGACACAACGGCAACCTTGCAGCCGTTCTGCTTGAGCGTCTTTATAACGTCGATAATGCCGTCATACGGCTTTGTGAAGTCTGCGATATGGTCAAGGTAGTATGCCGTGAAAATCGCAAGCGTTTTGTCATAGTCCTCCGAGGAAATGTCCTGCGGAGCGGCACGCTTTATCAGCATTCTTATTCCGTTGCCGATGAATCGGCGAACCTCGTCAATCGTCCTTTCGGGATAATTCATTTGACGCATTGCATAGTTAACTGCATTTGCCAAATCCTGCAATGTGTCAAGAAGCGTTCCGTCAAGGTCAAAAATATATGTGTTGTATTTCATAATTATCACCGATTTGATATTATAGCACAAGCGGCGAAAAATGCAATATAAAGAGAGAAAAAAGACCGTTTCATCATGAAAAATGAAACGGTCTCATGTTATTTTTGAACGTGGTCGTAAATGGTTTTTGCTATCGTCTCGGCGGTCTCGTCGAGCTTTTCGTCAAAGGCTTTGTTGTCATTATCATTGGTGATAAATCCGACCTCAAGAAGAAGCGAGGGCATATCGGTGTCGGAATTTATATAGTAGTCGCCGAATGAATTGTCACGAAAACCTTTTTTTATCCCACGGTTCTGCTGACCTGTCAGCTTGCAGATATTTGCAACAAGATTTTCGGCGAGCGTGTATTCGTCGCCCTTGGGATTCCTTGAAACCCACGCTTCGATTCCGTTTGCCTTTTTATCCTCGGCGGAATTCCTGTGAACGCTGATGAAGAGCGTGCAATGCTTCTTGTTCGCCGACTTGCAGCGCTCGGCAAGCGTAACGTCCGAGTCATCGTCACGGGTGAGATAAACCTTGATGCCCATTGCTTCAAGCTTCTCTTTTATTTTCAACGTCAGCTTGAGGTCGTCATCTTTTTCGTAACGGTCGCCGTTAGCTGCGCCGACATCTTTTTCTCCGTGGCCGGCATCAAGGCAGACATACGGGTCTCCCGAGTAGGTGTACTTCGGCCTGAAAACTCCGCTGTGTACGCAAACGGCAATGACGACCGTTGCCAAAACTACGGCTGCAATGATAATATTTCTTTGATTCTTCTTGATTTTGAACTTCATTTTATCACCTTAATAATGATAGGTTAAACTCTTTTGGAATGATATATGATTTGTGCTTGAAGATGTCATTTGTCTGCCTTTTCCGGCGGAGGCCTAAAAGGGAGCCTACAGAGCTTCTTCTGATCTTGGGTCGATGCGGTCATCGACACCTACGAAATGTACCTTTATTGACCCTCGTCGTAGGGTGCGGAACGCATCGACCCTTGGATTTTTCTTCAATCAGCTTTTTTATTCCCGGCAGGGGAGGTGAGATCGTTCCTGAACCGAGACGGTTACTTCATCAGCTTTTCGTAAACCTCGCCGTTGATGCAATATGTTGCGATCGAGCCGTCGTTGAAGGTTATTTCGGCAATTCGATAATCGTTGCCGCAGTAGCCGTAGAGGAATGAATTGTCAAGCACCTTCTGGATAGTTGACTTGTTCGTTATCTCGTTGGCAACATGACACTCAATATAATGGGAATTCATTTCAGGGGAATTGCTGTAATAATAGTCATTCTCCGAATCAAATTTCTTTATATCCGCAACGCTGTTATATCCGCCTGTGAAAATCGGCAGCATATCGGCATTGGTCTTGCCGACGGACTCCGATTTCGTGCAAAGCTTCATGCTCTTGACGTCGCTTGCCGTGATTTTTGACTCAAGACACTTCATGTATCCGTTGTCCGTGAGATATTTTATCGTGTTCGTCATAGTTTTTGTTATAACAAACGATTTCGGTTCGGTTCCCATAGCGTTTGATGTCAGGTCGGTAAGCTTCATTGATGCCTGAGCCTGTTCTGTTTGCAGAGTTTTATCTTTTACAATTTCAGCTGAATATCTGTCAATAATATCCCCATATTCGTTGCAGTAATAATTATCGGGCAAATCGTCTACGAAATTATTGCCGATTCCGAAGCTGATAACGCCAAGCTCATCCTCGGGCTTGTGGAAGAAGATATCGTTTGCCGTCTGATTTTCGAGATCTTTCAGCACCGCCTTTTTTAGCTCATCGGTTATCATGCCGCAGCGGTAACTGTCTTTAAGATACTTTGAGTAAAGATAGAAATAATATTCGGTATTCAATTCATTCGGTATTTCGCTGAGGAAATCATCGCTTGTATAGTAATAATCCGACTTGGATTCAAAGAAATTTTCAATTCCGCTCTTGGCAACCGTCGTATCGCAAAGTCCCATGATTCTCTTTGCGTTTTCTTCCGTTGTTACGCTGTAGTAACGCTTGATCAGGATGGTCAGATGGAGGCAGTTCCATATCAGATTGAG
>OQVT01001011.1_pt1 | contig 17278 bp, 9 predicted proteins | sample 1691561 | NCBI WGS metagenome assembly OQVT01 (sample SAMN03418260, study PRJEB22391) | human gut metagenome | biome: human-gut; feature: organic feature; material: feces | host: Homo sapiens | place: Tanzania | collected 2013-01 | reverse complement strand
CAAGAATGGGCGTCCCTAAAATTCTATTGTCTTTAAACCTTTCCGCAAGCAAGAATGGGCGTCCCTAAAATTCTATTGTCTTTAAACCTTTCCGCAAGCAAGAAAGGGCGTCCCTAAAATTCTATTGTCTTTAAATCTCTCTCAAGTTATCCCAACTCCAGCCCCAAGCCATCGACAAGGAGGGCGAAGGGCTTATAGTCTTTCTTCATCTTATCAAAGATCTGCTTCTTTGTGAGCACAGGCTTTATCTCGTTCTGCTTGGCAAGACGAAGACTCACCGTTATGCTGCCGTTGTGAAGACCAGCGGCAAGCGACGCCCTGATGCGACCCTTAATGGCACCAAGCTGGTCAAGCAACAGTTTGTTGTCGACCAGGATCTCGATGTCGGGGTAGGAGAGGATGGTGGGCTGAATGTTCTTCATGCGCTGAGCCAAGCCCGTCATCTGCGAGGGCATGCGGTTGCACATCCTGAGCCATTCAAGCGAGAGCTGGTCTTCCGTAAACTCGGTGGCCTCCCCCTTGTTCTTTATATCCTCCTCTTCGGCTTGTTTCACCTCCTCCTCTTTGTGCTTCAATCCGGCGAAGGTCATGCCTAAGTTGCCAAGCTTAAGGCGAGGCATGCCGGCAGCGGGCTGGGGAGAGGCGGCTGCTCCTGAGGCTGAACCAACAGTTCCAGCGGTTGCTCCAACACCTCCTGCGGCTCCAACGGTTGCTCCCGTGGCTCCCGAAGCACCTCCCATGGTTGCTGTTGCTGCTCCCATGCCCGAACCGCCCATTGCGGCGTTCGTGGCTGCTGCACCGTGTGCGGCGGTTGAGGTTGCTGTTACGGCGTTGCCGCTCGGCGTTGTTGATGTTGCGTTGTGCGAAGCCTGCGCTCCATCTCCCTCTGCTGCGGCAGCCTTCGCCTTGCGCACCAGAGGTCTCTCCCCGGCAGCCACCTGTGCTGCTGCCTGGTTATGGGAGTCGATGAGTCTTTTGAACAGGATTTTCAGACGCTTGGGGCCACGCCCCGCGCTCACGCCGTCGTCGGGTTGTGTGAGCTGCGCCACCTCTATAAGCGTCAGCTCCACAAGCAGACGCTTGTTGCTGCTCTGCTTGTAGCACACGTCACACTGGTTGAGCACTTTAAGGGCCTGATAGAGGAAGCGGGTGGGACACTTCTGTGCCTGCGCCTTAAACTTTTCTGTCTGCTCCTTGCTCGTCTCCAGCAGCTTGAGCGTGCTCTCGTCTTTCGACATGAGCACGTTGCGTATGTGTGAGGCGAGGCCCGTGACCACGTTGCCGCCGTCGAACCCTTTCTCTATGATGCTGTTGAGCAGAAGCATGAGGTCGCTGACCTTGTTCTCCATGGCGAGGTCAACCATGCGGAAATAGTTGTCGGCATCGAGCTCGTTAAGGTCTTCAAGCACCTTGTCGTAGGTGATGTTGCCCTGACAGAAGCTTGCTGCCTGGTCGAAGATGGAGAGGGCGTCGCGCATGCCGCCGTCGGCTTTCTCGGCAATGAGGGCGAGAGCCGACTCTTCGTAGCTTATGCCCTCCTTCTCTGCCACCATCTTGAGGTGGGCGATGGTGTTCTCCACCGTCATGCGCTCAAAGTCGTAAATCTGGCAGCGCGACAGGATGGTGGGCAGAATCTTGTGCTTCTCTGTGGTGGCAAGGATGAAGACCACATGGGCTGGCGGCTCCTCCAGCGTCTTCAGGAAGGCGTTGAAGGCTGCCGATGACAGCATGTGAACCTCGTCGATGATGAACACCTTGTAGCGTCCCACCTGCGGCGGTATGCGCGTCTGCTCCATGAGAGCCTTGATGTTCTCCACCGAGTTGTTGCTGGCGGCGTCGAGCTCAAAGATGTTGAGCGAGCGCTGCTCGTTGAACGCCTTGCAGCTCTCACACTCGTTGCATGCCTCGCCCTCTGCCGTGGGGTTCATGCAGTTGATGGCCTTTGCAAAAATGCGGGCACATGTTGTCTTGCCCACTCCGCGCGGGCCACAGAACAGATAGGCGTGCGCAAGCTTGCCGCTCTTCACCGCGTTCTTCAGCGTGGTGGTGAGCGCGTGCTGTCCCACCACCGTGTCGAAGGTCATGGGGCGGTACTTGCGTGCCGACACTATGTAGTTTTCCATTTTATCTTGCGTGTTTGTTGTTTGCTTTAGGCAAAATTACAAAAAAAAACGCGGTTGGCAAGCCAACTGTGCATGAAAAATGTTGATTCTTATGTTTGCTTTTGCTCTTTACTGAAATTTCGGTATGAATAACAAATGCTCCATCAGATAGTTACAAGCTTAAATGGCAGCAAACAATGTGAATTAAAGAACAATGTTTTTTGCGCTTCGCGCGTTTTTTAAACATTAATGGCCATTAATTGAACATTAATGTACATCAATATTCCGCGCGTAGCGCGTATTAATGATAATTAATGGGTCATTAATGATAATTAATGTTCAAAAAAAATAACGAGCGCGTAGCGCGAAATATTAATGTTCAAAAAACAACGAGCGCGAAGCGCGATGTAAATTTAATCTTTTCGAAAAATCAATATTTTACAAAAAAGGCATTGAGCTCGCTAATAACACGAAATCAATGCCTTATATGGTTCCTCTGACCAGCGAAAATCAATGTTCGCCGGTGAGGCAGGTATTAGTCAAGCCACTTTACATAGCAGAAGTCCTGACGGTGAGGCAGGTTCTCGTTCTTCGGGAACATGCGCACGCAGCTCTTGAATGAGCCAGCAACGTCGGGCTCGAAGGTAGCCTCGAAGGTGTACTGGTTACCCTCCTGAGCCACAACCTTGAACGGACGCACGTTGAAGATGCGGTCGTTGCCGTTCTCGTCCTTGGTGATAGACACCAGCTCGAGACCTACAGCGTCGTTAAGGCCAGCCTCGTCGATGACATAACGCATGGTGTACTTCTTGCCTGTCTCGGCGCCATAGAGCACAGAGTCGTCCTTAGACACTACATGGATGGCATCCCAACGCTCTGCCACAGCTTCCTTCCACTGAGCGATGTCCTTAGCCAGACGGTTGTCGTTGGCCTGGAGCTTGTGGTAACGGGCAGCCTCCTTGGTGTAGAACTTGTCATAGTAGTCGTCGAGCTGACGCTTCATGGTGTAGTGGGGAGCGATAGTGGCGATAGAGTTCTTGATGGTCTTCACCCAGCCTTCGCTGTAACCCTTCTTGTTGCGGTCATAGTAGAGAGGAATGATGTCGTTCTCAAGCAGCGAGTAGATGGTAGCAGCATCGAGCTGATCCTGATAGCCCTGGTTCTGGTAGGTGCGCTTCTCGGGAAGAGCCCAGCCGGCACCCTCACGATAACCCTCAACCCACCATCCGTCGAGCACGGAGAGGTTTACGACACCGTTCATCTCGGCCTTCTCACCAGATGTACCTGAAGCCTCAAGAGGACGTGTAGGTGTGTTCATCCAGATGTCGACACCAGAAACGAGGCGACGGGCAAGCTGCATGTCATAGTCCTCAAGGAAGATGATCTTGCCGAGGAACTCAGGACGCTGGCTGATCTCGAAGATCTTCTTGATCAGACCCTGACCTGCGCCGTCGGCGGGGTGAGCCTTACCAGAGAAGAGGAACTGAACGGGACGCTCAGGGTTGTTCACGATCTTGGCCAGACGGTCAAGGTCGGTGAAGAGCAGGTGAGCACGCTTGTATGTGGCGAAACGACGGCAGAAGCCGATCATCAGCGCGTTGGGGTTGATGCGCTCGAGCAGAGACACCACGCGTGAGGGATCGCCCTGGTTCTTGAGCCATGTCTGGGTGAACTTCTCGCGGATGTAGCTTGTGAGCTTCTTCTTGAGCGTCATGCGGGTCGCCCAGATCTCCTCGTCGGGCACATTGTAGATGGCATGCCAGATGCTCTCGTTGCTCTGGTCGCCCATGAAGGTTGCATCGAAATATTTAGCATAGAGCTTGCGCCACTCGGTAGCTGTCCATGTGGGGAAGTGAACACCGTTGGTAACGTAGCCAACGTGGTTCTCCTCAGGATAGTAGCCGTTCCAGATGGGTGCGAACATCTGCTGGCTTACCCAGCCGTGGAGCTTGCTCACGCCGTTAACCTCCTGGCAGGTGTTGCAAGCGAAGGTTGACATGCAGAAACGCTCGCTGTGGTCATCGGGGTTCTGACGGCCCATGCCGATGAACTCGTCCCAAGAGATGCCGAGCTGCTGAGGATAGCCACCCATGTACTTGCCGAAGAGAGCCTCGTCGAAGTAGTCGTGACCGGCGGGAACGGGAGTGTGGACGGTGTAAAGAGAAGAGGCGCGTACCAGCTCCATGGCCTGGTTGAAGGTGAGGCCGCTCTTAACGTAGTCGCACAGACGCTCAAGGTTGCAGAGGGCAGCGTGACCCTCGTTGCAATGGTAGATGTCTTTCTTGATGCCCAGCTTCTTGAGCATGAGCATGCCGCCGATACCGAGGAGGATCTCCTGCTTCAGACGGTTCTCCCAGTCGCCACCATAGAGAGAGTGGGTGATGGGACGGTCAAACTCAGAGTTCATCTCGTTGTCGGTGTCAAGCAGGTAGAGCTTAACACGGCCAACGTTAACCTGCCAAACGTAAGCATGAACCTGGTAGTTCATGTAAGGCACATCCACAACAACGGGGTTGCCGTTCTCGTCGAGCACGCGCTCGATGGGCAGCGAGTTGAAGTTCTGGGCGTCATAGTTGGCAATCTGCTGTCCGTCCATGCTGAGCGACTGCTTGAAGTAGCCGTAGCGATAGAGGAAACCGATGGCACACATGTCGACGTTGCTGTCAGAAGCCTCCTTTACATAGTCGCCGGCGAGCATGCCGAGACCGCCAGAATAGATCTTCAGCACCTGGTTGATTCCATACTCCATGCAGAAGTAGGCAACAGAAGCACGCTTCTTGTTGGGCTTAACGTCCATGTAGGCGCGGAACATCTTGTAAACGTCCTTAACGCGCTTCATGATGGCCTTGTCCTTAACGATGGCTTCCTTGCGCTCGTAGCTCAGACGCTCAAGGAGCAACACAGGGTTGCGTCCTACCTCATCGTAGAGTTTTGCGTCCAGACTCTCCCACATGTCGCGGGCTTCATAGTTCCATGCCCACCACATGTTGTGAGCAATCTCGTCAAGACACTTCAGCTGTTCGGGAAGTGTCGACTTGATACTAACCTCCTTCCACTGAGGAGCGTTAGAATAATCGGCTTTAATTTTCATATTTGGAATTTTGGATATTATACTTTGTGAATAGTAAAACTTTAGAAGTTGTTATCTCATCACATATTCTTTTTTCTCTCTGTGGCTTTGCGCAAAGCGATGTCGTAAGCCTCATAATAATATTTTATGAAATGGCTCCACAACGCCTTCTTCGATATGGCCTCGGCAGCCTTGCGTGAGGCGGCTGTCTGCTTGGCATCGAAGGAAGAGTAGCGCACGATGGTGTTGCTGATGTCGTCGGCCACCTCATTATAATTGGTGTCGGTGCGGTGGATGACCTGAACGCCCTCCTCCACCGTTCCGTCGTGACCGAGCACGGTGTTGGCCCACAGGCCGAAGCCTGCAAGGTCGGTGGTGATGCACGGCACCTTGAAGGCAACAGCCTCAAGCGGCGTGTAACCCCACGGCTCATAATAAGAAGGATAGACGCAGAGGTCGTTGCCGAGGATGAGGTCATAATAGCTCTTGTTCAGCACGCCGTCGTCGCCGGTGAGGTAGCAAGGCACGAAGATGAGCTTCACGCGGTCGTACTTGTCGTTGCGCATGCCGAGCCAGTTCATCATGCCGAGCACACGGTCACTGCCTTCTTCGTGCAGACGGTGTGTGATCACAGGGTTGGGCAGCGGGGTGTCGAACACCTTGGTCTTGCTCTGCAGACGCTCCACAAGATCGGTGCGTGCTTCCTTCATCCATGCCGGCACCTCGATGAGGGCGATGACCTTCTTCTTGAGGTCATGGTTGAAGCGCAGACGGTTGATGCTCTCCACGAACACGTCGATGCCCTTGTTGCGCATCTCGTAACGTCCGCTCGTCGACACAATCATGGTGTCGTCGTCCTCGAAGGTGTCGCCTGTCAGGGCGTTGGCCATGCGGAAGATGAGCTTGCGTGCTTCCTTGCGCTTCTTGTCAAACTCGCGCTTGGCGGGCACAAACGAGTTGTCGAAACCGTTGGGCAGCACCACGTCTACGGGTTTGTCGAGCAGCTGGGCACACTCGCGGGCTGTGATGTCGCTCACGGTGGTGAAGCAGTCGACATACATGGCTGTCTGCTTCTCTATCGACTGCTTGCTCTGCATGTTAAGCTCCTGCGCCATCTGGTCGCCGTTGTAGCCGGTGAAATATTCGTAGAGCGGCTTGTTGTTGCCTGCGATGCTTCGGCCGATGCTTGTGGCATGGGTCGTGAACATCGTGGCGACCTGCGGCAGACGGTCGTTGATGTAGAGGATGCCGAGACCCGTCATCCACTCGTTGCCGTGATAGATGACGTTGTCGTCGGTGGACAGATAAAAACGGTAATAGCTCTCTGTCACGCGTGCAGCAGCGTAAGAGAACATTGACGCCTCGTCGTAATCGCCATAGGCGTGGAGGCTGTCGACACCATATTTCTCCCACAAGCGGGCATATATGTCGTTCTTCTTCGAATAAAAGACAGAGAAATCTACCAAGATAGCGACGGGAAGGCCTGGCACATCCCATCGTCCTGTCTTCACGTTGAGACCCTCCTCGGCTGCCTTCTTCTTCCAGTCGGCAAACAGAGATGCGTCTTCTATAAAATAAGGACTGCACTTTGAGCCCCAACAATCCGGGCCAATAAAAATAATCCGGTCGGGCATTGTTTCCTGAAGAGTCTGTGCGCGTGATGCCAAGACGGTGTATATTCCACCCACCTTATTGCACACTTCCCAGCTCGACTCGAATATGTAATCTGGTCTTAAGCGTTTCATAAGTTTTGTCAAATAACGGCACAAAAATACAATTAAAATAATAAAAACACGATTTTTTTACGATTATTTTCCTAAAAAACAGCGCTTTCTTGACTTAATTCATTACATTTGCGAACAAAAACCGTTCATTATGAAAAAAGCATTGTTAATCATGGCGTTGCTGATTTCGTGTATCGCCGCCATGGCCCAAAAAGAGGCAAACGTTTTCACAGGTTATTTATACAACAGCGAATATCAGGTTTTCCTGAAAATCAATTTCGTTGAAAAGAACGTCGTGTCGGAAACGCAACCGCTCTTCGGCGAGATGCCGGGCTATTTTGGAGCGAAACGCGACATGCGCGAATGGTTCATTACCGACGCCAAGGTGGTGAACAAAAAGACGGCAAAGCTGAACATCACCAACGACTATGGCAGCGAAGACCTCACTGCCACGCTCACCTATGACGGCGAGGGTAAATATACCCTCACCCAGACCGGCGGCAGCCGACTGAAGATTGCCGTGAACCGCAAGTGGGTGAAGATACCTATGAAGCTGGAGCTTGTCAAACAATAAGTTATTGAACTCTCGCATGTAAATAACGAGCATTGTTTCAGATAGTTACAAGCTTAAATAGCAGATAATAATGTAAAAAAAATAACATTTTTTGCGCTTCGCACGGTTTTTAAACATTAATTTCCATTAATTGAACATTAATGAACATCAATATATCGCGCGAAGCGCGTATTAATGATAATTAATGGGTAATTAATGGAAATTAATGTTTAAAATACCACGAGCGCGAAGCGCGATGTAGATTTCGATCTTTGCGAAGGCCCTATTCCTTAATGTTTAAAATACCACGAGCGCGAAGCGCGATGTAAATATTGATCTTCGCGAAGACCCTATTCCTTATACCCAAAGTTTTGGGTGAGGTTTGCGTTCAGGTCGATACATTTCTGCGGGATCGGGAAAACGGTAGTGAAACCGTTCGACTCGTTTGCCACAGGCGTGCGCAGGTCGTAAGCCTGGCAGAAGCGCCCAAAACGGATAAGGTCCTGACGGCGCCAGCCCTCCCACGCCAGTTCAAGCAGACGCTCGGTGAGGATGTTGTCGAGGGTGGCAGGACGCGGAGCCATGCCCACCCTTGCGCGAACGGCATTCATGTCGGCATAGCCGTCGCCGCCGTTGCGCACCTCTGCCTCTGCACGCATGAGAAGCACATCAGCATAACGGAAAAGCACAATGTCGTTGTCGGGCATGCGGCCGTCGGAGTATGCCGTGCGGTCGACCTCATATTTCTTCATTCTCGCCCCTGCCGTCTGGATATACTTGCTTGCCGTGAGGTTTATCTCAACGGCCAACGGCATGTATTCAAGTTGCTCGCCATTGTCGAGCATCACAGGCTTGCCGTCGACCTCCACCTTTCCTGAATAATAGTTGAGCGCGAAACGGGTGTCGACCTCTGCTGTGCCGTAGCCGTTGGCTCTGACCGCATAGACGGTGGCGCAGGGACCGTTCTCTGACGCGCCGCCATAGGCACCGCCGTGGGCATAATGGCGCGAGCGGAAGAGATAATGGAACTCGTTGCTGAAAAGCGTCTTGTCCATGGGGATGGTGAAGATGTTTTCTACCGATGTCTCGTTGTGCACGGCAAAGCATGAGGCATAATCGTCGGCAAGACGGTAGCCTGAAGAGGTTATCTTGTCGCAATAGGCCTTGCATGTGGCCCATGCGTTGAGCTGCCGGCCATCGACATCGAACATTATGTCTTTGCCAGACGGACGTGTGCCGTCAGTCCAGTTGTCGTCGGCATAGACCTCTGCGTTGAGCGCAATCTTTGCCAGGAGGAACCACGCCACAGGCTGCGTCATGCGCCCATAGTTGTTGCCTTGCAGGTTAGAATGGCCGTCGGGAAGGAGCGGCGCCACCTCTTGCAGCTCCTTTACCACATAACGCATGACGTCGGAGCGCTCGCTCTGTTTGAGCGATGCCGTGGTCTGGTTTGTAGACTCAACGATGGGTATGCGTCCGAACATATCCATCGCATAATAATAGAACATTGCCCTCACGGCCCTTACCTCTGCCTCATAAGCTTTCTTCTGGTCGGCGGTAAGGAGCGACGAGTAGGTGTCGATGGTCTCAAGCGAACCTGTGGAGAGCACAATCACCTTGTAGAGATATTTCCACACGTTGTAGAGGTCGGTGTCGGTGGCCGTCCATTTGTGCTTGTACATGTTCTGCCATAAACCGCCGTCATACCAGTTGCCGCCACGGATAGGCACTATAGCCTCATCGGTGGTCAGCGTGTTATAGTCGTAAACGCCACGGCAGGTGCCTTGAAGGCCCTCACCCTCCTGGTTTGAACCTATATAATTGTAGAGCGAAGCCACGGCGTTGACATACAGGTTTGAGGCCGAGTCGTAAGCCTCGTCTGCCGAAACCTGGTCATTCGGATGCTCGTCGAGACATGCGGTAAGACACAAAGGCACGGAAAACGCAAGCGTCAGCGACAGATGCTTGCAATATTTTAAAAGGTTATGTTTCATAACAAAAAGTGAAGCTTTAGATGGTTCGTATCAAAACTGTATGCTCACCCCAACAGAATAGGTTCTGTAGAGCGGATAATTGCGCTTGTCGTCAATGCCGAGCGTGGAGTTGACAACGCTGCTGTTGATGATTGGGGTCAGTCCGCTATACGATGTTATGGTGGCGAGGTTGTTAACGCTGCACGAGAGACGCAGCGAGCGCACCGTACGGCTCTTTATCGGGATGTTATAGCCAAGGGTCAGATACTCGAAGTTGAGATAGTCGCCACGCTCCAACCAATAGTCGGAGATGTTCTGGTCAACGATGTTCTTCTTGGGTGCTGACGCAAGCACGTTATAGTCGGGGAAGCTCGACATGTTAGAGTAAGCCAGTCCGGTGCCGTTGAAGATCTTGTGTCCGAACGCACCGTTCATCTGCAACGACAGATAGAAGTCTTTGTAACGCAGACTGATGTTGGAGCCGAGCAGCACCTTAGGTGTGGCCTGACCGCAGATGCGGCGGTCGCCACCATCGCCGAAATCGATGGTGCCGTTGCCGTCAAGGTCCTCGATGTCATATTTGTTAGTGCCGTTTTCATCGACATAGAGCCCCTTGCAATGGGGCAGGTAGAACACGCCGAGCGGCTGTCCGACGATCTGATAGAGCACATGGTTGTTGTCGCCGCCGTTCTGTCCTGCGCCATCAAGCGAGCCGATGGCCGTAATGTTGGCCGCCGACATGTCCATGCCGTTATAACGTCCACTCAGCGACAGCAGTTTGTTCTTCTGGTAAGAGACGTTGAGGTTGACGTTTAGGTCAACGTCGCGTGTCTGCACAGAAGCCACCGACAGGCCCAGCTCCACACCGCTGTTCTCCATCGAGCCGATGTTGGCAAGCAGCTTGTCAAAGGCGAAGGGCGGCACGGGCACGTCGTAAGAGTAGAGCATGTTGGTGGTCTTTGAGTAATAATACTCGGCGGTGAGCATCAGCCGGTTGTTCCACAGGCCGAGGTCGGCGCCGATGTTGAACGTCGACTTTGTCTCCCACTTAAGGTCGGGGTTGTTGTTGCGCACCATGCCGAGCGTCACCGTGGGTGTGTTGTAGGCCATGACCAGCCCCGTAGGGCGCAATGTGTTCTGCGAGGTGTAGGCCGATATGCCACCGAGGTTGCCCGACTGTCCGTAGCCCATATGCATCTTTAGCGTCGAGAACAGACGCTGGGTCTTCATGAACGGCTCCTTCATGACATCCCATGTGGCAGAGAGCGAGGGGAAGAAGCCCCATGTGTTGTTGTCGCCCACCATCGACGAGCCGTCACCGCGGGTGGTGGCAGAGAGCGAGTAGCGGTCGAGCAGACTGTATGTTGCCGTTGCCATGACCGAAGCTAAATGGCGGTCTTCATAGGAGCTGCCGGTAGCACCGAACGACCGTGTGGCTGCCGCGCCGATATTGTTATAGCCGAAAGCGTTGGTCGTTATGCCCTTGGCTTGGGTGCGGAAAGCCGTGAACTCCTGTTGCTGATATTCTGCCCCCACGCTTGCCTTCAACGCATGTATGCCCCATGTCTTGTCATAGTTGAGGGCGATGTTGCCAAGCCACTCCTGCCTCTTTTCCTCACCACGCAACACGTTGCCTTGCGCCCACACCCAGGTGGGACAAAACTGGGACAGCTCTGTTGACGAATAAGAGTAGGAGCCGAAGGCCGTGAGCTTCAGTCCCGGCAACAGGTCATACGACAGGCGAAGGTGCGTGTTGAAGTTCAGGTCTTTCTGGTCGTTTTTCTCTACCAGCACCGCCATCGGCGGATTTATGCGATAGGCTACCTGGTTCTTTGTCCAGTTGCCGTTGGCGTCGCGTCCGACCTGATATGTAGGGTTCTGACAGGCTGCCGAATAGAACAGCATCTGCGTGTCGTAGATGTCGTTATTGCGGAAAGAGGAGCCGAACACGCCAAACTCGCCCACGAGCCGGTTGTTGAAAGCTTTCTGTGTGGCATCAAGCTTTGCCACGAAATTGTTGTATTTGCGGTCCTTTATTATGGTGTTGTGGTCTATTATTCCGAACGAGGCACGATAGTTTGACTCTGGCGTGCCACCGCTGAAGGCAAGATAATGGTTCTGCACGAGAGCCGTGCGCGTGATGGCCTTGAAGAAATCGGTATCGTGTCCGGCATCATTGCAATAAACGCCGAGACTTTTGGCGGTAGCCACATAATCTGCCGCACTAAGCATGTCGAGATGCTTGTACATGCTCTCAAAGCCGATGTTGCCTTCGTAGGATATGCGGAAGCCGCCTCCCGTGCCTTTCTTCGTGGTGAGCACAATGACGCCCGAGGCTCCGCGCGAGCCATACTGTGATGTCTCCGATGCGTTTTTCAACACCTCGAAGCTCTCAATGTCGGCAGGATAGATGGTAGAAAGGGTTGCGATGTCGGAGGTCACGCCATCGATAATGACAAGCGGGTCGTTGCCGCCAAGAATTGATGTGGTGCCGCGCACACGCACGCTGTTGAGCATGGCCATGCGGTCGAGACCATTGGTGCCGACGTTCACGCCCGCCGTCTTGCCGTTGATGACGTCGAGGGCGTTGTTGACCATGCCTTTCTGCGAGTCGTTGACATTCTTGTCGGTGTTCTGAGCGGCCACAGCGCACGGCAAGACTGAAGCGAACACCACCACAGCCAGTCGGGTTGTTTTTATAAAGACGCGACATCCTTTAAAGAATCTCTTTTGAGGTTTTCGATTTGGATTCATAATAATTATTAGCTTGTCGGTTATAAAATAAACGTTTTCTACGCATTTGCAAAAATATGAAAATATCTTAAACCGACAAAATTTCTTTAACACAAAAACTGCATTTTTTATCCCCCTAAACCTGCAAAAATTCTTTATCTCCCCAAACCTGCAAAATTTCTTTATCTCTCCAAAACCAACATTATTTGTCATGCTGAGACGATGACATGTCGCCAAAGAGGTCATGATCCTTGCTCACGGTCAGCCGCATGTCGCTGAGCGTTTTGAGCAAGGCTAAGCGATCGGGCGGCAGGAGGCCTTGCTTCGCACGTTTTTTGTTGTATTTCCACCAGTTGAGCAACCCGCGGTTCTCCACCTTTTTCTTGTCGGGCAGATGTCCATGGTCCGACACATATTTCTTAAGGAGACAGTAATGCTCCATCCATCTCTCTTCGTTTGTCATATTTTTTCGTTTTTAAAAGGATGCGGCAAAACGGAATTCATTTTGTCACCCATGATGTTTTTCAACATAAAAGTAGGAAATAATCGGGAACGAACAAAACAAAAATCAACTTTTTTATATGTAATGCACAAATTCTTATTTGAAGCCCCCAAAAACATCTGTCGCCACGATCTGTTGCCAACGGAAAAAGCAAAAGAGTTTTTCTTATGGCACACTATTTGCAAGTCTAAAAGCAAAAGAAATCAGATTAAGAAATAAAAACAAAAAACATAACAGCTATGCAGAAAGGTAATATCGGGGTTACAACCGAGAACATATTCCCCGTCATCAAAAAGTTCCTCTATTCTGACCATGAGATCTTCTTGCGCGAGATGGTGTCTAACGCTGTCGACGCGACACAGAAGATGAAGACGCTGGCAGAGCGCGGCGACTTCAAAGGCGAGCTGGGCGACCTCACCGTGCGCGTGAGCCTCGACGCCGACAAAGGCACGCTGACCATCAGCGACCGCGGCATCGGCATGACAGAGGAGGAGATTGACAAATACATCAACCAGATTGCCTTCTCAGGTGTGAACGACTTCCTCGACAAATATAAGGACAACGCCAACGCTATCATTGGCCACTTCGGTCTTGGCTTCTACTCTTCATTCATGGTGAGCAAGAAGGTGGAGATCGTGACACGCAGCTACAAAGACGGCGCAAAGGCCGTGAAATGGAGCTGTGACGGCAGTCCTGAGTTTGAAATCAGCGATGCAGAGAAAGAGGATCGTGGTTCCGACATCATTCTCTACATCGACGACGACTGCAAGGAATTTCTTGACAAGATCAAGATTCAGGAGTTGCTGAACAAGTATTGCAAGTTTATGCCTGTGCCCGTGGCCTTCGGCAAGAAGACCGAGTGGAAGGACGGCAAGCAGGTAGATACCGACGAGGACAACATTATAAACAACGTGGAGCCACTGTGGACAAAGGCACCGAGCACACTGAAGGACGAAGACTATAAGTCGTTCTACCGCACGCTCTACCCCATGCAGGACGAGCCGCTGTTCTGGATTCACCTCAACGTCGACTATCCGTTCAACCTCACCGGCATACTCTACTTCCCACGCATAAAGAGCAACATCGAGCTGCAGCGCAACAAGATTCAGCTCTACTGCAACCAGGTGTTCGTGACCGATCAGGTGGAGGGCATCGTGCCTGAGTTCCTCACTCTGCTGCACGGCGTTATCGACTCGCCCGACATTCCTCTGAACGTGAGCCGCTCATATCTTCAGAGCGATGCTAACGTGAAGAAGATTTCTACCTACATCACCAAGAAGGTGGCAGACCGCCTTAACAGCATCTTCAAGGAGAACCGCAAGGAGTATGAGGAGAAGTGGGACGACCTGAAGCTCTTCATCCACTACGGCATGCTGTCACAGGACGATTTCTACGACCGCGCCAAAGATTTTGCCCTCTTCAAGGACGTGGATGGCAAGCACTACACCTACGAGGAGTATAAGACGCTCATCAAGGACAACCAGACCGACAAGGAAGGCAACCTCATCTATCTGTATGCCACCGACAAGGAGGGACAGTATAGCTTCATAGAGAGCGCCAAGGGCAAGGGCTACAACGTGCTGTTGTTCGACGGACAGCTTGACGTGCCTATGGCTTCGATGCTGGAGCAGAAGCTTGAGAAGAGCCGCTTCACACGCGTTGACAGCGACGTGGTTGACCACCTCATCGTGAAAGACGACAAGAAGGAGGAGAGCCTTGACAAGGACACGAGTGACAATCTGTCAGAGATGTTCCGCTCACAGATGCCAAAAATGGACAAGGCCGAGTTCTACGTTCAGGTTGAGTCGTTGGGCGAGCAGGCGCTGCCTGTCATCATCACTCAGAGCGAGTATATGCGTCGTATGAAGGAGATGAGCCGCTACCAGGCCGGCATGGCGTTCTACGCACAGATGCCCGACGCTTACAACATTGTGCTCAACAGCGACCACGCCCTCATCAAGGGCATCGTGGAGAGCGAGAACACCGCTTGTGCTGACGAGCTGAAGCCTGTTGTCAGCGAGATGAAGGGTCTGGAGGCCCGCCTTGCTGCCTTGCATCAGAGCCAGAGCGGCAAGAAGCCCGAGGAGATCTCTCAGGAGGAGAAAGACGATGTCAAGAACACCGAGAAGAGCCTCGAGGAGCAGCGCACAAAGAAGAAGGACATCCTCAACGCCTTCGCCAAGGACAACAAGGTTGTGCATCAGCTCATCGACCTCGCCCTGCTTCAGAACGGCATGTTGAAGGGTGCCGCCCTCGACGCCTTCCTGAAGCGCTCTGTCGACATGATAAAGTAAGAAACAGCTGGCGCATGAACGTGCGAACAAGCTGGCGCAAGAAACATGCAAACGAGCTGGCGCATGAGACGTGCGAACAAAAAAGCTAAACACCCTATCGCCGCATAGCATCTCTAACAAGAGGGCTATGCGGCGTTTTCTTTTGTCTTTTTTGTCGATATTTTGCCGATATCCCAACCATTGTTGGTTTGGATTTAACCCAACTTTTCACATTGTTGGTTTGGATTTGCTACGATTTTTGCCCAAAGTTGGTTTGGATTTGCTACGTTTTTACCCAAAGTTGGTTTGGATTTGAAAATTTACATCATATTTTTTTGCTTGTATTTGAAAATATTATGTATCTTTGTGCTTGATTTAAAAGCATTTATACATGTTTAGACGAATAGCACTTAATTATCTTCATGAGTGGGCACAGAAAGAAGAGCGCAAACCCCTCGTTTTACGCGGGGCGAGACAGGTGGGCAAGACGACGCTTGTCAAAATGTTTGCTGCCGATTTCGACCACTACATATACCTGAACCTTGAAGAAAAAGAAAATGCTGAACTGTTTGCCGCCGATAGCTCTTTCGACGACCTGCTTGTGGGCATTTTCTTTAAGGCCAACATACCTATGGACAGCACACGAACGCTGATTTTTATCGATGAGATACAGAATGAGCCCAAGGCTGTGCAAGCACTACGCTACTTCTATGAGAAACGCCCCGATCTATATGTCATTGCGGCTGGTTCCTTGCTTGAGAGCTTGATGGGGCGACACATATCCTTCCCTGTCGGCAGGGTTGAATATATGGCTCTGCATCCTTGCACATTTGTCGAATTTCTAATGGCCATAGGTGAAGATATGTTAGCCAATCAAATAGAGAAGATTGCGGTGCCGCAGTCGCTACACGGCTACACTCTTGACCTTTTCAAAAAATACATGATTATAGGCGGTCTGCCAGAAGTGGTAGCCAACTATGCGCAATACCACGATATGGTGCGCCTTGGCGGGGTGTTCAATGCATTGCTGTCGGGCTATCGTGACGACGTAGAAAAATATGCAGACAAGCCTAAGGAACAAGACACCATACGTTACATTTTGAATTATGGATGGACCTCTGCCGGGCACAGGATACAGTTCGCAAAGTTCACCAATTCGTCTTTTAAGTCGGCAGATGTAAGCAACGCCTTTCGCACATTGGAGAAGACCCTTCTCCTGGAGCTTGTCTATCCGCTCACGTCAACATCATTCCCCATCTTGCCCAACTTAAAGAAGAGTCCGAAGCTGCTGTGGCTCGACACCGGCCTCGTCAATTATGTGGCCGGCATGCAAGAAGAACTTCTTTTCACCACCGACAGCGATGAACTGTGGAACGGAGACATTGCCGAGCATATCGTTGCACAGGAACTGTTGGGAGCCACCACCCTCTTTGGCGAGAAGCGCATGTTCTGGGTGCGCGATGCCCGCAACTCGCAAGCAGAGGTCGATTTCGTGATACGCCACAAATCGCATCTTCTGCCCATAGAGGTAAAAACAGGATCCAACTCAAAGCTTCGCTCCCTCCATCAGTACATGGAAGAGTCGAATGAGAACATTGCCTTACGCTTATGGAACGGCCCCATGACATCAGACATCATAACACGCACAGACGGTCGTCCCTTTACGTTATACAACATTCCGCTTTATTATGCAGGACATCTTAACGCTTTGTTGCAGCAAACGTTATGATTGCAGCAAACCGTTATGATTAAAATGTGCCATGAAATGGAAGAAATATATTAAGCCAACAGTGAAATGGTGGAAATAGAAACGCTTTCGATGAGTAGTAACTCACACATACAATAAAGGTGTTTTAGGTGCCGAGCATACAAGCAAAACCGCCGCATACCCGAAGAATCTGGATATGCGGCGGTTGTCTTTTGTAAATTATGATTCTGTATTTTTAGTACAACCATGTACTGATGGTCAATGACATCATTCGATTTCCTCACAGACCACCATTTCTACTCCTCGATACATCACTACGAGCTTGTGGAGATGGGTGGTCTTTACGGCATCCCTCACAATATCGCTGTCGGCATAACGGGTGATTTGCGCAGAGGCCACCTTAAGGAGTTCTTTCACTTGCTCGTCCGTGGTGCTCGTCTTGCAATATTTCAGTTCGATGATGTAGGAATCCACCATGTCCTTGTAGATGTCGCAAAGAGGAGAGAGGAAGATGTCGGCATAGCCGCCATCATTGTCTAACTCGGAGATAGGGCGATAGAAGCGGCACTGGCTTGCCATCGCCAGGGTGAAACCATGCACGAAAGCCTCGCCCTTCTGCTTGTCACGCTGCGAAGAATAG
>OQVT01001010.1_pt1 | contig 17288 bp, 16 predicted proteins | sample 1691561 | NCBI WGS metagenome assembly OQVT01 (sample SAMN03418260, study PRJEB22391) | human gut metagenome | biome: human-gut; feature: organic feature; material: feces | host: Homo sapiens | place: Tanzania | collected 2013-01 | reverse complement strand
AAATCTTAAAGCTTCCTGTGTTACTGTTAAAACTTCGATAATAGAAAAATCCTTTGATGAGGGGGCTTTCTTTCGCAATATAATTGGCAACTTCGTCAATGACCTTGTCTCCAAAGCTTGATGCTGCACAAAGTTCAGATAAATACTCACCGATTTTCCAGTACATTTGGATAAGCTCTGCATTGACTGCTTCAGGGCACGTCTGCGGGCGTTTTCGATGATATGGATGATTTCATCGAACTGTCTTGGATTATGGATTAGCTCATTGCTCATGCTTCGTCCCCCAAAAAAACTTCTTTGATGTTGCTTCTTACAGCTTCTCGCTTCGACGAACTTCCACAATCGATTTCCAAATGGAGCCAAGCGGAATCGAACCGCCACTTGTGCCATGCGAAAGCACCGTTCTACCATTGAACCATGGCCCCTTGGATTTTATGACGTGGGCGATGAATCCGCACCACATGACTGATTATAATGTTTTATTGCATCTTTGTTAAGATTGCTTTTGGTGGTATTATCCCAACGGCATCGGTTTGATATCAGGAGGTGTTGGCATGGATGATGTTTCAAGAAAAGCGGTGGATGTTCTGCGCGCTGCAGACGAGCGTTTCTATATAGATATGATAGATCCTCTTGAGATTGGGATTGCACATGCGGTTGAGGTCCATGACGATGGAGTGTTGATATATTTCCCAGACGACCTTTGGTACATCATGGCCTTGACTGAAGATAGGGCCGCCCAGCTTGCACAGGTTGTGCGGAAAAACAGGAAAAGGACAGAGATGGTCTGCACCCACCAGACATTGGGAAACGATGTCGTGTCAGATGTTCTTGGTGGCTTAACATGCGAAAAACCATGCGTTGTCGGGACTCTCTCTCGAAGAGAACCGTTTGAAATCGACTACAAAAACTTGGAGTTCCGTCAAGCCTCCCTTGCCGATGCCGGTGACGTTTGGCACCACTACACCATCATGAAGGACTCCCCTGAAGGATTCGACTACGCTCAAGAGCGCATAGCCGCCGGCAAGGTGTGGGGCGGCTACGTGAACGGACGCATGATTGGTTTCATTGGAAAGCACCACGAGGAGACCATGGGGATGCTTGAAGTCTTCCCTTCCTACCGCCGCCATGGCTACGGCAACATCCTCATGAAAAGCCTTTGCAACCTCATCATGGAAGAAGGGCGCATCCCATACTGCCATATCTACGAGGACAACGAGGCTTCGCTCAACATGCAAAGGCATCTTGGCATGTGGCTCAGCTGCGATGAGGCTTCCAACCCTGACCCTTCCCGCCGCATCTACTGGATGGGCTAAATCATAGCCATTTGAGACCGTCTCCTGCGTTGCTGCACTCAGGCTGTGCATCATAGCACTATCCCTCGCTTGCTTCCTTGAATATGGCTCAAGTAGCTGTGGGCTGATTCCTTGGGCTTTTGACACCAACCTTGCAGCCATTGACTGCAATTTGGGGGCAAATGTGAAACAGCTCATTGCATAAAATCAAGAAAAACGATCTTTTATGCAAAGAAAGTCTAATGATTTGAGGAAAATGCCGTTTTTATTACACAGGTTCTCCTTTCCTGTTCTACTTCAAGAAGATTGTCTTGTATTCAAATCCCAATTTTTGGATAGAAAAAGAATATCGAAAACACAAAAACTGGGATTTGAATAAAAAAGGATCTACTCCCAGCAGGGATTCTTCTGTTTTAAATGGAATTGTTGGCCTTTCAATGTGCTGTCGCATTTTTCCATGATTCAGGCCCCTGCGAAACCGGGGCCTGATTTTCAATGCGTTAAGTTGAAGATCCTCCAATCAGGCGGCGACCTCAACAGGCCCCAACAGGCCTCAACAGACCTCCACTATGCCGTCATCCTTGACGGTGATGGTCATGTCGTCCTTGACGTAGGAGAGGAACTCGTCTCCAAGGGAGTCTATGACAGGCATGCTACTGTCCTTGAGCCACACATCCTGGAGGATTGCGCCTGCTGCTGCAAGAGAGTCGATTGGCTCAGAAAAAAGCATACATGCAGGCTGTCGCCCCATGGCACATGCGCAGTAGAGGACCAGTCCTCCTGTAGTGGAGCCTATGGTTCTTGGAAGGCACAGCGCCTTTCCTGCCATTTGCTTGCCGTAAAGGTCAGGGTTGTTCTGGTCTCCGCAGGTCGCCGTCTTGTCTCCAAACTGGAGGGCTTTCTGGAACGATGCCAAAGTGTTGAGACCGTTGTGCGATACCAAGGCCTTTGCCGTGGCGGATCCCTTTGCTACTATTCTTCCTTTGAATTGTTTCATCAGTTCCTTCCTCCTGTTATGATCTCCAAAAGCTCTGCATCCTTGTAGTATCGGGCCGATGTATACGTCCTAAGTTTGTTGGATGACGTTATGGTAGGCACCTTTTGGCATATTGGATTGTTCATGTACATGAGCGGGCAAATGTAGGAAAGGATTACTCCTACGTTCACAAGATCCTGATATTCCTTCTCCTTCCTGAAAGCCTCAAGGACATCCGGAGCCGTCGTAAGCACGGTTGGCACTGCAACCTTCCTGCGACCATTGGCCTTGAGAGCCATCTTTATGTCCCGGCTCCAACCCTTGAGTTGGGCCATTGAAAGGTGGGGGCATCCTATGAAGCAGAGCTTGGGCTTTGCGTCCTTGTTCTTCCAAATGATCGGGTAGCTGTCGTAGACCCTCTTGAGCTCTGCATCGTCTATAACATACTCCCTTGCTCCCTCTGCAATCAAGGAACGTCCCTGCTCGACGGCCTCTGGGGTGATGTTCTCCACATGGTATAGGCCCACAGCACCGTTGGAGGCGGTTGCGGCACCAAAATCCTTCAAGTAAGCCTTGGCATCGTCATCCAGCTTGCCGTCCAAATACTTGTCCAGACCGATGATATAGGGCACGTCCTCCACGACCTTCATTCCAATTGCAGAGCCAAGAAGCTGTGCTTCAGGCTTTTTGGAGGTCTCTATTCTCACGACCCAGGTAGCCTTCCTTCCCTCGTCCTTGAGAAGACCAAACGATGGTACAAAACCTGCAATCGAACCCATAATATCTATGATTCCGCTGTTTCTGTTGCATCGGGCTCCAAGGACGGAGTTCGCATAGACGACTGCGCTGGATTCGCTCCAGGAGAGGATGTCGCCCTTGTTTGGAACGTTTCCAACCTCTGGCATATATGCAGTGCAGGTGAAGGCGTTCTTGTTCATGAGACCAAGCTTCTCAAGCTGCTTTTCGTATTCCTCCTGCTTTGTGTACATGAAGTTGTTGAACACGAACTTCTCCAACAGATTTGCAGGAACGTTTTTGTCCAAAGGCCTTGGGTCTGCGGAGAACTCCTGCTTGGAGACCGCCCCTGCATCTATGAGCTGGTCCAAAAGACTGTAGACCGCTCCCAATGCCTTGAGTCCAAATGACGTTACAAGGTGGTTGTACTTTGATGTGATTGGAACCATTTCATCGGCTCCAAAGAGCTCTCCATAGCGGACGAGGGTCTCCATGACCTTGGCCTGCGTCTCTCCCTTTTTGCCATCAAGTATGGTTTGCTGTTCTTGTGTAAGTTTCATTTTCTCTCCTGCCGCTGCGTACTCAAATCTTCATTGCTACTTCGTAGGCTCTCCAGATTGTACTCTTGAGGTTTCCAACTTCTCTGCAGTCTCCAACAAGATGGACATTGCCGCCTTCCTTTGCAATTGGGCTTGGAATGTATCCTGCGGAAGATATTACGCTGTCGCATTCTATCTCAAAGGATTTCCCTTCCTTGTCCTTGACGGTGATGGAGCCGTCGTTGACAGCTGCAAGCGTGGTTTCAAGGTATACCGGTACCTTCTTCCAAGCGAACCATTCCCTAAGATAGGAGGAGTTCGCAAGGCATACGCCCTTTTGGGCTATTAGGTCATCCTTCATTTCAACTATGACAGGGTCGTGGCCCTTGAGTGCAAGCTCGTATGCAATCTCGCATCCCGTGAGACCGCCGCCTATTACAGCTACGCGTCTGCCAACTTCCCTGCCGTTGAGGTAGTCGCAGGCCTCCACCATTTTCTCGTAGCCTGGAACCTTTCTAAGGAGCCTTGCCTTGGCTCCTGTGGCTATGATGACAGGGTCTTTTGCGAACACAGAGACATCGGCTATATCATCGTTGTAGTGCACCGTTATGTCGAGACTGTCCATTTCGTGCCTATACCAAGCAAGAAGGGCCCGCAGGCTGCCCTTGTAGGACTCGGCCGATGCCGGGATGAACGTGCCGCCAAGGACGGACGACCTTTCGTGGATCACGGGGTTGTGGCCGCGCAGCTTGAGGACCCTTGCAGCTTCCATTCCGCCAATTCCGCCGCCTATGATGTGCACCGTCTTTGGCCTGCTCGTCTTCTTGATGTAATGCTTGTTCCATTGCATCATCTCTGCATTGACGGCGCATCGGGCAAGGTGCAGCGAGTCGGAGAGGTCCTGGTCGTTTGGAACGCCTTTGTAGTGGCACATGTTGAAGCATCCGTTGTGGCACTGGATGCATGGTCTTATGTCTTCCTCTTTGCCTTCGATAACCTTGGTGAACCACTGTGGGTCTGCAAGGAAGTTGCGTGCAAAGCCAACGCCGTCTATCTTGCCTTCTGCAACTGACTTGGCTCCGGCTTCGACTGTCATCCTTCCAGCGCATACCACTGGAATGTCCACGAACTTCCTTATGTGTTCGACGTATTCAAGGTTGCAGTTCTCCGGCATGTATACAGGTGGGTGCGCCCAATACCAGGCATCGTATGTGCCGTTGTCGCAGTTGAGCATGTCATAGCCTGCATCCTGAAGGAACTTTGCAGCCACTTCCGATTCCGCCATGTCGCGTCCTGCCTCCACAAAGTCCTCTCCGGGGAGCGCTCCTTGCCTGAATCCTTTTGTCTTTGAAACGACGGAATACCTGAGCGAGACCGGGAAGTCCTTTCCGCATTCTTTCTTGATGGCTTTGACTATCTCCGCCGCGAAGCGGTATCTGTTTTCAAGGGAACCTCCGTACTCGTCCGTTCTCTTGTTCACATAATGGAGCGTGAACTGGTCCAAAAGATACCCTTCATGGACTGCATGGATTTCAACACCGTCAACGCCAGCATCCTTGCACTTCTTTGCACTCTTTGCAAATGCCTGGATGAAGAACTCTATCTCCTTCTTGGTCATCTCTCTGGAAGGAAGCCTGTCGCTCCATCTATTGGGCGAAGGGGAGGCCGATGCCGTTATCTTGTCCAGATTCATGAAAGGCTTCGACAGGGCGTTGAGAACTGGGTTATTGTAGAGGGTCTCCATCATTTTTGAGACTGTGAAAGACCTTCCAAAGCCAGCTGTAAGCTGAATGAAAAGCTTCGCCCCCGTCTTGTGGAACTGCGGCATCCATTTTGCAAGGTCCTTGAACATCTTGTTCCTTCTATAAAGCCACTGCCCGAACATTGGATTGTAGACCGGTTGGCAGCCAGGTAGCACGAGGCCGCAGTTGTTCTCCGCTACGGTCTGTATGAATCTTGCTCCATCCTTGTCGAAGTGGTTCACCTCCATCCATCCAAAGAGGTCCGTTCCTCCCATGGATGTAAGCACTATGCGGTTCTTGATCTCCACATTCCCTATCTTCCAAGGGGTAAGGAGGGGCTTCAGTTCTTCTCTCATCTTTGTTTCTCCTATGTCTCCTTTTCTGTAACAATATATTGTACAACATTAATCCGCCGTTGCATAACAAAATGTGATGGTATTATCATTGAACCAGAGGCAAGGTGTAGAAATGGCAGAAGCAAAGACGATACATGATGTTGTGCAAAGGCAGCGAGAGTTCTTCATGACAGGGGCGATCTTGGATGTGGACTATAGGGTCGATGCGCTCAAAAGGCTAAGGGCTTCAATCAAAGCGCACGAGAAGGACATAGCGGATGCTCTGTACAAAGACCTTAGAAAGAGCGAGCTTGAGTCCTACATGTCTGAAACGGGCATGGTTCTCGATGAAATCAAGTATGAGCTCAAGCACATTCGCAAATGGAGCAGAACCAAAAGGGTGAAGACCCCAATTGCACAGTTCTTGTCAAAGAGCTTCGTCGTTCCCCAGCCATACGGAGTGGTCCTCATAATGGCTCCATGGAACTATCCTGTGCAGCTGTGTCTGGAGCCATTGGTTGGGGCGGTGGCGGCCGGCAATGTGGCAATCGTAAAGCCATCGGCCTATGCGGCGGAGGTGAGCCGTTGCCTTGCCAATATCGTGGAGGAGGTGTTCCCTCCGGAGTATGTGGCTGTCGTGGAGGGCGGTAGGGAGCAGAACACGCAGCTTCTCGAGGAGAAGTTCGACTATATCTTCTTTACGGGAAGCGAGACGGTTGGCAAGATCGTCATGGAGAAGGCTTCCAGGCACCTTACTCCTGTGAGCCTTGAACTTGGAGGAAAGAGTCCTGTCATTGTGGACAGGACGGCCAATCTTGAGGTCTCTGCAAGGAGACTTGCGTTTGGAAAATACCTCAATGCCGGGCAGACGTGCGTTGCTCCCGACTATCTTCTCATAGAGAGGAGCGTGAAGGACAACTTCCTTGAATGCTTCGAAAGGGCGGTTTCAGAGTTCTTTCCAAAAGGCGACTTTTCTAATATGCCAGTGATTGTGAACGACAGGCACTTCAAAAGGCTTATGAATACAATCGATGCTTCAAAAGCCAAAGGCGCAAAGGTTTCCATTGGCGGCAATGGAGATTCAGGCTCTCGTTTCATTGAGCCTACCATACTGGACAATGTGACGTGGGACAGTCCAATCATGGAGCAGGAGATCTTTGGGCCAATCCTTCCTGTAATCGAATATGACAACTTGGACGATGTGTTGGACATCATAAAGCAAAGGCCTAAGCCCCTTGCCTTGTATCTTTTCTCGAACGACAAGGCTGTCCAGCGCAAGGTGCTTTCCTCCGTTCCATATGGGGGAGGCTGTGTGAACGATACGATAATCCACCTTGCAACCCCTTACATGGGTTTTGGTGGAGTTGGTGAAAGCGGTATGGGAAGCTATCATGGAAAGAGGAGCTTCGATACCTTCTCGCACTACAAGAGCATAGTGAAGAAGTCAAACGTAATTGACCTTCCAATGAGGTATCACCCATACTCTGAGAAGAAGTTGGCTTTCATAAAGAAAGTGATGAAATGAAGAGATGAAAATAGGAAAGTTGGAATACTAGGAAATACAAGGAGACGAAACCATGGGAACACCACATATTGCAGCAAAAAAGGGAGACATAGCATCCAGGATACTCCTTCCAGGAGACCCCTTGAGGGCCAAGTTCATAGCGGACAACTTCCTTGAGGATGTAAGGTGCTACAATACCATCCGTGGCATGTTGGGCTTCACAGGCACGTACAAAGGAAAGCAAGTGAGCGTGCAGGGAACTGGAATGGGACAGCCCTCCATTGGCATCTATGCAAGCGAACTTATCCAATTCTATGGCGTAAAGCGTCTCATAAGGACTGGAACCTGCGGCACTTTCTCAAAAGACCTGAAGGTAAGGGACATGGTTCTTGTTCAGGCTGCGGCAACTGACAGCGGAATGCCCCTTTCAAGGTTTGGCGCAGGCATCACGTTCCCGGCTGTTGCGGACTACTTCCTGCTCTCCGATGCAGTGAAGGCAACGCAGGCATTGGGCTACGAAGCAAAGGTGCAGACGACATTCTCCATGGATCTTTTCTACGACGAACATGGCGATTCCAAGTTCGAGCTTCTTTCCAAGTACGGCGTGGGATGTTCGGAGATGGAGTGTGCCGAACTCTTCACCCTGGGAGCCAGACACAAAGTCCAGACTCTTGGAATCCTTACCGTGAGCGATGACATCATAACAGGCGAAGGCTGTACCCCTCAGGAGCGAGAGCAGACATTCACACGCATGATGGAAGTGGCCTTGGAAGCCATCTGATGAAGGGGTCTATGAAAAGAGTCTTCGCAGTTGGTGCATCCAACATGGATATATGTGCAAAGAGCAGCGCCACCATACGCGAGGCCGATTCCAACATGGGGGCCGTCTCTACCGCATGCGGGGGCGTTGGTCGCAACATAGCCGTGGCCCTCAAGCGTCTTGGCTTTGAGGTTTCGTTCCTCACCGCCATTGCAGACGACACCTTTGGGCACGATATCATGACATCCCTCAAAGCCGATGCCGTTGGGTCCGTCGCCCCGTTCTTCACCGGCGATGGACTTCGTAAAGAACTTCGTTCCGGGGTGTACTCCTACGTTTTGGATTCCAACGGAGCCCTTCTATGCGGAATCAATGACATGGGGATAAACGATGAGCTTACTCCAGCGTTTGTTGGTGGATACAGCAATGCCTTGAAAGCCGCAGACTATGTGGTTTTCGAGGCCAACATTCCAGTAGAGACCATCGAATACCTTGGCAGCCTTGCAAAGGGGGGAGTGAAGCTTGCAGCAGACTGCGTGTCAGTCTCCAAATGCGACAAGCTTTCGGGCGTGCTTGGAGACCTCTACCTTCTCAAAGCGAACTACAGCGAGGCATGCGCCCTTGCAGGTATGGATGACGCTTCTGAAGAAGGAAGGGAAAAGGATCCTTTGGCGGTTGCCCAAAGGCTTGCAGGCAAAGGTCTTGAACGAGGGATAATCACACTTGGAAAGGATGGGGCTTTCTGCTTTGAGGTGCAGGCATTCGAAGGCGGGGGTTTGGAATGGTACAAAGTGGTGCCTCCAACCAGCGAGATAGTGAATGCAAACGGCTGTGGGGATGTTCTGTTTGCAGGTTTCCTTGCCGCTTTGTCCAGGGGACTCAGCCTTAAGGGTTCTTTGGAGTTTGGACAGTATGCCGCAAGCGTGAATGCAATGAGCAGCGAGGCGGTGGCAAAGGAGCTTTCAGGCTTGGAGCCTGCTTTGGAGCTGAATCCGCTTGCCTAAGTGAAGGTTGGTGTGTATAGTGTTGTTTTCCCTTTTGGGAAAGACATATAACATAGAGTATGGAAATTGAAAGAGGCATGAATATGAAGAATATGAACGAGTATCTTAGCTTTTCACCTGAAGTAAGAGAGGCTATGGAGAAGGGCAAGCCAATCGTAGCCCTTGAGAGTACGATAATCAGCCATGGTATGCCGTATCCAAAGAACGTGGAGACTGCTGTTGCCGTTGAACAGACCATAAGGGACAATGGTGCCGTTCCCGCAACCATTGCCATAATCAAGGGTCGCCTTATGGTAGGACTTACACCTGAGGAGCTTGAGTACTTTGGAAAGAAAGGAACGGCCATCGCCAAGGTGAGCAGACGCGACATTCCTGTAATCGTTGCAAGAGGAGAAGACGGGGCAACCACCGTCGCCGCTACAATGATAATTGCACACATGGCAGGAATCCAGGTGTTTGCAACTGGTGGCATAGGTGGCGTGCACAGGGGTGCAGAGAAGACCATGGACATTTCAGCTGACTTGGACGAGTTCTCAAAGACCCCTGTCATGGTCGTATGCGCCGGTGCAAAGGCTATTTTGGACCTCAACCTTACGATGGAATACCTTGAGACCAAGGGTGTTCCTGTATTTGCGTATCAGACAGACGAGCTTCCCGCTTTCTACAGCAGAAAGAGCGGCATAAAGGCCCCGTTCAGGTCTGACAGCGCACAGGACCTTGCCGCTATATGGAAGGCAAGGACTGCCCTTGGTCTTGGTGGCGGCGTGATCGTTGCAAATCCAATTCCACAGCAGTACAGCATGGATAGCGATCGCATAAACGCCGCCATAGACGAGGCCATTGCCGAGATGAACAAGCTTGGCATCCATGGCAAGGAGACCACCCCTTATCTTTTGGACAAGATCCAGAAGCTCACCGGCGGCGACAGCCTTGAGTCCAACATCAAGCTTGTCCTCAACAATGCGGCTTTGGCTGCAAGGATTGCAGAGCAGCTGTAAGGGGCTGTTTCAAGGATATCGGGCTAAAAAGGAAAGCGTTTCAGGATGGCTAAGCAGTGTCCAAGAGCTGGTGCGTGCGGTGCGTGCCAGCTCAATGGTGTGAAGTATTCGACTCAACTTGCGCGCAAACAGGCGTTCGTGGAGGAGCAGATTGGCTGCTTTGGTCCCGTTGCGCCCATCATTGGCATGGAGAACCCTTTCCATTACCGCAACAAGGTGCAGTCCGTCTTTGGTCTCAATTCCAAAGGAGAGGTGATAAACGGCATCTACAGGCTTGGGACGCACAAGCTCATTCCCATCCGCAACTGCATGATAGAGGACGAAGAGGCCGATTCCATCCTTGAGACCATTCGCTTTCTTGTGAAGGAGCGCATGATCGAGCCCTACGACGAGGACCTTGGCACTGGTGCGTTGCGTCACGTTCTTATCAGGCGTGCCGTTGCTACCAACCAAAGCCTTGTCGTGCTTGTAAGCGGCTCGCCAAAGTTCCGTCCAAAGGACTCGTTCGCCCTTGAGATCGCACGTAGACACCCTTCCGTAAAAGGAGTCCTTCTGCACCTGAACGACGAAAAGACCTCCATGGTCCTGTCCTCCAACCCGTGCAAACTCATTTGGGGACAGCCGTGGATTGAAGACGAGCTCTGCGGCCTGCGATTTCGAATCTCCGCAAAAAGCTTCTATCAGGTCAACCCCACCCAGGCTGCTAGGTTGTACACGATAGCCATGCGCATGGCCCGCCTTTCCAAGACCGATTTCGTTGTGGATGCCTACTGCGGAACCGGTACCATTGGTCTTATAGCCTCCAAATGGGGTGCAGGCCAGGTCCTTGGCATTGAGCTCAATCCCTCCGCCGTGGACGATGCCCGCGAGAACGCCGCTTTAAATGGAATCTCCAATGCTTCCTTCGTATGCGGCGATGCCAGCGAAGCTCTCAAGGCCATGTCGCGCGGTTCCTTCGAAGGAGTCTCCTGCTTCTCCGGCTTTGATGTCTCCTCCCTTCCCCGTAGCGCAGACGTTGTGTTTTTGGATCCTCCGCGAAGTGGCAGCAATGAGCGGTTTTTGGCTTCTGTGATTCGCATGGAGCCCAAAACGATAGTCTATATCTCATGCAACGCCCAGACTTTGGCGCGGGACCTAAGGTATTTGACCACCATGGGGCCGTACAGGATGTACGGGGCGCAGCCGGTGGATATGTTCCCCCAAACCTCCCACGTCGAGACGGTCGCGCTATTGACACGCATATAGCTTCGTCACGTCGTTCGGGCCGTATTTGGAATACTGTCCCTCTCTAGTTCCTTGCTCTATACGTGCCACTAGAGCTCCTTACAGTCGCATTGATAACTAGACAATAACCGTGTCACTGCGTTCAGGCCATGCAACATAGCATTGTCCTTCACTTGTTCCTTGTTCTTGTCTGTTCTCAATGCTCCTTACAGTCGCTCTGGAAATTGAAAAACTGATTGATGACTATACTCAATGGTTGCGGAAAGAAATAATTGTTGAAGATGTTGGACAATATTATGAAATTACAACTTCCTTTCTTGATAACGCAAATGACTACATTCAGTTCTATGTAAAGCTGGATGGGGATGCTGTGTTTTTACTGACGATGGTTATTCTTTGTACAATTTGAATATGTCATCATTGAGTCCTTCACAAAAAACAGCCCCTAAACTGTAATGTTTCCTATTAGGTATCATCAGTTCACATTTTTAAATTGGCCTTTTTTCATTGACTCTTTTCATTGACTGCCCTCTTTTCATTGACAAAACCCTGGGTGAAAAAAAGCTTGCGGATTGGAGAAAGCTGTGATACCTTTGGATTGTAGGTTGTATGACAACATACAATACGCGGTTTTGAAAGGAGGAACAAACGGCGGACTGTTTATTTGTTTGGTAAAACAGTATACTTGTTTTGAGTGGAAGCATTGTTGGAGTGCGTTATGCCTGTTTTTGAGAACCAATATATAGATAGAGAGCGAGTATCTGAAAAAGTCGTTGATTTGTTGAAGAAGTACATCATCGAGAACAAGTTGAAATCTGGTGATAGGCTTCCAACCGAAATGGAGCTTTCTAAAGGGCTCCGTGTCAGCAGAACGGCGATAAGGGAAGCAATAAAGGTTCTTGAAAGTTCAGGTCTGATAGAGACGATTCAAGGAAAGGGTAGGTTCCTTAGGGAATTCAACTATGACCAGTTGTTTGATAGTCTGTTCTACAACCTGAATGTGAGTTTGACCGACTATTGGAAGGTCGCGCAAATAAGAAGCGGTCTTGAACGTTATTTTATGCCGCTTACGGTTCCCAATCTCACTCCACAGGATTTCAACGACCTTGAATCCATATACGATGAACTCAAACGGCAGGTTGCAGACGATGAGCCATACGATGAAATTGTCAGAACCCATGCCGCTTTCCATAAACGGATATACCGTAGCCTGAACAATGATCTTTTGGAGAAGCTCATTTCTATGTTTTCCGTGTTCCAGCAGTTGTTTGAAAAGGAAGAGGAGCTGGAGACGTTTCTACAGAAGCATAGAGACCTGTTGGATTGCCTTGAGACGAAGGATGTTGAAATCGTCATAAAGGACTTGGATGAGCATTTCATCGCTCCAAGCAGTCATTGAACCTGTTCCTTTCTTCATAATTGCTCTTCATCGTTTAAAACCGTGTTAGTCACGGAGGAGGCAATATGAAAAAAATCATCTCAATTCTAATGGTGGCATTGATTGCAGTTTCTTGTATCTTTGCACAGGGTTCTACTGACGCAGCGCCAGCAGAAGGAGGAATAAAAGGGAGAACCATACGTTTCTCAACGACCTCTTCTGAAGGCACAACGCTCGTTGATGCAATGCATATGTTCGCAGACAAAGTCGCCGAGCTTTCAAACGGAAAGATCAAAGTGGAGGTCTATCCAAGTTCACAGCTTGGTGATGGCCCGCAGTCTCTCCAAAACTGTCAGCTTGGTGTCCAGGAAATGACGATGACCCAGCCTTCATACCTTGCATCCAATGGAGCCAAGGAGTTCACAGCTGTCTGTCTTCCTTATGTCTTCAGGGATTTGGAACACCAGGACGCTGTAATCCATGGTCTGGTTGGAGAAGAATTGCTTGCTACGGCGCAGCCAAGCGGCACAAGGCTTGTCGGTGTGGGTTTCTGGTCGGAAGGAGCAAGAAATTTCTTTACGAAGACCCCTGTGAAGTCATTCGAAGACATGAAAGGTCTTAAGATTCGCTGTATGCAGAACGCCGTAGACACGATGATGGTCAAGGCTCTTGGGGCAAGTCCGACTCCAATAGCTTTCAGCGAACTCTACTCTGCTATCCAGACTGGTGTCGTTGATGGAGGGGAGAACCCTCTCGATGGCATCTATTCCAGCAAGTTCTACGAAGTCTGCAAGCATGTCACAATTGATGAGCATTCGAACATTCCAACGGTGATCGTCTTCTCGGAAGTCATTTGGAACCAAATGTCCACTGAAGAGAGGCAGATTGTTCTGGATGCTTGGAAATCCGTTGCAGCAACGAACCTCAAGCTTGTTCAGGAAGGAGAGGCGAAGTACAGGAAAGCTCTTCAGGAAGCAGGATGCTCAATCTATGAGCTTTCAGACAAGGCTAAATGGCAGGATGCCATGGAACCAGTCTACAAGGAGTTTGGCGCTGATTGCCAAGCCTTCCTTCAGAAAATCAAGAATGTAAAGTAATTCTGAGTCTGAAACCTACCCAATGATGCAGGGAGACCTGCATCGTTGGGAATTTGGAGTTTAGAAATGACCAATAGTTTCTATAAGAAATATTGTGCTGTGACGAAGGTCGTCAATGAGGTTCTGGCAGCTTGCTGCGTGTTCTCTCTTGCTGTCGAACTCTTCGCTGTCATGGTTCTTGTTGTTGGGAGGTATGTGTTCAGTAATGTCCCAATTTGGGCAGACCAGCTGAGCATGATGGCCTTGGCGTGGATGTCTATACTGTCGATCGGCCTTGGTCTTTATGATGGAAGCCATATGAGAGTTGAGGCGTTGGATAGGGTATTCCCTTCAAAGTTCGTAACTTTCTTGAAATACGCTTCCAATGTGATGATAATAATTTTTTCTGTTCTTATGGTCAAATATGGCTTTGTCCTTGTAGACCTCACCAAGAACGTTCTTCTTTCAGGTTTCCAAGTGCCAACCGCACTAATGTACCTACCTCTGATTTTTTGTGGTATCAGCAGCATCTACATCAGTATCTTCTGCATGGTTCGTAGATACAAGGAGGGAATCCTATGACAACAAACGCTATTGCAACCTTGATTTTGGTTGGCAGCTTCATTTTGTTCATGGTCTTTCGTCTTGAAATCTGTTATGCGATGGGGATGTCAACCGTGCTGGCCCTGTTGTATCTCAAGGTTCCTCTAAGTATAGTTTTCCAGGGACTTGTCAATGGCTCTGCGGACTTCACGCTTTTGGCTATTCCTTTTTTCGTGTTCATGGGAGATCTCATGTGTGCGGGGAAGATAACGGATAGGATAATGGACTTGGCGCAGGAGTTGGTCGGATGGATGAGAGGGGGACTTGCAATGGTCAACTGCGTGGCCTCCCTCTTGTTCGGAGGCATATCGGGTTCTCCTGTAGCGGACACCGCATCGCTGGGTCCAATAGAGTGCGATCTCATGGGAAAAGGAGGATACCCAGCCGATTGGTCTTGGAGCCTTACAATGGCGACCTCGATTCAGGGTATGCTCATCCCTCCAAGCCATAACATGGTGATATACGCAGTGGCCGCCGGAAGCGTCTCCATCGGAGCCCTTCTTATGGCCGGAGTCCTTCCTGGAGTGGTGCTTTGCATAGTGATGTGCATCTATTCCTACACATACGCAAAGAAGAAAAATATCCCAGTGACTGGAAGATTCTCTGCCAAAGGATTGGGTAGGGCGATAATCACGGCATTCTTCCCGATGCTTACCGTTGTGATTGTGGTAGGAGGAGTCGTGGGAGGAATCATGACCGCTACGGAGTCTGCGTGTTTTGCGGTTCTCTATGCGCTTGTCCTCACTCTTTTCATTCTTAGGACGATTCCTCTTCGCAAACTATACTCCGTTGCAAGGAAAACATGCTGTACCATGGCTTCGATTATGGTCCTCATGGGGGTTTCAAGTGGTTTCGGTTGGGTCGTCGCATATTTGGGAATCCCCAAAATGGTCTCAACCTTCATGTTTTCCGTTACGAACAATAGGTTCGTTCTTCTTCTCATCACCAACGTTCTGCTTCTGTTCCTTGGATGCTTCATGAGCATGGGTTCCATTCTGCTGATAATGACACCCATCCTCCTTCCCATCCTCAAGAGCGTTGGAGTTGATCCTGTACAGTTTGGAGTCATCATGATTATGAACTGCGGAGTGGGCCTCTGCACACCTCCTGTAGGAGGAGTCCTATTCGTTGGAAGTGGTATATCTGGAATAAAGCTGGAGAAACTGTCTAAGACGATGCTTCCGTTCTACGGCTTCATGGTGATTGCCCTCCTACTTATGACCTATATTCCGCAGTTGAGCCTTTGGTTGCCTTCTGTTCTTATTCATTGATTAGAGGTGTATGGAATGAGAGATTCTTTGAAAAGCTATTGGAAAACCGTATCCGAATTGGTCGATGAGATAGCCTGCGAGAAACACAATGAAGAGGCGTTCTCCAAAGCGGCTGGTGAGATGTGTGAAGGGTAGAGTGCTGGATGTTGCCGTGGATATCCGCAAGGGTTCGCCGACATACGGTAAGCATGTGGCTGTGGAACTGACAGAAGATAATCATCGTCAGTTCTTTATTCCTAAGGGTTTTGCTCATGGCTTTGCTGTGTTGTCTGAAACTGCTGTATTTCAGTATAAGTGTGATAACTTCTATCACCCTGAGGCAGATGGTGGTATCTCTATCCTGGATGAATCTCTTGGTATCGATTGGCGCATTCCTACGGAACACGCTAATCTTTCGGAAAAGGATACAAAGCATGAGGTGCTGAAGGACTTTGAAAGTCCTTTCGAATTCTAAAAGGATTTTTTCCTAAAAATAATTTGGTGATATTTTTCGAAAATCACCCCGTCCCTCTTTACCCTTAAAGAGGGCTCCACCTCTCACCCCGACCCTCTCTCCTCAGGAGCGAGGGAGGAAACCGCCCTACTCGGTGCTCGGAACCGTTACGCTCTAAGGTTGGCGGACCATCAAAGGTCTACGCCATATTGTGCGGGCTGGGACCGCCTGGGGTAAGTGGGATTATTAAAATAATAAATTTATAAACATGAAGGGAATAGTATTAGCAGGTGGTAGTGGTACACGTTTGTATCCCATTACCAAAGGTGTCTCTAAACAGTTGATGCCTATTTATGATAAACCTATGGTGTATTACCCTATCAGTGTGCTGATGCTTGCAGGCATTCGTGACATACTGATAATATCAACTCCATATGACCTTCCTGGCTTTAAACGTCTTCTTGGTGATGGTTCTGATTATGGAGTTCACTTCGAATATGCAGAACAGCCTTCTCCTGACGGTCTCGCACAGGCATTTATTATCGGAGCTGATTTTATTGGTAATGATAGCGTTTGTCTTGTATTGGGTGATAATATTTTCTATGGAAGCTTCTTTATAGATATGCTTAAAAAAGCTGTTTATACAGCAGAATTAGAAAATAAGGCTACAGTATTTGGATATTGGGTAAATGATCCAGAACGTTATGGGGTCGCAGAATTTGATAAAGATGGTAATTGCCTCTCTATTGAGGAGAAGCCTGCAGACCCAAAGTCAAATTATGCTGTTGTTGGTTTGTATTTCTATCCAAACAAGGTAGTGAAGGTTGCATCAGAAATCAAACCATCGGCAAGAGGAGAGTATGAGATTACCACCGTCAATCAAGAATTTTTAAAAGATGGAGAACTGAAAGTCGCTCTTCTTGGAAGGGGTTTTGCTTGGCTTGATACAGGTACGCATGACTCACTTTCAGAAGCTTCTACATACGTTGAAGTTGTAGAGAAACGTCAAGGCCTTAAAATAGCGTGCCTTGAAGGGATAGCATACCGTAAGGGCTGGATTTCTGAGGAACGTATGCGTCAGCTTGCTCAACCAATGCTAAAGAACCAGTATGGTCAATACCTTTTAAAAGTTATTGAGGAAAAAAAACGAGAAGTAGATTCAGATACATTTAGAAAATAATAAATTATGAAGAATATAATTATCACAGGTGGCGCTGGCTTTATTGGTAGCCATGTAGTTCGCCATTTCGTAAACAAATATCCTGAGTATAATATCATTAATCTTGATGCTCTTACTTATGCAGGTAATCTTGCAAATCTTAAAGACATTGAGGATAAGCCGAACTATAAGTTCGTGAAGATGGATATTTGCGATTTTCGCAGCTTGTTCAAGCCGTTCCACATCTATCTCGCCG
>OQVT01001007.1_pt1 | contig 17301 bp, 21 predicted proteins | sample 1691561 | NCBI WGS metagenome assembly OQVT01 (sample SAMN03418260, study PRJEB22391) | human gut metagenome | biome: human-gut; feature: organic feature; material: feces | host: Homo sapiens | place: Tanzania | collected 2013-01 | reverse complement strand
TAAGATAGTGGTCATGATGTAGTATTCAGGCAAAGATAAAGAGACCGGAAGACCGGGGCTTTTTGTTCCGGGAATGACGCTTGATGTGGATATGGGAAGCATCCTTGGTCGTGAAGTAGGAGGGTATCCTAAAAAATGGGGAAGGCTTAACATAAAACAGGACGGAACGCATTATGAAGCCGATGCTGAAAGACATGGCATAATGTATTATAAGCTGAAGGCCGAATTAAACGGAAAGCCAAATGACCCTGAGATGATGCTGAAGATAAAAGATCTTTTGACACCGCCGGATCCGGAAGGACATCCGGGAGCAACGATAATATATAATTATCTTTGGCCGGCATCAACATGGGCACATCTTGAGAACATAAAGGACGCACCGGATCCAATATTATATACGGTATGGAAAACAAAACATCCGGGAACAAAACCACCGGTTATAGGAACAGGCGAGGTTATTTATAAGCATTCAGAGCATGATCCTTGGGATTCGCTTCCGGTTGTTCATACCCTTGGTGCAATACTTACATTTGACGGAATAGCTCTTGATGGCGCAAGAAAGCCGGAGGATGAATACAGGGTTTCGCCTGAAGAGTATCTGCCGTATGCCTTTTACGGATTTGATCATAAGTTGGATTAACAGGAGGTAATATATGTCAGTTTTACTTTTTATGAAGATGGATCTTGGTGTACAGAAGGATAACTTTGATGAGGTTGTAAGCGGCGCATTTAATGAAGACGGAGTAAAGAGAATGCTCGGACTGCCTACACTTCAATGGAAGATATGGGGAATGGATCCTATTAAGCATGAAGGCTGCGGATGCTATCTGTTTGCAGACAGAAAAGCCGCAGAGGCATATGCCGCACAGGCAATACCGGCATTAGAATCCAGAGAGGGTGTGTCAAGTGTAACGGCACAGATTTGGACTATAGCTGAAGAACAGACAAGAATTACAAAAGGACCTATTGACCTTCCGATGATATCCGAATTGGATAAATAATATAAAAAAGAAAATCGAGTATATAGAAGCAGGCTGCCGCATTAAAATATGTGGCAGCTATGTTTTTATGTGGATAGCTTTCAAAATTTGTTCATTGCTCTATCACAGGACAAGATCATACAGATTAAAGCTCATCTCTCCGACGACATCGTAATACAGGGTTTTTTGGCAAACGAATTGAAAGCCGAGTGCTTTGTAAAAGCCTTCAGCCTTATGATTATTTGCGATAACGTCAATACGCAGCGTCTTGATTTGGCGATTTTTGGCAAGTGAGATTATATTATCAAAGAGAAATCGTCCGATATGTTTTCCGTGAAGTGTAGGGTCTACGGCAAATACATGAAGAACGAGAAACTCAGCCGGCGAAGCTGTGGTATGCCAGTTTGCTGTATCATAGCCGTCGGCTGTTTTGTTGTTGCAGACAACGCAGGCAATAAGACGGTCGTTTTCGTAAACAGAGAAAAGTTCTCCAAATTTTGCATGTGCGATATGGGCATATATCCAAACGGTTTTGGATGTCAATATCAGGCGGTTTGTGCTATTATGTAGATATGAAAGTGGATTTATAAATATAAGAAAGAAGGGAGAATAGATATGACACAAAGATTTTTTAGATGCAAACATTGCGGAAATATAATCGCATATGTAAAAGACAGCGGTGTTCCGGTTATGTGCTGTGGAGAAAAGATGGAAGAGCTGATTCCGGGAACGACAGATGCGGCAGTTGAAAAGCATGTTCCGGTATTCAAGAGAGAAGGCGGGAAGGTCATGGTCGAAGTAGGGGCTGTTGAACACCCGATGATCCCGGAGCATTATATTGAATGGATATCATTACAGACAAAATACGGAAATCAGAGAAAAGAGCTCCACCCGGGTATCAAACCGTATGTTGAGTTTTATATTTGTGAAAAGGATGAGGTTGAGGCTGTATACGCCTACTGCAACCTGCATGGACTATGGAAGGCTGAGTAATATAAGAGGCTGCGAAATTCGCAGCCTCTTAATGGTTAAAATCTAATCTATAAACAGCGAATTAAGATCGCCGGAGTAATAACATACAACAGGCGTTCCGACTTTAACCCATTCATAGATCTGTGAAACGGCGTTGTAAGGAGTGTTTATACATCCTCTTGATCCGCCGCGGATGAAGTTCGTTCCACCGTAGCTTGACTGCCAGTAAGCATCATGGATGCCGATAGCCTGGTTGAACGGGATCCAGTAATCTACGAGTACATCATATTCGTAGGAAAGGTCCGGACGCTGCTCGCCTCTTAAGTGACGGTTCCTCTCCTTGTTATAAACGGCATATATGCCTTCGGGAGTATATCGGTCATGGGTCATCTTGCCTGATACGATGTCTGTTTCAAGCCATACCTGACCGTCCTGATAGCACCACATATGCTGTTTGGAAAGATCCAGTTCTATATAGCTTGAACCAAGACCGTTTGCACCGTCAAGTCCTCTTGAGGAATATATCGGCTCACGTTCGGTCACGGTATTGTTGTTGATCTCGCTTAAAAGCCGGGCCTTTTCTTCGTCCTCGGAGATATCCCAGCCGAAGGCATCATTTTCAAGCTGGATCGTATTTCCGTCGTGAGTTGTGAAATCCCATTTGGTTCCTTTGGTTTTGATCTTTGATGAAAGATCTGTTACATATTTGTCCACAAAAGCGGAAAGACCGTCGGATTCCAGAACATAATCACCGTTCTCGTTCTTGACCATAAGATCGATTATATCTTCCGGCGTTACCGTTACCTTGCTGCCGTCCGGCAGATCATATGTTATGTTGAAGCCGCAGAGCGAATTTTTCTGATCGGCCTCTTTTATAAGAGCTTCATCGCTTGAAGTCGTGGTCGGAAGTATCTGATATTTTCTGATGTCATCAGCAGAATATTCCGTCTTTGAAAGATTTGAACAGACATCATCCGCAAATGCATCTACATCATATAGAGAACCTGTTTCCTCGGGAACAACGATAAACTTCTTATCCTGATAATCTACATATGCATCTTCGGGCTGCTGCATATTCTGAAAAATACTGAGCTCCTTGATCTCTTTTTTAAGAGCCTCTTCATCATAGGAAATGCAATCCTTGAGCTCATAATCATGAGTTCTGTAAATACCCTCGAGCCAGTTGTTCTGGTTCTTTAGTATGTCCTCAAGCTCCTTTTGTCCTGAAAATTCATATGAAAAATCAGAGCCTTCGATTGTTTCCGATTTGGATTTTCCGGTATCAAATGTCAGTTTGAATTCCTTTGTTTCGGCAGCAAGAGCCTTTTCCGCATCGGAAAGAGTGAGATAGGAAATATCCATATTGTTCACAGTAGTATTAGGATAAAATTCCGTGCTGAATTTATTTGTAAAATAGTAATTTAAGTATAATAATACGGCTAAAACAGCCGCTGCAATAACTGATATGATTATTAAGATTTTCTTTTTCTTTGACATGCCAGCCTTCTTCTTTCGTTAAAACTAAATTTACCAATGCAAATTATAACAGATAAAACAAAATAGTACAGTGTTTTATGTAAACATTTTTATGTTATATGGAATACTTAGGTTCCATATTAAAATAAAAATATTTGCTCTTTTAATTGTATGGAATTGGAAGTTGTCATGAGGTATTATTATGTTAAGTGGCCGTAGGGCACAATCTGAGAATAACCCGGAGCGGGGTATAACACCTAAAAGGAAAACGGAAGTGCGTCATACAAACGAATGATAAGTATTTCCTGTAGATAATACCGGGGGATTCTTGAAGGAAGCAAACAGAGGTGACAAACGTTGAACGAAGGATATAAAAGACTTGAAGAGAATATTTCGGATATGATGGCAGAGGAGCAGGCAAAGCTTGGATATATGAAGGAGGCAGTAAGGCTTTATTATCCGCTAAGCTCATTATGCAATATACTCGAATGTAAGACGGATATAAAAGGTATGAACGATGTGCTTGCGGGATTTTCTTCATATATGGAAGAAAAATATGGAAAAATAATGATAAGCAATAAAGGAGACAGATTCTGTATTCTGATGCCTGAAAAGGCGGCTGAATATATACATTCAAATAAAAAGGAAAGCGATCTGATATACAGGCTTATAGAGCTGGTATCAAAGCATGATACGTCTATGGAGCAGATAATAGAGCTTTTTAAGGAGCAGAAGGATGAGTGCATAGTCGAAAAGGCAAACGGGGAGGATTTTGATATCCTTATAAGATTTGCTGATTCGAAGGATAAATATTATTATTGTTTTAAGGATGAAGGCGCGCATATCATATATCACCGCTTTCTGCCCGAGGATTACAGGGAGATGTTCGCAGTGTAATGTTTGATCTGCAGGAAAGACCGGCAGGCGGGCAGTGGAATCAACTTTTGAAATTTTCAAAGGACATTTGAGTGATTCTGTGGTTTGATATAAGAAACATGCAATGCTATAATTGGGTTAAAAATAAAGTGAGGGAGGCGGTATTATTATGAAGGTCAGATACAACGATGATGAAACTATTGTAAGGATGATAAAAAAAGGCCTTGAGGAAAAAGGAGGATACTGTCCCTGCAGACTGGAAAAGACAGAAGAAAATAAATGTATTTGCAAGGAATTCAGGGACCAGATAAAAGATCCGGATTTTGAAGGGTATTGTCACTGCAGACTATATTATAAAGAAAAATAAATGAAAGAGGGTACAACAATGTCAGAAATAATTCTTACCGAAGAGAATTTTGATGAAGAAGTCAGGAGGTCTGATATACCGGTCCTTGTGGATTTCTGGGCGGTATGGTGCGGACCGTGCAGTATGATCGCACCGACGGTTGCCGAAATCGCGGATGAATATACGGGCAGGGTAAAGGTTGGAAAGGTAAATGTTGACGAACAGATGAAGCTTGCGATGAAATACGGCGTAAGCAGTATACCGACGCTCATACTTTTCAAAAAAGGAGAGCCGATAGACAGGACTGTAGGTGTCTGCTCAAAGGCAGAGATCGAGGAAATGATAGGCAGATAATAAATGCAGACAGAACATGGGATAGAGCCGGTATTTGATACCGGCTCAAATATACTTATATTGGGCTCCTTTCCTTCAGTCAGATCAAGGGAACAGGGCTTCTTTTACGGTCATCCCAGAAATCGTTTCTGGAAGGTCATAGCAGCCGTAACGGAAAGTGAAGTGCCGGAAACGATAGAAGAAAAGAAGAAACTGCTTCTTGAAAAACATATAGCGGTATGGGATGTTATAGCAAGATGTGATATACACGGATCATCGGATGCAAGTATAAAGAATGCCGAGCCGAATGATATCGGCCTTATATTGAATACGGCCCGGATAAGAGGGATATTCTGTAACGGAACAAAATCTTTTGAGCTTTACGAAAAGTATATTGAGCCGTATATTAATATTAAAGCGGTAAAGCTTCCGTCGACAAGCCCGGCAAATGCCGCGTGGAATTTAGAAAGGCTGATCGCAAAATGGAAGGAAGAGCTGCAGCTGTAAATTTGAAGACAGATAAATGGATTCGTAGAAGGAGCTGAAATGGGAACAAGAATTGTAGAAAAGATCGGAGAACATACATTGGAGAAGGTCCTGTTAAGGGTAGAGGACCATATCGGGATCATCACTCTTCATAACCCGCCGGTAAATGCGGCAAGCGGACAGGTTCAGGAAGAGATACTTATGATCTGCGATCATGTAAACCATGATGATGATATATGGGTATGCATAATGCATTCAGATCAGAAGACGTTCTGCGTAGGTGTTGACATCAACAGATTTTATCAGAGCATACTCGATAAGGATGTTACGAATGTCCAGGAGGTATATTATGACGGAGCGCAGGCTCTCTACGATCTGAGAGTTCCGCTCATCTGTGCAGTCCACGGACATTGCCTCGGAGGCGGTCTTTGCTATCCGGCGGGAGCCGATATTTCTATTGCGGTGAAGGGAACGCTTTTCGGAGCACCTGAGGCTAAGCTCAGCGTTGTAGGGGGAAGCGGACATCTTTCGAGGATAATACCGCCGCAGATACAAAGAGATATGTGCTATTGCGGTACATTTATCACCGCAGAGGATCTGCATGATAAATACGGCGGCGTAACGATGGTCGTGGATACACTTGAGGAGCTCATGCCTGCGGCAATGGATAAGGCCCGTGAGATATGTAAGAGAGGACCTCTTGTCCTTAGATATCTTAAGGCTTGTATGAATGAGCAGGAAGATTTCCAGATGCACAGGAAAAACGAGCTGGAAGTGACATATACGAGATATATGGCAAGACATGCAGACTTTAAAGAGGGAGTATCTGCATTCCTTGAAAAGAGAGAGCCGGAGTATAAGGGAGAATGATCAAATGAAAGAATTTAAAACATATACAAATATAGCCTTTGCCGATTCGTTTGCTGATTTTATCGAAACAGAAAAGATTGGAGAAGGCGACTTCGTTCTTACTAATGAGTTTTTATATGACAAGTATATAGCACCGCTCGGACTGCCCTGCGGAACCGCATTTCTTGAAAAGTATGCTTTAGGAGAGCCGTCAACGGATATGGTCGATGCGATCAGAAAGGATCTTCCTGAAGGCATCAGGAGAATGATCGCAATAGGCGGCGGTGCAGTCATGGACACGGCAAAGATGCTTTCTCTTACCACATCAAAGGGTACAACGGAATCGCTCTTTGACTTAAGTCCCGATGCTGAAAAACCGGTGAGGATATTTGATGTCTATGCTGTACCGACCACGTGCGGAACAGGCAGCGAGGTAACAAATGCCTGTGCGGTCGAGCTTGTTTCACTGCACACAAAAAGAGGTCTTAATAACGACCTTCTCTTCCCGAAGAAATCTTTCATAATACCGGAGCTTTTATACGGACTTCCGTATAAGTTCTTTGCGACATCGTCGATCGATGCGCTTATACATGCGGCAGAATCCTATCTGTCACCGAAGGCAACACCGGTTTCCGAGCTGTTCTCGGTGCAGGCTATCAGAATGATAATGGAAGGCTATACTTATATAGTAGAAAACGGACTTGAAAAATGGACCGATAAGGCCGGGGAGTTTATGACTGCGGCTACCTTTGCAGGTCTTGCATTCTGTTCTGCCGGATGTGCGGCGGTTCATGCGCTCAGCTATCCGCTCGGAGGAAAATATCATATACCTCACGGAGAATCAAATCAGCTTGTATTTGCTGCGACTTTCAGAAAATATAAAGAGAAACAGCCGGTCGGAAAGCTTAACAGATTCGAAGCACTCCTTGCAGAGATATTAAAGGTTTCCGAAAATGAGGCACTTGATAAAGCATTTGAACTTTTTGACAAGGTGCAGCCAAGAAAGCCGCTCCATGAGTTCGGCATCAAAGAGGACGAGCTAAGAGAGTTCGCACAGGGCGTGATAAAGGGACAGCAGAGACTCCTTTCAAACAGCTATGTTCAGCTATCAGAGGATGAGATGGTCGAGATATATAAATTCGTATTCTGATCTTTAAATTTTTGATATTTTATTTACAGCTCTTTTTTATAGTATGAAAACGGCAGCCGTGCGGCTGCCGTTTTGTATAAAATACTATATGCTTTTGAATTAATGACAAGACCTGATATCTTTAATTCATGAATGAGCCGAGTTCGTCAAACAGATCGACGATATCATCGAGATTGCCATAGATCTTCCATTCATTTCCTTCCATGACATATGTCATATCAATGGATTCGTCATCCGTATAAGACTGGCCAAGGAATGATGCGGATATTGCAATGTTAAGGTCGACATCACAATACTGTATACCGTCATTATCATAATACTCATAATCTGAAGGAGTGACCGTAAAGGAAACCTTTACTCCTAAGGTGTCTGTAATCGATGACAGATCATAATCCAGATCGGTTTCGTCTACATACTCATAAAAAGTCTCTTTGGTGCTCGAATCAAAGCATTCAACTATTTCTTTTGTGTTCATGTTGTTGAGTGCTTTTTCAAATTTTTTGATCGCAGCATCCGGTGTGGATTTATTTCCGAAACCACCGGGTCCTAAAAAGACGAACAACAGGATCACAATAACAACCGCTGCGGCACCTGCGATCGAACCAAGCAGAATGGCCTTCTTTTTATTTGAAGCCGGAACCGGCTCGTCGGCATCAGCATGGAACGAATCTTTTGGCTGTATAGGTTTCTTTTGGAAATTAACCTGTGCAGGCTCCGGAGCGGACGGTCTTTCGGGCTCTTCGGCCTTTGGTGCAATATCTGTAGGGGCACCACAGAAAGGACAGAAAGATGTATCATCTGCAAGCTGCTTTCCGCATTTTCCACAAAACATAAGTAGCTCCTTTCGTGTGTTATATCATATGTAGGATAACTCCTGCCGTTGCAGGTGGTGAGTAAGAATGCCGATGGCATTCTCGGATTATAATAATGATACTATATATAAATACAAAAGGGCAAGTGATTTTGCGGTAATAAGGTGGTAATAAAGCAGTAATTAACACTCGGCAGGTAATGTCAGGCAAGCTTTATCGAACTGTATGCTTTTTTTCTGAAAATGAAATAGGCCGGTATCATAATAGCGCCGGTCAGGCACCATGAAACGACATACAGTATAAGGATGATGTCAAAGGAAGGATACAGGTTAAATATGACTTTCATCCAGAATACTCTGAAACCTACGGTTCCGATTATGGTTATAAGCGCAGGCAGCAGAGAATTTCCGAGACCTCTTATTGCACCGCCGGCAATCTCGTAAAGACCGGTAAGAGCCTCAAACGCTGTTATCAGCAGCAGTCTTGTGACCGCATATTTGATAACCTCCGGATCGGAGGTATAAAACAGTACGATATAATTTCTTGTAAGGATAAAAGCAGCACTCATAGCTGCGGTTATTCCCATTCCCTCGAGCATTCCGAGAACATATACCCTGTTGCATCTCTTTTTGTTCCCGGCGCCGTAATTCTGGCTTGTAAAGGTTACTACCGCCTGGGCGAAGGAATTTACCATATAGTAGGTAAAATACTCGAAAGTAAGTCCTGCCGAGGAGCCGGCAACGGCAGCTGAACCGAACGTGTTTATTCCGCCCTGAACTATTATATTAGAAGCAGAAAATAAAGCTGATTGAAGAGCTGCAGGTGCTCCTATTTTAAGGATAGCCAAAAGAGCTTTTTTATTAAAACGAAGCCTGTTTAAATGAAGTCTGAAAGGCTCATCCTCCTTTAAAAGAATAGAGAGGATCATCAGTGAACTTATTATATTTGAGATCAGGGTGGCATAGGCTACACCTGACACACCCATTTTGAAAACGATGACAAATATAAGGTTAAGGCCTACGTTGATGACGCCTGCGGTAAAAAGGATGAAGAGCGGGCGTCTGGTATCGCCTATACTTCTTAATATGGCCGCACCGAAGTTATAAAACATTATGAACGGCAGACAGAAGCAGTAAATATGAAGATAGAGCATTGCCTGATCGAGCACATCTTTTGGCGTGTCGATCGCGAGCAAAAGCGGCTCTGCCAATATCGTTCCTGCGATAAGCATGATGATACCGCATACGATAGAGAGGCTTATGGCTGTATGTATTACCGTGGATATACGATCTTTATTGCCTTCGCCTACCAGCCTTGCGATTATGACATTAGAGCCGAGTGCAAGACCTGACAGGATGCTTACAAAAAGACTTACGATAGGGGCATTGGCACCTACGGCCGCAAGTGCGGCACTTCCCGCAAAGTTGCCGGCTACAGCAACATCGGCAGCATTAAAAAGCTGAGCGAGTATGGTGCTGGCTGCAAGCGGAAGAGCAAAAACAAGCATACTCTTAGCGAGCGAGCCGTTCAGCATATCGATCTGATGGGATGAATTTTTGGCTTTTGTTTTTAACATGGAACTATTCCTGAAATCCTTTTACACTTAGAAGGTTATATATAAGAGCGTAAGTTGAGCTCCCGATTATTCGTTGCGAAACTGTATTATAACACTATATTAGAAAATGAAAAGATGTATTTGGTAAAAATGCAGAAAGATTCAATAAGACGCAATAAAGCATAACATAGTAAGCAATATATGTGAGAAAAAATAAGAATGATAAACGGACATAGGGACGGTGAGAAATGCGTCAGTAAACAGACATGAAAAAGACTGCTGTACGATCAAGCACAGCAGTCTTGTAAAAAACGTATTTAAACCGGATTATTCGATAACCTGTTTCTGGAAGTCATGAAGAGTCTTAACCGATTTCTCCATAGCCTCTTTCTCTTCGTCGGTCATGCGGATCTCAAGGCTTGTCTTGATTCCGTCTCCGTTAACGATACATGGAAGAGAGATTGCTGTTCCTGCCCAGTTTCCGAACTCTTTTCCGAGAACGTGTGCAACCGGAAGAACTGCATTTTCATCATTGAGGATGTTCTCAACGATAGTAGCTGAAGCCATAGCGATTCCAAGGAATGTAGCACCTTTACGCTTGATGATATCTGCTCCGCCTTCGCGTGTTCTCTTTGCGATATCTTCTTTGTCGATAGTCTTTCCTGTCTGTTTAAGGAAATCTTCAAGCGGGATACCTGCAACGTTTACTGTGCTCCACATAGGAACCTGTGAATCACCGTGCTCACCGAGGATATATGCGTTAACGTCAGTGATGTTGACATCTAAAGCGTTAGCGATGAAATAACGGAAACGAGCTGTGTCAAGAGAAGTACCGCTGCCGATAACTCTGTTTACAGGAAGTCCTGATTCGTTCTGAACAACAGCTGTGATTATATCAGCCGGGTTGGAAACTACAAGGATCATTGGATTATCAGCGTGCTTCATGATCTCCTGTGTGATGCTTCTAACGATAGAAACGTTAACCTTTGCAAGCTCAAGACGGGTCTGTCCCGGTTTTCTTGCTATTCCTGCCGTGATAACGATGAGGTTTGCATCTGCACACTCCTCGTATCCGCCCTGACGGATAGAAATCTGCTCATAGAAGCTTGCGCCCTGTCCGAGATCGAGAGCGTCTCCTTCTGCCCTTGCTTCGTTAAGATCGATAAGAACGATGTCATTTGCGATCTTTCTTGTCATCATTGCAAATGCGATTGACTCACCGACATTTCCTGCTCCGACGATAACAACCTTATTCTTGCGTGTTTTCATTTTTTTACCTATCCTTCCCGATAATTATATTAAACCTTTTGCTAAAAATGTTTAAATTATCAGCATTAAACCTTTACGATATACAGATTATAATATAATTAATATACAGACAAATAAAAAAATGAAATACTTCTGTAGTTACTTATGCATAAAAAATACAAAAACAGCCGAATATGAATTTTTGTGAAGGGTTTCCTTCAAATTACGGCTCGTTAAGCACCAAAAGAAGCTTTGGAACGAGCTGTTTCTTTCTCGAAACGACACCCGGAAGGATACAACTTTCATCGTCGGCATTCACTTTAAAGGCGTCTTCTACAAGGTGTTTGCTTCCTTCTCCGCAGTACAGCAGTTCGGTCTGCTCCGACAGGATATTTGTGAGCATAAAATACACCTGAGATATACCGTTTTGACCGCATTCGTTTCGCATAAATGCAAGCATCTTATCTTTAATGTGATCAAGCTCCTCGGGAACGAGAGAAGAGATCTGTCCGATACCGAAGGAATTATCGCCTATGCTGAACTTTTTGAAATCCTGATAGAATATCTCTTCGGGAGATTTGTTCTTAAGATCGCTTCCGGCTCTGAACATTTCGGTTGCATGCTTCTCTATATCGATACCTGCTATGAGGGCAAGTGCACCGGCAGCCATTTTGTCCATTAAAGTACAGGTAGGGGAACGGAACATAAGTGTATCTGAGATTATGGCTGAGCATAAGAGCCCTGCGATATTCGGGGTTAAGTCGATCCTTTCTTCCTGAAATATCTTATATAATATAGTTGCGGTGCAGCCTACAGGCTCATTTCTGAACAATATGGGATTTATGGTCTGGACATCTCCGAGCCTGTGATGGTCGATGATCTCAAGGATGTTAGCACTGTCGATATTGTCAACGGCCTGATCGAGATCGTTGTGATCCACAAGGATAACCCGCTTTTTGCTGATACCGAGGAAATTACGACGGGAAATAGTGCCTATGCATTTTCCTTTAGGGTCAATGACAGGAAAGGCACGGTGCTTGTGCTGGACCATTATGTCCCTGATGTTGTCGGTATAGTCTTCGCTGCTGAAGGTTATTATATTCGATGTCTTCATCATGAAGCTAAGAGGGATGCTTTGAAGCAGTTTTCTGGCAACCGAATACGTATCCTGAGAAGATGTTATGATAACGCAGCCGGTTTTTTCGGCGGCTTTCTGTATTTTCTCCGAAAGAGTAAAGTCAAGTGTAAGGATAAGGCAGCCGGCACCGCATTCGATAGCCTCGACGCAGAGCTTTGAATATCCCGCCATTATCACAAGATCGCCTTTTTCTATATGATTTTCAAGTGCTTCGGAATCACCCGCACCGATAAGAACCTTTCCGGTGTTGTAATATTCATCGGGATTTCCGACTTCAAGTGTGCCGTTTATTGTTTCGGCTATCGCACCGTATGTCGGTGCGGCCTTTGAAAGCATTCTGCTGTCCAGTGCACTTTCCATGTAGGTACGGGCAATATCACCCATTGTTATGACTCCGTCAAGGGAGCCGTCTTCTTTTCTTACAGGAAGAGTAACAAGGGAATATTCATTCATTATATCCCATGCTTTTTGCAGTGTGCATCGGCAGTCGACATACGGACTGGTTCTTATTGCCATATCCTTTACCTGGGTTCCGACACTGTCTATATAAGTAGGTTTTCTAAAACCGAACTTTTTGAGCACATATGCGGTTTCACCGTTGACCTGACCGGCACGCCTTGCCGTATAATGTTTAGTCTTGTCTATTTTGTTCTTGAGTTCTGCTAAGGCAATTGCCGAACAGATAGAATCTGTATCGGGATTTTTGTGACCTATTACAAAAACTTCGCTGCTTGTATTATTAGGCATAAGTCATCTCCATATATAAAAAACAAATTCTTCTGTATTGTAACATATAATATAAATATGTCAATTGGATTCGGGAACGAATTTTCGCGCACGAATTATAGCGACGAAGGTTATGACCAGGATGACGGATTCCATTGCAAAAGATGAATAGTCCATGATCAGAAGATCATATATTATCCAGAGAGCCATGTTTATAAAGATATTTATCTTTATCAGATACTCTGTGTGAAGGAAGCATGCTCCTAAGGTGTATAGCATCGTAGCAGCTACAACTATCCAGCCTACGGCACCTCTGTTGTTCGTGAAGATCCCTATGAAGACCAGTATTACAAGCATGACTGCAAGTACCTTCTTTGTGAGGAGTCCGTATGCACTGAGGAGGTTTCGCACGGTGCAGAGTACAAGTGTTGCTATGCCTGACCATGAGCTGAAAAAGATTGATGCTATGGCAAGCAGGGTACACTGAACAGCCTGATAAAGATATACTTTTTTAACCGAATGACTCCAGGATGAAAGAGCTGTAAATACCGCAGCGACAAATGAAATTATATTGCCTATGATTATGAAGTCCATGTTTATTACCTTAAAATTAAAAAGAGACTGCGCTGTGCAGCCTCTTTTTTTCCGTTAACCTAACTGGGAAATGAGGTTTACCATCTCTATTGCAGAGAGAGCACAATCATAACCCTTGTTGCCTGCCTTGCTTCCGGCACGTGCGATTGCCTGTTCAATGTTTTCGGTCGTCACGATGCCGAATAAGATCGGAACACCTGTGGAGAGGCTTACCTGTGCGATGCCCTTTGCTGCTTCGTTGCATACAAGATCATAATGGGATGTATCTCCTCTTATGACTGCACCTACGCAGATAACGGCGTCATATTTTTTTGACTGAGCCATCTTTGAAGCGATGAGCGGAAGCTCAAATGCGCCCGGAGCCCATGCAGCGGTGATATTATCCTCCTCTACACCGTGACGAACAAGTCCGTCGATCGCTCCGCCTAACAGCTTATTTACGATTATTTCGTTGAACCTTGAAGCAACGATACCAACCTTCATTCCTGCAGGTGCAACTACTTTTCCTTCTACTAAATTAATGTTGTTCATGTTATAAAATCCTCCCGGTTATTATCAAACTTTTATCTGAGTAAATATATGGCCCATTTTATCCTGTTTGGTCTTCATATAGAATGAGTCGTATTTCTGTGGCTCTATTTCAATAGGTACGCGTTTTTTGATCTCAAGACCGAAGCCCTTTAACCCGTAAACTTTTTCCGGGTTATTTGTTAAGAGCCTTAAGGATTTAACACCGAGATCGCTTAAGATCTGTGCGCCGACCCAGTATTCGCGAAGATCGGGAGCGAATCCGAGCTTGATATTTGCCTCAACGGTGTCAAAGCCCTGCTGCTGAAGCTCATAGGCTTTAAGCTTGTTGATAAGACCGATACCACGACCCTCCTGTCTCATATAGAGGATGATTCCACGTCCCTCTGCATCTACCTGACGCATCGCTCTCTGGAGCTGGAGACCGCAGTCGCAGCGAAGCGAGCCGAAAACGTCGCCTGTGAGACATTCTGAGTGTACACGGCAGAGTATATCTTCGCCGTCACCGATCTCGCCCTTTACGAGAGCTACGTGATGCTCGCCTGTTATGTCATTTACATATCCGTAGATCTTGAAGTTGCCGTATGCGGTCGGGAGATCTGCGCATGCCTTCTGTGAAACATATTTTTCATGTGTAACGAGGTACTCCTGAAGCTGTTTTATGGTGATGAACTTGAGATCATACTTATGAGCAAGCTCCATTATCTCGGGAGAACGCATCATAGTTCCGTCATCACGCATGATCTCGCAGCATACACCTGCAGGCTTTAAGCCGGCAAGACGAAGAAGATCTACTGTAGCTTCTGTGTGTCCGTTCCTTGTGAGAACACCGCCGTGTCTTGCAACAAGAGGAAATACATGTCCCGGTCTTCTAAGATCCGACGGCAGTGTGCCTTCCTCTACAAGCTTACGCATTGTATAGCCTCTCTCGGCTGCGGAGATACCGGTAGTTGTATCGATATGATCGACAGATACCGTAAATGCTGTGCAGTGATTGTCGGTATTTTCGGATACCATCTGCGGAAGCGCGAGCTTTGCGGCAAGCTCAGCCGACATAGGAGTGCAGATAAGTCCCTTGGCATGAGTCGCCATAAAGTTCAGGTTTTCCTGAGTTGCGAATTCTGCTGCACATATCATATCGCCTTCGTTTTCTCTGTCCGGATCATCTGTTGTAAGGATGATCTTTCCGGCTTTGAGATCTTCAATGGCTTCTTCTACTGTATTGTATCTTGGTTCCATTTTATCCATTCCTTTCATATTAAAATCCGTTTTCGCGGAGCATATCCATAGTTAAACGCGATGCCGGTGCATTGCTGCTTTCGGCAGGCTTTAAAAGCTTCTCGATATATTTTCCGACTATATCGGTTTCGAGATTTACCGTATCACCTTCGCGGCGGTACGGAAGAACAGTCATTTCACAGGTGTGAGGTATGACTGAGACCTTAAAGCAGGAATCATCGACATATGCTACTGTAAGACTTATGCCGTCTATGGCTATCGAGCCCTTTTCGACCACGTAGTGAAGTATATCGGGAGAAGCGGTTATCGTATACCAGATTGCATTTTCCTCCCTAACAACGGAGCTTACGATGCCGGTTCCGTCGATATGTCCTGCGACTATATGACCTCCGAACCTTCCGTCTGCAGCCATTGCCCTCTCGAGATTTACTTTGTCATGGGGCTTGCAGCCTCCGAGACTGCTGCGCCTTATCGTTTCTGCCATTACATCAGCAGTAAAGCTGTCGGGTGTCATCGTTACTACCGTGAGGCAGATACCGTTTACTGCGATGCTGTCGCCTATATTTGTATTTTGAAGAACCTTGTCTGCGTTTATGCAGATCCGTCCGCTGCTTCCCGAGATGGATAATGAGCGGATGGAACCGAGTTCCTCGACTATTCCGGTAAACATATATATCAGGCTCCTTTAACTCTGTAATTTAACAAAATATCTTCGCCTATGCGGCGGATGTCGCAAAGGTCCAGCATGACCGCATCCGAGGGATGCGGGATTCCGCAGCCTTCAACAGGTGTCTTGCTGTCTCTGCCTCCGAAAAGCTTAGGCGCTATAAAAACATTTAATTCGTTTACTATATTGCTCTCGACGGCACTGTATGCAAGGGTTCCGCCGCCCTCTAAAAGAATGCCGTTTATCTTCATTTTGCCAAGCTTTTCCATAAGCTTTTTGAGATCGACCTTTCCGTTTTCGTCCGGTACGGAAAGAACGTTTATACCGGCCGTCTCAAGTGCTGCCTTTTTTGAAGAAAGCCGGCAGTCAGAGGAAAGCTTTTCTTCTGTCAGTGCACATGCGACTATTGTTTTGTATTTATCCGAGGTCTTTACGATGTTGCTCTCAAGAGGGATCCGCAGGCTGCTGTCACATATTATGCGGACAGGGCTTCTTTTGCCATCGACCCTTACGGTAAGCATCGGATCGTCCGCAAGCACGGTTCCGATACCTGCCATGATCCCGGTATAATGTATGCGCATTTCCTGAACATATTCTCTTGCCTTTGCCGAGGTGATCCATTTGGATTCGCCTGTACAGGTGGCTATCTTTCCGTCAGCTGTCATTGCGTATTTCATTGCAACATACGGAGTGCCTGTCATTATATAATGAAAGAAAACGGGATTCAGCTTGTCACATTCTTCTTTCATATAATCCTCTACAACTTCAACTCCGGCCGCCCTGAGGATCGCAGCTCCTTTTCCCGAAACGAGAGGATTGGGGTCTCTTGATCCTATAACGACTTTTGCGATCTTATTTTCAAGGATGGCATCCGTACACGGAGGCTGTTTGCCGTGATGGCAGCATGGCTCAAGAGTTACATATATAGTCGCACCCTCGGCACTTTCCGTGAGATTTTTGAAGGCGTTTCTCTCTGCATGGAGATCGCCGTATCTTGCGTGATAGCCTTCGCCTATTATACGGCCGTCCTTCACAATGACCGCACCGACAAGAGGGTTCGGATCAACAGCACCGATGCCGTTTCCGGCAAGCTCTATGGCATGAAGCATGTAATCTTTATCTGTCATAAATATCAGAGCTCCCTTCGAAATTTAAACAAAAAAAGCACCCGGAATGATCAGGGCGCATAAAAAACAAACCTATATCTTCTTTCATCCAGACTGTACTGTCGGCTTCGGAATCACACCGAATCATGCCAGAAGGCTCGCGGGCTTTACCGCCGGTGGGGAATTTCGCCCCGCCCTGAAGATCTTTTACGCTGTGAGT
>OQVT01001006.1_pt1 | contig 17304 bp, 16 predicted proteins | sample 1691561 | NCBI WGS metagenome assembly OQVT01 (sample SAMN03418260, study PRJEB22391) | human gut metagenome | biome: human-gut; feature: organic feature; material: feces | host: Homo sapiens | place: Tanzania | collected 2013-01 | reverse complement strand
TATAAAGAAGCCCTTTTCTATGCCGCTTCCATCTTTAACGAACGCTTGGGGGCAGCCGCAGAATATTTTTGTCTTCGTGGCAAGCTCTACATGAACTTCCAGACCGATCACTGTTTCATATTGTTTTGCCATAATAAATACCTTTCCGTATCTGCATTGTTACTTTATATATGTGTATATTTTCCGTTGTTCTACTTCACGCTCTGTTCATAGGTATACGCCGCACGGATCAGTGTCTTCTCTTTAAAGCAGTCACCGATGAGCTGCATGCCGATGGGCAGTCCCTTGGAGTCCATACCACAGGGAACGCTGATACCCGGCAGTCCCGCCAGATTAATGGAGATCGTATAAATATCTCCCAGATACATCTTAATGGGATCCGCAAGACTGCTGCCCAGCTTCGGTGCTGTGGTGGGTGCCACAGGTCCTAAGATCACATCATATTTTGCAAACGCTTCGTCAAACGCCTTTTTGATCAGTGCCTTTACACGGAGTGCCTTCAGATAATACGCATCGTAATACCCGGAACTTAAGACAAAAGAGCCCAGCATGATACGACGCTTTACCTCGGGTCCAAAGCCCTGGGAACGGCTTCTCTTATACATGGTGTGCAGGTCTTCCGCATCCTGTGCACGGTAACCGTATTTCACGCCATCAAAGCGCTCCAGGTTGGAACTGGCCTCTGCTGCCGCAATGGTATAGTAAGTAGGGATTGCATAGTCTACCAGACTTAAGTCGAACTCCTCCACTTCTGCACCCTGCGCTTTCAATACTTCCGCTGCTGCCAGCACCGCATCTCTGACCTCCGGATCCAGTCCTTCTCCGAAATAGTCTCTGGGAATACCGATCTTCATTCCTTTCACATCCGCTACCAGCGCAGAGGTAAAATCCGTATCCTCCCGCTTCATGGAAGTGGAGTCTTTGGGATCATGGGAAGTGATCGTCTCCAACACCGTGGCACAGTCTGTCACATCCTTAGTCAGCGGTCCGATCTGATCCAGAGAAGAACCATAGGCGATCAGTCCGTAACGGGAGACCGTTCCGTAAGTAGGTTTCATGCCGACCACCCCGCAATAGGATGCAGGCTGTCTGATGGAACCGCCGGTATCGGAGCCCAGTGCCGCAAAGCATTCCGCTGCTGCCACTGCCGCAGCGGAACCACCGGAAGAACCTCCGGGAACATGCTCCGGGTTTCTCGGATTTCTCGTCACACCGTAATAGGAAGTCTCTGTGGTACTTCCCATGGCGAACTCATCCATATTGGTCTTACCCAGAATGACTGCCCCTGCTTTTTCCAGATTCCGTACTGCCTCCGCACTGAAGGTAGGAACAAAATTCTCTAAAATTTTAGAAGAGCAGGTGGTCAATGTTCCCTCGGTACACATATTATCTTTGATAGCGAAAGGTACACCGGCCAGGGGACCGGTCAATTCTCCCGCTTCAATCTTTTTCTGAACTTCCTCTGCCTGTTTCAAAGCCTTTTCCCGTTCCACGGTCACATAGCAGTGGTAGGTATCTTCACCGGCTGCGATCCTATCCAGAACGGCCTGCGTCGCTTCCACCGCCGTAGTCTTACCTTCCCGGATTGCCTTAGCCAGCTCTACTGCTGTCAGAGATAAAATATCCATATCCATTCTCCTTTTCAACACCTGGTGGAAAACCATTACCGCCTGAAAAATTGCTTTTCTTACCCAGGCGGTAATAAACTAGTGTTTTTTCCAAATTTCAGCAGTGATCTACCGCCCAAATATTACTTTCTAAACTTCAGGCGGTATTTTTCGCTGATTTATACGTTTTTTTACCGCCTGAATGCTGTAACCAGATTATAAGGCGGTATTCTACCCGATTTCTAATCGAAAGTCCAAGGACTTTTGATCCTAATCAAAAATCCAAGGCTTTTGACATTAGTCAAAAGTCTTTGGTACAACAAACATATTGTCCTTCTCGCCGGGGGCATTGGCCAGGGTTTTTTCACTCTCATCCCCATTGGTCACCACATCCTCACGGAAGACATTCTGAACTGGGAACACATGAGACATGGGTTCCACACCGGTGGTATCCAGTTCGCTTAATTTGTCGATATAGTCCAGCATTCTGCCCATATCCTTTTTCGCCGCTTCCTTCTCTTCCTCAGAAAGCTCAAGTTTCGCCAGAATGCCTACATATTCTATGGTCTCGTCACTGATCACGTTCGCCATACTGATCCTTTTTCCTTTCCATTCTGCATGTTTTCAGGTGCTTTCCCACGAATCATCAAAGCACCCTGTGCAGTCACAAATTTACATGTACTATCAGAGTTTCTTCACGAAAGAGCCTCTGCTCTGAGTGATCAGAAGTTCTTTCCGCACTAATCTCTCACTTTAATGTGTACCTCACGCAGCTGCTGTTCCGTCACTTCGCCGGGAGCCCCGCACATCAGATCCTGTGCATTGCCGTTCATGGGGAAGGCGATCACCTCACGGATGTTATCCTCGTTCCGAAGCAGCATGATCATACGATCCACGCCGGGAGCCATTCCCGCATGAGGGGGTGCTCCGAACTGGAATGCCTGATACAGTGCTCCGAACTTGGTCTTTAATGTCTCTTCGTCATAACCTGCGATGGCGAAAGCTTTTTTCATGATCTCGATATCATGGTTACGTACTGCGCCGGAGGACAGTTCCACGCCGTTGCATACGATGTCGTACTGATAAGCCAGGATCTCCAGCGGATCCATGGTGTTCAATGCCTCCAGGCCGCCCTGGGGCATAGAGAACGGATTGTGGGTGAATCCGATCTGCTTCGTCTCGGGATCCAACTCAAACATCGGGAAGTCGTTCACATAGCAGAAACGGTAAGCATCCTTCTCGATCAGATCCAGTTTTTCGCCCAGCTCAGTACGGATATGACCGGCATAGTAGTTCGCCTTATCCTCTTTATCCGCAATGAAGAAGATGGTATCTCCGGCAGAAAGTCCCGCCATTTCTGCCAGCTCTCCCTTCATCTCTCTGGGAATAAATTTATCGATGGGGCCCTTGTAGCTCATATCCTCTGCCACTTCGAGATAACCAAGTCCACCCATTCCCAGAGAAGTTGCAAAGCTTAACAGCTTCTCATGGAAGCCTTTGGACATCTCCGCATGTACCTTGATGGCACGGACGGTTCTGCCGATAAACGGCTTAAACGTACATCTCTGGAAGAACTCTGTCACATCCATGATCCGTAAGGGGTTGCGCAGATCCGGCTTATCGCAGCCGAATTCCAGCATGGCCTGCTTGTAGCTGATGATGGGGAACGGTGTCTGTGTGATCCTGCTGCCTTCAGGAGCAAATTTCTCAAAAGTGTCATGCAGCACTTCCTCGCCTACCTTGAAGACATCCTCCTGCGTCACGAAGCTCATCTCGAAGTCCAACTGATAGAACTCTCCGGGAGATCTGTCGGCTCTGGCATCCTCATCACGGAAGCAGGGAGCGATCTGGAAATACTTATCGAAGCCGGAAGCCATGAGCAGCTGCTTATACTGCTGCGGTGCCTGGGGCAGCGCATAGAATTTTCCTTTAAATTTTCTGCTGGGAACAATATAGTCTCTGGCGCCCTCGGGAGAAGAAGCACACAGGATCGGAGTCTGGATCTCCAAAAATCCCATGTCCGTCATCTTCTGGCGCAGATAACTGATCACCTTGGAACGAAATACAATGTTGTCCTTTACTTTTGCATTTCTAAGGTCAAGATAACGATATTTTAATCTCACATCTTCCCGGATCTCTTTAGACGTCTGGATCTCGAAAGGAAGCTGTTTATATACTCTTCCCAACACATCGATCTTGTGTGCTTCCAGTTCGATGGTGCCGGAAGGAATCTTCGGGTTGTAGGTCTCTTCGTCTCTGTGTTCCATGAGACCGGTAATGGACAGGCACATTTCCTTGGTGATACCCTTTAAAAGCTCCGGCTTACGGATGACCACCTGTAATACACCGTACATATCACGCAGATCGATAAAAGATACGCCGCCGTGGTCACGGATGTTCTCCACCCAGCCTGCCACCTGCAAAGTCTGTCCGATCTGCTGTTCACTGATCTCTTTCATTGTTAAATCTCTGTACATATCGCACCTCCTGTTATATAGTGTCCCGAATGTGCGCTCCCTGTACAGCTTATTTTTGAATACAAAAAGCCCCGGGACATGTTAAAACATATCCCGGGACGAATCATCTAATCCGTGGTACCACCCGAATTGACAGGCGCCTTTGCCTATCCACTCTTGTCACTTAACGCGTGCAACGTGTCATCCTAGCTGCATGTGATATTCTGCAGTTCAGATCACCTGCTCCGGAGTGTTCCCTTCGCCAGCTTCCGCAAACAGCGCTCTCAGTCGGTGACGCTGTATTCCTGTCGTTTCCCTTGGCAAGAGTCTCTTTCATAGCATTTACAAAATAGTTTTTCAACTTAGGTTTATAATATTCGCACAAATCAAATCTGTCAAGAACTTTTTTATTAATCACATGCACTCTTAAACTGATTCCAGATCTCCGCATGCAGATCCTCTGCCTCCTGGGAGATATTCTGCACGATCTCGCCCTCCGCTACATCTTCCGGCAATACGATCATTTTCTTCATGTCGTCGGAAATATACGCTTCCGCTGCCTTGTTGGTGCAGTAGTAGCCGATATATTCATAGCATTTCGCCGCATTCTCAGGATCGTTGATATAGTCCAAAAATGCATAAGCCGCATCTGCATTGGGTGCCTGGGAAGGTACAAATCCGGCCATGATGCCGAAGCCCAGTCCCTCCTTGGGATATACCACTTCCAGATCCGGTCTCGCCTGCAGTGCCGCAGACACCTGGGAAGTGTACAGAAATGCCGCTGCGACTTCGCCGCTGATCAGATAATCCTGCGTATTATTATCATTGATCACACGGATATTGGGAGCCAGACTCAGAAGCTTCTCTCCTGCTGCCCGGATCACATCCAGATCCTCGGTATTGAAGGATTCACCCATGGTCTTTAAGGTGATACCGTCAATAACACGATAGTTTGCCGTCAGTGCCACGTTATTTTCCAGTGCCGGATCCCACAGATCCTCATAGCCTGTGATCTTCACATCTGTCAGTCCCGGATCGTACACGATCAGAGGAATGCCTGCACCGTAGGGCACAGTGTATTCATTCTGCGGATCATAGAACTGGGACATAAACACAGGATTCAGGTTATCATAAGTACTGATCCTGGAAGTATCCAGCTTCTGAGTCAGACCCTCCTGAATGGCCAGCTCAATGATATAGTCGTCCGCAATGACCAGATCGTAATCACTGCCCTTTGTCTCCTCCAGCTTCGCCAGCATATCCTCATCATAGTCAAAATTAGAATAATTGATACGGATACCGGTCTCTTTTTCAAAACCATCTAAAATCTCCTGGGGGAACATGCCGTCCCAGGTATAGAGATTCAGTTCTCCCTTATCTTCTTTACCGCCTGCTCCACAGCCGGTAAACAACATGGCCAGCATGGTCGCTGCCAACAGCATTGCCAGCTTTTTCTTCATAATCTCCTCCTTCGATACAGTTCTCCTGCATCATCTGCTATGCATTTTTATGTTCTTACTTATCCGCAATTGCATTTGCGGAATCATTCTTTCCTTATTTTTCCTTATTAGTCAGACCGGTTTCCGCTCATTCTTCCCCGGCTCCCACAGATGTCTGGCATTTACGTCCCAGCACATACGCTCCCGCCAGACACAACAATATCACAAACAGCATGACCGTGGCAAGAGCATTGATCTCCGGGGTCACGCCGGTCTTTAATTTTGTATAGATCTTCACCGGCAGGGTGTTGACCTTCGGTCCGGTGACGAAAATACTGATCACCACATCATCAAAGGACATTGCAAATGCCAACAGCACTCCCGACAGGATCGCCGGCAGGATCTGTGGCAATATCACATCCCGGAATACCTGCCATTTTGTGGCTCCCAGATCCAGTGCCGCCTCTTCCAGCGACGGGTCCATTCCCACCAGTCTCGCCCGCACCATAGTAAAAATATAGGGCACACAGAACGTGGTATGGGCGATCACCAGAGTGACCATGCCAAAGGGCAGTCCCATCAGGGAAAATACGGATAAAAATACCATTCCCAGAATGATCTCCGGAATCATGATGGGCAGCGTGGATACATATGCCACAACCTCATCCGCTTTCCGCTTCCTGCGGCTCATCCCCAATGCTCCCGAAGTGCCGATCAACACCGCAAAGGCACAGCTAAGTACCGCAAGGATCAGGCTGTTAATCAGTGCTTCCCCCAGATCTCTGTCCCGGAACAACTCCCGGTACCATTTCAGGGAAAAGCCCTCCCACACAGAGGTCAGTTTGGAAGCATTGAAGGAATACACCACCGTCAGCAGGATCGGGATATAGGTCAGCACTGTGATCAGCGCCACATATACAAACGGCCATTTTTTCTTTTTCATACGCTACATTATTCCTTCCAGCTGTGAGGTTCCGGTGATCTTGCGGTACAGGCGGATCATCACAGAAGTCAGTATCATCAACACCGCAGACAGCGCCGCCGCAAAAGGCTGGTTCCGCCCCTTGGTGATCTGTTCCTGGATCACACTGCCTACCAGCACGATCTTATTGCCGCCCAGAATATCTGCGATAAAAAACAGACCCATGGACGGAATAAAAGACAACACTACCCCGGACAAAAGTCCCGGCAGAGTCAGCCGGAAGCTGACTGTCCAAAACGCTTTCCAGGAGGATGCTCCCAGATCCCTGGAGGCTTCCACCAGAGACATATCCAGCTTCTCTGCACTGGAATACACCGCCAGGATCATAAAAGGCAGCAGGGAATAAACCATTCCCACTACCACTGCCGGATAAGTGTAAAGCAGCTTTAACGGCCGATCAGTCAGATGCAGCCCCATCAATATCTTATCCAGCACACCGTTGCTGCGGAAGACAATGATCCAGCCGTAGAGGCGGATCAGCGCACTGGTCCAGAACGGGATCATGATGAGCAGCAGCATTCTCCGTTTCCAGACAGCGTTCATTTTCGCCATGAAATAACCGTATGGATACCCGATCAGTGCCACGAAAAAGGTGGCGGTAAACGCCAGCTTCAACGACTGCCAGAAAGTATCCAGATACAGCGGTTCCAATATTCTCTTATAATTGTCCAGGGTGAATGTAAAGTCCACGCCCCAGACCTGTGCTCTCTGTAAAAAGCTCAAAAGGAACAGATACAGGATTGGCAGAGCCACGAACAGAATCGTGAACACATACATAGGGATCATCAGTCCGACATTCCCGCTTCTCCTGCGGCTGTTACTTGTGATTTTCGTCTTTGTCATTATCTATTACCTTTACTGCGTCTTTCGCATCCCAGCCGATCTTCACCTTCTGTCCCGGCTGTAAGTCATTGTCGATTCCATAGCGGCTGGCGGTTATAGTCTGTCCATCCGGCAGGCCAAACAGAATGCGCAGCTGCCCTCCGGCAAAGCTTTTTTCCACCACGACAGCCTCCTGTGTGCAGACTGCCTCCCCGGTCATCAGAATGTTTTCCGAGCGTATGGCAAAAGTCTCCCCATTTTTATGCAGAATATTCGCATTTCCCACAAAATCCGCCACATAGCTGGTCTGAGGCTGATAGTACACCTCATTGGGCGTCCCCAGCTGTTCCAGGATACCTTCGTGCATGACACCGATGCGGTCCGACATATTGATGGCTTCTTCCTGATCGTGAGTGATGTAAATAAACGTAATCCCCAGCTGCTTCTGCAGACGTTTCAGTTCCAGCTGCATCTGCCTGCGCAGCTTCAGATCCAGTGCTCCCAGCGGTTCATCTAACAGCAATACTTTCGGCTCATTGATCACCGCTCTGGCAATGGCAATACGTTGCTTCTGTCCGCCGGAGAGCTGATCCGGCATCCGTTTTCCATACTCTTCCAGCTGTACCAGACGAAGGGCCTGCTCCACTCTCTCTGCAATCTCTGCCTTGGGAACTTTTCGGATCTTCAATCCATATCCTATGTTATCCGATACGTTCATATGCGGGAACAGGGCATAATTCTGGAATACGGTGTTGACATCCCGTTTGTTCGGCTCGCAGTTCGTAATGTCCTGCCCTTCCAGGATCACCTGCCCGGCATCCGGCAGTTCCAGTCCCGCAATAATACGTAATGTCGTGGTCTTGCCACAGCCGGAGGCACCTAACAGCGTGATAAATTCTCCCTGCCCGGCTTCTAAATCAATACCTTTTAATACCTCTGTATTCTCAAAAGATTTCCGGATCTGCTGAAGTTGTAATATACTTTCGCCCATGCACCGCACCGGCTCCTTTCTATTTTCATGTTCCTTCTGTCTGTTTACCGCCTAATAGTTTAACAGTTCTTTTCTCGTCCGTCAAACCATTTATCACCATATCTGTTTTTATTTATCCGGAGCAAAATCCAGCTCAACAACCCGGTCATTCACCTGTGTAAAGCTGCCTCCGTCCATATTTTTACGCACAAAAGGAAATATCCAAGAAAGAAGAACAAGGTATATCGCCAATGTTTATCTTCCGCTTTTTGCCATAAAAGGAGCAGGGAAAACATGCGGGAAAAACAGAAAAAGATCATACAATGGAGCAGCCTTGCACTGATCCTGCTGACAGGGGTCATTGTATGGCGGGTCAATTATGAGATTGATTTTATGATGGATGATGAATGGTATTCCACGTTGTTGTAATGTTGGTTGGAAAGGCTTTAGTGGTGCTACTACTGATGCTTATGGTTTCTGTCAAGATTATGAACGGACTGATCGTGCCACCGAGATCATCATAGCTGATATTATCGCGGAAGGTATTATGGATCGCCTCCTGCAGACAGAACATCACACAGCCGCCCTCATTCTGCCTGCTGTAATTGGATTCATACACCGTTCCGTCCCCGGAATCCGCATCATATGCCATACCATCCTGATTGAGTCTGGTGTCCGTGACTTCATTATAGCGGAACAGGGCATCCTTGCATTTCCAGGGCCAGATCCCGGCTGCCACTTTTCCCATCCGGTCGCCCGGCTCGCAATAGATCCGGTCATTGATCTCGCAGGCCACAGAGTCTGCCATATTATGCTCCACCAGAGGACGCAGGGCATACATCGGCGTGATCCCATCCCCACCGGCCTCTTTTACATAATTATTCCGTATCTGCATATTTTCATGCCCATAGTTCAGAAAAACGGCTTCCGTAAGCTCTGCCCCCTGGAACTTATCATGGGCATAGGTATAGCCTGCTGCAATTCCCCAGCGGCTGACCCGGTGCACGAAGCATCCTTCTATGACGACATCCCGATACCGTGCCACACCCGTCAGCTCCTCACATTCCGGGCGGAGCGCTGTCATATAGATCCCACCGTTGTTCATGTGCTTATCGTAGACATTCCCATGGACATCATGGATCCACAGATTCCTAAGTGTGATGCCGCTCCGCACCCCTTTGTCCTTAGCCACCACAGCCACACCGGTACGGTTCATTTTCTCACCCAGACTATAACGTTCTCCCGGGATCATGCTGCCTTCATTCGTGATCTCCAGATCCTCGACCACAATATGCTCTGCATCGTACAAAAGCACTGCGGAAGATACATAGCCGTGATACACATGCGTAGGTGCATCCAGCGGGGTTCCATAATCCTGATACCAGATCCCCTGTCCGCAGGCATCGATCCGCGGCGGTGCGTCTGCTGTGCCATACGCTCCGATCACGATCGGTGACTCTTTCGTACCGCTGTCTGTCACATGCAGATATTGTCCGTAAAATACACTGCCCCGCTCCAGCAGGACACGGTCACCCGGCTGCAGACTTCTTCTATTGACAGCAGACAGACTGGCAAACGCCGTACTGCACGTCCGTCCGTCATTTTCATCACTGCCCGTTCTCTGACTCACATAATATGTCGCAGATAAGCTTGTCATATGCATCCTCCCGTAACCGTTTCTCAATGATCTGTGACACCTCCTCATAGGTAAAATGATCCCCATGATAGCGTCCGAACAGATCTCTGTTCTGTTCGTAAAAATCCCGTTTCTCCTGCTCCGTGAAATCCGGGCAATAGCCGCCTTCCCGGACCTTCTCACACGGCTGTACAAAATCCAGCTTCAGGCGGGTCAGCTCATATTGCAGATACGCCGGTGCGGAAAAACAATGCGGTCCGTAGAACCGCTGTCCTTCCTGTTCCATTCTCCGCAGCTCTTCGTTGTGCTTCTGTCGTCGGGCCTTTAGTCCCTCCATGGAGGGATCCTCGATCAGGCCCATTCTATGCGCCAAAAGGAAGGCTCCCTGAGCCTTCCTGATATGCGCCTGTGTCATAGTTTCCTGTTTTGGCATTTTCTGTTGCATTATTTCACTGCTCCCGTAATTCCATTTGCAAAGCTCTTCTGTAAACACAGGAAGATGATCGCTGTAGGAAGTGTACAGATCAATACTCCCAGCATCAGCATACCATAATCCACACTGTATCCACTCTTCAGATTGGCTACTAACATCGGCATGGTGATCGCCTTGCTGTCCTGTAAAATGATCGTCGGCCACAGATAATTGTTCCACGCATTCATAAATGTAACCGTCATCGCCGCTCCATAGGTAGATTTCATCACCGGAATGAACATCCGGAAGAAAATCTGTATTTCGCTCAGACCTTCCAGTCTGGCAGCCTCGATAATATCATGAGGGAAAGAACGTGCCGCCTGTCTGAAAAGCATGATCATAAACGGAGTCGAGATGGATGGCAGTGCCAGTGCGATCCAGGTATTTACCAGCTTCCAGAAGGTGAACATCTTGAACAGAGGGATCATGATCGCTACGAACGGAAGCATCATTGCCAGCAGCAGAATACTCATCAGAATATCCTTGCCCTTATCATGATAGATCTCAAATCCATAACCGGCAATGGAACAGATCAGCAGTGTCACAACCGTGATCACGATCGCATTGCGGAAGGAATTAAACATCGCAAGTCCCAGATTCTGCATGTCGATCAGGGTCTTGAAGTTCTCGATCAGATAGGTACCCGGGATCAGACGTCCTCTTACCACATCAATGCTCTGGTTGGTCGCACCGCACAGCATATAATACAGCGGAAATGCTGACAGAAAGCTTGCTATCACTAAGATCGTGTAGGAAATTATTTGTTTGAATTTAGTCACGTTTGTCACCCACCTTCATCTGAATTGCAGACAGAACCGCTACCATCACAAGTATGCATACAGACAACGCTGCCGCATAATTAAATTTCGGTGTCTCCACAAAGGAGATATTGTAGATGTAATGCGCCAATGTCATTGTAGATTTTCCGGGACCGCCTGCTGTCAGGTTCATAGACTCATCGAACAGCTGCAGTGTTCCCGAAGTAGACATGATCGCCGTCATCAGAATGGTCGGCTTTAACAACGGTATCGTGATCTTCATAAACTGCTGGAACGGTGTCGCTCCGTCGATGTAGCTTGCCTCATATACAGAATAATCGATATTCTGTAATCCTGCCAGATAGAATACCATATTATATCCGGTCCATCTCCAGATCAGCGCGATCACGATGACCCATCGCGCCGGCCATGTACTCTGGAACCAGTCCACAGAAGACAGTCCGATGGCCATCAGCACTCTGTTGACCACTCCATCCGGAGCAAACAATGACTTAAATATCATGGAATAAGATACCAGTGACGTTGCACACGGAAGGAAGATCAAAGTACGGAAAATACCTTTCCCTTTTATCTTAGGATTATTCAGCAGCTGCGCCAGCATCAGTGCGAGCACAAGCATGATCGGTACCTGAATCACAAAATAAAAGAAGGTATTGAACAAGCATTGCTGGAAGGTTTTATCCTTGAAGATCCTGGCATAATTCGCCACACCATTAAAGACTCCCCCTGTCTTCCGGAAGGAAAGCAGGATGGCCTGTGACATCGGATAGAAACAAAATACAAATATTAAAATCGATGCCGGAAGCAGGAATGCCCATCCGGTCAGATTATGCTTTTTTTCCAAACTTAATTTTGCTTTCTTCTTTTCCATGTTTCTCTCCTACAACAGTACCGGGAACGCACTGCTGCACCCCCGGTACTATCCAGTTTCCATACTCTGGTGATTATTCGGCGATATTAAACTCTACAGTATCCTGAGCGTTTTTGATCTCTGTATCGATATCAGCGTTCTTCTGTACAACGTTGGTGATCGCATCTGTCAGTGCGCTTCTGATATCAGAGTAGTATGCACCGTAGTCAATTCCGGGAACATGTCCGGCGAACTCTACGATATCCTTGTACACTGCCTGACCACCGTAGAACTCATTGCCCTCATTATAGGTCTCAGACTGTGCTGCAGGCAGGTAACTTGCGATTGCTCCTGCATTTACCAGCAGATCATCGTATAAATCTACATCAGCACCAAAGGTAGCATTCAGGAAATCAAATGCCAGATCGGTATTTTTGCAGTTAGAAGATACTGCCCAGCTTGCACCACCGCAGTTAGCGTAGTTGGTTGCGCCTTCTACATCATCTAACTTAGGCATGTTTACGATTGCCCATTTGCCTGCCTGATCTTCTGCTGCCTGAATAGAGGACATGATCCAGCAGCCCTGGATAACGCCTGCAGCGGTACCCTTGTTCATGGAAGCGATATACTGATCCCAGTCGGTATAATCTGCCATGATTCCTTCATCGATCAGCTGCTTATAGGTCTCGATCGCTTTCTTCAGTGCTGCGTTGTCAACCAGTGTCACCTCTCCATCCACCATGGGAGAAGCGCCTGCAGACTGTAACATCTCGATCACGATCTCAGAACCGCCGGAGCAGGTCAGCATGGGAACATCATTTGCAGCCATTACCTTCTTGGACAGCTCCATGAACTCAGACCATGTAGTATCCTTGAAATCTTCTACCTTAAGGCCTGCTGCTTCTACCATATCGGAACGGATCGCCATGATGGTAGCGCCATTATCAAAAGGAATACCATAGTGTATGCCATTTACTGTAGAGTCAGCCAGCTTACCCATAGAGAACTGGGAGAAATCAATTCCGCAGTCATCCAGTGCTGTGAAGATTCCGGGATAATTGGTTGCATTTTTGTGGAAGGAATAATCCTGCATCAGGAAGATATCAGGTAAAGTGCTGTAATCACCTGCTTCAGCCGCTGTGATCAGAGCAGTCTCGATATCGCTATATACCTTCTCCTGAATGTCTAACTTGAAGTTAGGATGATCCACCTGGTATGCTTTCTCTGCCTGCTTCATTGCATAGACATTGAAGTTAGGATCCCAACACCATACGGTCAGTGTCTCGTCTTCTGCGGAAGCAGGTGTTTCTGCTGCTGCCTCTGTTTCCTTGGATGCCTCGCTGGGCGCTGCGCTCTGCGCATCATTGCCGGCAGGCTTATTGCCGCAGCCGGTCAACATAGAAACGGTCATTGCCGCTGCTAAAAGCACGCTTAATACTTTCTTTTTCATCTTAAATAACCTCCTTATACTTGTAAAGTACTACCTTATAAAATATGAAACGCTTTTTGCTTTCCATAAGTTACCTGTCTTCCATATCGTCCACCCAACGCATTTCGCCGGGCTTCAGATCCAGCACATATGCACATTTTCCTTTGATATACAGCTCTGTGTGCTGTGCCTGTGCAGAGTTGTTGATCACTGCGATCTTGCCGGTCTTCTGGAATACCGTTACTTCGGTATCCACATTCGTTACATAGTAACGCTTCATCTCCTGCTCCATACCGGCTGCATAATAGATTGCCCGAAGCAGAAGTCTGCAGTTCTGGGGAGAATACGGAAGACCTGCAAAATATACGCTGTGTCCTCTGCCATATTCATTGACCACCAGCTGGCTGTATTCCCCATCCATCGCAAGGATCTGATAATGTCCGCCCTGTGCATAGACACGGCTGGTTCCCTCGCCGAAATCCAGGGCTCCATCAATATCCTCTAAGATAAAGTGATCGGCATTCTTCTCATTGTATTTGTCCGTGCTGAGAGAGAAACACATCTCGCGATCTACGCCGAGCACATCGGACAATTGGAAATATCTTCCCTGATGCTGATAAGCGGTAGGCTCACCCACGCCGATGAAACCGCCTCCCTGATCCACAAAGCGTCTGATATTGGTCAGGACCTTTTCGTCGATCCAGTTCTCCGCGCCACTGAATGCGGTGTACGCATCTCCGACATTAATGATGACCTTGATTTCCTCAGGGATGCCGTTTCTGACATCATCAAAGGAAATGAACTCGACCTCAAAAGGCATTCCGCTTAAGCATTCCAGTACTCCTTCTGCGGAATAGGTTTCCCTGTGCCAGATCGCATGATGTACCTGATTGGACATCCACCTTCTCTGACTGCCCCAGCAGTTCAGGATCGCCACCTTGAAGGGTGCCACATAGGAAGCTGTCCCCTGCATATTTTCATGGATCTCCCTAAACTGTGTTACCACATTCTGGATTTCCTCAATGAAACCGGGCCAATTACTTGCCAGCTTCAGATAACCGCCATATCCGATCCTGTCCAGGGGAGACCTGAGTAATGCACGCCTTGCTTTACGCCAGTTATCCCTTGCCTCTCCGATCGGGTCACCGCCCTCGCAGAACACATCCGGGAAAAAGTAAGGCAGCAGCCGTCCTTCGGTATAATCCACTCCCTTGATATCAGAGATCATGCGGAGTGTCACACCACTTCCGACAGAACCTACCACTGCATCCAGTCCGATGCCTGCGAAATATTTACCATAGGGCTCTGTTCCGATCCAATGATCTCCGAGGAACATCATCGCTTCCTTGCCATAAGAATGTACAATGTCTACCAGCTCCTTCGCCAGCGCACATACCTCGATCTGCTGGAACTCTATGAAATCCAGGAACTGTCTGCTGGGAACGCGGAACATGCTGTTGTGATATCCCTGATCCACAATGTACTCCGGGCGGAATTTGTAGCCTGCCCATTTTTCAAACTGTTCCAGGATATAGGGGCTCACACTTGCACTGTATCCGAACCACTCTACATATTTTTCTCGCTTCTTGTCATCGAAGGTCAGTGTGAACTGATGGAAAAATGTAGTGAAGCGGACCACGTCGATATGAGGATTGTCCTCGCACCATTTTCTCAGCTTATCTTTCACATACTGCTTGGTCTTGGGCTGTCTCACATCGTAAGTCAGCTGATGCGGTGTATCCTTCCAGTCATTCGTGATGAAATTGTACATGTGCACCGGATCCCAGATCAAAAATGCCAGGAAGCTTACCGTATACTCATGATAGGGGATCGTACGGATCTCCACTTCGCCGGATGCCTCATCAAATTCCCATGCATCCGTCGGCACTACCTCACCGGTCGTTCTGTCGATCACTTCCCACCAACGCTTCGGATCGTCCAGCGTGTTGACCTTAAGCTGCTCCGTATGGAAGCCTTCCATCAGACGGATGCGGAGTGTTTCCCCTCTGGCGGTGATGCGGTTGCTGATCAGGTATTCCTGCTGGATCTCCTCCGGATGCTTCATCGCCCACTCATTATCCTTTCTCGTGGTATAATAAGTCGCATATTTCTTCACCGGCTCTGACAAAAGTGCTTCCGGCATTTCGGTTCCGTCACAGTCTCTTAAAGCATCTGCGCCCAGAAGATTTTTTAACCGTATTGTTTCGTCAATGATGTCTGCATCGGTCGGCAGCGTCAGTCTTCCTGTCATCGCATGTTTTCCTCCCCATCGCTTTTGTACTATCTTGCAGCTGATGATTAAAGTATATCGGCTTCCTGACCTGATATCAATTTCTTTGTTGCTTGTTTTATTATGTTTATTGCTATTTTGTTACTAAAATAGTGGATTTTTTGAAATGATCATGTATAATATGCTTATCCCAATCATACAGATTTTTATTTTTTCGTCTTTGAAAGTTTTCTTATTTTAACATAATAAACCGCAATCATAAGGAGCATACTTCCTGTCCATGCGGCAGGACCGGCAACACAGATTGATGCGTAACCTATTACAGAACTGAAAATTACAGGCGTCATAATTCGCATAACAACCTCGATAAGCGAACCAATCATGTCGGTAGTGTCATCACAGGCAACCATGGAAAAGGCTGCCATTATCAATGCTGTATATTTGAAAAACTTCATTTCTAATTTTGTTTTTTTAAACCCTTTACAGGGAACAGAATATTGCAGAATAAACTTTTATTCTTCGTTAGGACAAACCTCATTGATGAAGTTTGTATATGGTTCTTCGAAGTCGTTGCCAGTGAATCCCAGCATAGGCTTTTCTTTCTCCTTGGCATATTCCAGAAGGATAGGGTTTACGCCCTCTTCACCTTCTACCACACCATCTGAATAGTCGATGGCCAGTTTGCCGAGTTCTACGAAGTCAAAGTCGTTCTTGTAACCATCCAGAAGTTCTGCTTTCGCATCGCGGAAATCTACGCACTGCTTAAAGTTGGTGCCTAATTCTCCCTTCAGTTCGTTGTTGTAAAGAGAGATGATAACCTTGGAGTTTGCGAATGAAGGTTCTTCTGCGTAGGCAGTTTTGATATAGAGAGGTACCACAGCACTCATCCATCCCTGACAAACGATTACATCAGGCTGCCAACGTAGTTTCTTGACAGTCTCCAATACGCCTCTTGCATAGAAAATAGCGCGCTCACCATTATCGGTGTATTCCACGCCATTTTCGTCCGCACCCATTTGGCGGTTGTTGAAGTAATCATCGTTGTCGATGAAATAGATTTGCTGACGGGTTGTCGGAATAGAGGCAACCTTGATAATCAGTGGATGATCCGTATCGTCGATAATGAGATTCATGCCAGAAAGGCGAATAACCTCATGTAGTTGACCACGTCGCTCATTGATGATGCCCCATTTTGGCATGAATGTTCGAATTTCGAAACTTGCCTCCTGCATTTTCTGAGGCAACTCTCTTCCCATGACAGACATGCGGCTTTCAGCTACGTATGGATTAATCTCCTGATTGATGAATAATACTTTCTATGCCATAATTATTAATTTATTCTTCTCGAATTAGGTGCAAAGTTACAAAAAAAAGTTGAAATTAGCGAAAAAATTAGGGAAAACAAAGAAATCAATGCCCTAAAAGGCATATTTTTATGATATTTTTTTGTTATTTCAGAAATTAGTTGTTATTTTGCACCCTGAAAACAGATTTAAACGATGAAAGTATTCAATAAGATTGTTGACCTCCAGAATGAACTTTTCAATGTTCGCAAGGAGGGAAAGGAAATCGGCTTAGTGCCAACTATGCCTATAACGACACCTATATGCTTTCTGCATCGATACGTCACGA
>OQVT01001003.1_pt1 | contig 17325 bp, 11 predicted proteins | sample 1691561 | NCBI WGS metagenome assembly OQVT01 (sample SAMN03418260, study PRJEB22391) | human gut metagenome | biome: human-gut; feature: organic feature; material: feces | host: Homo sapiens | place: Tanzania | collected 2013-01 | reverse complement strand
CAAAGTGAGCTACAGTGCTTCGCCCCAGGCCTCCGCCAAATGTCCGCGCGGTGCCTCTTGCAGCTATGTTGTACCTGCTATGTTATTTGGCTCAAAATCGCACAGAGATTTTTCTGTATTTTTGACACCCAACCTTGGCGGTTTCAGTTTCAGGGCGTTAAGTTACGAAAATAAGGCAGAGCGACAAAGGGAATGGCGGGAAAATGTGAACGCGCCGCCGAATCTTACCGCGTTTTGTCGCATTCTATAAAATAATTATCAACACCTATTTATCACCAAACCGCCACCTTCTTTCCCCCCACCAGATAGATGCCAGACGCAAGTCCGTCCACCTGCATCAGCGACCGGGAGAGATTAACGGTTTGCACCAATCGTCCGCTCATGTTATGGATTCTGACCATTGTCGGCTTCGTGGCGTGGAGCGTGATGCAGCCCCTTCCCCCTGTGGCGTCAACAAACGAGTCGTTGGTCAATGGTTGTTGTATGCCGTTGATGATAGGCGAGTAATCATATTGTTGGTCAAGATGTTGGATGCGTTTCTCAATCCATTCCTTGACATATCCGAGGCTGTCGGCGATGCTCTTGTGCTGAGCTCCCCACCGTTGCGCCTCGCGTTTGTCGGCACCGCTCTGCGAAAGCAAGTCACCATAGTCGAGAAAACGGCCGATGAGACTTTCGGCAGACACCCCCTCGTTGCGCCATTCTGCGTAACGCACCTTCAAGTCCCTGGTCCAGTTCCATCTGATGCTCCTGTTCAGACGATAGAAGAGCGTGTGATGCAACATGTATTCCGCATAATCGTTGTCGGGCGTCGTCGTCTCGTTTTTCTTGCTGTCCCAGGTGCTGCCCCAGGTGGCATCGAGGTCCCAGGGTGTGAGCCCCAACATTTTGCTGCATTCAGAACCCCTTTGGTCGTAGTTGAAGTAATACATATTCTTGCCGCGGTTGTCCTTTGCCAAGATAATTTCCGCGAAGAGATAATAGTCGCGAAGGACGGGGTAGTCAAAAAACGCATCCACCTCCTCATCAAAAGCTTCATCGTTGGCCGTTGCCACGAAGTTGACCGCGTTCCAGAGCGGCCCCCAGTCAATTCGTTCCTTTTCCCAGTCGGGATATTTAATTTCATATCCAGCCCATCCTTCCCGTTTCAAGTTGTTATAGTAGGCCGAGGGCGCTTTCTGTGGATAAGTGTTAGCGTCGAAATCATGCCCCATAAACACCTCATACGTCCAGTTGACAGCCTTGTAGAGCGTGCTGTGGATGGTGTCGAGCGAGAGGTACGCGCCATTCTCATCCCTCTTCGCCGCCACAAATTTCTTCAGCTTCAGTTGCTTGCGGTCAATTTTCTCCGTCATGCAGTAGAGCCCGTGGTAGCGTCCGTTGCAGATGACCTCTACAAACCTTCCCCGCGTTCCCGTCTTAGCCTTCTTCTCCCATCCCTTTCGGCGGTGGTAAGGTTTCGTGGCGATATCGTTCCAGAGGTCGGTCGACACGCGGTTGCGCATACACACATCGTCGTTATACATGGCGTCGAGAATCCAGTTGTTGTCATTCCTCAGTCCGAAAAACTCATGGTCGAGCGAATTGCCCTCCGCGTCATAGAGTTTCACGGCGAAACTCTTCTTCGGATACATTGTTGACGACGCGCCGCGGTAGCGAAATCCAGCATTCATCACAGCGTCATACCCATCCTCGTTAGGGTCTGTCACGCGCAACCTCCCCATCACGTAGGAATCCGTGTTACACTTCTTCACGCTGACTTCAACGACAGGCAGAAACGTCATGTTGAGCGGCGCCGAGGCCACGATTTCCTCGCCATTTCTGAGAACATCAATCGTGGCCGGCATTTCGCAGTCAATATTCTTGAGGCAGACGCGCCCATCGTTGCCAACGACCTGTCCGCAGATGCGCAACGAGAGCCCCTCAGCATTCCCTGCCCACTTCGCTTCAACCATCGTTGCCCATCGTCCGCTTTCGCGCACCGTGTCGGGGAGCGGGAGAAAAAACTCCTTGTTGTAAGCATCGTAAGGGAGGTCCTTGCCGCCCACGCGCAACGAGTCGGCGAAGGCCCAGAGTCCGTCCGTCGGCCGCAGCTCCTCCTCGCCGCCAGCCGTGATGGCCGGCGCCCCCTTCTCGTCAAACAGTTGGAAACACCCATTTTCGGAGCCCGCCGAACCATACGTTCCCAGCAAGAAAGAACCATCCATGCGCAGATTGAAAAACTGGCCCGTCTGTCCCGCATTTTCAATCGTGGCAAACCCCTCGTCGTTTGGCTCAATCATCCAGACCGCGAAATCATCCTTTGCCGCATCGGAGAGCTGTATGCCCTTGGCCGTGTACAATCCAGCCTCGTTCTTCACCTTCCCTTCCTTATACACCATAAACTCTCCCGTGGCCGCATTTCTGAACGTATATCCGCCGCCGCGTTTCGAAACCACCCACCAGGCATCGGTGGGCACCTCCGCCCCTTCCGTGTCGTAAAATAGCAGCGGCGCCTTGTCGTGCCGCTCTCCGAGAACGAGACATCCTGTTGCATACTTCTGGCAGACGATGCGGTATTTCCCGCCGTCTTTAATGCCCACCGCTGCCATCAAAACGAGCGGCAGAGAGAGAAGCAAGGAGAAGAGAAATATTTTTTTCATGGTGTTGAAATTGAATGGGTTTTTAGTAATAATAGTCCACTACTAAGCAGCTGCGGGGGCGCAACAACAAACAAAACGTACGCCAGCCGCCGACATGCTGCAAAGGTAGTGCAAACCGAATGCAGAGCGTCAAGCTTGCTTGAACGCTATGCTGAGGTGCCGCCTACCTTATGCAAAGGTACAAAAATATACTTACAAAACATTTGCGGTCCGCCATTCCTTATATATACCTACACCATAATATATATATATATACATACACCTACACATTATATATAATATATTCATACCCACATCTGATGACCCCTCCGCCGCCGTCCCGATGCCGCCTTGTGCGGGTCTAACCACGCAAGGAAGAAAATACTGAAAAATGGCGATTGCCCAGGATTCCTTTGCTGCGTAATTTTGCACCATCAAAATACCCCAATATGCCCATTCTTCAGAAACAGATATTGTCAGCATTCACACTGGTCGTTGCCGCTTCTGCCGCCGCACAATCTCCGAAGCTCGCCATCACGGGCTTCGTGGTCGACGCGCAGACAAAGCAACCCCTCGTTGGGGCCGTGGTGCGCGTGTCGGGAGCCTCCGTCTCCCCCACAGCCGTCACCGATGCGCAGGGGCGCTTTGCCGCCAGGGCAACGGCCGGTGTTGAAGCTGATATTTCCTATATGGGCTATGCCACGCAGCGCGTCAAACTCTCCGCTGGTGCCACCTACGCGCTGCTTCCGAAAGCTCACCAGCTCAATGGTGTGGTGGTCACGGCAACAGAGTCTCTCGGTCTGACGAGCGCCTCCACCATAGCTCGCCATGCCATGCAGCATCTTCAGCCCTCCTCTTTTGCCGATATCCTCGAACTCCTGCCGGGAGGCTACTCACGCGACCCTCAGCTCTCTTCCCCCAGCACCATACACCTACGCGAAGTTCCCATTTCCAGTAGCGACTATCAGACCTCAGCCCTCGGCACCGCTTTCGTGATCGACGGGGCGCGTGTTAGCACAAATGCCAACATGCAATATGTGGCGGGCGCCACCGACAGCCGCGCTCTCTCGCGCGACTTCACCGACCAGGGCGTCGACATGCGCAGTCTCTCCACCGATGACATCGAGCGTGTGGAAGTGGTGCGCGGCATCCCCTCCGTGGAATATGGCGACTTGACGAGCGGCGTGGTGAGAATCACGCGACGCAAGGGCGGCCATGCCCTCTCTGCCCGCTTCAAGGCCGACATGAACTCCAAACTCTTCCATGCCGCCAAGGGCTTCGAATGGAAGCCCCGTCAGCTCGCCCTCAATGTCAGTGCCGACTACCTCATCAGCAGGGCCGACCCCCGAAATCCGCTTGAAAACTATTCGCGCCTCACGCTCTCCGCCCGTCTCCACAAGAAAAGTTCCCTGCGGCGCTATCAGTCGGCATGGAGCCTAAATGTGGACTACGGCGGTTCGTTTGATAAAGACAAAGTCGACCCCGAACTCAACTACGGTGGTGTCGACCGCTTTTCGCAGCAGTTCAACCGCTTTTCCTCCGATGCCTCTTGGACGCTCACTGCCCGCAAAAGCGAACGCCTTTGGCTGAAAGCACTCGACATTTCCGCTGCCTTTTCTGCCGAGGCCGACCGCACCAGTCGCACGCGCCTCGTGCAACTCGACCGCCAGACGCCGGCATCTTTGGCGAGAGAAGACGGCGAACACGATGCTGTGCTCATCACGCCCAACACCTACACCGCCACCCAGCTCGTGGAGGGGCTGCCCGTGAGCGTCTATACCAAAATCGCCGCCACCATCGCGCCTCCCTCCGTAAGTTTGGTCGCGGCATCGCTGAGAGTGGGCGCCGATTGGCAGTTCGACAAAAACTACGGTCGCGGCCAGGTCTTCAACCCCCTGCAGCCGCTTTACCCCTCCGCCTCCTTGCGCTCGAGAGCCTATAGCGCCATCCCCGCCTCGCATCAGGGCGGCCTCTTTGCCGAAATCAGTGCCAGCCGCCCCCTCGGCAATTTCCGTGCCGACATCCAAGGCGGCGTGCGTGCCTCCTCCCTTTTCAATCTGCCAAAGGATCGTCTGCTCCACGGCCGCGTATATGCCGACCCCCGCCTCAACCTCGGCTTGACTTTGCCGCCTCTCGAAATTTCAGGGCGCGACCTTACGTTGAGACTGACGGGCGGTGTTGGCTGGCACACGAAGATGCCTACGCTCAACCAATTATTCCCCGACAAGGCCTACCTCGACCTCGTGGAACTCAATTATTACCATGCCGTGAAGGAATACCGCCGTGTGGTAATGCAGACCTACGTGATAGACCCCACCAACACCGCCCTGCGTCCTGCACGCAACCTCAAGTGGGAGGTGGGCATCGATGCCTCATGGTGGGGCAATCGCCTGACGTTGGCCTATTTCAAAGAAAACATGACATCGGGTTTCCGCCAGATGGCCGTCTATGCCCCCTACACCTATAAGCGTTACGACGCCTCGGCCATCGACGGCAATGCGCTTACGGGGCAGCCCGACGTGTCGGCGTTGCCTTATGAGACGCAGACCGATCTGCGAGCCTATTACCTCACCGCTAACGGCAGTCAGGAACTCAAACGCGGGGTGGAATTTACGCTTTCCACGCGGCGCGTTCCCGTTGTCAACACCCGCTTGACTGTCACTGGCGCGTGGTTTAAAACCGAATATCGCAATTCGCAAGACGTCATGGAGCGCCCGAGCCGTGTGGTGGGCGGCAGTCAAGTCAATGTGGTCGGTATTTACCGTGATGCCGACGGATACATCCGCGAGATGACCAACACCAACTTTACCTTCGATACCGACATTCCCTCTTTGCGCCTGGGCATTTCGCTCTCGGCTCAATGCATGTGGCTGACAGCCAACCAGAGCATGCCGAAGGAAAACCGTCCCCTGCGCTATATGGACGCTTCGGGCACGGTGCACGACTTCACGGATGCCGATGCTGCCAACCCTTCCCTCAGTTTTCTCGTGCGCACCTACAACCCCTCGCTCTACGACCGCCAGACCGTTCCCTTTTCCATGAACGTGAATCTCAAGGCCACCAAGCGCCTGATGAACGACCGCCTGATGCTGGCGCTCTTTGTCAACAAACTTTGGGATGCGCATCCTGATTATGTGAGAAACAATTTCAAGATACGCCGTTACGTCACGCCCTATTTCGGCTTGGAAGTGAATATGAATATCTGAGGCGGCCGCGTAGTCGGTTCGTCTCCAACAGGAGGAAGTGCAGAAAAACGTGGTCCGAAGGAAAACGTTTGGAAGGCCGTCCCCACACTCAAAAATTCAGAAATCATGCTGACAAATGTTTTATTGAAAAGCTGCTGGGTTGCTTTGGCCCTGCTGGTTGTTTGCATCCCCATTCTGTTTGTAGCCTGCCAGAAATCCAATGACGACTACTATGCTGAAGCCCGTGTGCGCCTCGTTTTGCCCGACAGCCTCCGTTTGGAAAAGCTGCAAGGCACCGTCCGCCTGACGAATCTCAACAACAAGCAGTCGTTCACCACCTCCACCTTCCAGGCTGGAGAAGCCTCGCTCGAAGTGTTTCGTGGCGTGTATGCCGTCGACGTGGAAGGCTCCGTGCGCTATGCAGCGCCCGATGGCACAAATCAAACAGCCAATTTCCGTGCCAGCACTCCTTATATAAAGGTGCTCGACCATCCGTCGCTCGTCAGTCTGGACATCATTCTCATGTGAGCCACAGCAAACAGGTCGTCGCCATCCCTTAAACAAATCCCCCCATTCCGCGACATAATGAACACCCCTTTTTCAACGTGCCTCCGTCTTTTGATATTCCTCATCGCCACCGTAAAATCCCTTGCGGCGTTAGCAGACGTAAGAGGCATCGACACCCTTTCTCTGGCAGAGCACGCCGATGCTTATCTCGACGCCTTGAAGCCCGTCGATGGCAATCCCGCGCTGGAAGTCCGCCGCTATGCCACCAGTCTGTCGCGCATTGCAGCAACAGCCGAGGACCACCATGCCGCCCGTCCCTTCTTCCACCAGTTGGGCCAGGGACAGAAAACGCTGCTTTTCACGGCCGACTCCCATTTGCGTCTCTCAGCGAACACGGCCGTTTGGGGCCTTGCTGAATATGCAGCGGGAGAGCGTCGGCGCGTGAAATGGAACTCCACGGCCGATTTCCTCTTGCTCTATCCCTATGTGATGGCCGACACCCTGGGAGGCAACCTCACGTTTGAGCGTTACGCTTTCAAGGCCGGGTGGGCTTCGGCCTGGAAAAAAATAAAAATCGGCGCTGAGGCCCGCTTCCGAGCCGAACATGAATATCGAACGACCGACCCGCGTCCGCGCAACATCGTGACCGACCTCACGCTGCTTTTCGGCGCATCAGCCCCTTTGCTGGCGTCCCATGAATTGGGACTGACTGGCGGCTTGCGGTTTTATAAGCAGACAAACAACGTGGCCTTCCTTCGTGAGGCTGGCGTCATACCCGAATACCACATGCTCGGATTGGGGATGGACTATAAACGCTTCTCCGGCAACAACGCCTCTGCCTATTATAAGGCCACGGGATGCGAAGTCGGCATTGACCTCGTGCCAACGGGTAAAAGCGGACTGATGTTCTCCACACAGTATGCCTATACCCCCTACCATCGCATCCTCCCCAATCTCAACGCCCTGCCCATCTCGGTGCTCGGCGTCCAGACGCTGAAGGGCGAGGTGGGGTGGAGGCAGGGCCAGCGCGATGGCTGGCTGCTGAAAGCGGCGGTCTGCCATGAACGACGAACGGGCAACGAGCAGATAGCAGGCAGTTCCAGTTCAACGGAATACCGCATCGTCGACGAACTGACCACCTATCGCGCACGGGCCACCACCCTTCAAGCCTCGGCTCTCTACGCGCAACAGCGTGACCACACCTCTTGGAATGTAGCCCTCTCGGCGGGCATCATGGACCATGTTGCGCGCTATGTGTTTCCAGAACGCCGCCTCTCCTTCTCAAAAGCCACGGTGGAGGCCAAAGGCCAGTGGCAGCGCCTGCTTCCTCGCCGCAATCTGCTCTCCGTGAACCTATCTGCGGCTTACCATGCCGCCCTCTCGTCGTCCATGCAGATGCCATACGTCACGATGAGCGATGCCAACATCGCTTTGATGAACCACACCTTCGCCTCCGCCTCCGCTAGTTACGTCCTTTCGCAGGCCGTTTTGCGTTGGGCCATGCCTCTCCGTCGCCATTTCCTTTTCATCGAATTCGGAGGAACGCTGGCGGCTAACGATGCCGACAACCGCGCCTGGTCGCAGCGCTTGTCCGTCGGCGTGGAGCTTTGAGAAAATGTGCAATATATAATGTATAAGATAGGAGAGAGATTATACATCTTCGAATTATACATCCCCCCCTGAATTATGAATATTCTAAAATACCTAAAACCCAAAAATATGAAATCAAGAAAACTTCTGTCCTTGACCGCGCTTTGTGCGCTTGGCATGTCTTTCGCGGCATGCAGTTCCGATGACCCCGTCATTAAAACGCCCGAAACGGTGGGCTTTGCCCTGTCGCTTGACATGCCGCTTAATGTCAATTCCCCCAAACTGACCGCCGCCAAGGCTGTGCTGACAAATGTGAGCACCAAAGAGCAGTTCGTGACCAACAATTTTCGTCTGAACGGCAGTCAGTACACCGACACCTTGACCCTCCCCATCGGTGTCTATAATGTGGCCGTCGAAGGCCAGATTGCTTATGCCTTCGATGATTCCACAACGGTGACCTCCAGCGTGAAAACCACCAGCGACAACCTCGTGGTTTCAAAATCAAATCTCGTTCAGGGAAAAACGCTCGCTTTGAACACCTATCATGCGCAAGACGGCCTGGTGCTCTCAGAAATCTTTTTCTCTGGCACGCTGACGCCCGAGGGCAAGCAATACAGCGACGACCAGTACATCAAGATTGCCAACAATTCCGATTCTGTGCTCTATCTCGATGGTCTGGCTTTCGTGGAGAGCGATTTCCTGACGGTCATCAAACAGGATTATAAACCCAACATTCTCGACAAGGCCATGACGGTGGATGCCGTCTATATGTTCCCTGGCAGCGGGCGCGACTATCCCATTCAGCCGGGCAAAGAAGTCGTGGTGGCCATCAATGCCATCAACCATAAGGAGTTCAACAGCAAGTCAATCGACCTCTCGTCGGCCAACTTTGAAATCTACGATGAAAGCAGCAATCCCAATTTCTCAGACACCGACAACCCCAACGTGCCCAACCTCATCAACTGGTATGACTATTCCGCCAGCTATTTCGGCATGCACAACCGTGGCTTCAAAGCCTATGCCATCTGCCGCCCAACGGTTGATGCCCAAACGTTCATCAAAAACTATAAGTACACCTACACCTATCTCTTCACCTTCGGAGAATATGCCTTCGACATGGACGGCGAAGCCTTCAAAATCCCCAACGATTGGATCATCGATGCCGTCAATCTGAGCGTTGCGAGCGAATACAAGTGGAACGTGACCAGTTCGGCGCTCGATGCCGGTTGGGCACATTGCGGCAGCGTCGACAAAGACCAGTCGCGCTATGGCAAAGCCATCGTGCGTAAAAAGCAGAACGGAAAATGGGTTGACACCAACAATTCAACCAACGATTTCGAAAGCGATGCCCAGCCAACGCTTTTTAAGTAACTTGCTTGTAAATAAGGAAAAAGCAGGGGGAGGCGTAACGTCGGAGACAAGACCGGCTGCCTCCCCTTCCTCCCAATCAAAAATATGAAACTCAGAAAAAATCTCTGTCTCTTGGCCGCCGCCTTTTCAGCGGCCGCCTTGCAGGCCCAGCAGTTGCCCTTAGACCCCCTCGTGAGAAGGGGCACACTGCCCAATGGTCTCACCTATTACATCGCCCATAACGCTCAGACACCGCAGGTGGCCGATTTTTACATCGCCCAGCGCGTTGGCTCCATTCTTGAAGAGCCCCGTCAGCGCGGATTGGCCCATTTTCTCGAGCACATGGCCTTCAACGGCTCGAAGCATTTCCCCGGTGGCGACAACGGACCAACCATCGTGAAATGGTGTGAGAGCGTCGGCATCAAGTTTGGTGCCAACCTCAATGCCTACACCAGTGTGGAGCAAACCGTTTACAACATTTCCTCAGCCCCCGTGGTGCGTGAAGGCGTGGTCGACACCTGCCTGCTCATCTTGAGCGACTGGAGTCACGACCTCAACCTCTCTCCCGACGAAATCGACAAAGAGCGCGGCGTGGTGCGTGAAGAATGGCGCACGCGGCGGGCCGGCATGGCCATTCAGCGTCTCATGGAAGGCGCCATGCCGAAAGTCTATGCTGGCTCGAAATATGCCGACTGCATGCCCATCGGCAACATCGACGTCATTAATCATTTCCCCTACCAGGACCTCCGCGACTATTACGAGAAATGGTACCGCCCCGACCTTCAGGCCATCATCGTTGTTGGCGACATTGATGTCCACCGCGTTGAGCAGAAAATCAAAGACCTCTTCTCTCGCATTCCCGCCGCTTCGAATCCCGCCGAGCGTCTTTCCTATCCCGTGCCCGACAACAAAAAGATGATTGTCTACACCGCGGTCGACGCCGAGCAACCAACGGTCAACTTCACGCTTTATATGAAGCGCGACGCCACGCCGCGCTCCGAACGAAACACGCGCCAGAACTATGCCGATGGCTATAAGGCCGACCTCATTCGCCAGATGCTCAACGACCGTCTCTCCGCCATCCTGAAACAGGAAAACCCCGCCTTCCTCTCGGCCTCCGTGCGCGATGGCTCCTTCTTCCTGGCCGCCACCAAAGACGCCTTCAACGTCTTTGTCATGTGCCGACCCGAAAACGTCTTGGGAGGCATCTCGGCCGTGATGGCCGAAACGGAAAGAGCTCGCCGCCACGGCTTCACGGCCTCGGAGCTCAGCCGCGCCAAGGCAGAGCAGTTGCGCTATGCCAAAAACGCCTATGAGGAGCGCAACAACCGCCGCAACGGAAGCATCGTCGGCGCCTGCGTGAGTCATTTCACGAGCGGTAGCGAACTGCTTTCGCCCGAAGACGAATGGCAGCTTATGAAAGAACTCGATGCCTCTGTGACCCTGGCTGACGTGAATGCCGCCGTTCGCGAAATCATCACCGACAAAAATCAAGTCGTCACGCTCTACGGTCCCGACAAACCCTTCTTCAAGATGCCTTCGGAAAAAGACATCGTCAAAGCCGTCGAATCGGCTCAGAAGGCCAACCATGCCCCCTACGAAGAACCCTCGTTGCCCAGTTCGCTCATGGCGCAGACCCCGAAGGCTGGTAGCATCGTGAGCGAAACTCCCGCTGCGCATGGCTATACGCTCCTGACCCTCTCCAACGGCATGAAAGTCTACGTGCGTCCGACAACCTTTGAAGCCGACGAAGTCAATGTTCGCCTCTTCAGTCTGGGCGGCCGTTCGCTCTATCCCAACGAAGACGTGCCCAGCTTGAGCTATCTTGCGTCGGTCATCGGCGCCAGCGGCGTGGGGCAGTTTGACGAACTCTCGCTCGAAAAAATGCTGGCGGGCCACACCGTGAGTGTCTCGCCCTATGTCTCAGAAGAGACCGAGGGCATCTCGGCCACCTCTTCGCGGGCCGACCTCCCCTTGCTTATGCAACTGACCCACCTCTATTTCACGCAGCCGCGCCGCGACGAAAAAGCATTCAGAAGTTTGATGAATCGCCAACGCGCCCTCCTGGCCAACCGCAATGCCAGTCCGAACGTCACCTATAGCGACTCCCTGCGTGCCATTCTCTATGCCGACCCCACGCGGCAGCGCCCCATGACAGCCGAGCGCCTTGAGGAAGTCAGCCTTGATCGCATCATGCAGATTTATCGTGAACGCTTTGCCGATGCCGCCGACTTCTGCGCCATCATCAACGGCAACGTCTCCATCGACTCCCTGCGCCCCTTGCTCGCCACCTATCTGGCCTCTCTTCCCGCCACCCACAGCGTCGAGACCGTAGGTCCTTACGACCCCGCCCTCCGTGCCGCCAAGGAAACCCACCGCTTCGTGCGGCCGCAGGCCACGGCATCGTCAACAACGAGCATCTTCTTCACAGCCTCCTTGCCATACACGCCCGACAACGACCTGCGCCTTGACGCCCTTTGCCAGGTGCTCCGCATGGTCTACACCGAACAAGTGCGCGAGGAAAAAGGCGGCACCTATGGCGTGAGCGTGAGCGGCGATTTCCAGCGCTATCCCGAAGAGGGCGCGATGATGAAAATCAGTTTCCGAACGGACCCCGACAAATATGCCGAACTCATTCCGCTCATCTACAACGCCTTGCAGGAAATGGCCGACAAAGGACCACAGCAGGAGAAGCTCGACAAGGTGAAGGCCTACGAACTGAAAACCTACGGACAGGTGGAAATCATGAACGACTATTGGCAGGAGGTGATGTACAATCAACTCTTCAACGGCATTGACCTCGACAAAGACTATAAGGCACGCGTGCAGGCCCTCACCTGCGACGACCTGCAACAGCTCGCCCGCCAGATTCTCCAGCAAAACCGCTGCATTGAAGTGACGATGTCTTCGAAATAACCTGTTTGCTTATCAACGACTCAACGTGTGACCTCGGCGCCCTTTTTGCGCCCATATTCAGAAAAACTCCCCACGCGGCAGCCCTCGAAGGCTGTGGCGGCGGGGAGTTTTCGTGTGTCGGCAGTAGGGGAGGGGGAGAGAGAAACGGAGTAGCCAACGTTTTTTTTATGAAAACAGGTTCTGCTTTTATCTGGCCCGCATAATCGTCTGTTGCGGCGCCAGCATTGTAGCTCACTTTGCCCCAGACCTTCGTCAAATGTCCGCGTGGTGTCCCTTGCAGCGATGTCGTACTCGCTATGTTATTTGGTTCAAAACCGCGCAGAGATTTTTCTTGGGTTTTGAACACCCAACCTTTCAGAGCGCTCCTGTTCGCGCTTTGTTCGTTTATGATATATGCTTAATGGTGGATGTACTATATATAATGTGTACACAACTTGCGGAGGACTAAAGCTCAATCTGCTCCACCTCCACATTCTGGTGCATGAAGAGCGCGGCGCTCTCGCGGAATTTGGCGGTGTCTTCCGTGGTGAGATAGCAGACGGTGCCGCCAGTGGTGCAGCGTTGCGCCATGTCGGGATGGCGTTGCAGATAGTCCTTGAGGCTGGCGGCGACGTATTCGCCCTGCGGCACGATGCGCACGCCGGTTGGCACATACTTCACGATTTTGTTCATGAGCAACGGATAGTGTGTGCAACCCAATATGAGCGTGTCGATTTGCGGGTCGAGACGCATAATGCCGTCAATGCGTTTGCGCACGAAATAGTCGGCACCGGGAGAGTCAAATTCGTAATTCTCCACCAGCGGTACCCACATGGGGCAGGCTTGGCCCGTGACGGTGATGTCAGAGGCCAGTTTGTGGATTTCCAGGGTGTACGAGCCCGAATTGATGGTGCCCGCTGTGGCCAGCACACCGACGTGGCGCGAAGTGGTCAGTTTGCACACGGCTTCCACCGTTGGGCGAATCACGCCGAGCACGCGCCGCGTGGGGTCAAGTCGCTGAAGGTCCAGCATTTGTATGCTCCGCAGCGCCTTGGCCGAGGCCGTGTTGCAGGCCAGAATAACCAATTGGCAGCCGCGCTGGAAAAGCGCTTCAACGGCTTCCAGCGTATAGCGGTAAATTACGTCGAAGGAGCGGCTGCCGTAGGGGGCGCGGGCGTTGTCGCCAAGGTAAAGATAGTCGTACTGCGGCAGAAACTGCTGAATCTGCCGGAGAATGGTCAGTCCGCCATATCCGGAGTCGAACACGCCGATGGGGCCCTGTCCGGGCTGGAGTAAGGGAGTTTGTGTTGCCATGTGAGCTGGCGTTTAAAGGAGTGGGGGGGCGTCGGAATCGTTCCGACCGCCTGTTTGTCAGCGCAGCGTGTTGAGTTTGGCCAGCACGTAAGGCGTTGCATCTTCAGAGAGAGAGCGGCGCACGTAGGGCATAGCTTTGCTGTCGCGGTTGATGATATATTGGTAGTTTCTCTCCTCGCCGACGGCAGCGATGGCATCGTCGAGCATCAGACGGATGGGCGCGAGCATATCGGCTTCGGCTGCTCTCACGAGGCTGTCGGCCTGGTGGCGGAAAGCCAGTCCCTTTTCGAGAGCGTCCTGCAAATCGCGCTGGCGCTTCAGCAGGATGTTCTGCGGAAAGTCTTTCTGTCCTTGCATGAAGTCGGTAAACATGCGTTTGAAATTCAGCTCGTTGTAGTTGGCTTCGCGCTCGTATTTGTCGCGCAGTTGCTTCACGCGGATTTTCATGGCCGCATATTCCGGCATGGATTGCAGGATGGAGTCGTAGCGCAGCATGCCGTAGATGGGCAGTGCAGGCTGTGCCGGCTTGGCCAAAGTCGTGTCGATGGTTGCCATACTCATCTGCGTCTGTGCCTTCGTGTGTGAAAGGCAGCAGATGAGGAGTATGCAGGCGGCGAAAAGAATTTTCTTCATATTATATATATAATGTGTCCTTTGTTGTTTTGCGCTTTAGATGGGGTACGGCCTCAAAGACTGGGCGTTCCCTTTTATACTGCTTGCAAAGCTACGCAAAAAAAACGAGTTATACCCCATGTGCGGTTTTGTTTTTCAGTATGTTGGCCTTATCAGTCAAGCCGATAGCCCCCATTTCGCGCCGCGAAATACAATAAGACAGACCGACTTTTGTAACAACATGCCTGTCGTAACGAACAATATTATTAAAGAATATTAGCAGACACATAAAAATCAATAAATTATATGGCAGATTTAAGAGAAATTCATAATTTTGCACCCCGAAAAATATAAGGCTATGCCTTATCCCTCAACGCATTAGGGCAAATAAGCCCGCAGAATGCAAACGATTAATGCAATTGCTTTGTAGCCGATTAATCATTCGGCCCCTGCAAAGCACCCCTTTAAGGAAGAAAACGCCGCGTGAGATACCGTTTATTGATAACAGCATTGTTCTTAGGCTTCGTGAAGGATATGGATGCCCAGGTGAAGACCACCGACAGCGTCTTTGTCCGAAATTCGCGTGCCATCAACTTTGTTGTCAACAAGATAAACGTCAGCGCTTCCGACCGCCGCTGGATTAAAGAGCAACTCGTTCCGCAGCTCACGGCGCTCGGCGAAAACGGTCTCGTCTTGGGCCGCGCCGCCGCCTCTCCCGAAGGCCCCTACGGCAACAACCGCCGCCTGGCCAACGAGCGCCGCGCATCGGTCAGCACGCTCCTCCGCCATTACGGTGTCAGTTCTTCCCACATCCGCTACGACGTCGTGCCGGAAGACTATGTCCTCCTTCACACGATGATGCAGCTGAAAAACGACCCTTGGTTGCCCGTTGTTGATTCCTTAGCAACGCATTATGAGGGCCGTTTGTCGCAGCTCAAAGAAGCCATGAAGCGGCATGAGGGCGGCAAGCTTTGGCGATACGTCCTGAAGGAATACTTTCCCCAGTTGCGTGCCGTGCGCATCATGGTCGTCGACAAACGCTCAGTCGGCTTCCCCGACAGCCTCCCCTTCGCCCTCCCCGCGTCGCCGTTGCTCCCCCCTTCCTCCCTGCTACGCCCCGACAGCGCTCCCCCGTCCTTTTCCGTGACGGTGGCGCCCGCGGCCATCCCCTCCGGCACCGCCCTCCGCTTCGCCCCCAGCGATGCTGCGGGCCAGCTGCGCCGCGAATGGCTGAGCGTGAAGACCAATCTCCTCTTCGACCTCGCCTATATGCCGGGCTACGACCGCTTCTGCCCCATCCCCAACGTGGCAGTGGAATACTATCCCCTCCGTGGCCACTTCACCTACGGCGCCAGTTTCGACGGTCCTTGGTGGCAACACTATAACGTCCACAAATATTTCCAGCTCCGCAACTATCAGATTCACGCCCGCTATTTCCTACGCAGCGGCGACATCCACCGCCGTCCGCCCTCAGAAGGCTCGGCCTTTAGCGGACTATACTTCAGCCTCTACGCACACGCGTACCTATATAACATCTGCTTCGACGAAAAGCGCGGATGGGAAGGCGAAGGCTGGGGCGCCGGCATCGGAGCGGGCTATGTCATGCCCTTGGGGCGCTCCAACCGTTGGAAACTCGAGATGGGCGTGCAGGCGGGCTACCTCCACACGCTCTACGACCCCTACCAATGGAAATGCCCCATAGACCCCGACAGCGATAAGGAGCAATATTATTATAAATGGTATGGCGAAGCCAAAGACTTCCGCAAACGGCAACACAGTTTTTCATTCCTCGGCCCGACGCGCCTGGAAATAACGCTCAGCTATAACCTCCTCTTCCGCAAAAATCGCGGAAAAGGCGTCAGCTTCAAGCGCCGCGAGCCATAGCGCCGCCGTTCTGCGCCGCCATACCTCTTTTTTAGTAATGGTAAACAATATGCACCACACCATGCGCCGCTCATCCGATTGCCTGTTGGCTGCAAGCCGAAAAGCCTGCAACAGCCTTCAGCGTCTTTGCCTCGCTCTCTTCTGCCTCGCCGTCGCGGGCTGTGAGCGCGAGCCGGTGCTCAACCTCCACCAGGGAGGCACCGACATCGGCGTGGTGGTGCCCAACGTCGACCTCGACCTGCACGTGGTGTGGAACTATTTGTTCAAGTACGACGTTGAATACGACTGGCAGGCAGAATGGCTCTACGGATGGGACGACACCGACCGTTCGCTCTTCGGCCCCATCGGCTATACGGAGCCTCAGGCCTTCGATGTGCGCCGATACTTCACGGGCTCCGTTCCCTGCGGTCCCCACACCTCCCCCTACAGCCACACCCTCAACGGCCACTATCTGCGGGCTCGCTACGATTTCGGCTATTGGGACATCCTGGCATGGAACACCATCAATGCCCCCGATGGCGTACAGAGTGTACGCATCGACGAGCAGTCGACCTACGACCATGTCACGGCCTACACTGGCGAGACGATGAACACCGCGCCTTACGCCGCCCCGCGCTTTCCCCATTCCTTCTATCAGCCCGAAGAACTCTTTGCTGGCTACGAGCAAGGCTTGGAAATCAACAGAAACCTCGACGGCTTCGTCTTCGATGAAGAGCGCAACTGCTGGGTGCGCCAACTTGAAATGCAGCTGCAGCCCGTCACATACATCTATCTCGTTCAAGTCGTCCTTCGCCACAACAACCGCAGCGGACGAAAAGTGACCTCCATCGACGGCAACGCCAACCTCAGCGGCATGGCGCGTTCCGTGAATCTCAACACGGGCATAACGGGGCCAGATGCCGTCACCGTCAATTTCTTCATGCGCATGAAGCACGACCTGACCGACAGGGCAGGGGAGACGGTGGACATCATCGGCGGAAAAACGCTGACTTTCGGTCTGCCGAAGCTCAATCCCTCGCGGCTCAACACGCGCAACTATCTGGAATCGCTGGAGAAGGTGCGCGAGGCCGACCTCAACAATCGCCATTATCTCGACGTGAAGATGCAGTTCTACAACGGCAAAGACTCCACCTTCGTCTTCGACGTCACCGACCAAGTGCGCCGTCTCTTCCGTGGCGGTGTCATCACCGTCGAACTTGACATGGACAAGGTGCCCATTCCCAACCGTTCCGGCGGATCGGGCTTCGATGCCGTGGTAGAGGACTTCGAAGAGAAACAATGGGAGTTCGATATGTAGTCCTAATAATTAGGAGGGCAATCCCCCGCACCCGAGCGGCCCGGCAATTCGTTAATTCGTTTAATTCGTT
>OQVT01001002.1_pt1 | contig 17342 bp, 7 predicted proteins | sample 1691561 | NCBI WGS metagenome assembly OQVT01 (sample SAMN03418260, study PRJEB22391) | human gut metagenome | biome: human-gut; feature: organic feature; material: feces | host: Homo sapiens | place: Tanzania | collected 2013-01 | reverse complement strand
GCGAGATAGTGAAGCAGATATGCAAGTTCGGTCCGCGCGAGATGGTGCTCATCGACAGCGCCGAGACGCCGCAGCACGACATCCGCCTCATGATGGCGAAGAACTTCCCCGAGATAAAGGCAGAGACAATCGTCACCTCCGTAAGCGGAATAATACGCATGGAGGACATCTTCAGCCGTTATCGTCCTGACTACGTGTTCCATGCCGCCGCATACAAGCACGTGCCGATGATGGAGAACAATCCGAGCGAGAGCATCGAGAACAACGTCTACGGCACGAAGATTCTTGCCGACATGGCGGTGAAGTACGGCGTAAAGAAGTTTGTGATGATATCCACGGACAAGGCTGTCAACCCCACCAACGTGATGGGATGCTCAAAGCGCATCTGCGAGATTTACGTACAGAGCCTCGACCATGCCATCAAGACGGGCAAGATAAAAGGCGTCACGCAGTTTGTCACCACCCGCTTCGGCAATGTGCTCGGCTCCAACGGTTCGGTCATCCCTCTCTTCAAGCGTCAGATAAAGGCTGGCGGCCCCGTCACGGTCACCGATCCCAACATCATTCGCTTCTTCATGCTCATCCCCGAGGCTTGCAAGCTGGTGCTTGAGGCTGGCACGAAGGGCAACGGCGGCGAGATATTTGTCTTCGACATGGGCAACCCCGTCAAGATTGCCGACCTTGCGAAGCGCATGATAAAGCTGAGTGGAGCTACGGGTGTGGAGATTAAGTACACTGGTCTGCGTGCCGGAGAGAAACTCTATGAAGAGGTGCTCAACAAGGAGGAGACCACCATGCCGTCCTTCCACGACAAAATCCGCATCGCCAAGGTGCGCCAGTACGACTATGACGCCGTGGAGCGCGACATAGAAGACCTCGTCGAGATAAGCAAGCATTACGACGACATGGCAACCGTAAAGAAGATGAAGGAAATCGTGCCGGAGTTCAAGAGCAACAACTCCGTGTACGAAGTGCTTGACAAGTAAGCCGTCACAATATTTGCATTCCTAACGCTCAATACTCCTCGCTCAGCGCACAACAAAATCTTTGGTGCGAAATTCTTGAGTTTTGAGCGTGCAAGGATAAACGGTTTATACACAGTGAATTAGAAAGTTTGTGAGGAGAGTGTGCAAAAAAAATAAGCAGCAAGAAGCCTGTTTTTGCTGCAATAGCGCCACTTTTACACTCCAATAGTGCCACTTTTATCATGCAATAGTGCCACTTTTACTGTCTAATAGTGGCACTATTGGAGTGTAAAAGTGGCTCTATCGTATGGCATGGGTGCGGTTTGCACAGCAAAACACCGTAAAAACAGTAAAACGGAACTCTAGAATCAATTTTTATTTTGTAACAAGTTTTTACCGTTTAGACAATATTTGCATAGTGGGCAGGAAGACATGTTTTTAAGCAAGAAGACATTGAGCCATTTATTCTGCTCTTTGTCTTTTCCATCTGCCATAGAGATATCCCGAAACGCCTGCCGCGATTATTATGTAAATGGGCGAAACCCCAAATAATGCTATCAACAGACAGCAGACTATGGGTATCCAGGCGTTGCGCCATGAGATATTGGCGGTCTTTGCCATCTTGAAGCACGGAGCGGCGATGAGCGCCACTACTGCGGGACGCACTCCCTTGAAGAATTTCTCCACCCATGGATTGTCCTTGAAGTTATGGAAGAACATGGCTATGATGATGATGGCTATGATGGACGGGAGGGCTATGCCGACGGCTCCGACGATGCCTCCCCATACTCCTTTCAGCTTATATCCGATATGTGACGCCATGTCGATGGCGAAAATACCCGGCGTGGACTGCGCCACCACCATGATGTCCATAAATTCCTGCCGGTCCATCCACTTGTTGTTATCCACGAACTCGCGCTCCATGATCGGTATCATGGCATAACCGCCTCCGAGCGTGAACGCACCTATCTTGTTGCAGGTAAGGAAAAATTTGAGCAGCATATATATAATGTATGTCTCTTTATGATGTTACAAAAAAGAAAAACGCCAGACAATAGACCTCACCGGCCTTATCTGGCGTAATTATTCTAATATAAATATTATGGTAATGTCCGATTATTATGAATAGCGCAAGATCTGACCGGGACGGAGACGCATGGTCTTCGAGATGTGGTTCAGCTTACAAATCTTATCTATCGAAACACCAAGCTTCTTAGAGATGGACGCGAGCGTCTCACCCTTCGTAACCTTGTGATACTGCACCTGATCAGTAAGGCCAGACGTAGCGCGGTCGTTGGTGGCATAGTCGTTGCGCGAGTTGGATGCGTAAGAAGAGCCGTCCATCTTTCCGCGTGCTCTTGTAGCAGCTGCCGACTCGCTGTCATACGTCGAGCGGTCGAAAGCATAATAGTCGCCTGTTACGTCCTGCTCACGGAAGTCGAACATAAGAGCGGGATTGAGAGCCACGCCGCAGAGACGTGTCTCGAAGTGAAGGTGCGAACCCGTGCTTCGTCCAGTGTTACCACCGAGACCGATAACATCACCGGCGCGAACCTCCTGGTTCTCATCTACGAGCTGCTTCGAGAGGTGTCCGTAGATGGTCTCCAGACCGTTGTTATGTCGGATGACGATATACTTACCGTATCCTCCGCCCTCGTATCTTACAATTCTGACTTTTCCTGAGAATGCCGCACGGATGGTATCGCCGATATACACCTTGATGTCAAGACCCTTGTGCTGGCGTCCCCAGCGCGAACCAAAATTACTGGTTATGACGCGGCTCGTGGTGGGCATGCAGAAATGACGAAGGTCAATCTTGTAATGTTCAGGGAGTTCTGTGGCACGGTGTGCATAGCGGTTGTCCCATCCTGCGTAGAGGTCTGTCGCGGGCGACTCCGCCTCTTCTCTTGCTGCGATATTTCGCAACATAATAGTATCGACTGCTGCCATCTTACGGTCTACTGGAGCTTGGCGGGCAAGAAGATCCTGACCATGCACCGGTATGGACGCTACGGCAAGCAGCATCGATATAGTAATCTTTTTAAGTGTCTTCTTTAAATTCATCTTCTTTAGGACTCGTTTTTTAGATTGGAACGAGTTTATCGCTCCTTCGAAAGGTAATCGTTGAACAAAAAAAGGCGTTCAACCACAAGTTTGCAACATGCACATTGCAATTTGCATTTGCGTTGCAAAGTTACAAAAAAAATCTGTCAATAAGGTAGTTTTACGTACCTCATTAACAGATTTTGTAATATCTTTAACAATTAAACTTGCTCATTTTAAACAATTTGCACTATTTAATGCATATCTTGCGCGTTTTGCCGTTATCTCGCACAACGTAGACACCCTTCTTCAAAGAAGCGCCCAAAGGCATCTGACGACCACTGAGATCGTAAATACGGACTTGCGCAGAACCATTGTCTTCCCCTACCCCACTGATGCCTGATGCTGCATCCCATACGGCATTGGCAGCACGACTTTCACCTGTGTTATAGACAGCCTTGACGCTATACGTAACGTCGGTGTCGACTGATCGGTTATCGGTAAACTTCGTTGCTGTTATGGGCGATGCGTTAAGACGCAAGCCGTCACGATAGACATTATAGCCCAGAAGCTTCAGACCTGTTCCTGCCTTGCGGTACTTTATGTCGTCCACGAAGAGAATGTACTGGTCCTTCGACGTGCAGCGGAGAGCGAAATAGCGTGCTCCCTCCGGCAGGTCGGCAGAATACTGCGTCCACTGTCCCGGAACGGTAATCGTGGATCCAACATTCTTGAACGAACCTATGGATTTTCCTTCCACAGAACACAGCACCTCCATCTGTTCCTGCGTGCCGTAATAGTTGTTGTTGGGGCTGCACGCCCAAAAGGTGATGGTCTGCGCTCCGTCCACCTCCGGCGAGATAAGCCAGTCGTCGTTGGCGGTATAGCGTCCGGCACTGAATGCGGCTGCCACCTGTTTGCCAGAATGCGTCGGGAAATACAACGGGCTAAGACTGACGGCAGAGGGGTTGAACACCTGGAACGCCATCGGAGCCTCCACATTGTCGTACTGCACGAAGTCGCCCGAACCGTCCTGAATGCCGAGCGTGGACGCCCCGTCGATGTCCATCAATGTCCACTCACCGAAATGGCTGATGGTGAAGGGCACGTACGACTCGAAGTCTTCCACCACTTCCTCAGCCTCAGCTCCATTGCTGATGCCCTCCGGCTCACTCCAAGAAAGCGCCACCGACTGCATATCGTCAGCAGCCTCAGCTTTGGCGTCCTTCACGAACGGACGACCGGGAAGGACTGTGACGACAACATTCTTCGACACATTGTCCGAAGCGTCTTCGTCCGAATCCCATGCGATTTCAGCATGGTAAAGACTGGAGAGAGAGGCGTCAGAATTGGGCGCATCCTTCAGTTCCACGTCGGTGCTCTGCCCTGCGGCAAGTTCGTCAACGTGCGTCTTGCCGACAAGCGTCTCGCCACGATAGAGACAAATGTCGAAGTCGGCAGCGTCCTTATCGCCCGTGTTACTGATATTGGCAAACACCGTAACGTCGTCGCCTACACTAACCTTGTCAATCATGGCGCTTACGTCGCCCATCGTAAGATTAAAGGACAGCGGGTCGTCCACGTTTATCTGGTCAACATAAAGCGGCACGATGGACGTAAGGTCTTCGGTATTGCCGCCCACACCTGTGAAGATGAGCTGCACGTATTCGTACGAACGAAGGTCAGAAAGGCTGTAGCTATATTTCAGCCAGCGGCCGTCGTTGTCTTCACCGTCGAAATCGTTGGGCAGAATATCATCGAGCTGATGTAGCTTGCCGTCAGGAGTGCGCAGAGCCACACGCAGATGATGGATGGAACGCTTCATATTCCATACATAGAACGTGAGACGCGGATTGTGCGTGTCCTTCAGCGTTATCTTCGGTCCGATAAAGTCAGAGCTGGCGCCTGTGGTAACCGTAGAGAAGGCTATGAAGCCATTGTCAAGATCGGCAGCATCGGCGTATGTGCCGTACTGCATGATGTTCCATTCTGCAAGTGCACTCATCGAGTCGTACCAAGGACCACGCTGCATGCTGCGCTTTGCGAACGATTCGGCATAAGGCACAGCGTAAGGCTTGCCCACGAAAATGGTGTCCGTGGATGCGGCGATGCCCTTGCCCTGCTGCGTGCGCGGCGTGATGACATACCATGCCAGCCGCTGCTCGTCGCCCTTCATCGTCATCTGCTCCGAGAACGAAGGTTCGCTGACCGTGGTGCTCTTCAGCGAGCTGCCATCCACATTGGCGATGTTATACTTCAGCGAAGCCTTGTCTATCAAGCCTCCGTGCTTACCCTTTGATGGAGCATCCCAAGAGGCTGTCACCTGTCCGTCGTCAGAGCTACTGATTCTAAGGTTCTCGACAGCACCTGGCTGGTCCAGTCCAACATACGTTGAGACGGTGACCGTCTCGCCTTTGCCTACGGCGTTCTCTGCCGTTATCTCATAGCTGACAGTTCCGTCAGCTGATGGTGTGTCGGTCATCTGGCAGATATCGCCGGGGATGATGTTCGAGAATGTCTCCACCACCTTATTGTCCGTGAGTCGCTTCACGGTGATATGCTTCAGGTTGGCGGTCTGCGCCTCGCCACCCATGTTCACCACGGGAGCCTTGAACGAAATCTCCACCTTGCGGTCCGTACTTGATCCAACCGGCTCTGCCTTTGCCTCCGTCACAGCACCCGGACACTTCACCGAACCGATGCACTTCACCTTGAGGTTGTCCAGATACAGATAACTGCCCTCGGCATACAGACTCAAGGCATGCACACCGATGTGGCAGGCACCGTCATGTTTCGGTGCAAAGACAGCCGACAGCGTGCGATAGTTGATGTTGTCCACCTTTGTGGGGGCGAGAACCGTCTGCGTCAGGCTTGCCGCCTCCGCCTTCTGTCCGGCGGCCACAGCCACTGTCTCACAATAGCCTTCCTCCGCCTTCACGTCCATCGACACCTGATAAACCGAATCCTTGCTAAGATTAAACGCCGGCGTAACGAGCCAGTCGTCATCGTCGAGTCCTTCCTGACTGACACCGCAGATAAAGCAGTCGCCGAAGAACTGCCAAGTCTCGTCATCTTCATTGGCATCAATGACGGTCATGGTCTTGGCAGCCACTTCGTCATTGAACGGCTGGTCGTACGGTAGCTTCAGAGCCGAACCCACCTGCACCACATTGGTGCGAACCTTGTCGCCGTACTCGCCAGCCACCTTCGCAGCCACCTCATAATAATAATATCCCATCTGCAGGTCTGCCACTTCCTTGTCGTCGAAGGATGTGGCGCTGCCATCGTACACCACCTTGGCATCGGGCTGACGCGTGACGGTGTAAGTGACGAGCGACGGATCGAAATAGCCGTCATGATTGCCTCGCTGCGGAGCTGTCCACGACACGCTTACCGTCCGTGCGTCCTTCATTACAGCCTTCGGCGACACGGCATTCACCACATCGCTGCCCGCCCAAAAGTCGCAATAGGCAAACTGGCTGCGTCCCGCGCTGTTGGTAGCCACCGCTTTCATGTGGTGCATGCCACGTGTGAGCGTCAGCGCAGCCTCAACATCGGCTCCCGCCTGCGACTGTCCTTCCTTAAGCAGACTGCCGTCCATCCAAAGCTTATAGCCCAGAGACGAGGCAAGTTTGCCGCCGCCAGCCGTACGGTCCGGCATTGCGATGAGCGCCTTGCCTGTCAGCGACGTTCCGATGAGCGAAGCCTTCAACGACGTGGGGCGTGCAGGAGCATTGTCGTCGGCATACGAGCCGGTGGTATAAATACCCGTAAACTCATATCTGTCAGGTATGGTGGTCAGCGTCGTAACAGTTCCGTCAGTAAGATTCACCTCACATATCTCCGGACTCTCATGCGTATAGTGAGGCGTCATCGCCCAAAGCATACGTCCCGAAGGATAATCGAACGTGGCACTCTGCGCATACTTCACCGTCTTGCCTGTCTGACCAATCTCGGTCAGCTCACCAGTGTTCTTGTCCACGCTGTAGAGCATGCCGTAGATGCTGATGCCGTAAAGCCGTCCGTCCTTGGTAGCAGCCAAAGCTATAAGCTCCTGCTTAAGGTCGGCTATCTTCGAGGAGAATCCTGTGATGGTGTTAAGCGTACCGAAGAAGTAGCCGTTGGTGTTGGCACTCTCGCGGAAACATCCATACACACGGTCCGTCGTAGGGTCGTAGGCGAGGTCGGAAGCCACGCTCGTATAGGTGTTAAGATGGCGTTCCTCAATGAGTCGCCACCCTGCATCCACGTCGTACACGCGGAAACTGACCGTACCGTCATAGTCGTACGGCGAATAATCAACCATGTAATAGCGACCGTCTACGTATACGCCGCCACCGAAAGCCGACAGATTGTCGTCCAGCTTCACACTCTTCATCTGCGTGGCATCGTTGGCAGGGAGCGAATAGATGCCGAACGGCGCATCGCTGCCCATGTCTTCCCAACCATGTCCAAAGATCACACTGCCATATATGGTCGGCTGCGTCTGCGCGAAGGCAGAACCGCAAGCCGATGCGATGGCAAGTGTCAGAAACAATGATTTCTTCATCATGCTTTTCATTTTATTGACATTACTTTCTTACCGAAACCTTAAACGCGCTGCCGTCCACCATGACGACATATACGCCCGGTTCTGCCTCTACGATGATATGAGCTTCACCGGCGAAGGCACGTACGAGACGACCGTCCACGGTGAACATCTTCACCATTCTGCCTTCTGCGCCGCTTATCTCCACACAGCCCTTTCCGCCGCTTACCGCAACGGCAGCTGCCGAGGCATCGTTGATGGCTGAGAGGTATGTGATGGTGGCGGTGTTAGACGGTTTCGACTCGCCGTCTTCGTATGCAGCCGTCACCTGATAAGCGTAGCTGTCTGACTGGCGTACGTCATCGTCGATGTAATAGCGCTGGTTGAGAGGCTTGGCGTTGAGCTTCTGGCGGTCGCGATAGACGTTATATCCCACAAACGTAAGATTCTCCTTCTCCGCTCCCTTAGCGATGTACGAGATATCGTCGATGAGGAGGGCGAACTTGTTGTTGGAAACGCAGCGGATGGCGAAGTACTTCGCATCCTGCGGCAGTTCAACCTTATACTCGTCCCAACCCTTCGCGTTGCTAACGTCAATGGTCTCGCCTATCTTCTTGAAGCTGTCGATGGTGTTGTCCGAAACAGAATAGAGCACCTCCATCTGCTCGGGCACTGCACTTGCGATGCCAGCCTTGGCGAAGAACCTTACTGTCTGCGCCTCGCCGCAAAGCTCAGGCGAAACGAGCCAGTCGTCGTTCTGCTTCTTTGTGAAGCCGCCGTCGGACGATGCGCAACTGAAGCTTACGAGCATCTGTTCGCCGGAATGGGCTTCCCACGAGGTGAACGGAATGCCAGCCTGAAGCGAATTGAACACCTGGAATGCCATCGGCTCACCAGAATTCTCGTACTGCAACGGTCCGAACGACTCGCTGAGTGTTATCTGTATGGTATTCTGCAAGTCGCAGTCGTATGTGGTCCAGTCGCCGAAGTCGCTGATGGCAAATGCCTTGTAATCGTCGAAGGTTTCGGTGGTACGCTTCAGCCCCAGACTGTTAAGGTCAGGAGCCAGCCATGACAGACCCACATTGCTCTGGCGTGACGAAGCCTCAAGACCGGAAGGTGTAGGATAATCATTCTTCTTCACACGTACGCTAACGGTGTTCGACGCATTGTTGTCCTCTATCTGGTCGGCAGCGTAGTCAACAACAGCACTGAACTCCACCTTGTCATCATCCACAACCGTAACCTTACCGTTCAGACCAATGGTCTTGGCACGGTCTGCAGAAAGCTGGTCGCCTGGGAAGCGACTGAACTCCTCACCGTTCTTATACACTACGATGGTGTAATCGCCGGCAGCCACCTCATTGGCTGTATTATTGCGCACTGTGAGCTGCAGGTCAGCCATGTCGCCAGCCTCAACCTCTTCGGCTGCGGTGAGCTCAACTGCCATGATGTCGTTATCGGCGGCATCTACGATGGCAACATTATCGTAAGCGAAGAACTCTGTAGTGGTATTGACAGCCTCGCCCTCGAAGCCGATACGCACATAACGACAGTCCTTGTAAGGAGTGAGGTCTATGCTGAAGCGCTGCCAACCCACGGCATACTGGTCAGAAAGAATCTCCTTCACCGGCACAAAGTCGGCATAATCCTTCTGCACGCTGACGGTAAGCTTGTCGCCCTTGCCAGTGCAGTAAGCCCAGAAGTTGAGCGTAGGCTTCGCCATCTCGCTGATGTCCACCTTCGGCGACTCGCTACGCACCGCCTTGCCTGTCTTGTCGGCAGAGAACGATTGCATACCGCCGTCCGCGTCCTGCGCCTGTGCTGACGCGCTGCTGGTCATGGCGTAACAGTAAGCCTCGCCTACCTCGCCCTTGGTAACGTTAGTGATCCACGGTCCGCTCTTCATCGTCACGTTCTTGAACGACTCAATCATCGGCGCCTTGATGGCAGGTCCGCCGATTGCTGTGCAGGTTTTCCAGTTGCTGCGACCGCCACCCGTGCTGCTCACGGCATATACGCTGTAACCGTTGTATGCCTGACGACCTGCCTTAATTGTCAGCTGGTCATCGTACGATGTCTTGCTGCCAAGGTTGATGTCGTTTGGATCGGTGCCCACTGATATATAATATGTAAGGTCGTTAGGATCTATGTAGCCTCCATGCACGCCCTCCGGCTGGTCCCAAACCACATGTATCAGACCTTCCGTTTCGGCATCCTCGTAAGCCCTGAGATTCTTCACCGCGCCCGGCTCGTCAATGCCGACGAACACCTGGACTGTGGTCTCCAGTCCTTCGTTGCCGGAAGCGCCAACTGCATGCACAGCATAAACGCACGAACCGGAGGGCACGCTCGGGTCGTTGTATGAACATTTCTGACCGGGCGTTACTGACGTGAGCGTGGTGAGCGACTCGCCGTTGCGCGAGATGACGATATCCATCTTGTCGGTCAGTGCCGCACCGCCCAACGTACGCGTCGGAGCCGTGAAGCTGAGCGTGGCAGTAGTGGCGCCCTTCTCGCCCGGTGTGACCACAAGGTCTGTGGGCGAATCGGGAGCCGAAGCCGATACCTCTGTGACGTTGAGATTGTCAACGTAAAGATGATTGCAGTCAGCGTCTGAGATGGCATGGATGCCGAAATAGCGCATGCCGTCCTCCGTAGCACGGAAGGTACCGGAGAGAGTACGGCGACGTGGCTGATAAGTAACCTCCGTAGGTTCGATTACGATGTCGGTCATAGCCTCAGCAGTGGCGTCTGTTCCGACAGCTGCAGCCACACGCTCCGTGGGATAATCGTTGACGGCATCGAAAGAGAACTTATAAGCTGCTCCCTTCTGCATATTTATTGGTGGCGTGATAAACCAGTCGTCAGCAGCATTAGAGCTGTTGGCGGTGTATGCAACCATATTATAGTTGCCGTCAAAACTCCATGTCGAACCGTCATCATTAGCGTCAACGATGGTGAAGTCTTCCATTGAAGCACTGGTGCTCAGACCGTTATGATAAGGCAATGAGAGACTGGAGCCAACGCTTACCTCCACGGATGTGGCAGGCTTACTCTTCAGGTCGCCGTTCAGAGCCGTCACCTTATAGTAATACCACGTCATGTCGGTGGACTCTACGTGATCTATGTATGTAGTGGCGGCGCAGTCTGTTGTGACAATCACGGAGTCGGCAGTCTCGCCCATCTTGAAGCGCGAGATGGCATAGCGGAGGTTGTCCTTATCGAAGTAGCCTCCGTTGACGGATGCCTCCGGCGCCTTCCATGTCAGCGTCACGTCATTGCCCTTAGCCTTCACCTTCACTGAGGTAGGCGGCATAGGCACGTCATAGCCCACCCACTTGGTGTCCGTGGTCTGCTCGCTGACAGCAGCCGGACGGGCGGTGGTGGCAGGTATCTCCGCTGTCACGCTGAATACGCTGTTGCCACTCTTTGCGGCTGTGAAGGGAGCGGTGACGGCGGCACCGGGTGCAGCATTGGCGTGTGCCACAGTCTCACCGTTGATACGTACAGTATAAGCGAGGCCGGCAGGAAGACTCTTGCCTTCGACGTCAAGCGTCGGCATCGTGAACGCCACGCTACCGCCGGAGAGCGACGTCATCGAAACGCTCAGCGAGCTGACTGGCTTGGGAAGAGTGGCGAGGTCGAGGTCCTGCTTGAGGAAGATGGTGGAGAGCTGGTCATAGGTCTGCTCGCCTTGCCATGTGTCCTCATTGAAGCCGTAATTCACAATCTCCGTGACGTTAGCCGTAGCAGGATTCACCTTAAGGACGTGCGTAGCCCAATCCACGTCGGAATAGGCAGCCCAATAGATGTCGCCGGTGGCATAATCGCACGTGGCACTCTGGAAGAAGGGCAGGATGCTGAATCCGGTGTTGCCCACAACTGTAGCCTTACCGGTGTATTTATCCACGGTGTAGAGTTTTCCTGTATTCGATATTGTGTAAAGTTGTCCGTCGCGATTGAAGGTTAGCGCCACCATGCGCTCTGGCATCTGAGCGATGGGCTGGCAGGAATAGATCACAAAGGGATAATCGTCCTTTGTGGAATAGGTAAGTCTTCCGAGTGTGAGATACTTGCCGGAATAGTCGGCGTCAGAAAAAATGCCATAGATGGCCTGTGTCTCAGGGTCGAAGGCAAGGTCAGAGGAGATGTCCGTAAAGGCGAAACCCTGTCGTTCCTCGCCGATTGTCCAGTCGGCTGTGTTGTAGCCATAAAGATGGATGGGGAACGTAATCTTCGAGTTGTCCTCGTTCTCCTCATAGTACGACGACCAGAACTTTCCCTGTGCATAAGTGGCTCCGCCATAACACTTCACATCGTTACCGACGGGGGTGAACACTGTGGGGTTGGAAGAATTGAAAGTGTAGAAACCGGCATCGCGAGTTTCACTCTCCGACACATAAGTGTAAAACTGCAGGTTCGTAGCAGCTTTACGAGGATTGTCCGCCATCACTCCTAATGACGACGAGGTAAGAAATGCCATTGTCACAAAGGACCGGACAAGGGCAGTAAGGGGTAAATCTTTTTTCATAATGACAAGATTTTATCTGATTAACTGAATTTTTGTTCAAATATCACTTAATAACGCAAAAGTATAAAAGATTTTGCAGAAAAACAATAAATCAGTGATATAAGTTGAATAAAGGCGTATATATACAAAATTGCCACACTTCGGCAGCATGGCTCCCATAGCGTGGCAATTACTTATCTCAATTTTTCAATCTCTTCTTCTGTAAGTCCGGTATAACGCATTATCTTTGATATTGGCTCACCATCCTCAAGCATCATCTTAGCAGTTTCGGCACGACCCTCAGCACGACCCTCAGCAAGGCCTTTCTCATGACCCTCACGTCTTCCTAAGAGTGCAGCCCCTTCAAGCGTGGCATGATAGTCGCGCATCACCTTCAAACTCTCATCATATTTTTCTCGCTCGTCCTTGCTTAAGGCGGCGATGTCTGTTATCTCGGAGAGCTTCTTAAATACAGCATTGCGCGCCTGGAACGGCATTCTTTCAAATGTACTCATGTTCTTAAGGATATAAATCCAACGTTCAAAATCGTTTTCACATTCATCCTCTTCGTTCTTGGAGAACAGAGGAAGCATTAAGTAGATGAATCGCAAGCGGTCGGAGAAGACCGTCTTGTCCTCCATGTCCATAAGGGCGATGTCCGTACGAAACTTTGTCGGAGTATGCGCCCCTACATCGTAGTTGAGCAGGCATACCGTATAGACCGGAGCCAGACGATAGTCCCACTTGATATGTGTGTCGCCGACCGTGCCCTTTACGCCTTGATTTACAATGTCGCGCGAGGCGTAGTATATGGATCGGTCCGTAAAGAAGGGCTGGTAGCGGTTCTGCATTTCCACGATAATATGCTCTCCCTTGTCGGTTGAGCAGTAGATGTCATAGATGATGCCACGCATGTCAGCCGCTTCTGGCTGTTGTTCTTTGTCCTTGAATACGAGATCAGTGATGTGATGCTCGCCGTCGAGGAGATCGTTAAGAAACTTTATCAACAAGTCCTTGTTGATTTCCTGACCGAAGATTTTCTTGAATCCCCAGTCAGAGAATGGATTAATGAATCTTGCCATTGGTTGTAGTTGATTTTCTGCAAATATACGAAAAATCCCCCAATGTGGGACGCTTCGTGCGAAAGATAATATCTTTTCGTTTCTGAAACGTCCCGCATTGGGGGATTATATAAAGTATTCTTGTCTGAAAATTCTTTATCCGTAGATGATGTTTCCGTCGGCGTCGCGGTTCTCGTCGATGAACGACTTGTTGTACTGCGTCATGCCGCGGAGCGACATACCCATGCTTGAGAAGCCGCCGTCGTGGAAGAGCGTCTGCATGGTCACCTTGCGTGTGAGGTCAGAGAACATCACCACGCAGTAGTCGGCGCACTCGTCAGCGCTGGCATTGCCGAGCGGCGACATACGGTCAGAGAAGTCGTAGAGGCCGTCGAAGCCCTTGATGCCGCTACCCGCTGTCGTGAATGTCGGCGACTGTGATATGGTGTTGATACGTACGCCCTTCTCGCGTCCGTAGATATAGCCGAAGCTACGGCAGATTGACTCGAGCAGCGACTTGGCGTCAGCCATGTCGTTATATCCGAAGAAGGTACGGTGTGATGCGATGTAAGTAAGTGCGAGCACTGAAGCGCTGTCGCTCAGCGCGTCCAGCTTCTTGGCAGCCTGCAGCATCTTGTGGAACGAGATGGCAGAGATGTCCAGTGTCTTGTTCAGGAAGTTGTAGTCCAGATCGTCGTAAGTGCGCTTCTTGCGCATGTTCACGCTCATTGCAACAGAATGGAGCACGAAGTCAATCTTGCCTCCGAGAGCTTCCTGAGCTTTCTCGAAGAGGTTGGTCAGATCCTCCACCGATGTCGCGTCGGCAGGGATGATGGTTGCGCCGGTCTTCTTAGCCAGCTCGTCGATGGTGCCCATACGGCATGCCACCGCTGTGTTAGTAAGCACAATCTGTGCTCCTTCCTCTACTGCGCGTTCCGCTACTTTCCACGCTATCGAAGCGTCATTCAATGCGCCGAATATTATACCGCGCTTTCCTTTCAATAAATTAAAAGACATAACTTTCTTATTTCGTTTATGTAATAATTCTTGCCTTAGGCGGTGCAAAGTTAATACATTTTCTGCACACAACGGCTACAATGTGTGCAAAAATGTATTCTTAAAGGGTAGATTTGTGTTCAAATTACCATTATAATTCATTTAAATATTACTTGGAGATAACAAAAATTAGTAGTATTTTTGCATTCGTATACTATAAACCTCTCACCAGATAACACGCTAAAAGCCTTATGCTAATCAGACGTTTTACATTATTATATAGCTCACCCCAAACTGCCCCTGTCCTGCTCTCACGCTACAGCCTTCTTGCCGTAACGTGTCTTGCCGTCGTGTTTCTCCTCACTTCTTGCCATTCTTCGCCCTCGCCCAGCCATCTCGAAGCCCTGCGCTCTCATGCTGACAGCATCGTGGATGAGGTGGAAGGAGAGCATAGCCTCGACAGCCTTGTGAATGCGGCGGAGCGCAAGGGTGACCACATGCTGGAGATGCGTGCTCGCAAAAAGCTCGGACGCGTCTACCGCGAGGCCAACTTCTTCATCAAGGCCATCGACTGCCACACCCGCGAACTGAAGCTGGCAGAGCAGCTCGGCGACACCATTGCTGCCGTTCAGGCGCTCAACAACATCGGCACCAACTTCCGACGCATGGGCATCCTCGATGAGGCCGTAGACTATCATTACCGCGGACTGCATCTCTGCGAGGAGTTCAGCCTTAAGGATGACAGCACCGCGCGTAAGAACCGTGTGATTTCGCTCAACGGCATCGGCAATATCTGCCTCACGCTCGGCGACACCGAAACAGCCGACTCCGTATTCAATGCCGCTCTTGAAGGCGAGAAGCGTCTTGGCAGCCATCTTGGTCAGGCCATCAATTACGCCAACCTCGGTTCGCTCTACGAACGTAACGGACAGATAGATTCTGCCTGGACGTTCTATCGTCGCTCTATGGAGCAGAACCGCCTGGCAAAGTCCGACCTCGGCATCTCACTCTGCTACACCCACTTCGGACGCCTCAACGAGAAGCAGGGCAAGAAGGCGGAGGCCATTGCCGAATATCGCAAGGCTTACGAAATCATGGCGCCGTCCGACGACCGCTGGCACACCATGGAACCGTGTCTGGCGTTGGCGGAAATCTATATCAAGATGGGCGACGACGCCACCGCCATGCAATACCTTGACACGGCAGACCGCCTGGCTCACGACCTCCACTCGCTGGAACATCAGTCGCAGATTGCCCGACTCTATTACGACATCTACAACCGCAAGGGCGACAGCCGTCAGGCGCTGCATTTCTATAAGATATACAATGAGCTGGGCGACAGCGTATCGAGCGAGAAAAACATCATACACATGCAGAACATGCGTGTGCGCTACGAGCATGAGCAACACCGCGCCGAGATAGAATCCGTCAATCAGCAATATCGTACGGAGCGCACGCTGAAGCGCCTTGGCTTCGCAGCCGGCATGCTTGCCATTATCCTCGCTGCCGTAATCGTCAGCTTCATGCTCTACGCTCTCCGCGCCCGTAAGCGCAAGCAGGAGGTGCAGCACCAGTTAGACGAGATGCGTCTCTCGTTCTTCACCAACATCACACACGAGTTTCGCACCCCTCTGACCGTCATCCTCGGCTATTCGCGCATGATGGAGGAGGGCAAGGTGCCGATGGGCGACATCACACGAGTGGCCAATATGGTGTCGCGACAGGGCTCGCGCCTGCTCTCGCTAATCAATCAGCTCCTCGACATACAGAAGGTGAAGTCGGCTGTGGGCATGTGCGACTGGTATCGTGGCGACGTGGTTCTCTTCCTCTCCAACATCATCGAGAGCCATCTCAACATGGCTCACTCTCGCGGCATCCGTCTGCTTTATGCGCCGAAGCAGCAGAAGGCGGTGTGCGACTTTGTGCCTGACTATGCCCAGAAGGTGGTGTGCAATCTTGTCACCAACGCCATTAAGTTCTCGAAGGAGGGCAGCGAGGTGCTCGTGTCGCTCGACGTGGAGGACGATATGCTGCAGATGCGTGTGGCTGACTTCGGTAGCGGCATCTCGCAGGACGACCAGCAGCGCATCTTCGAGCCGTTCTATCAGACCGAGAGCGACAAGAAGAACGTCGGTTCGGGCGTCGGACTGGCGCTTGTCAAGCAGATAGTCAGTGCTCTTAACGGCAGCATAAGCCTCGTCAGTAAGGTGGGCGAGGGTTCGGTGTTCACCGTGCGCATTCCGGTGAAGGCACCGGAAGGAGTGGAGGTGAAGTCGTTGGAATCGCTCGGCTCCGTCCCCACGTCCATCCTCTTGAACGCCGAGAACGATGTCATGCCAGAAACAGACTGCTCCGACTCCATATCAGAAGCTGACGATGCTGACGACGACAATCAGTCCGACACCCGTCAGCTTGTCCTCATCGTAGAGGACAACGCTGATGTGGCAGAGTATATGACCATGCAGCTCAAGACTCGTTATCGCTTGGCAATAGCGCACGACGGCATGAAGGGCTTGGAGATGGCGACGCAGCTTGTGCCCGACATAATTGTCACGGACGTCATGATGCCCCGTATGGACGGCTACGAGCTTTGTCAGGCTGTCAAGCAGTCGGAAGTGCTCAATCACATCCCCGTCATCATGGTTACGGCAAAGACCTCGCAGGAGGACAAGCTTCGCGGCTTGCAGCTGGGAGTGGACGCATACATCTATAAACCCTTCGATGCGGAGGAACTTGCTGTAAGCGTAGGCAATCTTCTTGAGAAGAGCCGTATGCTCCGCGAGCGTTATATGCAGGCAGCTGCGGAGCACCAGCCCAATGCCGAGGCTGCCCTTCCTCCGCAAGACCGTGCCTTCATCGACCGTGTCAACACCATCGTGGACAAGGAGATGAACGAGGGCAATGTCACCGTCGACACCGTTGCTGTGGCTCTCTGCATGAGTTCGGCGCAGTTCCGCCGCAAGCTCACCGCCGTCTCCGGCACCACTCCCGCCGTCTACATCCGTACAAGGCAGATGCAGATGGCACAGCGTATTCTTGACAGCAATGCTGACCTCCCCATCAACGAGGTGGCCATGAAGTGTGGCTTCTACGATGTCTCTCACTTCACCCGCACCTTCAAGCTGGTGATGGGAGTGACGCCGACGCAGTATAAGAAGGGGTGAGAGAGTTAGGAATTACAGCTGATAATGCAAACATAGGAGGCTATGGCGTCTCGCCGTAGCCACGCTGCCTTC
>OQVT01001001.1_pt1 | contig 17358 bp, 18 predicted proteins | sample 1691561 | NCBI WGS metagenome assembly OQVT01 (sample SAMN03418260, study PRJEB22391) | human gut metagenome | biome: human-gut; feature: organic feature; material: feces | host: Homo sapiens | place: Tanzania | collected 2013-01 | reverse complement strand
TGGTTTTTGTCATGCGTAAAAAATTAATTGGAAGATTTGGAATATTGGAAGATTTGGAAACGGAACAAAACGTCAGGATTGTTACCTGACGTTCTGTTTCAAGATTGATGAATAGAAGCCCAATGGTTCTTCACTCAAAGGCCAGTTTGTCAAGACGTGTGCGCAGCTGCTCAGCTTCCGACTTTCTGATGCTTAAGGTTATCTGACATGTGTTGTCGAACGTTTGCGACACGATGCGTGGCTTCATCTCCTTCACAATGCGCATGACGTCGTTCATCATGACGTAAGGAAAGTTGAACACCACCTCTTCCTCCACCTGGCAGGTTACGGTCTCGGCATGGTCTATGGCGTCGGCAGCAGCCGTTTTATAGGCCACGAGCAAGCCGCTGGTGCCGAGCTTCACTCCGCCAAAATAGCGCACCACGATGATGAGGATGTTGGTAAGCTCGTTCTTCACGATCTGTCCGAGAATGGGTTTGCCTGCCGTGCTGCTGGGCTCGCCGTCGTCGTTGGTGCGGAAGAGGCTGCTGTCGGCTCCGAGCATGAAGGCATAGCACACATGCCTGGCGTCGTAGAAGCGCTTGCGATAGGTCTGCACGATGTCTTTAACCTGTTCTTCGGTTTCTACATGATGTGCGAAGGCGTAAAACTTGCTGCGCTTCTCGCTGTAGAAGCCTTCAGCTGGGGTTGATGTTATGGTCTTGTATTCGTCAATAATTTCCATTTATCAAACATTAAAAAAACTGATTTGTAGCAGGAGCGTGATGAGGCCCTAAGACAGCTTGTGGATAACCAGTCCGGAGCGCAGCTTAGGCTCAAACCATGTTGCCTTGGGCGGCATGATCTTTCCGCTGTCAGCAATGTCCATGATCTGCTTCATGGTCACAGGATAGAGAGCCAGGGCAGCCCTCATCTCGCCGCTGTCGACACGTTGCTTGAGCTCAGAGAGGCCTCTGAGACCGCCCACAAAGTCGATGCGCTTGCTTGAGCGCAGGTCGCCGATGTTGAGGATCTGGTCAAGAATGAGACGGCTTGAGATGTCTACATCGAGCACGCCTATGGGGTCCTTGTCGTCGTAGGTGCCAGGCTTGGCGTCGAGGCTGAACCAATGGCCGTCGAGATAGAGCGAGAAGTTGTGAAGGCGTGACGGGCGGTAGATGTCGGTTCCCTTGTCTTCCACCACAAAATGTTCGGATAGCTTGTCAAGAAACTGCTCCGAGGTCAAGCCGTTAAGGTCTTTCACCACGCGGTTATAGTCGAGCACGGTGAGCTGGGAAGCCTGGAAGCAAACGGCCATGAAATAGTTATATTCCTCCTGTCCCGTGTGGTTTGGATCGGCCTTTGCCTTCTCCGCTCCCACGAGAGCTGCGGCAGCGCTGCGATGGTGGCCGTCGGCGATGTAGAGGGCAGGCATCTGCGCAAACTGTCGGGTTATGAGGTCTATGTCGTCTTTCTTGTCAACGACCCACAGCTGGTGGCGGAAGTGGTCGATGGGGGCCACAAAATCGTATGTAGCTTTGGTTGCAGCATAACGTGTTATCAGGCTGTCCAACACGTCGTTATCGGGATAGGCAAGAAACACGGGCTCTATGTTGGCATCACACACGCGCACATGCTTCATGCGGTCCTCTTCCTTGTCCTTGCGTGTGAGCTCATGCTTCTTGATCACGCCGTTAAGATAGTCGTTCACATAAGCTCCCACCACAAGCCCATACTGCGTCTTGCCGTTCATGGTCTGCGCGTAGATGTAGTAGTGGTCCTCCTCGTCTTGCTTGAGCCATCCACGCTCCTGGAACAGCTTAAAGTTGGCTGTGGCCTGTTCATAGACCTTCTGCTCATACTCGCTTGTGCCGGGCTCAAAATCGATCTCGGGCTTTGTTATGTGGTACAGGCTCTTCTCGTTGTCGCCAGCCTCTGCCCTGGCCTCTTCGCTGTCGAGCACGTCGTAGGGACGACATTCTATCTCTTCCACCAGCTCTTGTGGCGGTCTTATTCCGCGGAATGGTTTAATTGTTGCCATGATTTATCTTCTTTTAGTTATCGGTTATTTGTTGTTTTAGCTCTAAAGCTATTGTCTGTTAGCTCGGCTTTGCCGTTTGCAGCAACAACTTCAGAACCTGCAAAAGTTCAATATAAGCAGGTCGTTAAAACAAAAGCAAGGCAATGGCTAACAGACTCTCTACCCACGAAGAAGAAAAGCCGGTTGGCAATTGCCTTGATTGTTTGTGCTAAGAAACAGCTCCCCATGCTAAAGAGAGAGAGCGTTTCTTGCTTTATTGCTTGTTTTTTTTGCTTATTTGTTGACCTGATATTTTGTGCAGCCACTCTCAAAGAAGGCGTTGATCTGCTTTGCAGCAGCTATGCCGGCGTTGGTGTTGGCCTCGGCTGTCTGTGCGCCCATCTTCTTGGGAGTGGAGAAATAGCGTCCCTCAAACTGTGCAAACTCGGCATCGGCATCAGGCTTGATGTCGGTAATGAAGCGCAGGTCGGCACGCTCGGCCATGAGCTTTATGAGCTCGGGCTCGTTGATGACCTCCTTACGCGCCGTGTTGATGAGTATGCCGCCCTTTTCAAGCTTGTTGACAAGGGCATAGTTGATGCTCTGCTTGGTCTCGGGTGTGGCAGGGATGTGGAGCGACACGATGTCACACTTCTCAAACAGCTCCTCCTGCGAGTTGACAGCATGAACGCCAGCCTCCTCTATGGCAGCCTTGGGGCAGAAGGCATCGTAGGCATAGACCTCCATGCCGAAGCCTTTGGCTATGCGTGCCACGTTGCGGCCCACGTTTCCGAAGGCGAGGATGCCGAGGCGCTTGCCCTTGAGCTCTGTGCCTGCCTTGCCGTTATAGAAGTTGCGCACGGTGAAGACGAGCAGGCCAAACACCAGCTCTGCCACGGCGTTAGAGTTCTGGCCGGGAGTGTTCTCCACGACCACACCCTTCTGCTTGGCATAGGCCGTGTCGATGCTGTCGTAGCCAGCACCTGCACGCACCACGATCTTAAGCTGCTTGGCAGCATCAAGCACCTCGGGTGTGACCTTGTCTGAGCGCACGATCATGGCGTCAGCATCGGCCACGGCAGCCTTAAGGTCTGCCACATCTGTATATTTCTCCAAGAGCACGAGCTTGTGGCCTGCTCCTTCTATTTCTTTCTTTATGCCTTCTACTGCTTCTGCAGCAAACGGCTTTTCTGTCGCTACAAGAATGTTCATTTTTGAATTTTGAATTTTGATTTTTGAATTTTGAATTATCGGCTTTTAGCCGATTTTGCGTTTTGAGTTTTGAGTTTTGAATTATCGGCTTTCAGCCGATTTTGAGTTTTTGATTTTTGCGCTCGGCTCGTAGAGACGCTTGCCTAAGCAAGAATTATTGCGCAAAAGCAATTTTATTTTGCACTCGGCTCGTAGAGACGTAGGCCTAAGCAAGAATTATTGCGGCTTTGCCTCAATTATGAATTAATCAATTATGAATTGGGAAAATCGATAATTCGATAATTCGAAAATCGATAATTCAAAATCGGCTGAAAGCCGATAATTCAAAATTCAAAATTCAAAACTCAAAATTCTCAAAGCTTTGCTTCAAACTCTTTCATGCAGTCAACCAACGCCTGCACGCCCTCAAGCGGCTGAGCGTTGTAGCAGCTGGCACGGAAGCCGCCAACAGAGCGGTGGCCCTTGATGCCGACCATGCCCTTGGATGTGGCAAACTCGAAGAAAGGCTTCTCAAGCTCAGCATACTCGTCGTTCATGACGAAGCAGATGTTCATGACAGAACGGTCTTCCTCCTTAACGGTTCCACGGAACAGCTTGTTGCGGTCGATCTCGCCGTAGAGCAGCTCTGCACGCTCCTTGGCAATCTTGTCCATGGCTTCAACGCCACCCTTGGCCTTCAGCCAACGCAGGGTCTCAAGAGCCGAGTAGATGGGCACCACAGGAGGAGTGTTGAACATAGAGCCCTTCTCCACATGTGTGCGATAGTCGAGCATGGTAGGAATCTGGCGAGGAGCCTTGCCCAGGGCATCGTTCTTCACGATAGCGAGGGTCACACCGGCCATGGCGAGGTTCTTCTGGGCACCAGCATAAATGCAGTCGTATTTTGACACGTCCACAGGGCGGCTGAAGATGTCGGACGACATGTCGGCAATAAGACGCACAGGTACGTCAAGATCTTTGCGGATCTCAGTACCATAGATCGTGTTGTTGGTTGTGATGTGCAGATAGTCGGCATCGGCAGGAACGTCCCATCCCTTAGGAATGAACGTGTAGTTGGCATCGGCAGACGAAGCCACCTCAACCACATCGCCAAAGAGCTTTGCCTCCTTCATGGCCTTCTTTGCCCATGTGCCTGTGTTGAGATATGCGGCCTTCTTTATAAGGAAGTTGAAAGGCACCATACAGAACTCCAACGAGGCTCCACCTCCAAGAAACAGCACGGAGTAGCCCTCAGGAATGTTGAGGATCTCCTTGATGAGCGACTCTGCTTCGTCGACAACAGGCTGGAAATCTTTGGAACGATGACTGATCTCAGCGAGTGACAGTCCGGTACCATTGAAATCTAAAATCTGTTTCGCAGTATTCTCAATCACCTCTCTTGGAAGGATTGACGGACCTGCATTAAAGTTGTACTTTTTCATCTGTATGTATTTTTTTGATTAATACTCTATTTCTATTTTCAGTTTTTATACGTTTTTCAGTTACGGTAAAATATGTCGTAGGACATGTTTTCTACTTTTCGTAAGATTGTAGATGCGAAATTACACCTTTTATTTGAAACACACAAATAAAAAGACAATAATTTACTATCTAAGGAAAAATAATTACATTTTGACATTTTCAAAGAAAACGTTTTCACATGTTTTTGGTGGTGTTTCCGTGCCTTACACCTTATTTTATAAGACGATGAGTTCTTGCTTTGGCAAGCAATTTCTAAGAATTAAAATTTCTCTTCGTGTTTGCTTTTCATCATTCTTTGTTGTATCTTTGCAACACTTTGCGCAACATGCGAACAAAAACAAGAACAAGATGGAAGAAAAAGACATAAAAAAACAGGCGAGCGAAGGGATGGTCATAAAGCCTATAGCCCACTTCCACTCGCCCCTAAAGACCAAGTTTGGCGTGCCAAAGCAGAGCGGACTGGCATCGTCCTTAAAGGGGTTCATAACGTTCACAAAAGAATGGCGCGACCCCGAAGCGCTTCGTGGCATCGACGGTTTCAGCTACCTGTGGCTCATATGGGGCTTCTCTGCCAACCCACACAAGGCCACGGGCACAACCGTGCGCCCTCCCGTGCTTGGCGGCAACAAGCGCATGGGCATCTGGGCCACGCGCTCCCCTTTCCGCCCCAACAACCTGGGACTGTCGTCGGTAAAGATCGAGAGCATAGACCTTGAGGCAGCAACAGGGCCTGTGATCCGTGTGAGCGGCGCCGACCTCATGGACGGCACCCCCATTTACGACATCAAGCCTTATGTGCCCTATGCCGACGCTCACCCTGAGGCCAAGAGCGGCTTCACGGGCGCGGAGAAGATCAAGCGGCTAAAGGTTCTGATGCCGCAGGAGCTGCGCAACGAGCTTGGCGCCGACCTGTGCGAGGCACTTGAAGAGGTGCTGGCGCTTGACCCGAGGCCACAATATCATAAAGACAGCGACCGCGTGTATGGTCTCAAGTTTGAGCGCCACGACGTGAAGTTTATGGTTAAAGGAGACAAGATAATTGTTTTGTAAACAATAGCTTACAAAAAAAATAAAGACAAGAAGATTAACCTTGTCAGGCAATTGCTGGTCGCAAGGCTAATCTACTTGTCCGCTCGGCTTGCCGCTTGCCTAAGCAAGAACTAGCCGACTAGTTTTTGAAGCTATGTACAGGAGCCGGTATTCGGCCCACACGGTTCACAAAAGCTTCGCAAGAGAAGCGGTTTACAGGCATGATGGGAGCATGGCCAAGAAGGCCTCCAAAATCGACATTATCGCCGACCTTCATGCCGACAGCAGGAATCACGCGCACGGCTGTGGTCTTCTGGTTGATCATGCCGATGGCAGCCTCGTCGGCAATAATGCCCGAGATGGTGGTGGCAGGCGTGTCGCCGGGGATGGCGATCATGTCAAGGCCCACGGAGCACACACAGGTCATGGCTTCAAGCTTCTCTATGGTCAGAGCGCCAGCCTCTACAGCATCAATCATGCCCTGATCCTCGCTCACGGGGATGAACGCGCCACTCAGTCCGCCGACATAAGACGAGGCCATGATGCCGCCCTTCTTTACCTGGTCGTTGAGCAAGGCAAGAGCAGCTGTTGTGCCTGGAGCGCCGGGGTGCTCAAGACCGATCTCCTTCAAGATGTCGGCCACGCTGTCGCCTACGGCAGGTGTGGGAGCCAGCGAGAGGTCTATGATGCCAAACGGTATGCCCAGACGGCTTGACGCCTCCTTAGCCACAAGCTGTCCGACACGGGTGATCTTAAACGCCGTGCGCTTGATGGTTTCGCATAGCACCTCGAAGCTCTCGCCACGAACACTCTCAAGAGCATATTTCACCACGCCGGGACCGCTCACGCCAACGCTTATAACAGCATCGGCCTCGCTCACGCCGTGGAAAGCGCCGGCCATGAACGGATTGTCGTCGGGAGCGTTACACAGCACCACCAGCTTGGCACAGCCTATAGATGCACGTTCCTTGGTAGCTTCAGCCGTCTGCTTCACGATCTCACCCATGAGCTTCACGGCGTCCATGTTGATGCCCGTCTTCGTTGAGCCCACGTTGATGGAGCTGCAAATGAAGTCGGTCTCAGCCAAGGCCTTAGGGATGGAGCGAATGAGGAGCTCATCGCTCTTGCTCATGCCCTTCGACACCACGGCCGAGTAGCCGCCAAGGAAGTTCACGCCCACGGTCTTGGCAGCACGGTCGAGCGCCTTTGCCACCTTCACATAGTCGTCGGGGGTTTTGCAAGCAGACCCTCCCACCAACGAGATGGGGGTTATGGATATGCGCTTGTTGACGATAGGAATGCCAAACTCGCGCGAGATGTCTTCTCCCGTCTTCACCAGGTCTTTGGCCAGACGGCAGATCCTGTCATAGATGTTTTGACAGAGAACGTCGAGGTTGGAATCGGCACAATCGAGCAGGTTTATGCCCATGGTTATTGTGCGCACGTCCAGGTTTTCCTTCTCTATCATTTTGTTGGTTTCGAAAACCTCGTATATGTTAATCATAATGATTCTGTCTGATTATGTAAAAAAGGAAGGTCCTTAAAGTTAGATGCGATGCATCATGTCAAAAATCTCCTCACGCTGACATTTCACCTGCACGCCAATCTCCTTGCCGATCTGCTCCAGCTCATTGGCCACAACCTCAAACGGCTTCTCCATCTTTGTCATGTCAACGATCATCATCATGTTGAAATAGTCTTGAACGATGGTCTGAGAGATGTCCAGGATGTTGACATGGCTTTCAGCGAGGTAAGCACACACTTTTGCAATGATACCAACAGTATCCTTGCCCACTACTGTAATAATTGTTTTATTCATATATGCTAACAATATAATAATTTTCTGTTTTTGCCCTATCGACCAGACAAATGCTTGTGTTGGCGTGCTTGCTCATGTGGTCATGGATCTTAACACCTTATTAATATATGCTATGAGAGCCGTGTGAGAACCCCTTGTTTTTTTAATAAAATGTGAAGACGGCAAGCTAAAGAGTCGCCAAAAATAGCTGATTTGTCTGTTTTTATTGTGCAAAAGTAGTTTAATATTCACAATTAACAAAACAAAAAGCAAAAAAACTTACAAGATAAGACTACATAAAGAAAAAAAATCGAAAAACATTGCGTAAGAAAAAAAATAATATATACCTTTGTATAATCTAAAAAAATCGCGTGAGCTACATGAGACAACTAAAAATAAGTAAATCGTTTACCAACCGCGAGAGCGACGCTCTCGACAAGTACCTACAAGACATCGGGCATGAGGAACTCCTTTCGCTCGATGAAGAGGTTGAACTGGCCCAACGCATAAAGGAGGGCGACAACAAAGCGCTTGAAAAGCTCACACGCGCAAACCTGAGGTTTGTTGTGTCGGTTGCCAAACAGTATCAGAACCAAGGGCTCAGCTTGCCAGACCTCATCAACGAGGGCAACATAGGATTGATCAAGGCAGCGAAGAAGTTTGACGAGACACGCGGCTTCAAGTTCATATCCTACGCCGTGTGGTGGATAAGACAAAGCATCATGCAAGCCATTGCTGAGCAAGGACGACCCGTGCGCCTGCCGCTCAACCAGGTGGGGTCGGTAAACAAGATAAACAAGGCGCTGAGCAAGTTTGAGCAAGAGCACGAACGACGCCCGAGCATCGATGAGATAGCATCGAGCACAGACCTGCCGCAGGAAAAGGTGGAGGAAGCGATAAAGGCCAACACGCGTCAGGTGTCGATGGACGCGCCGTTTAAAGAGGGCGAAGAAAACAGCCTGATAGACGTGCTCTCAAGCGACGAGACCCCTTCAACCGATGCCGAGCTGCTCAAACAGTCGCTTCGCGAGGAGATGTCGATGGCGCTGAACGTGCTCAACGAGCGCGAACGCAACGTCATCATGGCGTTCTACGGCATAGACCAACCCGAGATGTCGATGGACGAGATTGGCAAACGCTATGGGCTTACACGCGAGCGTGTGAGACAGATCAGAGAGAGAGCGTTGCGCCGTCTGCGTCAGAACACGCACAACAAGCTGTTGAAATCGTATCTCGGCAAGTAAGGAAAATAAGATTATTTATATAACAACTTTAAAAGCACATGATTTTAAAAAAATTACTCCTTGTCCTTGTTGCCTTCCTCATGGTTGGAAGCGTGGTCAAGGCAGCAGATAAGACAAAGCAGGTTTATGTATATGGCATGGCCATCTCGTTTAACGACTCTACCGTTTATATGACAGACATACAAACGCTCGATTCGGCTGCCGTGAGAAGCAAGACGGGATTCCTCTACGGACGCGACAACTACTCTTATCAGCTGCGCGACTACCTGAAGAGCAAGGGTTTTCAAACACCCACTTGCGAGACAACCTTCTCGGTTAAAAAGAAAGACATCGAGAAAAAGTTTATTGCCGCAAAGAAACGTTACGGCAACGGCAAATACACGCTCAAACACATCACACCAAACGAGTTCCAATATACGGTCATAACGCTCGATGTGGACGACGAAAAGCCCATGACAAAGGAGGAGCGCAAGGCCATGAAGGTTCAGGCCAAGGAAGCGAAAGCCAAGGCTAAAGCCGAAGCTAAAGCAAAAGCCGAGGAGCGCAAGACCCTGAAAAAAGAGCTGAAAGACAAGAAGAAGGGCCCGAAGCCTGAGGGACAAAGACCTGAATAAGGAAAAAGAAACTAAGGAAACGAAGAAAACAGAAAAAAATATGACCATGCACTCAGAGAAATCATACAATTACTCAATTGCAGATTTCAACATTGGCATATCGTTCAGCAAAGATGGAATCAACGACAAAAACTTGATTCCATCTTTTCGCGTTTTTGAACAAGACGCCCCAAACGGCGACCTGCTCTTCTCCCTTCATGTCGATGACAGCCTAAAACCAATAGCCAAGGAACGACGGGAGAGAATTCGCGAGTTTGACACAGGCAACGGCAAAACCGTCGTTGACAGAATTGACGACGGAGGCTACCAATATATCATTAAAGATATCATGGGGCGCAGCTGCTGCTTGCTACAGGCCGACAAGGAGTTTAAACATTGCTTTTGTGCGCTCAACGGCAACTATAACATGCGCAGCTTCGGACTGAACAACGCGCTCATGCTTATCTTTGCCTTTAACGGATGCCGCCGACAGACCTTGCTTATACACGCCTCGCTCGTGAGACACAACGGCAAGGGCTACGCTTTTATCGCGAAAAGCGGAACGGGCAAGAGCACGCAGGTGAGCATGTGGTTGAGACATATACCCCATTGCGACTTGATGAACGACGACAACCCCATTGTGCGAATGATAGACGGCAAGGCGTTCATTTATGGCAGCCCGTGGAGCGGCAAAACACCTTGCTACCGTAACGTGAAGGCTCCGCTTGGCGCCATTACGCGAATAAACCGCGCCACAACAAACAGGGTGGAACAGCTGAAACCTGTAGAGGCGTTTGCGTCGGTTCTGCCTTCGTGCTCATCGATGAAATGGGACGAGGACATTTTCAACGCCATCTGCAACACGGTAACAAAAATAATAGAGACAACGGGCATTTATGTGCTCCATTGTCTGCCAAACAGGGAGGCTGCCGAGGTGTGTGCTGCCGCCATCGTGCCAGGCTTCAAGCTTGAGCCAGACGCCAACAAGCCTTACACAAAGCCCGAAACGACGGAGCAGGAGCCAGGGGCGTTTCCTGTGTTATGCGCCGAGGTGAAGGAGGTTCTGTTTCAGAACGCACAGTTCTTGCCCGAGGTTGTGAAACTGCTCGACGAGGGCCACACCGTGACGCTAAGGCTGAAAGGCTACAGCATGAGACCGTTCCTTGAAAACGGACGCGACAAGGCGCTCCTTATAAAGGCCACAACCATACGCAAAGGCGACGCCGTGCTGGCTGAGGTATCGAAAGGGGTGTTTGTGCTTCATCGCATCGTGAAGATTAAAGGCGACGACGTGACCCTTCGCGGCGATGGCAACCTGGGCGTGGAGAGATGTAAAAAAAGCGATGTGAAGGGCTTTGTTATCGGCTTCTACCGCAAGGGACGAACGACCATTGACAAGACAAACCACCCGAAATGGCTCATCTACTCGTTTGTGTGGACCTCGCTCCTACCCTTACGCCGCTATTTGCTCGCCTTTTATCGCAGAATATGGTTGAAAATTTTCCCAAACAAAATAAATAACTAATATGAAAGCAAAGAAAGGTTTTAAACTTAGAGATGTGTGCGGCGAAAAGATTATCGTTGCCGAAGGCAAGGAGAATATCGATTTCAGCAACATTATAAGCATGAACGAGACAGCTGCCTATCTGTGGGAACAGCTCTACGGCAAAGAGTTTTCTGTAGACAACATGGCCGACCTGCTAACAGAACAATATGACATAGACAGGGAAAGTGCCCTTGCCGACTGCCATGAGCTCGCAAAGCAATGGAAAGAGGCGGGAATAACGGAATGAGGCAGGATCCAAAAGATCAGAAATAAAAGCTTGGAAAAACGACCTCAAACGTTCTAACATCGACAAAGAAACAAGGCCTGTTGCAAACATTATCAGCAACAGGCCTTGTTTTATATAAGCTTGTTTTCAAAACAGTTTATTGACTATCTTTCAAAAAGCCAGATGACACATATTAAAAAATCTATTGAATCTATTGGCTCTCATTTCAAAACCAACAGGTTGCTCTTAAAAAAGACTTTTTCACTCCTTACGGTTCCATATATTGATAATCTTGCGCCTTATAACCACCGTGTTAACCAAGGTAACAAAGAGGAAGAGCAGAAGACCAAGAAGGACGGTCGGGAGAAACGACGGCTCGGAGAAGTCGGGCAAGAGAAGCGTCAGTACATCCATATAACAGCTACGGGCCACGAGCACAAGAACCACCACAAGGACAAGCACACAGAAATTGAGACCTGTGGCAAGCAACTGGTAGGGACGCGACACACTTGACGGACTGTAACCTATGAGCAGGAGGTTCTCAAGCTTGTAAGAGTTTTTCTGAACCAAAAGATAGATGCTCAGCATGAGGATGTAGAAACTTAAGGCTGAGATGGTAAGACCAATAACAACAACGATGAAGACCATGAGACGCAAGAAAGAGGTCATCTTCTCGGCGTTAGCATCGTTGTTTTCGGCCTCATAACCCTTGCTGTCAAGATACTTTGAAAACTGTCCGTCGGCAGGATTGTTTACATCCATAATGAGACGTGTGGGCTCATCAGGAGCATCGGGAGCGTAACGGCTGTTGCTCCATTTCATAAATGCTTCGGGCACAAGAATGGAACTGATGCGGTTGGAGAAACCTATTACACGCCCCTTGAAACGATCATGAAGACCATTGCCGTTGATGAAGATATTGAAGTCGATCATGCTTACCAAACCGTCAGAAAGCTTTGGTAGCGAGTGAGATTGTGCGAACCCAAAATTATACATCGTGAGATATGAACGAGGCAAGATTATGGGAACCGTATTGTCACCATCACGATAATGCCAATCGGCGCCGGACACAACGACAAAGCGGTCGGGCACACTCTCAAAGAACAGTTCCGAGTTAAGAATGTTGACGCCGTTAACGCTCATCGTGGCGTCGACCTTATAACCTGTGGAGATGAAACGACCTGCCGACCGGACAAAGGGCTGAGAGGTAAGGTCGTCGATCTCGCTGTTGCTGAACGTGTTTGACCGTCCCGACATGGTGGTGGCCATGCCTATTTTCTTGCTTACGATAACATAGTCGGCCTTCATGAAGCTGTCGTTCTGGGTGAACACAGGCAGCACATCACGATAAAACTGATAGCCAAAGAGCACGATGAACATGCCCAACAGATTGGCAAAAAAGAAACCTACAAACTGCGGCACGCTAACATGCTGCCGCAACAACTTCCATACAAGGCTCATAGCTTAAATGTTTTTTCATAGTCCAACTTCATGTGCTTACCGATGCTGGTAACGATAACGCCGGCTCCCTGACGATGGGCTTCGCACATCATTATGTCTGCCATGATGGCGGCGTTGTCGTCGTCAAGATGGCTTATAGGCTCGTCAACGACAACAAAGTCGAAAGGTTGTGCCAACGCTCTGATCATCGCCACACGTTGCTGCTGACCAAACGACATGTGGCCAATCTTTGCATCGAGCTTGTCGGCAACGCCAAGACGCTCAAACCACTCTTTCAACACGCTCTCCTTCTGAAAGCCTGTCAGGTTGTTCTTTATGGCAACGTTCTCCCAAGCCGTGAGCTCGGGAAACAAACGCAACTCTTGAAACAGATAGCTGATGTGAGCACGGCGCAGGTCGACCCATTGGTCCACAGACAGGGTTTTGGCGCAGGTCGTGTCAAAGAACACGCTACCGTCATAGTCGTGACGATAGCCCACGATGTAGCTGCAGAACGTGCTCTTGCCCTTGCCACTATCAGCTTCCACGAGGTAGAGATGGCCCTTGCTGAAGCTTATGTCTTTGCCCCACACCTCAGAACAAAGGTCTGTACGACCAGAGAAGACATGAGGCATAACAGCTTGAAAACTAATCTTTTCCATTTTTTAAATAAAAAGAGTTATTTTTAAAAGGTCCACAAACGGATCTATGTTTTATGTGCTTCTGAAGAGCTGTTTATGAGTTTTATTTAAACCCTTTATTTAAGCCCTTTATTTGCTTTGAATTTTGCTCTTCATTTGCTTTTAAGCCCATTTTATTGCTATGCCTATGAGCATTCCTACAGCCACACCCCACTCGCTGGCGAGAAAGAACGTGCTGATGGCTGTGCCACGGCGGCAATGGTCGCTACGGGTGATGAGCATGAGCTGGGAACGAGCGCCAACCATGCCCACTCCTCCACCAAGCAAACAAGGGGTAAAATAGCCTGGAAGCATGCCGCTGGGCGAACAAAAGACCGACATGGCTGAGAGGATGAAGAAGAACGCCACAAAGAGGTCGGTCCAACCGTGGTTTAACGTGCCCATGAAACGCTCGGTTAGCAAAGCCCACAAGAAGCCTACCATGACAAGAGTAAAGAAAGCCACAGAACTTACCATGGTCAGCACATAACCATAACAGGCGAAGCTGAGGGCGGTAAAGAGGAACAGATGCCACTCGCCACCAAGCATGAACCGGTCAAACGACATGTGGTGAACATCGTCTTCGGGGGTCTTGAACGGGAAGCGCACAAGACGAACCAAAACTGCAGACGCGAAACCTGCCAAGGCAGCCCACAGGCACACATCGGCGGCGCTGGTGTGACGGAACAGAACGATGGCGGTCAACGGACCTAACGCGATACCTAAACGGGCGAGCCAAGCAGCAGAGTGGTTGGCGCGTGTGCGATAAACCGACTCGGTCTTATCTACGATCAAGGTGCCGAACAGCACGATGGCAGCAAGACCATAACAGGCGGCTGTGAAAAAGCGTAAAACCTCTATGACCAAGGGAATGGCCCATTGCGGATTCTTCAGCACGAGCCATGAAGCAGCCACACAAAGGGTGTAGCCCTCGATAGCACGCACGCAAACCAACCCACGACGATAACGCTGGGTGAGCCAGTTGCAGAACGGACCGAAGGCAAACAATCCGAGGGCGTAAGTGACGGCACATAACAACTGTTCTTGACATATGACCGCGCTTGAAGCCATGCGGGCTCCTATGTGCAAAGGCAGAAGGGCCATGAGCATGTAAGCCGAAAGAGTGAGCAAGAAGCCCGCCAAGGCTAACATAACGAAACCGCTGTACCACAGATTGTTATGAATGGGTGTCTCTGCGTTAAATTTTACTGTCATTAATGGTGTCTTTAATGAAACATGGGAGCAAGAGGCTCCTTAGTAACTTTCTGCTTCGTTAGGGAACGCCGTGCTCTTAACATCGTCAACATAACGGCCAACGGCGTTGGTCATGACATTCCACAAGTCGGCATACTGACGTAAGAACTTGGGCTTAAAGCCCTTAGACATGCCCATCATGTCGGCATAGACAAGAACCTGGCCATCGGTTCCGTTGCCTGCACCAATGCCAATGGTGGGACAGCTCACACGACGGCTAACCTCGGCTGCAAGAGCTGCGGGCACCTTCTCAAGGACGATGGCAAAACAGCCGGCCTTGTCGAGCGCCTCGGCATCGGAGATGAGCTTGGCTGCCTCTGTCTCACCCTTTGCACGAAGACCGTAACCACCAAACTTATGTACGCTTTGAGGCGTGAGACCTAAATGGCCACACACGGGGATGCCGGCAGCAAGAATGCCTTCAACGGCCGGCAAGATCTCTACACCGCCTTCGAGCTTCAAGGCATCGACACCTGTTTCTTTCATTATCTTTACTGCGTTGCGCACGGCCTCTTCTTTGCTTACCTGATAGCTGCCAAAGGGCATGTCGCACAACACGAGAGCGTGGTCTACAGCACGGGCAACGGCACGAGCATGATAAATGATCTGGTCAACGGTTATTGGCAAGGTGTCGGCGTTGCCTGCCATGACATTGCTGGCAGAATCGCCAATAAGAATACTGTCTACGCCGCCAGCATCTATTATGCGAGCTGTGGTGTAATCGTAGGCTGTGAGCATTGTTATCTTCTCGCCACGTTGCTTGAAATCAAGAAAGCGTGTGGCTGTCACCTTCTTTATGTCTGTACTTAAATATGTTGCCATTTTTCTTCTGTTTGTCGAGCACATCATAACGATGAAGCTTGACGTTTGTTGAGTTTTTAGATTTGTATTTTTATTATTATAATTGTCTTTTTAAGAAAAGCCTGCTGTTTCTTTAGCAAAAAGAGGTTCAGACCTCAATCTCAAGTCCATCGTAAGCCAAGCCCACGTTTTTTGGAAGTTTGGCCTGTGCTTCTGTCTCTAAACCAATATCATGATTAAAATGAATTAACCATGTTTGCTCCGCTCCAACCTTATTGGCGAAAGCCACGGCATCGGCAACCAACTGGTGCGAATGGTGAGGCTTTTCAAAGCGCAAGGCGTTGACAACGAGCGTGCGCACACCTTTAAGATAATGGAGCTCGTCTTCTGACATGCTCTTCATGTCGGTTATATAAGCAAAATTGCGACGCTCGTGTGGGTGTAGGCTGCTGGGTTAATTACGATGCCGTCGATATTGCCGAAGGCTTGCTGAATGCGGTCGACTATGCTGCCCTCGTGGTTTGACTGGAAAATTTCACACTCCACACCGGCATCACGGCATGCGTCCGAAACGAACCTTTCAAGATCCGAGTAGGTCTGCCTGCCGTAGACATCCGGCTCTCTTATACCGAGCATGTTGAGGTTCGGGCCGTTGATAACTAAAAACTTCATTTTATCATCTCCATGATAGCGTTAACCGTGTCGTTAATATCGCCGTTGTTGTCGGCTTTTATATCCGCAAACCGATCGTAGAGCGGAAGTCTTGCGGCGTAAAGCTCGTTCAGGTCGGAGCTGAGTGAAATGGGTCTGCCGTCACGGGCAAGCTTATTTGTGTCACGCTCTATCCACACGATGACGCCGTTTTGGTGCAAAAGCTCGTAATTATCCGCAACCGTGACAACGCCGCCGCCGGTCGAGATGATGTTGCCGCTGAGCTTGCCGACGTCGCACCAGATGCAGAACATCGTCATCATCGGCATGCCCGGCAGCGGCAAGACTGCCGTCTCGACCATGCTCGCCGAAAAGCTCGGCAGAAAGATATTTGACACGGACACGATGGTCGCCGAAAATGCGGGCATGACCATTCCCGAGATTCTGTCGGGGATGCTCTTTCCCGTGAACAGCTCGCAGCTTCGCTTTGCCTGCGAAACGAGCATATACAGGCCGCCTGCGCATGGTATGCCCAGCCGCTCCGCCTGCAAAAGCAGGGCAGTCCGTGCGGGGTTATATACAACATCAAGCACGCCGCTGAGCTTGGGAAACTGCGTAAGATCAACGGCGGCTTTGCCGTTGTTGGGGTACATGCCCACGGGCGTGGTGTTGTTTGAAAAATCGCCCGAGGAGCTTGAAGCGTTCCTCAAAAGCGGCGAATTTGACGGGCTGAATGTCACGATACCGTACAAAAAGGCGGTCATACCCTACTGCGCAGAGCTCTCGCCGACGGCAGCGCAGATAGGCAGCGTGAACACGATAGTCCGCCGCTCCGACGGAAGTCTCTACGGCGATAACACCGACGCTTTCGGCTTTGAAAACCTCATTGTGCACAACGGCATTGAGGTAAAGGGCAAAAAAGCTCTCGTTCTCGGAACGGGCGGTGCTTCCGTCACGGCTCAGGCGGTGCTGAAAAATCTCGGTGCAAGCGAGGTCGTTGTCATCTCCCGCAGGGGCGAGGACGACATGCTTTCTGCAAATGCCGGCTGGTATGACAGGAACATGGAGATTTTCTTGTTCAGGAAGAATGTCCATGGCATGAGCGATACCCAGGAAGGGTGGGCTGATTCGCTATTCTATTACAGGTCCAGCGGGAATATCGAGATGCTCGGCAATGCCCAGGTGATAGACACTACCCGTGACGTGTCAGCATTGGCCGGCAAGATTTATTACACCGACACGCTGTCTCAGATAGTCCTGTCCAGAAAACCTGCTGTCATTGGCATTGTCAAGGAAGAAAATGCCGCGCCTGACACGGTTTATTTCGGGGCGGATACCCTCATTGCAAGGACACGGATGATGTTCGAGATCGAGGACGGCCTGAAGAAAGCGGCCGAGTCTCGTCTCAAGGATCTTTCTGTCGA
>OQVT01001000.1_pt1 | contig 17364 bp, 14 predicted proteins | sample 1691561 | NCBI WGS metagenome assembly OQVT01 (sample SAMN03418260, study PRJEB22391) | human gut metagenome | biome: human-gut; feature: organic feature; material: feces | host: Homo sapiens | place: Tanzania | collected 2013-01 | reverse complement strand
CGGTTTTTGTTTTATCATCCATAAAAGGAATATTTACATCTGAGCCATCCTGAGCAAGTATATGATATCCATTAATGGTTGTATGATCATCAAACGCACTCACAAATAGATTGTTTATGCGTTTAAAGATATCAGGATCCAGCAGTTGTCTTCTTTGTGATAGTGCAGAAGCTGAAGGCATTTCACCATGACCCACAAAAAAGTGAGATAATTCACCTATTGAGGAGTAATTTGAAAAGCTCATGATGCATTCAATGAGAGTGCGAGCAGGAAGCTTTCTACAACGAGTGAAATCGGAAACGGGATCATTGCAGTAGCACTTCAGACTATCAAGAGCTACATCAATGGAGCGTTCAAGAATAGTTTTAACCTTCTTGGGTGAGTAGTAGATATTGTGTTTGCTTTGTTTCATAATAGTTTACCTCCTAAAAAAACACATCTACTAAAAAGGGCTAGAAATGAATGAATATTCATTTCTAGCCGCACGATTTTCATCATTTGTCAACAGTATTACGAAAAAATAAAAAAGCCTCTCTGATTTTAAAATCAAAGAGGTTTTTGGTATTTAGTCGCTTAACTTAATACCATTGGTTAAATCCCACCTTTTAGCTTCTAACCTTGAAATAAGTGACTGGAGTATCCTTTAGAGATTCTTCTAAATCTTTAAGTTCTACTTCACCAGTAATATAAATATGATCTTCACCAAATGAATAATATTCATCATAATTCAAATCTAATGGCTGTTCACTTCTTACATAATACTTAGAAGATGTAATAGGATATACATCTTCAGTATAATCATAATCATGTGTCCATACATCCTTCTTAGCTGTCTTAATAATATCAGCTACTACAGCACTTGCAGTGACATAACGTCCTGCACCCTTACCATAGAATAAGACGTTTTCCAGATAATCACATGTAATTTCTACTACGTTATATGCATCCATGACATTACCTACGATTTCACTCATAGGAACAAGTGTAGGAGATACATCAATACCTAAACCATTGTCTAGTTTCTTGCTCATCGCAATAAGCTTAATTCTATAACCAAGCTTCTTTGCATAATCCATATCCTTCTTAGTCACATTACGGATACCAGTACATTTGATCTTATCAAAATCAAAGAATGTACCAAAGGCATTCATAGTAAGAATATAGATCTTATGTGCTGCATCATAACCATCTAAATCTAATGCAGCATTCGCTTCTACATATCCAAGATTCTGAGCAATCTTTAATGCTTCTTCAAAATCAAGATTATCTCTTTCCATTAATGTAAGAATGAAGTTTGTTGTACCATTTAAGATACCTTCAATTTTATTAATGTTGTTGGCAACTAAATCTTCCTTTGCAGGAACTACAACTGGAATACCTCCACCAACACTTGCTTCATAATAAAGATTCACACCATTTTCTCTTGCGACAGTAAAGAGTTCTTTCGCATCATGGGCAATAAGTGCCTTATTTGCAGTCACTACATGCTTCTTCTTATTTAATGCATCTAAGATGATTTTCTTAGCGATAGTTGTACCACCAATAAGTTCTACTACAACATCCACATCTTCATCATTAATCACTTCATGATAATCCTGCGTATAAATAATACCATCAGGAAGGTTTACATCCTCAAGTGCACAACCGTACTTAACGACTACTTCTTCCCCAATTGTTTTTTCTAGTCTTTCTTTTTCTTTTGTAAGAATATCTACAGTTCCGAAACCAACAGTTCCTAGACCAATAACACCAATAATCATTTAAATTCCTCCCCGATAGTATTAGAATTGTATAAAATTTACCATATTCATATAATACTGTCAATTATCTATAGGCTAAAATTTGTATAATATGCGATATATACTAAAATATTTAGAAATTAAACAAAAAAAGAGGAATTAATCCTCTTTTAAAATGTCTTGAATCGCTTCAGCTAAGCTATCTACTATCTTTTCAGCTTTATCTTTCACATCAAGAGGGGCATAAGTAAAAGTATAACCATGTTTAACACTATCTAATAAAGGAAGATCATTCCATGAATCTCCTATACCATAGACATCATTCTCATCAATATTAAAATAATCTACAACATGTTTAATACCCGTTCCCTTAGAACATCCTACACCACATACATCAACATGATTATTATTCTGGAATGCGGCACATGTATCACTATAATGTGAATTAATATAATCCATGGCCTTCTTTGCATTCTCTAAATCTCCTTCAGGGAAATGGAAAGAGAATGCATCGGCATCTTTAAAAGTTAATTCATTAAGTGTTTCAATAGTCGTTCCCCATCTTATATCAGTAGGGCGATACATATAAATCTCATCCTTATATACTATAGACATATGCACAGGAATGATTTCTGCCACTTCTCTTACTATAGTCATAGGGATTGCTTTCTCAAAAATAACATCACAGTTCTTATTAAAGATCACACCACCACTTAAAGTAATATAGAAATCAAAGTCTATATCAGTTAATGGAAAGTCTCTATTTCCTCCAAAAGGATATTTAATCCCCTCTAACTGTCTTCCTGTACATAATCCAAATAAATGTCCCTGTTTCTGGAATGTACGAATCGCTTCTACATCTTGCTTGTGTATACCATCATTAAAAAATAACGTATTATCAAAATCGCTTGCTAAAATTTTCATCTTTTCTTCTCCTATATATATAAGAATAAGAAAAATTGACAAAAAAAGCCATACCAAAATGAAGTGAAACGCTTACATTAAACAAAGGAGGTTATTTGTTTATTGTTGCATTCATATGATAGGTGTATAAATAATGCAGAAAATAGGCATGAAATAAATGACTTATGGTCATATTGCCCATTTCCTAAAAAAGCGATTCATTATGTTCGTTATTTCACAAAATTTGTGTATACGCTTTACTTAAATTAAGAGTATAATGAACGTATCAACCAAGATATATATACATTTGATATGTCTGAATATGTCTGTTTGATATAGATGACGGTTTTTTATCACGATGAAGTGTTTTTGGTTGAATTTTAAAATTTTTAGGAGTATTATCCTATAGAATCAAAAAGAAGGAGGTATGTGGATTGGATAAAATGATTCTTGATATCATAGCTGTAGACCATAGATGTGCTCAGGCTGTTAAGGATGCCAAAAAGAAGAGACAGGATACAACTGCAGATATGAACAGTAAGAAGAAGGAAATCTACGATTCTTTCGTTAAGGAGTATCAGGTCACACTTGATGCGAAGAAGAAAGAGTTACAGGAAAGAATTGACGCAACAAAGAAGAAGAATGAAGAGGATTACAATTCTTCTGTTGAGAAGATCACCAGCCTTTATGAAGCCCACAAGGAGGAGTGGGTTGCATCTATCGTAGACAGATGTAAAGAGATTTAGAGGTGAGATTATGAGTTTTTCATCTAATGCAGTTCTTGCAAAAGCAAGATCTATGTATGGTAAACATCTCACTCCTGAAAGCTATGATGAACTTTTAAAGAAAAGAACTGTCAATGATGTTGTCAGTTACTTAAAGAGTGAAACAGCATATGGTCCTATTCTTGAAGGTTTGAAAGAAACAAACATTCATAGAGGACAGCTTGAATCACTTCTTGATGAAGAGGAATTCTTACGTGCTATAAGATTGATTCATTATGCACCTAAGGGTGACCAGAAGTTTTATCAGCTAGGTATTATTAGACGTGAAATAGCTGTGCTATTGAGTAAAGTACGTTTATTCAATAGTGATGAAACATTGAATTCCGAATTAGATATACCTTCATACCTACCTCGTTATTCAACGTTTGATCTTTATGGCTTATTAAGTATTGAGGACTATCCATCATTATTAAGATATATGGAGAAAACACGTTACTACCGTATATTACAGAAATATATGCCTGTAGATGATGAGAAGATCGATACAAACATGATGGAACTTGATTTCAAACGTGCTTACTATAAGTTATTCGTTGAAACAGTGAAATCTACTTTTAAAGGTAAAAAACAGAAGGATCTACTTACTATGATCTATACTCAGATTGAGTTAGAAAATATTACGAAGATCTATAGATTTAAACGATTCTTTAATTCTAAGCCTGAACAAATCAAGAAACAGCTGATCTTGGATTACTCACGTATTCCACAGTCAGTAATGATGGAATTGATTGAAACAAAAGATGCAGAGGAGTTCTTAAAGAAGCTTGCTTCATCACCTTACAAGTTATATGTGGATGATCAGGAATTCGTTTATATCGAATACTACACAGATAAGATCAAATATAATCTCGCTAAGAGATATATGAGATTTACTACAGATGCTGCCATGGTTTACATGACATATCTCATTGTATTCGAAAACGAAGTTGAAAATCTAAAACATATCATTGAAGGTTTAAGATATGGTGAAGAGGCTGAAAAAATAGCCCAGCTGCTTATCTACTAGGGGGAATAACATGGCAATAGAAGAAATGGAATTGCTGGACATGACCTTTGATAAGAAATACTTAAAAGAGGTTCTATGTCAGTTAAAAGAAACAAAGTATTTTTATCCTCAGCCAGCAACTAAGATTGTAAATAACGTCAAAGATGTATTTACAATGACACCTGATGAGGATTATAAGAACATGCTTGATGAATTGACAGAGCTTTGTGAAAATGTAAAGCTTAATACATCAGGCGTAAAAGAAGGATCTATTCATTTCGCAAAAGAAGATTATCGTAAGGCACTAGATGATGTTCAGAAAGAAGTTAAGCACTATCTTGATATTAAGAATGAGTTCGTGACTGAACGTGGACAGAACCAGGATGCTTATGAAATCCTTAATGGTCTTTCTAATACAGAATTAAATATGGATGAGGTCAAAGAATGTGAATACATGGAAGCAAGAATTGGCCGTATTCCTAGAAGAAACAAAGACAAGCTTGACTATTATAAAGGACAGGCAATCATGTTCTTAGAACTTGGTGAAGATGCGAAAGGTATTTATTGTCTCTATATGACAACTAAGTCTGCTATCTTAAAGGTAGATAACATCTTCCAGTCAGTTGGCTTTGAAGAAATTGAAATTCCTGATTTCGTCCATGGTAAAATGGAAGACGCAAAGAAGGAATTACTTGAAGAAATTGAAAGTATGAATGCTTCAATTCGTAAAGCAGACAGCCGTTTAGAAGGCATTAGAGATGCACATAAAGAAGAATTATTAAAGATGTTTGCAGATTTAACTCTTGCTGCTAGAATTGAAGAATTCAAAGTATTTGTTGTTGATTATCAGTCTAAATATGCTATCTATGGATTTGTACCTGTAAGAGTCGCTAAAGATATTAAGAAGGCTTTTGAAAAGTACAACGTAGAATATCAGGATTTGCCTGCACATATTTATGATGATCAGCAGATCATTGCACCAACATTAACTAATAACTACCCATGGGCTAAACCATTTGAAGTCATCTCTAAAGTGAAACAGAGTGATCATGTGGATACAACTTTAGCCACTGCAGTACTATTTATCTTAGTATTTGCACTTATGCTAGGTGATATTGGTTTAGGTGTTGTGCTTGTGTTACTTGGATTACTTATGAGAAAGAAAGAATCAGGAAAGATGATTACTATTCTTGGTATTGCATCTTTTGTTGGTGGTTTAATTTATGGTGATGCTTTCTACTGCATTCATCTTTATCCATCAGTAATCCCTGTTGCAGATGCATTTAGTTATCAGCGCTTCATTAATGCGATTCTCTTACTTGTTGTAGGACAGTTCTGCATTGGTAAAGTAAAAGCTATCTATAACGAACAATCAATGATTAATAAGGTATTCTCTATCAAGGGTGTCGTTGGCATCGTCATGGGACTTGCAGTGGCTGCTTATGTAGCGATTGCTGTTGATACAACTTGGCATGTCTCTTATTTACCATTAGTTGTTGTACTTGTATTAGGCATTGTATTGAACTTCATTAAGAAAGCGCTCGATAAGAAACAATAGAAGGGAGGATACTATGGCTATCTCAAAACTGCAGCTCGTTGAGATAGAATTCCCTGAAACAATGAGTGATGAAGTATTATCTAAACTTGTTGATTCAGAAGAATTTCATCCAGAGCCAGCATCAAAGTTTGTGGATTCAGTCAGAGGTCTAAAAGTCATGAATAAGGATAATCCTTATGCTGATTTATTAGGACGTATGGATGAAGCAGCTGAAAAGTATGGTATTCATATCAATACATCAGAAAAGCCTCAGATCATCAATATTGTAGAAGCAGATGATTACTTCTGCGAATGTCTTGATGAAGCAAACAGAATCTCACGTGTTAAAAATGAATTACAGGTTATGATTGATGAAAACAATCAAGCCAAGAAGTACTTGAAATATATGAAGGATCTCGATATGGACTTCGATGATCTTTTCTCAAGTGAATATATCCAGGTTAGATTTGGTAAGTTACCTACAATGAATCTTGATAAGTTATCTTATTATGATTCACAGGAATTCTTATTTAAATCAATCTATCAGGATGCAAAGACATGTTATTGTTTCTATATAACATCACCTTCTAATGCACCTGAAATAGATAACATTTTCTCTTCATTATTCTTTGAACGTATTCATATTCCTGAATTCCTTCATGGAACACCAGGTGAATCATTAGAAATCATTGAAGAAGAAAATGCAACTGCAGAAGCCTCTATTAAGAAATGTGATGATAAATTAAAAGATCTATTTAGTAAAAAAGAAAAAGATTTATCAGTCATTTATGCTTCATGTCAGGAACTTAATAAGACAAGTGAAGCACAGAGATATGTCGTAGTATTTGGAAACAATGCGGCTATCTATGGTTTCTGTGATAAACATTATGCACAGTCTTTAAAAGAAGAACTTGAACAGATGGACAAGGTGCATGTTGAAATCAAACCAGCAATGGGAGATTCAAGACTTTATCCACCTACAAAACTCAAGAACAACTGGTTCTCAAGACCGTTCAAGATGTTCGTTGAGATGTATGGTGTTCCATCTTATACAGACTTTGACCCAACAAACTTTGTTGCTGTAACATATACATTCTTATTTGGTATGATGTTCGCCGATGTTGGTCAAGGTATCCTGCTTTCAATTATTGGTTTCCTTGCTTATAAATTAAAAGGCATGAAGCTTGGTGAAGTAGGTATGCGTATTGGTATTTCATCTGCAATATTCGGTGTAATCTTTGGTTCAGTATTTGGATCAGAAGAAATCCTTGTTCCATTCTTTGCGCCAATGGCATCTGAAAATACGATGACGCTATTAGGTGTTGCAATTGGTGTAGGTGTATGTTTAATCATCATCTCAATCCTATTCAATATCTATTTGAACTTAAAGAAGAAACATTGGGGAGAATTATTATTCTCACAAAATGGTGTGGCTGGTTTAATATTCTATGTTGCTGTATTAGTACTTGCAATGAATATGTTACTTGGCCTTGGCTTAAACATTCCTATGGGTGTTTATGTGACAATCTTTATTGTTGCCCCACTTGTAATGATCTTCTTAAAAGAACCTTTAACTTACAAACTTGAAGGTAAGAAGATGTTCCCACATGGATTTGGTAACTTCTTTACTGAATCATTCTTCGAAATGATTGAAGTATTGTTGACATTTGTTGCCAACACTATGTCATTCCTACGTGTCGGCGGTTTCGTCTTATCACACGCTGGTATGATGCTAGTTGTTTACACATTAGCTGAAATGGTTGGTGGAGCTGGTTATTTCATCGTTCTAGTTATTGGTAACGCATTTGTAATGTGTCTAGAAGGATTAATTGTCGGTATCCAGGTATTACGTCTTGAATTCTATGAATTATTCAGTCGTTACTATGAAGGCAATGGTAAACCATTTGTATCTATGAAAGAAAGTTTAGAATAACGGAGGAAGAAAAAATGACTACTATCTTAACATTCATTATCCCTGCATTAATTGTTGTATTATTATCTTTACCACTAGTAAATGTATTCAAAGGTAAAGTTACTGCTAAGAGCGCTAAAATGCGTCTTGGTACTCATATCTGTGGTTTCTTTGGTGCTATCGCACTTGTATTATTCCTTACATATGCAAATAGCCCAGTATTAGCTGCTGGTGCTGACAAGATGACTGGTTCTATCGCTCAGGGTCTTGGTTTCATCGGTGCTGCTCTTGCAACTGGTTTATCTGCTCTTGGTGCTGGTATTGCCGTAGCTGCTGCTGCTCCTGCTGCAATTGGTGCATTCTCTGAAAATGCTGAAAACTTCGGTAAATCATTGATCTTCGTTGCCTTAGGTGAAGGTGTTGCCATCTATGGTCTATTAATCTCAATCTTAATTATCAACACACTATAGGAGATTACTATGAAGTTCTTTCTGATCAGTGATAATATCGATACCCTCACTGGTCTAAGACTCGTGGGTATTGAAGGCAAGGTTGTTCATACCCGTCATGATTTCTTAAGCTTACTTGAAAATAAGATGAGAGATCCTGAAATCGCAATTATCTTAGTGACTACTAAGTTAATTGAACTTTGTCCTGATATTATCTCAGAAATTAAATTAAAACAGCCAAAGCCTCTTATTACAGAGATCCCTGACCGTCATGGTCATTCTAAGATCGGTGAAGCCATCGATGGTTATGTCTCTGAGGCAATAGGCGTTAAGCTATAGGAGAGTATACAATGGAAGAAAATCAAGAAGTATTTCTCTCAATGAAGAATGAGATTGAAAAACAGTCTCAAAGAGAAGTCGATGCAATCATGGCTGAAGTAAAGAAGATGGAAGAAGAAGCTTATTCTTCTATGCGTGCTGAAGCTAAGAAAGATGCAGATTTAAGACTAAAACAGGAATTAGATGAAATGCAGTCAGAATCAGCTGCAGAAATTTCTGAATCCCATGTTGAGAGACAGAAAAAGCTTATTAATAAACGTGATGAGTATGTAACTACAATCTTCAAGAATGCAAGAGAAGAATTAGTTGCATTTACAAAAACACCTGAATACAAAGAGTTCATGGTCAACAAGGCTAAGAAGCTTGCAGGTGATTATATGCCTCATTCAGTTATTTATGTAAAAGAAGAAGACTTAGGTCTTGCTGATGATTTAAAAGCTGCTTATGGTGATGCTGAGGTGAAAGCTGGAGATATCACTATTGGTGGTTTAATTGTTGAAAACACAGAAAGCTCTATTGTTCATAATGAAACATTAGAATTCGCATTAAAGAATCAGAAAGAATGGTTCAACCAGCATTCTGGTTTAATCATTAATAAATAAAAGAAGGGGGATAAACAAGTTGAAAGAAAATTTAATTTATTCAATCAACGGCCCGGTTGTTAAAGTAAAAGATACAGATGCCTTTTCAATGCTTGAAATGGTGTATGTAGGTAACAGTAAATTAATGGGTGAAGTTATCTCTATTACTAAAGAATTTACTACTATCCAGGTTTATGAAACAACTACAGGTCTTAAACCAGGTGAACCAGTATTCCCAACAGGTCAGCCTATTTCTGTAACACTTGGTCCTGGTATCTTAAGAAATATTTATGATGGTATCGAAAGACCACTAGAAGAAATCGCAAAAGAAAGTGGTGCTTTCATTCCTACAGGTAGTGCTGTAGAACCACTAGATACAAAGAAGTTATGGGATGTCACTTTAACTGTTAAAGTGGGAGACCATGTTAAAGGTGGAACTGTATATGCTAAGATTCCTGAAACAGACATGATCGAACATAGATGTATGGTTATGCCAGGTATGTCAGGTACAGTCACTGAAGTTAAAGAAAATGGTCAGTATACAATCAATGATGTAGTCATGGTTTTCACTGATGATGAAGGTGTCGCTCATGAATGTACATTAACTCAGAGATGGCCAATCAAGACACCTCGTCCAGTCAACAAACGTTTACCTATCAGTATGCCACTAGTTACTGGTCAGCGTGTTATCGATACATTGTTCCCTATCGCAAAAGGTGGAACAGCTGCCATCCCAGGAGGATTCGGTACTGGTAAGACAATGACTCAGCATCAGCTTGCTAAATGGTGTGATGCCGACATTATCGTCTATGTAGGTTGTGGTGAACGTGGTAACGAAATGACTCAGGTTCTTGAAGAATTCCGTGAACTCGTTGACCCTAAGAGTGGTAAGCCATTAGTAGACAGAACTGTCCTAATCGCTAATACATCAAACATGCCAGTTGCTGCCCGTGAAGCATCTATTTATACAGGTGTAACACTTGCTGAATATTACCGTGACATGGGTTACCATGTTGCTATCATGGCTGACTCAACATCTCGTTGGGCTGAAGCTTTAAGAGAAATCTCTGGTCGTCTTGAAGAAATGCCAGCAGAAGAAGGTTTCCCAGCTTACTTACCTTCTAGATTATCTCAGTTCTATGAAAGAGCTGGTTATATGGAGAACTTAAATAACACTAATGGTTCAGTTACTATCATCGGTGCCGTATCTCCACAGGGTTCTGACTTCTCAGAACCAGTCACTCAGAATACTAAACGTTTCGTACGTACATTCTGGGCACTTGATAAAGCATTAGCTTATGCAAGACACTATTTCGCTATCAACTGGAACTTATCTTATTCAGAATATATTCCAGATCTTGAAAGATGGTATTCAAAGAATGTTGATCCTAAATTCATGAGAGATAGACAGGAATTAGCTTCTATTCTTGCAGAAGAAACTAAATTAATGGAAATCGTACAGTTAATGGGTTCTGATGTCTTACCAGATGATCAGAAGCTTGTTATTGAAGTAGCCAGAGTAGTTCGTGTAGGTTACTTACAGCAGAACGCTTTCCATAAAGATGATACTTATGTACCTCTTGAAAAACAGCTTAAGATGATGGAAGTAATTCTTTACTTAAATAGCCGTTGTCAGCAGGTTGTTGCTCAGGGTAAACCTATTCGTACAATCATTGAAACAGGTATCTTTGATGAAGTCGTTAAGATGAAATATGATGTACCTAATAATGATTTAAGTAAGTTTGATTACTATTATAAGAAGATTGATGCAATTTGTGCATCTATTGACTAAGGAGGGGTAACATGGCACTTCAATATGTAGGTTTAAGTGAAATTAATGGACCACTCGTCGTATTAGATCACGTTAAAGATGCATCTTATGATGAAATGGTTGAACTACAGTTAAAAGATGGTTCAACACGTTCTGGTCGTATTGTAGAAATTGAAGGTGAAAGAGTTGTTGTTCAGGTATTTGAAGGAACAAACGCTTTATCACTTGCGAATACTAAGACAAGACTATTAGGTCATCCAATGGAATTACCATTATCAATGGAAATGCTTGGCCGTGTCTTCTCTGGTGCTGGTAGACCAATTGATGGTCTAGGAGACATCTATGCTGAAAAGAGTGCTGATATCAATGGTCAGCCTCTTAACCCAGTTTCTCGTGTATACCCAAGAAACTATATCAACACAGGTATTTCTTCTATTGACTGTCTAATGACTCTAATCAGAGGTCAGAAATTACCAATCTTCTCAGGTTCTGGTTTACCTCATAACCAGTTAGCTGTACAGATTGTTAAACAGGCTAAGATTGCAGATGAAGCAGGACAAGGCTTCGCTGTTGTCTTTGCTGCAATGGGTGTTACAAATGACGTAGCCAACTACTTCAGAAGATCATTCGAAGAAGCAGGGGTTATGCAGAGAGTTGTTATGTTCATGAACTTATCTAATGACCCAATCATCGAACGTATCTTAACACCTCGTTGTGCATTAACTGCTGCTGAATATCTTGCATTTGAACATGATATGCATGTTCTTGTAATCTATACTGATGTCACTTCTTATTGTGAAGCATTACGTGAATTCTCTTCAAGTAAAGGTGAAATCCCAGGTCGTAAAGGTTACCCAGGTTATCTTTATTCTGACCTTGCTTCATTATATGAAAGAGCTGGTATTGCCCAGGGTGCAAAAGGTTCTGTTACACAGATTCCAATCCTTACAATGCCTAACAACGATATCACACATCCAGTTCCTGACTTAACTGGTTACATCACTGAAGGACAGATTACTCTTGATCCAGAATTAAATGCGACTGGTATTTATCCACCAGTTGGTGTTCTTCCATCACTTTCAAGACTTATGAAGGATGGTATCGGTGAAGGCTTTACAAGAGCTGACCACCAGGATGTTGCCAACCAGTTATTTGCATGTTATGCCCATGTACAAGATGTTAAGTCATTAACATCAGTTATCGGTGAAGATGAATTATCAGAAGCTGATAAGAAATATATGGAATTTGGTCGTCTTTTCGAGCAGCACTTCCTTAATCAGGGATTCGATACAAACAGATCTATCGAAGAAACCCTAGACCTTGGATGGTTACTATTATCAGTTCTTCCAAAGAATACATTGGACCGTATTGATAATGCTGTTGTAGATAAATTCTATGACCATGAAAAAGCAGTCAAAGAATTTGATTTACACGAAGATGTAGTCATCAAAGAATTGAAAGACGCTGTAACTAATGGCTAATCAGGTTGTCCCTACTAAAGGGAATTTGATGGCAACCAAGAAGTCTCTTGAGCTTGCTAGACTTGGTTATGACCTGCTCGATAAGAAAAGAAATGTCTTAATTAAAGAAATGATGTCATTACTTGATGATGTAAAAGAAATTCGTGATGACATCACTGATTCTTATGATCGTGCTTATGCAGCATTACGTGAAGCAAATGAATCTTTAGGTATTATTTCTGATGTTGTAGAAGGTGTGCCTATTGATGATGGTATTAGTGTTAAGTATCGTTCAGTCATGGGTGTAGAATTACCTAAGATTGAATATGAGAAAACACCTTTAAGAGTTGGTTATGGTTTTGAACGTGCGAACTCTAAGGTAGACTATGCTTATATCTGTTTCTATCATGTAAAAGAAATGACAGTAAAGCTTGCAGAAGTAGAAAACTCTGTATATCGTCTAGCGAATAATATTCGTAAGACACAAAAGCGTGCTAACGCATTACAGAATATCTCTATCCCTCGTTTTGAAGCCACTGTAAAGATGATTACAGAAGCCTTGGATGAAAAGGACAGAGAAGAATTCTCAAGACAGAAAGTTATTAAAGCACAAAAGAATAGACAAGAAGCTGCAAAAAGAAAGGCATAACTGGTACCTCGGTACCAGTTTTTTTGTGCACTAAAAAAGGATTGACCAAATGGATCAATCCTTTTGTCTTGAAGAGAGTGGTTATGGAGAACTTGAAATTGCAGCAACATTCCACTATAGCGTCTATAATGCGATGTCTATAAAAGAGATAGAAGAGTTTCTTTTAGCAAATAATTTCTAAAGAGTAAGAAAATAACCGCTTTGTGCAGTATATATAAGTAGAGTACAAAGTGAGGTGAAAGGAATTGTGAGGTTAGTTAAGAAATTGAAAAACAAGATCTTTAGTTGGTTGAATCACTTGCTGTACACAGCTATAATGAGTTTGAAAATGATGGATCATTTAAATTTTCAGATGGAGGGATACAGCATGACAGCGAAGATAGAAATTGTGGATAAACCAATAAAAGCAGATATCACTGATGTAGCCGATTGGTTCTTGTTAAAAGGAAATATATCAAACAAAAAGATTCAGAAACTTTGTTATTATGCTGAGGCATGGAGTCTAACTCTTTTAGATCAGGATATAGCTGATCATTCTGAATTTGAAGCATGGGTACATGGTCCTGTAAATCGTACATTATATCAAATATTTGATGGGTATGGCTGGAATCTATTAACAATCACCAATTATGAGGAAGTTAAATCAAGATTAGAACTTCTCTTTAGCCCAGAGCAGGTTGAAGTATTAGAAGCAGTCTGGGATACTTACGGAGAGTATGGGGCTGATCAATTAGAGGCTTTGACGCATACAGAACGTCCATGGTTAGAACAAAGAACAGGTTTAGGTAAATTTGAAAGTAGTCATAATGTGATTTCTTCTAATACTATGAAGGAATATTATAATTCTATTAAGATAGTCTAACTCACTGGGTTAGGCTTTTTTTACGTGAAATTAACGATTCTTTTACAGGTTATGAAAAAAAGCCTTCTTTTAACTGTATACCGTTATAATGAAACTCGTTGGAGGGAACACTATGAAAAAGAACAGTTATATCTTTCATGCTGGTACATCATTTTTCTTTTATTTCGCATTTGCCTGTTACAATGCAATGCTTGCTTTATATTTAAGTGATATTCATTTTAATGCTCAACAGATATCACTCATTACTTCATCAGCACCACTATTCTCAATCTTTGCGCAGCCTTATCTAGGAACACTCGCTGATCGCTTCCGTTCACCTAGAAAAGTATCTTTAGTGGCTTTATTTATTACAGTAGTAATGAATGTTATCTTTATGTTCTCACATCAGCTAATTATTCTATTAATCACTAGTGCGACTATTCTTGCCTTATTCAATGCAGTGACACCATTAACGGACAGAATTGGTGTTTCTTCACCATATGACTTTGGTAAGATCAGATTATGGGGTTCTGTTGGTTATGCCATTAGTGCTCAGTTATGTGGTTTAGTTTATGATGTGATTGCACCTATTTCGATCTTCGTTATTTTCCTCTTTGGTACAATAACAGTTCTTATTTGTATCTTAAGAGTGAATGATCCAGAAGTAGTACAAACAGAAACAAAAGTAGAATATAGCTCTAAAGAAGCCTATAAGAGCCTCTTTAAGAATAAACAGTATATTATATTCCTATTAATCTCTTTCTTCTTCTGGGGCGGCTGTACAGCCAATTTCACATACATCTCTGTATTCATTAAATCAGTAGGTGGTACAGCATCCATGGTCGGTACATACCAGTTATTCGCAACATTATTTGAAGTACCTGCAATACTTGCGACTGACTTTATTATTAAGAAGTTCTCTTATAAACATATCATGCTCTTTGCATGTATCATGTCCATCGTTAACTTTGTCTGGTATGCCACTCTACCTAATCCAAACTTTATTGTAGCTGTATTTGTATTCAAGGGATTATCTACCATACTCTTTACTATGATTACAGTAAGATTAATTATGGAAATCGTAGAAGATAAGTATGTCTCTACAGCTTTTGGTTTACAAGCTACAGTTGGTAGAGGAATAGGAGCTGCAGTTGTACAGTTAATCGGTGGAAAGCTGATTGATAGCTTCTCTACAATGAGACCTTTCTATTTGTTTTTATCCGTATTAATTGTAACCGCTTTAGTTTTATCCCTAACTTTTAAAGAAAAAAGCGCTTAGAATCATAATTCTTACAACATTATTAAATAATTCTTAATTCAAAAAGAGTTGATATATTCAACTCTTTTTTAAACTTCTTAAAAATTTCTTAAGAAAGTTCTTTATTTTTTTGTACAGAGTGATATAATTGTTTATGTCGAAAAGAAAGGGAGTGGATTACATGGATAAGAAGACTAAAGAAGTTGTAGATTTCATGGTAGATCGTATTAAAACTCAGAAGACAATGTTTATTCCAGTAGTCGCTATTTCAGCTTTCGCATTAGTAGGTTATGCAGCAGCTGATAGAACAGCGCCTGTTGTTCATTCAAATAAACTAGTAGTACCTTATGGTACAGAATTAAAAGCAAGTGACTTCACTGTATCAGATAATAGAGATACAGTAAGTGTTATTAAAACTGAAATTAATGATCATGCTTATCAGAAAGATCAGTTAGGTACTTATAAAGTTAATGTAACTGTAAAGGATGCATTCAACAATAAAACTACTAAAGAAGTAGAAGTTAAAGTTGTTGATAGTGAAGCACCTCAGTTAGAATCAGTAAATGATAATGGTTATGTTATTGATGTTGAAGCTAACAGCAACAATGATTTAAAACAGTACATCAAAGCAACTGATAATGTAGATGGTGATGTATCTGACTTCATTACTTTTGATCATAACTTAGATACAACAGTTCTTGGTGAACAGGTCATCCATGCAACTGTTGAAGATAATGCTGGTAACAAAGCAGAAAAAGACTTTACATTCAATGTAGGTGATACAACTGCTCCAGAAATGAACTTAAAGACTGGTGATATTACTGTTAACTACGGTGATGCATTTGATATCAATAACTTCGTTGAAGTAAAGGATAACTATGATGTTAATCCTACAGTGACTGTAGAAGGAACTGTAGATACTAAGAATATGACTACAGTACAGCCAATCAAAGTAACTGCAACAGATAGTTCAGGAAACAAGACTTCAAATGATTATGAAGTAAAAGTTGCAGATAAGGCTGGACCAGTGATCACATTAAAGAGTGATAATGTTGATGTAAAATATGGTACTTCATTTGATCCTAAGTCTAACTTAGCATCAGCTATCGATAACTTAGATGGTGATGTAACAGGTAAGGTTGAAGTATCTGGTAATGTAAATACTGCAAAATCTGGTTCTTATCGTGTTTACTACAGAGTAACAGATAATGCTGGAAATAGATCTGAAACAAGTGCAAAGATCAATGTATCTGCTGCACCAGTTGTAAAGATCAGAAACAACAGAGGCAACAGTGGCAACAGTGGCAACAGAGGTACAGGTTATAACTTCGGTGGTCTTGGTGGAGGCGCTGCACAGGGTGGTATCGTTGGAACTGCACGTTCAAGAATCGGCTGCTCATATCGTATGGGTGCTTCTGGACCAACAGTATTTGACTGCTCAGGATTCACATCTTGGGTTTACAGCAAGAATGGTAAATCATTACCAAGAACTGCTGCAGGTCAGTATAGTGGAACACCATAGAGTTATATCTAAATTACTATCTACTGCAGTTAAATGGAATTATATAAATGATAATGTAGCAAAGCGAGCAGATCCGCCCAAAGTTCCTGCCAGAGATATTGAGTTCCTTGATGAGAATGAAACAAAAGAAATGTTAAAAGCATTAAATGGGGAATCAATAACATATAGAACAATGATTTTACTTTTGGTGTATACTGGAATGCGTAGGGGCGAATTATTTGGACTGGAATGGAAAGATATAGATTTTAAAAATGGTTATCTTCATATTGTAAGGACTTCGCAATATATAGGTAACAAGCAATTGATTACAAAAGAACCTAAAACTAAATCAAGCAAAAGAACGATGAAAATTAGTAATGATATGTTAAAACGATTAAAAATCTATCAGGCATGGCAATCGGAACAACGAATAAAGATTGGTAGTGAATGGAACGATACTGATAGATTATTCACTCAATGGAATGGATTACCTATGTATCCGGATTCACTTACCAAATGGTTTAAGTTGTTTTTAAAAAGACATAATCTAAGACAAGTAACATTACATTCATTGCGACACACCAATGCAACTTTGATGATAGCAGAAGGTACAGATATTAGGACTGTTTCTGGTAGGTTAGGTCATTCTAATAC
>OQVT01000997.1_pt1 | contig 17377 bp, 14 predicted proteins | sample 1691561 | NCBI WGS metagenome assembly OQVT01 (sample SAMN03418260, study PRJEB22391) | human gut metagenome | biome: human-gut; feature: organic feature; material: feces | host: Homo sapiens | place: Tanzania | collected 2013-01 | reverse complement strand
AGTATGGGTTGCGGCCTATCTCCTCGATGAGCCTGCCGAGCCGCGAAGGCCGCGCACGTACCGCAAGGTGCTGCGGAAGAAGTACCTCGCCATGGCGAAGGCGAAGAAGCGCCCCGCGAAGAGGATGCGCTCGCTCATCCGCGTCCTGCTGTGCGCGGTGAAGCGCAACATGGCCTTCGTGGACGCCTGTCTTGCCAAGGGGCTAGTCCTCGTGGACAGGCGGGACAGGTGGAACCTAGGCGCGATCCGCAAGCTCTACGCGCAGCAGAAGGAGATGTTCGACGAGGGGAAGCACAGGGTCGCGGACCGCATCGTCAGCATCACGCAGCCGTACCTGCGCCCGATCGTGCGCGGCAAGGCGAAGGCCCCCGTCGAGTTCGGCGCGAAGTACGATGTGAGCGTCGACGAGAAAGGCCACGCGAGACTGGAGAGGATATCGTTCGACGCCTACAACGAATGCATGGTGCTCAAGGACGTTCTGGAGCGCTACAGGGAGAGGGTGGGGCACTATCCGAAGCGCGTCCTCGTCGACCAGGTCTACAGGACGAAGGAGAACCGCGAATACTGCGAGCGGCGTGGCGTGAAGATGTCTGGGCGCAGGCCCGGCAGGCCGCCGGCGGACGAGAAGGAGCGTCGCAAGGCCGAACGCGCCGAGCGGAGGGACGACGTCGACCGCATCGAGGTCGAGCGCTTCTTCAGCCGCGACAAGCGGTGTTTCGGCGCGGGGCTGGTCATGACCAAGCTCTCCACGACAACGCTCGGCAGCATAGCGCTCTCGGTTCTTGTGGCCAACCTGTTCGACGCAAGTCTTTCTTTTTCCGTCTTGTATTTCGCGGAGGCTGCGGACGGCATCCCGGCCGTCCATCTCATGGAGGTGCTGGACGATGCCGCTTAAGCCGCCAGCCCCGCACTTTCAGGTCGCCGCGAGGCGGCGGGCGCGCGGCGAAAGTCCACGCCCGCGCCGGAAACAGGCCTTTGATGGGCAGGCACTATGTACCGAAACAGGCAAAGATATTGCGCGTTATTCCGTTCTGCATGGCAGTAAACAGCTTTTCGCCGCGAAGTACATGACTTGTCTTCCTACGGAAGAAGAACTGCGTCGTGAAATCAAGCGACAGAAAGAAATATTTGCGGTACAACACGGACTCCACGAGACTGGAGAAAAGCATAAAGAAGTATAGCACATGGCCCACAGGTACCAGACATTTGCAGACCTGCTTTATGCAAGCTACAGCGGCTTGCAGACGTTTGGGTTTGCATTTGCCAGAGGCAAGCAGAGGTTAGAGGATAGAGAGGGAAAAGGAATGGAATGGGAAAGAAGTTAGACGATAAGGACAAAAACAACTTCCAGAACCTCGCGGACGAGCTGAAGCCCCGCGAGCAGATGGCGTCGTTGCCCTCGGTGACGATGATGTCCTCCTCGTCGCTTCTCGCCATCATGCTCGGCCACGGCGTGAACGGAATCAACGTGCTGGAGCTTTCCAATCGCCTCATCACGGCGTTTGGATCTGCGGCGGAGCTTGCCAAGGCCGACTGGCGCATGGTGATCGAGCGCGTGAGAGCGTACAACGAGGAGCATCCCGAAGCGCCGATCAAGGGAATCGGCAAGGTGCGGGCGCAGGCCTTGTGCGCGGCGTTCGAGTTCGTCCGCCGCGCCTACGACGCGCACGATGAGGCTTTCAAGACGCGGCCCGTGACAAGCCCTGACATCGCCTACGACCTTTTCAGGCGGGCGTTGCCGCCAAACACAAGGCAGGAGATATTCTTCGTCTTGCCGCTTGACGTGAAGGACTGTCCGCTCAGTCTGCCAATCCCGGCAACAAAGGGCGTGGTTGATCAGGCTCCCGTCCATGCGCGGGAGATCCTCAAGCACGCCATCAGCTGGGGGCAAAGTCCATCATCGTGGCGCACAACCACCCGACCGGCGACCCGACGCCGAGCGAGGAAGATGTCGCAGTAACGGCGCAGCTCAAGTCCGCCGCCGAAATAGTTTCAATTCCGCTAAAGGCTCATCTGATATTGGGAAAGGAGCATTACCGTGTCCTGTAAGCCAAGCATTGACACCTATTCCATGATGTGCAGATGCCCCGTCGGCAACGCGGCAAGAATCAAGCTGCTGGCGGACGAGGCGAACGTCACGATCAGCAACTTCGTGGCCGAAATGGTGAACGAGCGGGTCAAGGGCGTCCCGCTGGCTGAAAAGGCGAAGGAATGGATAGCCGCGTACCGTGAAAAGAACAAAGTGCGGCGAGAGAAGGTTGACGAGGCGTTCGCCATCGGCAAATACAAGAACCCCAAGAAGCTCGGTCGGCCGAAGAAGCGCGGGCGGCCTCGTGGGACGGCGGCGAGGTCTGCGCATGCGAGAGGAGCCAGCCAATGATCATCAACTGTCCAAAGTGCAAGACTGAACTCGACCTGCCGGACGAGGCGGTGACCTTTAAGGTCGAATGCGATTGCTGCGGCGAGAAGTTTGAAGCCCGGAACGCCGTGTTCAACAAAGGCATGGAGGCCTGTGCTGCGGCGGAAAAGGCGCAAGCCGGCGGACAGGCCAAGGACGCAATGGCCAATTGGGCTACGGCTCACTTCTATTTCAAGGCGGCATCGGACGCCGGACATTCCGATGCATTCTTCATGTCGGGAATCGCGGAGGTGGCTGAAAGCCAGAAATTCCATGACGAGGTGCGCGACGCGCCGCAGAACGCGAAGTCGGCGGTTGCGCTTCTGTTCTGGTACTGGAAGAACGCAAAGACGCTGGACGCGGCAACACGGCAGCGATACGAGGCGTTCAGGAGTTCGCAGGAGGAGGGGCTGGACGAGGCATCGTTGAACTTCCTCATCGCCGAATACGAGGGCATGAACTCCACGGCTGATGTCGACCACCTCAAGGGAATTGTCGAGAAGCGGCGCTCTGCCGCCGCAAGAGTGGTGGCGCAGGACGACCCCGTTGCGCAATATGTCCTGCCTGATGGCGCATTGCACGACAGACCCAAATCCGCAGGTCAGGTCATGGAGGATAATCCGATCCTCATGACAGACGGATTCGTAAGCAGGACGCTGACCTGCAGCGGTTGCGGAAAGCCTTTCAAGGTCGCCTACCGCAAGTCGGTCAATCTCACGGACAACGACACGGTCAAGTACGCAATCAAGGATGGCACGTACTTCAGATTCACTTGTCCGCATTGCAAGAAGTTCGCACCGTTTGGTTTCAGAATGTCCGTACACGACGTGATGAAGCGTTACTTCATCCGCTCGTTCGACAATCTCCAGTCGATGCTTTCCGTCCACATGAACCGCTCGACCCTCAAAGGTTCGCAATGGGGCTTCCCGGACGAGTTTCTGCCCCTTGTCCGCCACCGTCTCGTGCTCGGCACCTACGGCCTCATCGAAAAGGTTTCCATATTCGAGGCCGGACTGGATGACTACACCGTCGAGGGACTCAAGCAGGTCATAGCCAACAATCAAGAAAACGGACTTGTCGCAAAGGATATCTACTTCGACCGCTACGAGGACGGGAAGCTGATTTTCCATGTCTTTCTGGCCGACGGCAGACAGGCCATGAGTCAGGTGTCGAGAAACATGTATGACAACCTCAAGGGTGGGTTCGACAAGACGGGGAAGTTCACCGAGGGCGTGTTCCGCTGGGTTGATCGGCAGACCATGACCGGGCAGTTCGCCGACATGGACAACTGGTGGGCACCGGACGAGGCCCCCAAGAAGCCGATGCAACCGCAGCCGAAACAGGAAAACCGTCCGCTGCGGGCGGGCGACGTTTACGCGCTCAGGCTGGGCAATGGCGTGGAGATGCGGTTCCGCTGGTGTCCACCCGGCAGTTTTTCGATGGGCGACACATTCGGCGCGGGGTGGGGCATCAAGCCACGCATGGTAACCTTGACGCGCGGGTTCTGGATCGCGGAGACGCCCATAACGAAGGCGCAGTACAAGGCGGTAATGGCAAAGAGCTATCCCGCCGGACAAGACAATCTGCCCATGACCAACATGCCGTGGAACGACTGCGTGAAATTCTGCAACGGCTTCACGACGTTGCTCGGCGCGAATTACAAGGCGGCCATCCGGCGACCCGTTCGCCCGGACGTGCATCGTCGTGGGCGACATGGCGACGCGGAATTGGCTTCAGGACTACTTCCTGTGCCGCCGGACGGACCGCCAGCGGAAGGTTCTCGCCAATATCGACTTCACCCCGCTGCCCGAGTTCGTGAACGACTGGCTCGCCGCCCAGACCCACTCGGACGACCGGCCGCGCAAGGCGGCCAACCATCCGTATTCAAGGAACGTCCTCGCATGGCGGATCAATGCGATCCTTGCGGGTAAGCGCGATGCACGGCTGCAGCCGCTGTATGACTTCGCTGAATCGGGCATGGGGGATGTAGAGAAGCGGCGATACAACCTTTCGCGCCGCCTCGCCCGTCTCTATGACGACTATCTGATCTCGTGCCCCGAACTTCTCGGCGAGTGGGAACGCGGCAACATTGCGGAGGGCGAGTATGCGTGGCAGGGTGTGCTTTACCATCTGCTGTCGCAGCAATGCCCGGAAACATACGTGAAGGACTTTGAAGCCGCTCTCGACCCTGCGGCCGATCTCGACCTCGCGTTTGCGCACGGGTTCCCGCGCTACGAGGCGGTACACGTCTTCGACACCACGTTCGCGCCGAAGGTCTATCTCGACCTCCTGAAACGGGTGGCCGAGAAACTACCGATCACGTTCTGGAACTTCAACCCGCTGCGAGCCGACTGGCGGGAAGGAACCGAGCCGAAGGACAAGCTGCTCCTCGGGGCGCTCGCCTCGGGAGCGGAAGGCGTGGCGAATTACCAGCGCGAGACGCCCGGCGGCGTCGCGTGGCTCGGCGGAGAGGTGCCGTTCGAGTCGTTGAGGGCGGTTGACGTGGAGGTTCACGCCTGCCACTCGCCGCGCCGCGAGTTGGAGGTGATACGAAACGGAATCCTTGAGGTCATGGCCCGTAACGAGTACGCAAGGCCGAGAGACGTCCTCGTCCTGTGCGCGGATTGGGCGACATACTCGCCGCTCGTTGAGGCTGTCTTCGGTTCGCCGGGAGATGACGGATACGTGCCAATCTCCATGCGCTCCGGGATTGCCGAGGAGTCGCCGATAAAACACGTCTTCCTCGGTCTTCTCAATTTCGGGAGAAACAATTTCGAGGTGAACGCAGTTCTCGACCTGCTGGCGGTTGACGCGGTGCGCCGGAAATTCGAGATCGACACGGATCAGCTCGGTCTGTTGCGCGACCTCGTCCGCGAGGCGAACATCCATTGGGGCTACGACGACGAGCCGGGAGAGGAGCCGCGTCCGTACACTTGGCGACGCGGACTCGACAGGCTGGCGCTGGACGCCCTGATGGGCGAACGTGAAAACACAGATGCGCTCGAAAACGCCGGCTGTCTTGGCCGCATAAGACCGTGCGGCCACGTGGAATCGGAACGGGCGGAGGCCGTCGGGCGGCTGGATGCGTTCGTGCGGCGGCTTCACGAGCTTAGTCAAACGCTCGAGTACGAATGCACATACGAAGAGTGGAGAGACAGCCTCTTCGCCATGATCGACGGATTCTTCGCGCCCGTGGACGACGAAGTGGAGCAGCTTGCGGAACTGAGACGTGCCATCGGAAAGGCGGCAAGGGACGTGAAGAACGCCTGTCGCTACAATGGGCTGGAGGACGGACGCATCCCATCAAACGTGTTCATCGCCTCCGTCCTTTCCGGGATAAAGAACAAGCGTCCGGCGGAACCGGTGAACGGAGACGCCGTCTCATTCGCCGCGCTGAAGCCCGGCTCGGCGACTCCGGCGAAGTTCGTGTGGGTCTGCGGACTCAACGACGGCGCTTTCCCCAAGAGCGGCGTGCGGGCGGCGTTCGACCTGATCGGACAGTCCCCGACACCGTTCGACACCACGCCGCGAGACAGGGACCTCTTCGCGATCCTGAAGGCGGCGTTCGGTGCAAGAAAGCGTCTGGCGTTAAGCTACATCGGCAAGAACGTGCGCTCGAACGAGAATCTGCCGCCGTCCGTGTCCCTCACGGACATCGCGGAGTGGTTCGGCAAAGGCCGCGTGAAGCGGTATTCGCATCCGCTCCAGTCGTACAGCCCGCGTTACTTCCTGCCGCCGGCGAAGCCAGAAGAGGAACTGCCGCTTAACTTCTCCAAGGCTGACCGCAGCGCGGCTGAGAACCTGATGAGGGTGGCGACGGGCGAGCTGACGCCCGTCGAGCCAAAGGGGATCGCCGCGTTCCCGATAGACCATGAAATCGACATTGACGAGATTGTCGAGTTCTTCAAGCGCCCAAGCACATACCTCAAGCGGAACAGACTGCGCGTCCGCGACGAAAGCCCAGACAAGGACGTGCTGGACGACATGGAGGCGATTGAGGTGAAGATTCCGACGCGGTACAAGATCGAGCTCAATTCCAGCCCGCCGGGAACCGTTGACAAGATCGACAGCGAAGCGCTTGTCGAAATGGGGCTTGCGCCTGATGCCGAGTCCGTGGAGATGGAACTTGAGAAACTGGTCGCGGAGGAGGCGGAAGACCCCAAGACCGGCAAGACGACGCCCACGAAATACGCAAAGGTTCAGCGGCGGACGCTCGACATCAAGGATGCGCCAGAGTTTTCATGCACCGCGAACGCAGTCGAGATGCTCGCAAGGATGAAGCGCGTGGAGTACGTTCCCAAAAACATCCTATCGGAATACGATGGGAGGGAGGTCGGTGTTCGTGTGCGCCATCGGGCCGTGGCGGAAGGCGGCAACGCCTATGCCATGTTCTACAACCACTACAAGCCGAAGGAAGGCGACACGTCGCCGGAGGCGGCCGAGATGGCCGTTCGGCACGTTGCGGGCCACGCGGCGGGCTTCTCGTTCGTTTCCATCTCCCTGTTCGGGGACGGGACATTTCAGGCACTTCTGCCCATGTCGCAAGAGGAGGCGCGGGCCAAATGGAACGACGTCCTTGCGCTGATGTTCGAGCCGTTGCCGCCGGAACTGCCGGACTTGACCGTGAAATGGCAGGACGACAAACTGCCCCAGCCTCTTTTCGACCGGCTCGTCTCCGGGCTGACGTTCCACAAATCTTCAATTGCGCGGAAAGGAAAGGCCGACAAATGAACACGGTTTTCGGAACAGCAATCTTCGAGAAGGACTTTCCGTTCGAGGGGCCGCACCTCGTCGCCGCCTCCGCCGGGACGGGAAAGACATACAACATCCAGAACATCTGCGCCCGTCTCGTGGCGGAGAAAGGCTTTCGGGTTGACGAGATTCAGGTGATGACCTTCACCGAGGCAGCGACCAAAGAGCTGCGCGACCGCATCCGCAAGGTGCTGGCGCTTTTCAGGACGTATCTCGAAGAAGGCGCGGACGCAATCGACGACAAACGCGAGATTCAACGGCTGGAGCAGCTCGCGGAATGCGTGGACGCCAACACGACTCGGGAAGAGGCTCTTGACCGGCTGAACCGCGCCATCATGGATTTCGACCGCGCCGCCATTTCCACGATCCACGGCTTCTGCCACAGGGTGCTTGCCCGGTATGCGTTCGAGACGAGAAGCTCGTTCGAGATGCAGATCGCCACGGACTCCTCGGAAGAGGTCGAGGCGCTTGCGCGGGAATGGTGGCGAGAGAACGCCCCTCAGATACCAAAGGAGATCGCGCAGAAGATTTCGTTTGAAATCTTCCTCTCATACGTGAAGACCCTTGCGGGAAAGGCCAACTACGAGATCGAGAAGGCGGAAAATCCGACGCCGAAGCAATGGCTTCTGGAGCAGGCGGCGACGGTTGCGAGGGAGTATGCGGGAGAGTGCGTGACAAGCGAGCAGCAGACCTTCGACGGCCTGCTTTCCGGATTGCAGAACGCTCTCAACGACGAGCGGACCGGCCCGTTTCTCGCCGCGAAGCTCCGCGAGGAATACAAGGCCGTGCTGGTGGACGAGTTCCAGGACACCGACCCCGTGCAGTTCGACATATTCAGGATTGCATTCCTCGACACAGCCGACGGGTCTCGCCCGCCCATCTTCTTCGTAGGCGATCCAAAGCAGGCGATCTACGCCTTTCGCGGCGCGGACATCAACACATACAGCGGAGCGGCCACGCGTCCTGACGTGGCGGCGATGACATACCATCTCGACAAGAACTTCCGCTCGACGCCCAACATGATAGATGCCGTCAACATCCTCTTCAAGGACGATGTTCAAGGCGACACGTTCGGTGACCCGACCATCGACTACACGGAAGACCTGCTGTCCAACCCAGAAAGGAAGGCGCTCAAGGAGAACGGAATCGACGATCCCGCGCCATTCAGGGTGTTCAAGGCGGACGGGGCGCAGCCCGCGAAGTCGGCGGTGGTCGATGGAGTCCTGGAGCTGCTGTCGAGGCCGGAGAAGGACGTGAATCCGAAGGACATAGCCATTCTGGTGACCTCGCATCAGGCTGGCGGCGAGCTTATGCAAAGGCTACGCGAGAAAGGTGTGCCGGTGGTGCTCCAGCACGCCGGAAACGTCTTCTCGTCGCCGACGGCGCAGGAGTTCAGGACTGTGCTTCAGGCAATGTCCCTCGAAGGCGGGGTGAAGCGGGCAAGAGCCGCCCTTGCAACCCGCTTCTTCAATGTCACCAGCGCCGACCTTGTGGCCGACGAGGACGATTCGATGGTGGCCGACATGCTGGGCTTCTTCGCCGAAGTCAACGAGGTATGGCGCAAGCGAGGGTTCGACACGGCGTTCCGCAAGCTCGAATGTCATCCCAGATGCAACTTCAAGGAGCGGATCTCCGCCTTGCCCGGCGGCGAGCGCGACCTTGCGGACATCATGCAGATCAACGACCTCGCCTGCAAGACCGTCCGCGAGATCGGCCCTGCCCCGGAGGCGTTGATAAACTGGCTGACCGACCGCATCAACGCATCCGGCGACAAGACGAAAGAGCAGGACGTGGAAGAATACGCCCGAGAGCTGGAGAGCGAAGCCGACGCCGTCAAGATCATGACGATACACGTCTCGAAGGGATTGCAGTTCCCGGTCGTGTTCGTCCTCCTGCCGCAGGCCGACACGACAGCACCCGACGCGACAAGCTCTTACCATGACGCGACAGGCAAACTGATCATCGATACGTGCGAGTCCAAGAACGAGGGCGCGAAGCGGGAAAAGACCGACGAACGCACACGGCTTCTCTACGTTGCCATGACGCGGGCGGAGAAGCGCACCGTCGTCATCATGAAAGAAAAGCTCGCGAGCTGGCCGACGCCCAGGCTTGTGGATCGTGCGGTCGCCCGCATGGCCGGCGGGGATTGCCCGCAGCGGATAACGGTTGACGTCCGCGATGAGAAAGAATCGCTCCTCCCGCCATACAAGGCCGAGTGTTCGTTTGCCGGGGTCATGGCTCCGGCGGCGGAGGTGGGCAGGGACTTCATATCCAAGCGCCCGTCGCGCGGAAGCTACACGTCGCTGGCACCAGTCGGTGGCGGCGGGGACAGCGAAGGACACGATTTCGATTCCGACGAGCCGTTGGGCAAGGTCGAGGAGGATGATGAGATAAATCCCATCTTTACACTGGCGGGAGGGGCCAAGGCGGGCATCTGCTGGCATGCGATCCTCGAGGAGATTCCGTTCACTGCGAACATCAAGGAAATCTCTCGCATGACCAGCCGGATGCTCAAGGTTCACGGACTTGCCGACGAAGACGAGGAGAAGTTCCTCAAGGACGTGCAGACGGTGTCCGACATGATACAGAAGACGCTCCGCTATCGCATGCTTGCGCCTGACGGCAAGTAGTTCTCGCTTTGCGAGACCGACCCGGCGGCGAGGTTCAGCGAATGGGAGTTCCATTTCCCGTCGCTCACGGCGCGACCCTGGACTACGTCCATAAAGGCGGTGCTGGAGAAGCATTGGGCCGGAGACGAACAGAAGCAGTCGTTCATCCGGGCGATGGCCAACTGGAACCGTCCCGTGCCGGAGGGGTTCATCAAGGGCTACCTCGACCTCGTGTTCCGCCACGACGGCTACTACTACGTCGTGGACTGGAAGTCGAACCAGCTCAGGCGGGACATGGCGAACTTCAACGCTCGCGGCATTACGGCGGAGATGGCCGACGCAGGCTACTTCTTCCAGTACATGCTTTATGCCGCCGTCCTTCACCAGTTCCTCAAGGAGACGCTGAAGGAGAATTATTCATGGGAGCGGAACTTTGGCGGCATACAGTACTTCTTCGTGCGCGGCATTGCGGCCGGAGGAGAATCGCCTGTGTTTTCGGATCGGCCATCCGAGGCGCTCCTTGACGAACTGGCCGCCGTGCTTGGGCTGTAGGAGGGCTTGCGAAATGGAAAACACAATCAAAGACCTGGTTTTCAGAATGATGGGCTGCACCGACGAGGCCGCCGAGGTGGCGGACGTGTGCGGGAAGGCCGTGGCCGTCATCACGGAGGGCGATGTGTGCCTTCCTGTGGAAGACGAGAAACTGCTCGGCAAACTTCGCAGCGCGAAGGAAGTCGTCTCGATTGCACCAGACGACACGAGGCCGTTCGTCCTTTCCGGCTTGCACCTCTACACGCGGCGCAACTGGCGTTACGAGGCGCAGGCGAGGGCGAGCGTAATGGAGATGGCCGCGTCGGGCGGAACGGATGGGGCATTCGAGATTCCCCCAGAGCTCGAGTGCGCTACGCCAATGCCGGGACAACGCGACGCCGTGATAAAGATGAATTCATCCAACTATTCCATCCTGACTGGCGGTCCCGGCACGGGCAAGACATTCACGATCACGTGGGCGGTGAAGGTCGCCTTGAGCCTCAACCCAGAATTGCGCATAGCCCTTGCCGCGCCGACGGGCAAGGCCGCAGGGCGCATGACCGAGTCGTTTAGGGGGTTCAAGGTGCGTGGCGAGGAATTGCGCGCGAAGACATTGCACTCGTTGCTGGGGCCGAATGCCGACTTTACCACATTCAAGCACAACAGGGACAACCCGCTCGACATCGACTGGCTTATCGTGGACGAGGCCAGCATGATCGACCTGCCGATGATGTCCAAACTTCTCGACGCTCTTCCAAGAGGTTGCCGCCTCACGCTGGTGGGCGACGAGTATCAGCTCGCCTCTGTCGAGCGCGGGCGAGTGTTCGGGGATCTGTGCCATGCCGAGTGGATGCAGCCGAGGATTGCAAGACTTACGGTTTCAAGGCGTTTCGAGCATGGCGGAGAGATAGATGTGTTCGCCAAGGCTGTCAACGCGGGCGATTCCGACAAGGCTCTGGAATTTCTGAATGCGAGTGGAGACATGATCGTATATCGCCATCTCCGCGAAGAGGGCATGACAAATCCAGACTCGTGGCCGGAGTTCGTGGACATCATCACGGGGCATCTCCGGCAGTTCTGCGAGTCGAGAACGCCAGAAGAGGCCCTCAAGCACCTTAACGACTTCCGCGTCCTTTGCGTGGAGCGGCACTGGGCGTTCGGCATCAACCGCGTCAACGACTACATGGTGCGGAAGCTGGCGGGATCGGTGCGTAATCCGCAATGCCCGATTCCGGTGATGATCACCCGCAACGACAAATCGCTCAACGTGGCCAACGGCGATGTCGGCGTCCGCATGCCGGATGATCCGGGGAACATCTGCCTTCTGGTCGAGGAGGAGAGGGACACGGGCAAGATCGTCTATCGCAAGGTGAGGAAAGAGCTGCTCGATAACGTCGAGACGGCACTCGCCATGACCGTCCACAAGTCACAGGGGTCCGAATTCCGAGATGTGGCGATCATCTTGCCGCCGGATGGCGAGAGCCGTCTACTGACCCGCGAGATCCTCTACACGGGAATCACCCGAACGAAGAAGATGGTGTTCCTCTTTGGCAGCGACAAGGCTGTCGAAAAGAGCTGCAAGAGCGTTGTGAGCCGCGTGACTGGATTCATCGATCCTGAAAACTGATGTAAACAAATATAAACAAAAAAATGAAATGCCACGTATTGACAACAGACAGTACGTATGATGATGTATCGTCATCTTTTCTTTGAGACAAGGAATAGAAGGAACTGGAGAAATGTCAAAAGACACTGAGTACATGAGCCTTGAAGAGGTCGCCGACATGCTCGGCGTCACCTATCAGCTCATCTACAGACTGGTTCGCGCTGGCGAACTTCCGGCTGTACGTCTCGGCAAGCTTTACCGCGTCGCGAGGTCGGATCTTGATCGCTATCTGGAGCGCAACAAGAATGCGGCGGCAGCGGGAGGAACATGTAGTGTGTGCGGCACGTTCTACAAGGCCAAGGCATCTTTGAAGCAAACCTGCTCCGAGGAGGGGTGCGAAGAACCGATCTGCTTTGACTGCTGGACGCGGCTCGGAATCCGCCGCTGCAAAAAACATCAACTTAAGAAGTAAACAAAAAAGGAGTAAACAATGGGACTCTTCTACGACACATGCAATGCCCTGATTGACAGGAACACGGGGCGCGCTCTTTCGGGCGAGGCACTTGCGTCGGCACAGAAAGACCCCAACTGGCCGACTTGCGGCAACAAGGTGCCCAAGCGGGCGAGGTTCTGCAACAAGTGCGGCAAGCCCGCGCCGGGCGGCTGGTGGCGCTGCCCGCAGTGCAACAAGTGGATCGGCAACGATTCGCGTTTCTGCCCGCACTGCAACGCCGCACTCTACCCCGACGAGCGCGTTGACATGGCCGGCGGCGTGTGGCACAAGGAGCCGGGGCGCTTCGCACAGAGATTCGAGATTGGTGACGTGAAGCGTCTTCTGACCACGGGTCTCAAGGTGCAGGAGGGAACGGCGGCGATCCTTTTGGACACGGGAGCCGTGAACGACATCCTTCAGGCGGGACAGCACAACCCCGAAAGCCTGCTCCGAAAGATCAACTGGTTCGGCAACCCGCCCCCGCGCAGCGTCGTCCTCATCGACGTCGGCGAGGTCATCGTACCTCTCCACCTTGAAGGTCTGCGCACGTCCGAACACATCCCGATTGAGTTCTACGGTGAACTCGTCCTGCGCTTCAAGGGCGACAAGGACGCCGCTCGCGCGTTCTGCGGGAACGTCCTGAAGGGCGAGCGGTCATACACGTTCACGCAGATTGCAGGACGTATTGAACCGCTCATTCGTGGTGCGGTCGATGAGATGTGCATAACATCGACCCTCGAAGACCTCGTCAAAGACCCGGAGCGGCGCATTCGCCTTCAGGAGCGGATCGAGAAGCGCATCGAGGAGGATTTCGCGGCAAGTGGGCTGGAGATTGTGCGCGTGTCGTCCGCCGAGTTCACAGGCGACGAATACGAGAGGCTTGAGGAGCAGCTCGGAGACGCCGAGGTGCAGCGGCGCGAGGCGGAGTGCCGCGCTGCGCTCAACGCGACCTTGCGCAAGATAAACAACCAGGCCGAGATGGATTCCGACAAGGCTGCGTTCGACCTTCGTCAGTACAAGGAAATGCTTGACAACGAGTACCGCGTCAGCGCGGCGACCCGCGACCGCGAGTTTCAGTTGCTGAAGCGCGAATGGGAGCATGACGACCGCATCTATCTCCGCCTTCTCGAGGTCGAGGAATTGCAGCATAAGCATGACCTTGAGGATCGGCAGACTGAACATGACATCGCGACGAGCCGCAAGCTTGACGAGTATGGGCGCGAGAAGAAGGTTGAGGATGCGAAGGCGGATGTCCAGGCGCAGGACATCCACACACAGCAGGATGTCAAGGATGCCGAATACTGGCTGGGAGTTCGCGCCAAGAAGGAGGAGCTGAAGCTTAAGGTAAAGGCGGCCGATGCCCAGCGCAGGAAGGGGATGACCCTTAATGAGATGCTTCTTGAAACGGATGACCCCGAAGCGCGGGCTGCGCTTTTGGAAGCCCTTCGCCTCCAGCGCAATGTCAGCATGACGCCTGAACAGCTTCTTGCCGAACTTGGCAAGGAGTCGACGAACGACCAGCTCGTCTCCAAGCTTGAGGAACTCTACCGGGCTGCTGCTGAACGTGAGGACAAGAACCTTGCCAAGATGCTCGAGCCCGCGATTGAGGCGGCAAAGCATCCTGCACAGACAATGGGGCCGATCATCAAATGATAACTTGCCCAAAGTGCGGTCGGCTGACGCCAGAAGGAGCGTTCTGTTCCCGTTGCGGGGCGGAACTCGCGCCTGTCGCGCCGTCCGCGCCGCCAGTGGCCGCCGCGGCCTACGATCCGGACGATGAGCCGACATTGAAGGGGGGCGCTGTGACGGCGCATCCCTGCCCGCCAGACGCCCGCCCCGCCCAGCCTCGTCCAGTTCCGTCCAGCCCCGTCCAAGCTCGACCGGAGTTCCATCGCTCAGAGCTTCAGTCGCGGATTGTCATGAATGAGGGGATTCGGACGGCAGAAGAACGTATTCAGCGTTCGACCGCCGAGGAAGAGATGCTCTCAAAGCAGCGTGGCGAGCCCATGTTGGAGGTGGATCGGCTTTGCCCGCTGTTCGAGAACATGAACAGTACGCTTCGTTTCCGGTTTAATCCTCGCGGCGGAGGGGATCCTGTCGAGAATGTGGTAATTACATTCTCAAACTGCGATTGCGCCAAGAAGCCCGTGCAACGGATTCGGCGGGCGAATCAGATACAGGAGTTTCCCGTGCAGTTCCCGCCGCAAGGTGCGGGCATGCAATCGTGGAATGTCACAGTTGAATATGTTTCAGCCAGGCGCAAGCACGAGTTGACCGGTGATTTTCAAGTCATCGTCAAGCCGGTAGAGTCGCGTAAACGCGGGTCGGACAACTTCAACATCAAGATCGAGACGAATATCGGCGATGTGAGTCAGGCGAGTGATGTGATCGTCAATCAGCGTGGGGCGGAGGGACTGGCCGGGCTGATTGCGGCGACAGATCCCTTCGAGGAAATGAACCGTGTGTTCATGTCCGACAAGCGCCAGTGGACGCTGATTCCGTTTTCGGATGACAACAAGGTTGTCGATCTGCCGCCGATGCCTGCAAATGCGCAATCCGAACACATCGTTCTCGATATCGGGAGCAGGCGCTTCCACTTCTTTGCGAATCGGACGATTAAGTTTGGTCGCAAGAAAGAATTGAACGACATTGCGCTGCGACCGGCATCGGGCGCGAACGAAATGGAGCTGTTGCCTTATCGAAAGGTCAGCCGGGAGCATTGCTTTTTTGAGCATTCCGGGACGAATGTGCTGCTGGCTGACGGCGGGCGTAATCCGCTGGGAGTCATCCAGCCTTCGTCCGGCGGGACGTTTTGGAACAACGAGCAGGTCCGATCTCCGATTGAACTGCCCGTCGGAACGACCGGCATCGTTTCCTTCGGAGGCATTCACTACGGTGACAACCTCTCGCTCGACTTGAAGGTCTGCGAACCCGCCAAGGCGTGTTCGACATGTCCGCATGCGAACATCCGCTGGTGCGGGGAGGGACAGCGTCCGTCCTTGATGCTCTCGCGCCGCGATGGGCTGCCGGAGAAGTTCATCGGGCTTTGGAGTTGCTTTTGGCTCGGAGAGGCGGATCCGTCCTTTGATGGCGTGGTCATATTCCGAAAGGATGGGGCGTTCGCCTATCGTCGGGACGATTGCCGTTCGGGATGGCTTGTCCCCGGCACGACGATTCAGACTGATTTTGGTATGGCAACCGTAAACTAAGGAGGAAAATATGGGATTCCTGTTCTTCAAGACCGGCAAGGAAAAAGAGCGCGCCGAGCGCCGCGAGAAGCGCCACGCACTCCGCAGGGCGGAAGGTGCAATCGACGAGGTCGTCGAACGCATCAAGCGCATGGAAAAGGATGCAGAGGCGGAGTGGGAACGCGCCCGCGAGGCGGCAAAGGATGGCAAGCAGGCGGCGGCCCAGCGCGCGCTGACGAGCTACCGTTCCGCGCAGGTTCTCATCACCAAGCTCGAGCAGAAGAAGTGGGTGTTCAAGCAGGTGCTGATGAAACTCGAAACCGCCGGAACGGACTCCGAGTTCGCAAAGGCGCTCGCGGCGGTCAACAAGGTCACGAACATCAATGTCGAGATGGTCGAGGACGTGTTCGACGAGGCCAGCGACCTTCTCGCGGAAGCAGGGGACACAGACAAGTTCTGGTCTCAGATGTACGGCAAGGAGGTCGAGGGGTCGAAGGAGGCGTTCAAGGACCACATCCCTTCGATGGAAGACCTCGAAAAGACGCTCCAGGAGGAGGTCGCCGGAAAGATCACCGGAGCGGTCGATCCCGCCGCGCTCGAAAAGGAACTGTAAAGAATGTACGAGCAGACCATGAACAACGACGTGACGCTGACGGGGGGCGAGAATCCGCTCCTCGCCGGACGGTATCAGGTCGTCCGCCAGCTCGGTACAGTTTGGATTAGGATATCCAACGGAGGCTTGCAATGAGCGGCATGAAGCAAATCAAATGCCCGCACTGTAGGGGGGTGATAGACGTCCAGCCTGATTGGGAGGGCTGCGACGGCGAGTGTCCTCACTGCCAAAATGTGTTCAAGATACACATCCCGAAGGAGACGGACGAAACGAAGGCGGCGGGGTTTCTCTCTCGTCTTGCCGCGATATCCAATCAGGAATTGCAGTGGGCAGTGGAGTATTTCAGAAAAAAGACGAATGGGCAGGGCTCGTCAGAATATTCTTCGTTGATTCCGCAGGTTCAGCGCATACTGAATGAAATCAGCCGTCGTATGGACAAGGCAAAAGAGATCGGCGACGCAGAGAAGAAGAACAGTCTTTCATTCCCTCTGAATATTTTTGCGTTCCTGATATGCAAGTACCGCAAGCCGACACGCCTGGAACAGTTCTTGTCAGCGCTCGGATCGCAGACGCAGCAACAGCTAAATCAGCTGAACTGGATCGCGGAGGAGGCGCGCAGGAAAGAGGAAATACGTCGCATGAACGAAGAGTTGGCGCGGAAGAAGAACGAAGTTGCAGACTTTGCCGCTCTCGTACATAGACTTCATGCAATACCGCCGGTAAATTATCCCCACATGAGCTACCAGCAAAATGAACTCCCTTGTTTGGTCATTAAAGACGTCGACGGCGTTTCTTGCTCCAAGGTCGGTGAGTCTTACTACGGTGGAACGCTTGTGGTGACAAACAAGCGGGTCTTTTTCATGTCCCCGACGCACCAGCAGGTCTATCGGCTACAGAACCTCATCGAGTATTTTTCTGATTGGGACTACTACAACGGAACCATAAAACTGTCCACCTCGGAACGGAGGAGCGAGCAGTATCAGATGCCCGGTGTCTGGAAGGCCGCCTTTGTGATTTCGTTTTTCTGCGACCCCATGTTCAGACAGTCGATCCTTCAGGGATCAGAAGGTCAGGCCAAGGCTACGGCTCTGTCAAAGGTTGAGGCTTCGATCATGAGGGGGCCATGCTCATGGAACCAGTTGGAAGCTCATCATATTGTAGTAAAGAACATCAATGTGGGTGGTGGT